>Ga0302325_10024369_pt1 | contig 12583 bp, 8 predicted proteins | sample Palsa_T0_2_FD_201948 | JGI IMG/M metagenome (GOLD analysis project Ga0302325, IMG submission 201948) | Peat permafrost microbial communities from Stordalen Mire near Abisko, Sweden - Palsa_T0_2 | ecosystem: Environmental > Terrestrial > Soil > Palsa > Peat permafrost | place: Sweden: Abisko...
AGTAGAAGCCGGTCTTCAGATTGTGGCTATGCAGCAGCTTGGTGACGGTGTCGCGATAGGTATAGGTTGGGTTTGAGTTATAAAACGGAACTGGACCGGCATCCTGATTGAGACCTCCAAAGGTCTCGCCGCCGGTGATGTTGAACGAAGGAATTTTGCCGCCGAAGTTGTTGTTGAAAAGCCCGGTCATGGTCAGATTCGACGGCAACGCGCCGGCATTTGAGGTGTTGGTGATCGAGATGTGGTTGGCCCCGTAGCCGATCATCAATTCATTCGTGAGCGTGGAGCTGGGGGTCCAGTTCAGATTGAAGACAAGCGAGACGCCGGGCTCGAGTTCATGGCCGGGGATGCCGGGCAGATTGGACTGCGCCCAGGGCGTCGAAGTCAGTAAGGTGACGACCGGGGAGTCATGGATGAAGCGGAACGAGGCATGGAGTTTGGAGCTGATGTTCTGGTCGATCTTGAAGAGCTCTTCATGCCAGGTGTAGGGCGCGCCGGCGGCTTCCTGGAAGTATGGCGTGTTGCTGACGATCGTATTCTGCGTAGGAATGAGCTTGAGGAAGGCCGCGGTGTTGTTTTGATCGATGTAGGGTGCGATGTTGTTGTTGGGAAAGCCGATGTAGCCGCCGTCCTGCGCCGCATCCGAGTTATAGGCTGGGCAGTCCGGATAAGTTGGATCGGAGGAAGGATAACCAGGCGGCGCCGGATTGGGAATGGTGCGGTAGAACGTAGTTCCCGGCGCAGGGCAGACTGCGCTGAAGTCCCCTGCCCGTTCCGCATTGGTGGGGATGGGCGTGGAGTAAAAGCCGGGTACGTTTTCGCGGCGGATTTCCTCGGAGAAAAAGAAGAAGCTCTTGTCGTGTCCGTTGTAGATGTGCGGGATCACGATGGGCCCGCCGAGGGTGCCTCCGAAGTCGTGCTTCTTGTAGGCTCCGATCGCATCGTTGGGCAGGTCGAAGTAGTTTCTGGCGTTGAACATCTGGTTGCGCAGGTACTCGAAGGCGTCGCCATGCAGGTGATTGGTGCCCGACTTGGTAACGGCCTCGACCGATCCCGAGCCGCTGCGGCCGTATTGCGCGTCGTAGCTTGACGTGAGTATCTGCACTTCATCGAGCGCATCGACATTGGGGAAGACGTTGAGATTGGACATGCTGCCGGAGTCGAGAACGTCTCCTCCGTCAATCTCCCAGTTGTTGTATTCAGTGCGGCCGCCGTTGATGGAGTAACTGACGCTGCCGCCGGGGCCGGTTGTGCCTTCGGACTGGCCGGTCTGGTTGCTGACGCCGGGGGAAAGCTCGATGAGTTGCACAAAGGAGCGTCCGTTCAGTTCCAACTGGCTGATCTGGTCGGCAGTGATGGTGGTCGAGAGCTCTGAGCTTTGCGTCTCGATCGTCCCCGCGGACGAGCCTTGCACTGTGACATCGTAGGTCTGGCTGCCGATCTGGAGGCGCGCATCGACGCGCGCATTTTGGCCCACGCGCAGGATTGTGTTTTGCGCGATGAAGCGCCGGAAACCGGGAGCAGTGACGGTAACTGTGTAGGTTCCTTCGCCGAGGGCCTGCACCAGGTAATCGCCGGAATTGTTGGTGACGGTGTCGCGATGAATACCGTGCTCGCCATTGGAGATGGCGACTTTGGCGCCGGGAATGACGGCGTCGGAGGCGTCACGCACCGTTCCGGTGATGGAGCCGGTGACCTGGCAGATCGCTAGAAATGGGCATAGCGGGATGATGCAGAAAAGACAGAACTTGCGCAACATGCTTGGACCTCCAACGAAAACCTTGGGGCAATCGGACGAACGACCGTTTTTGCCCGTTCCTGCAGCGCATCGTCCAGCGTTGAGGGCGATGATACATGATGGACAAATCGTTTGAGGCGAGATTTTTTCGGGTGTGCTGCCGCTCGTCGGCCGCCGGAGGGGCTTACAGCAACATTGCAGCCAGAAGAGCCGTGCGCGGCGACAGATGCTTGCGCTGCAAGTGCTCATGCGGAGCATGCGCCCCTGCTCCAACGGCTCCCATGCCGTCGAGAGTTGGAATGCCCAATGCCGCCGTGAGATTTCCATCCGAAGCTCCGCCTGTGGCTGCCTCATCCAACTCGAAGCCGAAGTCAGTTGCGAATTTCTGAGCTTGCCTAAAAAGCGCCGCTGTGCCCTTCGACCGCTCCATTGGCGGACGATTCATGCCGCCGCTCATCGTGAGCTTGCAGCTTTTATCGAAGGGACGAAGCGAGCGCAACGCTCGATCCACTCCGGCGATGTCTCTCATACGCGCGATACGAACATCGATTTCCACCCATGCCTGCGCGGCGATTACGTTAGAGCAGGTGCCGCCGCCGATTACGCCGGGATTGACGGTGATTCCTTTGCTCAAGTCCGTCAACGACTGCAACACTTCAATCTGCCGCGCGAGTTCTACTACTGCGCTATGCCCCTTTTCAAAGTCCACGCCGCTATGCGACGCGACCCCATCGACTTGCAAGCGATAATGGCCGACGCCCTTGCGCGCGGTCTTGTAAGCGCCACTGTCGCCTTGCGCCGGTTCAAGCACGTAGACTTCGCCGCACTTGCGCGCCAGGGACTCGGTCAGCTTTCGCGAGGCTGGGCTGCCGACTTCTTCGTCGCCGTGAATGAGCAGGATTACAGGGCGATGTAACTGCTTCGTGTTGCTGAGCGCTTCAATCGCGGCGAGCATCATCACCACGCCGGCCTTCATGTCCAGCACGCCGGGGCCGGAGATACGGTCGCGCGTGATGCGGAAGGGCATCCTGGCCAGCGTACCCAACGCCCAGACGGTGTCCAGATGCCCCAACAGCATGGTTGGTCTCTCACCGCGCGCAGCCGGGCCAAAACACGCTTCGAGAGAATCGCCGAACTCTCGATGCGCATGGCGACGCACTTTGCCGCCCGCGGCCTCGGCCCAGCCCGCAAAGACGCTCTGAGCACGGTCAACGCCGGCCTTGTCGCTGCTTGGCGATTCGATTTCGACCAGCGTTTGAAGGCGCTCGATCAACGTCGCTTCCTTGCGGCGAACCTCTGCCAGAATAGTCATCCCATCTACATCCGCGGCCGGCTTCTGCTTCATGTTTACCTCTGGTAAAAAGCATAAGCCCTGCCGGAAGAGCTCTCCGGCAGGGCTTAAGCTTTGTTGGTCGTGCTACGCTGTAGGGCTGTCGAGGATCTTCGCCAGCTCGTGCAAACGCTTTGCGTCGGCTGGATCTTTCGCGGACGAGGCATCGGTCTCGACTGTTGGCGCCAGCTTCTTCAGCTTATCCGCGTCCTTCGCGTTCAGGTTGGACTTCTCGGCGTGTATGATCGCCTTCCTGAGCGAGCCGATCTTATCGGAGGAAAGCGCCTTCGAGCGCTCCAGTTGATCCAGATAGGCTTCAGAAACGGTGAGCTTGGCCGGCCATGCGATCTGCTGCTGATTTTGCACATTGAGTTCGTTGTAGTGCACCAAGTTGGCCGCGTCGATCTCGTGCTGCGTAAGGTACTTGCTGGGCACCAGCTTCAGCACGTCGAGGCCGCGCGCAATCTCCGACCCGTAGATGAAGCCGTTGTACCAGTAGGCCGACCAGTCTCCGCCGAGAATGAGCGTCTTGGCGTCGATGGGCCCGCGGTCGTAGTAGGCGATCTCATAGGGGTGCGCCGAGTCGGTGAAATCCATCACTGAAATGCCGCCCTGATACCACGCCTGGACTTCAATATCGCGGCCTGGGACGGGAATGAGCGAGCCATTATGCGCCACGCAGTTTTCTGTAGCGGATTGCGCCGCCGGCATCTTGTAGTAGCTGGCGAGCGAGAGCTTGTCGTCCTTCAGATTGAAGATCGCGTCCGCGCCCCACTTGTTGGGATCGGTGGCGCGGCAGCGAGCGCCCAGTCCCCCGCCCCACTCGTCGGTAAAGACCACCTTGCTGCCGTCGTTGGAGAACGACGCCGAATGCCAGTAGGAGTAATTGGGATCGTTGACCGCATCCACGCGCTTGGGATGGATGGGGTCTTTGATGTCCAGCAGAATGCCGTTGCCGGAGCAGGCGCCTGCCGCCAGGCCGATTGCCGAGTAGACCGTAATGTCGTGGCACTGATTGGTGTCGGCCGGCTTCTCCGCGCCCTGATCGTGGCTGCCGCCGTTGTTCAGGCCATTGAGCGCGCCGGTGCGCGGGTCGATGAAGACGCGCGGACTCGAAACCACCTTGGCTTCCTGCGGCGCGGCGACCGGCACTTTGATCACGTCGATGCGGAAGAGCGAGGTGTTGGGGTCCTTGTCCGGTGCTTCATTGGAACAGCCGGCAAGCTCTTCGCTCTGGCGCACAAAGGATGTGCCGGAAACGTAGATGTAGACATTGTCCTTGTCGTTGGGGTCGACGACCAGCGTGTGGGTGTGCGAGCCGCGGCAAGTCTGCACGGCGGCTACCTGCCTGGGATTCTTGATGTCGGAGATATCGAAGATGCGCACGCCGCGGAAGCGGTCGGGGCTGGCCGTGGGACGGCGGTCGGGATGTTCGTCTCCCTTGGCTGGCGGCGGCGTTGGGGGAAAGCCCTGCGCGGCGCAGTCGAGGCGGCCATTGGGCATCTCGACGGACATGAAAAGCAGGTTCCCGTAGACGGAAACGTCGCCCTGCCCGCCGGGGCAGATCAGCGAAGTGATCAGCGAGACCTTGGCGGGATCGGAGATGTCGTAGAAGTTCACACCGTAGAAGTTGCCCTGGAAGAGATGCGTTCCCTGAAAAGCAAAATCGGAGTTGGCAAAGGCCAATTGCGCGATTACCGGCTGCATCGCCTTGGGCATCTTGGAGGTATCGCCCACGCCCATCATGGTGAGCGTCTTCTGCACCACTGGGTCGTCCGCCGAGGTGGCGGAGATCTGGAACGCGGCCGGCTTCTTGAGGAATGCGATGTGCTGCAGGCCTGAGGCGGCTTCTCCAGCATCATACCAGCCAGCCTTCAGCCCTACGCGGGGATCGTCCGTTGTCGATCCGGTCATTCCCGGCGGCAGTACAGGAGCGGCTTCGGGAGCGAAAGGATTGTGCTCTTCCTCAGCCGGCTTGGCAGCGGGCGCGGCTGGGGCAGCCGGGGTTTGTGCATGGAGCGAGCCGGCGCTCAAGCAGAACCCTGCGCTCAGGCAGAACAAAGCAAATGTGGGAGCGGCCAAACGGCGCGAAAGTGCGTGCCAACGATTCATCATTTCTCCTTGGTAACATTCTTCAACATGCCTTGCATAATTCCGATCTCCGCCCGCTGCGTGTTGTCCGCATCCGTGGCGAAATCGAACAAATCCGCGTCCTGGCCCGCGCCCGGCGTTTCGAACAGCGCCTTGACCATGATCAGCGCGCCGTTGTGGTGCTGCATCATTCCGGTGAGGAAGAGCCGGTCGAACTCCGCGCCCCTGGCCGCGCGCAGAGCCGTCATCTGCTCCGGCGTGAGCATTCCGGGCATGTCGTGCATGGGATTGCCGTGCATATCCATATCCGGCATTCCCGGCATCTCCATGGAAGTCGACTCGCCGCGTGCAGTCAGCCAGCGCTTCATGAATTCGATTTCGTCGGACTGCGAACGGCTGATACGCGCTCCCAGTGCGCGAATCTCTGGGTTTTCCGTATGCGACTCGATCAGCGCGGTCATCTCCACGGCCTGGCTGTGATGCATGATCATGCCCTGCATGAAGTCGATGTCCGCCACGGAGCGCTGCGGCACGGTAGGCCGGGTATCCGCCGGCAGCCGCTTGCTGGGAGCGCCAGGCGCACCGGGTTGGACGATCGGGGCCGATGCCGGCAAGTCCGATTGACTGCCCTGCGCAAAAGCCAGAGAGGACGCGGCAAAGCACAGTGGCACCGCCACTCTGGCCACGAAAGCCAAGGCGCTATATGGCAATTCCCATTGCCTGCGACAACGCCGTTTTTGAAGTATTTGCTTGTTTTGCATGAAAATCCCGAATGCTCTCAACTTATCACGTACGGTTCCGAACCGAGCGTCGCGAAATGATATCCGGGCACCGGAACCTTCAACAAGCGCCAAAGCTGGGTTCTGCCCTCAAATATCGGCGAGATTGGCGTCACGACAGGATTTGCGCGCGTGGCATCCTCGCGAAAATGGCGATGGGCTTCGTACAATATAGAAAAGAGAAGAGATAGCGCCTTATGGGACACAAAGCTGGACTGCCGCGGTCAATCTTTGCGTCGACAGGCCACCGAGCGGGCCTTGAATGATGGGGTACTCAACTCCCAGAGCCAAAGCGGCACGAGTCTTCTTCCATGGTGCAAGCGGGAGGGCGGACTGCTCTTTCATAACTTTCCTTTGGATGTGATCCTGCGCGGCGTTGATGGATTTCGATCATCGGGCTTGGCTTGCGCTTACGCTGGGGCTCGCATTACATTGAACGGAGTTTCCAGGTGACAGTCGCACCGTTCAAGAGGCAAACGGCAACTGGAGGATCTCATGGAAGAGAAACAAATACGTGAAGCCCTTAACGCGCACTGGCATGCCTCGGCGGCTGGCGACGCAACCGTAGAACACGATATCTACCATAACGATGCCATCTGCGATTATCCCCAGTCAGGTGAGCGAATCTTCGGGCGAAGCAATCTGCAGGCCTTGAGAAGTCATCATCCTGGCAAACCATCAGGCTTCAAGGTCAGACGAATTGTAGGGGAGGGCGATCTGTGGATCACGGAATACACAATCGATTACGAGGGCCGCTCGGCATACACAGTGAGCATTATGGAATTCCGCGACGGTAAGGTCCTGCATGAAACGCAGTATTTCGCCGATCCCTTCGATGCGCCGGCCTGGCGGAGCCAATGGGTTCAGCAGACCGCGTGACGCCGCATTCAGGCGCGGTCGACAAAGGTTCAGGTTAGTTGGCGATAAATCGCAGACGGGCTCATCGTGGCAGCGCATCGGCGATCGCGCCCTGTAAGGAAACTTCTCGCTCCTGTCACCTTCAATGTTCAGCTCGGGGATTTTGCGGTTTTCGAGCTATCGCCTTTCATTGGTTTTCAGAGAACTCGGCATCTCCATTGGGACCAGAACATTGCTGGCGAGTACATAGTCGTAAAGGTGATCGAGGGGCGACGGAGGACGAAGCTGGCTGGCAGAGACCCATCCGTCCGTATCGGTCCATTGCCAGTCGGTAGTGGAGATACTTTGGACTGCTTCCCGAAGGGCCTTTGAGGTCATCGGATACGCGTAAATGCGGACGTTTTGCGGCAAGAGGCGAGACAACGCTTCAAGGAAGCTGCCGGCGAGGTGGTTGTAGCGATATTCCCATATACGGACCAACAGGGACAGGCCAACGACGAAACGGATAGGCGCCTTTGTGTAGCGGCTGACGAAAGCCGTCATACCGTAGAGTTCTCGTTCACGGAACAGCAAGACATCGCCGCAATGCGCGTGGAGCGCATCGATCCGTGCCAAGAGGTCAGAGATTCCGGGAGGGGGATCTGCCTCCCTAAGCGGCGTCGTAGAAAAGCAAAAGAAACCGATAGGCGCGGGATCTTTTTCAGCTAACTCTCCGCGCAGCTGTTGGATCCCGGAGGCCAACAGTTGATTGTGGATTACCGCATGATCGGGATCGACATGTTCAAACGATCCCGGCGCGAGCACAGTAGCTTTTTTGTGGAGAATTTCGATAGGCGGTACGGGCGGCCCACTGGACGGAAAACATACGGCTTCAGCAAGACCTGTAGAGACCAGGCGAGCGAGAATCGCGCGCTGATCCCACCCTTCAAACGCGGGGCCACGCAATTCCACATAGTCGATTTCAATACGCTTCTCGAGATACTGAGCAACGTTTTCGAAGAAGGTTTCCTTCGTCTCCAGTTGATAGAAGACGGCATAAATGAGGTTCACACCCAGAATGCCAACAGCCTTCTGCTGGAGAGGATTGGAAGTATCCAGCAGGTTGATATGGAGAAGTATGTCGTTCGCCTGGCCGCCAGGTTGCAGTTGGAAGCGCAGCCCAACCCAACCGTGAGGCTCATTTGTTCCAACGTAGTTTCGGGCGGAGATGGTATCGACAAAGGTGAAGAAGCGAGCGTTCGATCCACGGCTCTTGTTCAATTGGTTGATGAGTTGGGTCCATTCGCTGTCCAGCATGGCTTTAAGGCGTTCTCCGGAAACATAGCGCGCACCGACACCGTACAAATCGTCGCTAACTTCCTTGTCATAAGCCGAGATCGACTTGGCGACTGTCCCGGAGGCTCCTCCTACCACCAGAAACCATCGCACGACCTCCTGGCCGGCGCCAATTTCCGCAAAGGAACCGTAGCTGGCCGGATCGAGGTTGATATTGAGTGCCTTTTGATGCGTGTTGAGCCTTTCAACGGACGCCATAGAACTTCTCCTCCGGGTTGCATTGTGGATAGCTTCACCGTAGCGCGTTGGAATGAACGCGTACAGCGCTTTGACGCTGCGGCGATCCCGATCGATCCAGCAAGATTGCAGAGCGTCAATCCAGCGCCTGTTTCAGGCTCTTGCCCATTCTGGAAGTCTATGCGGTCAGTCCGACTCTGTCGTCTGGCCTATTGGCAATTTTCACGTTCCTGCTCAAATTGTTGGAGACACCCGACGAGCATTGCGGCCGTACAGGGCTCCCCCATATCGGCGGAACAATGGTGAGTAACTGTTCTCCTGGGTCGACATTCAATCCGACGACGACCCTCTTCGTTATCTCGCCAGTGACGGGTACGAAGATTTTGGTGTATCCCAGATTCAACTGCGCCTGCTCGACAACAGCCCCTTTCTGGCCCACATCGGCCGTCGCCGAGAGGGCTTTGGCGCGCGTTGAGTCTACGCGTTGTGGGCCGGCCTGGGCATCTTCGTAGTGTGCCTCAGCCTCAGTGAGGCGGCTGTTCGCTCCTATAGCGGTCGGTGATCAAGAAGCTGTCGGAGGTCGGACGGCCCCTGAAGGCGTCACTCGACAATTCGGAAGCGCCGCGCGCATTGCCTTTACAAGTGCTTCGTTTTGCGAGTCGGTCAGGATGGCCGCGCGTAGATGTCCGTCGCTCAGGCCTTCGTAGTTGTGGCAACTGCGGAGCACTATGTGATGATCCAGAATCATGCGTTGCCAAAATGAAGTGCTGTCGATGCCGCTCGGCAAGCGTAGAAGAAGAAAGTTGGCGGAGGATTCGTAGCTGAGTACCCCCAACCGATTGAGTTCCGATCGCATCGACGCTCTTCGTTCTTGGTTGAGAAGCCTGTTGCGTTCTGCGTACTCCAAGTCGCCGAGAGCTGCTATTACCGCATGAGCCGCCAACGTGGTCACTGGCCATGGTGGCAATTGACGCGAGACGAGATGGGCCAGCCGTGCGGGAGCAGCCGCGTAGGCAACACGCAGGCCGGGAATACCGTGAAACTTGGTGACCGAGCGGAAGACAATGAGATTTGAAAATCGTTCGACATAGGGGATGAGCGATTCAGAATGTATGTAGTCGATGAACGCTTCATCCAGTAGGACCACCATGTTCTTGCCGGCTGCCGAGGCAACGAGTTGCAAAAGAGTTTGCGGGTTGCAGGAGACGCCGGAAGGATTTTGAGGATTGGCCAGAAGGATGGCATCATGATCGCCGGCGAGCATGCAATCAATGTTGTAGGCGAAGTTCTGTTCCGGCTTCAAGACGTGGGTCGTGATTTCGACTTGAGCGCGAATGAGTGCCGAGCGATATTCGACGAACGCGGGGACTGGCATAAGGCAGTGACGAATCTTCAGAGCGTGGAGCACGGCATCGAGCATTGGCACAAATCCGTTGGCGACGACGATGCCATCTAGTCCTATACCCGCATAGCGCGCCAAGGAATGCTTCAGCGCCATCTGTTCCATGTCGGGATAACAGGCCAACGAAGCCGGGTCGTCGAGGCTCGCGTGCAGAGCCGGAATGACCGCGGGGGGAGGACCTTCGGGATTGATGTTGGCACTGAAATCGACAAGTTGCGAGATCGGAATGCCGAAGCGCTCTGAGATTTCGCGAAGTTGGCCACCATGCGTTGGAAGAGGCTCGGTCATCGTGAAATCGTCCTGGAGGAGCGCCGCTCGGCATACGCGCTGTAAATCATTCCACAGCAGAGGCCAAGAAGTGTAACGAGGGAAACGAGCCGAATGGCTTCTTTCGTCTCCTTCAAGGATGGCCGTGGAAATTCGCGTCCCATGTGGGCTGATGGAACGACCTCGCCTTCATACACGTTGTCGCCTCCCAGCCGCACATGAAGCGCGCCTGCCATAGCACTTTCAGGCTGGCCTGCATTCGGGCTCTTATGTTTTCCTCCGTCACGCCGCCAGGTTTGCCAGGCAGACGGCGGGGCATCTTTGTCGAGGAAGCGCGAGGCTGCAACGATGCCGAGTGCAGTCAATCGTGCCGGAATGAAGTTGGCCGCGTCGTCCAGTCGAGCGGCTGCTTTGCCGAAGTAAAAGTAGCGAGCATCCGCGTGTCCGATCATGGAGTCGAGTGTGTTGACGGCTTTGAATGCCATGGCAAGAGGAACACCGCCGATCGCCATATAGAACAGGGGGGAAACAATACCGTCGGAGGCGCTTTCTGCGAGAGTTTCGATGATTGCACGGTTGATTTCTTCGACGTTAAGGTGCTCCGTGTCTCGTCCAACGATGCGTGCAAGGCGCGTACGTGCGAGCGTCAAGTCGTCGGTGCCGAGAGCGTCCGCCACGCTAGTTGCCTCTTGCTCAAGGCTTCGGGCTGCGAGGCACGTCCAGCCCAGGATCAGTTCGATGGCGTCGCCAAGGGCAGGAGACCGGCGGTTGGCAAAGCGCATGAGCTGGCGCGAGAGGTAGTAGCTAGAGGCAACTACAGTCAGAGACAGGGCCGCGCCCATGATAAATTCCGTGCGCTTGGTTTGATGCTCACGGCGCATGGCGAACTCTCCGCGAGAGACGGCGAAACCCATGATGCAGACGGGATGTGGAAACCATTCCGGGTCGCCAGCGACTTGGTCGAGCAGGCATGCTGCGGGCAGCAGAAGAGTTCGGTTCAAAGGCTTTGCTCCAGGATCTCCGGGCGTGAGTCGCGAGGATACGGAAGACCGGACCAAGCTAAAATTTGTGCGATGTCCAGTTCTTCCCGGACAGCATAGGCAAGCCGGTTAAGCTCGTCTTCGCGCTGTTGCTTCCGATTCTCGAAAGATGATGCGGGTGCCAGACGCAGAAAGGCGCGAGCCGCCGTGATGAAGATACGACGAAAGGAGTCATCGTCGAAGATGCCATGCAGATATGTACCGAAGATCCGGGTGTCCGCAGAAACGCAGCCGTCGAGTTTGCCATCGGCGAGAACGGAGAACGCTTGAGCATCGGGCAAGTAAGTGGTCTCGCCGATATGAATCTCATAACCGACGACGCCGACTGGCTGCACTTGCTGTCCAAAGAGATTCGAGATGCTGAGACTTCCAGAAATTTGCCGGGTAGTCTTTTCTGAGTTCATTCGGGTGCAGAGAGGGAGCAACCCGAGACCCTCCGCCGTCTCAGAATGTTCCATTGCCTCAGGATCGAGAACAGTTCGGCCCAGCATCTGCATTCCTCCGCATATCCCGACGACGATGCCTTGAGAAGCGTGCGCGCACACAGCAGTATCCAACTGCTCTCCACGCATCCAGAGAAGATCGTCTACCGTCTGTTTGCTCCCAGGAAGAATGACCACGTCGGCACCGGTCAGTTCCCTTGCATTGCGGCAGAAACGAAGCGAGATGGAGGCTTCGGAGCGCAGAGCGTCAAAGTCGGTGAAATTCGAAATGGATGGGAATGCGATGACCGCGACACGCAGAGGTCGATCATGACTCGGACCGTCTCCTTCGCCAATAGGAAGCCACGGGGCTATGCCAGTTCGATCGTCTGCTGGAAGGCCGAGGCTGTCTTCCTCATCCAGTATGAGGTGAGGCAAGTAAGGGACTACACCGAGGCAAGGATTTTGAAGACGATCTTCCATCATCCGAATACCGGGTTCGAGGAGAGAAACGTCGCCGCGAAACTTGTTGATAACAAAACCGCGGATGCGTTGTCGTTCTGCCGGATCGAGTAACTGGACTGTGCCGAAGAGCGAAGCGAAAACGCCGCCGCGATCGATATCGCCGACGAGTATGCATGCTGCGTCGGCCATCTCTGCCATACGCATATTCACGATGTCATGTTGCTTCAAGTTGATCTCTGCGGGCGAGCCCGCTCCTTCGAGGATGACGACATCATACTGAAACGCAAGAGCATCGTAGCTTTCGCGGACAATGGGCAGCAGTTCTGCGATGCGGCGTTGATGATAGTCGGAGGCGCTGAGTTTGCCCCAGATTTTACCGCCCACGACGACTTGCGAAGTCATGTCTCCGGCTGGTTTCAGTAGGATTGGATTCATGTGGACCGAGGGCGCGATGCGGGCTGCTTCGGCCTGCAGCGCTTGAGCTCGGCCGATTTCCAGACCCTCGACAGTGGCCGCGGAATTGAGAGACATGTTCTGCGATTTGAAAGGCGCAACTCGATAGCCGGCGTCGGCGACGATCCGGCAGAGCGCAGTTGCGATCATGGATTTGCCGACATGCGAACTGGTGCCAAGCACCATAATGGCGCGGGCTCTCACGACTTTGGCCCCTCGGAAAACG
>Ga0302325_10024370_pt1 | contig 12583 bp, 12 predicted proteins | sample Palsa_T0_2_FD_201948 | JGI IMG/M metagenome (GOLD analysis project Ga0302325, IMG submission 201948) | Peat permafrost microbial communities from Stordalen Mire near Abisko, Sweden - Palsa_T0_2 | ecosystem: Environmental > Terrestrial > Soil > Palsa > Peat permafrost | place: Sweden: Abisko...
AGACGAAGGCGGCGGCCAGTAGCCACAGGTGGTGGCCCTCGGTCTTGCGTAGCACCCAGCGGAACGCCGGGAACAGCAGGTAGATCTGCATGCTGACGAGCAGGAAGTACAGGTGGTAGCGGGCATTCGCGGTCAGCAGGTCATGCAGGAACGCGGAAGGGAACGGCCCGCGCGAGCTCCCGTCAGCCCAGTAGTAGATGGCGGACCACGTCAGGTAGGCGGGGAGCACGAGCCAGTACCGCCGCCGCCAGAACCGCACCCAGTTGAGGTTATTGCGCCGACCGTAGTTGTAGGTAAGCACGAGCGCGGTGAGCAAGAGGAAAAGCTCACGGCTGGTGTGGAACACGGTCGTGACCGCGCCGAGGGCCACGGTGACCTGGCCGCCGGCGAAGGCCAGGGTGTGCACGCCTACGACGAACACCATGATGATCAGCCGGATCATGTCGAAGGCGATGATGTGCGGTCGTGACCGCGCGGCTGACGGTGCAGCCTTGACTGACGGTGCAGCCGCGGGTGCCGGCGGCGTTGCGGGCGCGTTCGGCTTCGGCGCGGCAGGCGCCGTGGCGGGCATCGGCTCGACGGCGACCTGATGCGGTCCGGTGCCTGAAAGCGTGGTGCTCACGATTCCGCCGTCACCAGGTCCTTGAGCAGCCGACGGGAGATCTTTCCTGTCGGGCCGAGCGGCATCTCCTCGACCAGGCAGTACGCGCTCGGCTGCTTGTGCCTCGGCAGCCGCACCGCGCAGGTCGCGGCCAGCGCTGCCTCGATCTCATCCGCTACAAAGTCACCGTCGGGCACGATGTAGGCGACCGGCCGCTGGCCGAGGACGTCGTCGTCGGCCCCGATGACGACGGCGGACCGGACGCCCGGCTGGGCGAGCAGGATCTCCTCGATCTCCCTGGGATAGATCTTCTCGCCGCCGCGGTTGATCACGTCGTCGGATCGTCCGACGAGGAAAAGGTAGCCGTCGGCGTCCAGGTACCCGAGGTCACTCGTGTCGAGCCAGCCGTCGGAGTCGATCACGCCAGGCCGGCCGCCGCTGTCGTAGCTGGTGATCACGCCTTCGCCCCTGATCTGCACCCGGCCGATCCCGCCGGGCACCGCGGTACTACCGCCGCCGAACTTGACGCGGACCTCGGCGCCCGCGGCCCGGCCGACCGAGCCCGGCTTACGCGGCCCGCCAACTGGGTTGGCCGTGATCATGCTGGCCGCCTCGGTCATGCCGTAGGTCTCCACGACCGGGACGCCGAGCGCGCTCTCGAACCTTTCGAGCGCGGCGAGCGGCAGCGGCGCGGACGCGGACCGCACGAAGCGCAGGCCGGCCGGGCGGACGGCGGGCGGGTCCATCGCCAGGATCGAGATGATCGCGGGTACCGCGTTGATCCAGGTGATCCGGTGCTCGCCGATCATGTCCCAGAAGCCGCGCCTGCTGAACTTGCGGTCGATCGCGAGGTACGCCCCCGCGCGGAGGGTGGCGAGCACGCCGACCACCTCGGCGTTGACGTGGAAAAGCGGCAGCGAGCAGTAGCCGCGGTCCCCCCGGGTGAACCGATGGCATTCGACGACGCTTGAGGCCACGTGGGCCAGTTGCTCTTCGCGCAGCAAGATTCCCTTCGGCGTTCCGGTCGTGCCGCTTGTGCATAGGAAGATCCCGCCGCCGCCACCGTGGTCGGGCGCGGAAAAACCAGCAAGATCAAAGCCGAATTCCAGAGTGCGGAACGATTCCGTGACTTCGCGATAACAGTCAGTAAGCTTAGCTCCGTGCGCGGCGTCTTCGTCGGCAATTTTGTCAATCAAGCGAGCTGAGGGGCGGGCGACGCCGAGCACGCGGGCGGCGTCGGTAGCGGGTGCTCCGGGGTCGAGTGGGACCGCGACCCGGCCGGCGGCCACGATCGCCACGAGGGCGGTCGCGTAGTCGAGTGGCTCGCGGAGCCCGACGGCGATCCTGGCGCCTCGCGGGAGGCCCACCTCATCGAGGCGGCGCTCGGCGTCACGAACCGTGTCAAGAAGCTGCGTGTAGGTGAGAGTTGCCGAACCGCGGGCGTCCGCCAGGTAGATGTCGTCGCCGTGGCGGGCGGCCGCCTGCTCGATCCAGTCGCGTATCAAGGTCGCTGCCGATCCGTTCAGTACATCATCCGGGGGTCGTTGTAGTGCTTGAACTCGAGCAGGTTCCCCGTGGGGTCCACGAGCACGAACGTGCGGTGCTCCTCAACGAGCCCGCCGAACCGCACGGCCACCTCGTGATAGAAGGGGATTTTCCGCATGACCGCGCAGGCGTGCAGGGCCTCGAAGTCGGCCGCCTCGCGGAACGTTACGCCGAAGTGCCTCGGATACAGGCTCGCCGGCGCCACGGGCTCGTCCGTGGTCAGGTGGCATACCACCTGGTCGCCGAAGAAGTCGAGGGTGATCCTGTCGGGGTAGCGACGAGCGAGCTTGCAGCCCAGGCTGGTCACGTAGAAGTCCTGTGCCGCGTCCAGGTCGTGGGTGGGTATGGCGAGGTGGAAGGCGTCGGAAGTGGTTCGCACGGGGGTTCCTTGGTTACGGTGTGGTCTGGTTGACGGGCCGGCCTGGCTAACGGCCGGCCTGGCTAACGCGCCGACTGCGCGAAGTGATTCAGCGTGTCGGACCGGAGCCCAAGACGGAGCGTCTCGAGCCCGATGACGCCCTGCGCTGGCACGTTGCCCAGGTTCACGTTCGGCCCGATCCTCGTGATCATGTGGGTCTGCAGCTGGGTGTTGGGCGCCTCGATGAGCAGCTTGTCGACGCCGATGTCGGCGGACAGCACGTCTTCGAGCAGTCCGTACCTAAGCTCGCCGTCCGGCCGGCAGATGCCGGAGCTGCCGCTCTCCCTAGCCTCGAGGGTCACAAGCGAGGCGCCCGCGTCGAGATCCTCGTTGATGTAGGCGACCCATGCGCTTGGCGGCAGCATCTCCGAGCGGTCGGAGTCCTTGAAGCCGACCTCGGAGACGACGGTGAAGTCGCCCGCGAGCTTACGGATGTAACCGGCCTTCTCGGAGTTCGACATCTCGATCGTGCCGTTGGACACCTCGACGTGCCGACACGCGTACTCCTCGCAAAACCGGCGATAATCATCGAACCGGTCTTGCGCGACGAACTTCTCAAAAAGCGTGCCGCCGAAGTAGTAGCCGATGTCGTGGCCATCGAGGATCGCGATCTTCTCGCGCAGGCAGTTGGTGATGATGGACGTGCCCCAGCCGAACTTGACGTAGTCGATGTACTCCTCGCCAAGCGAGATCAGGTCGGTGAACAGGCCGAGCGGGGTGCCGCCGTCGATCACCATTGTCAGGCCGGACTCGCGGGGCTTGGCCGTCCGCTCGGGCAGCGTCAGCGCGGTCTCGATCATCTGTCTCCTCCTAGGTTGGTCGCGGAGTGGTTAAGCATGGGTGGTTACGCGCGCAGTGGTTGCGTGTGGGGTGGTTACACGTGGAGTGGCTGGGCGCGGAAGTCGGGAATTCGCACGATCCGCGCGTTCTCGACCGGCCCCCAGTTCATTTCTTCGACAGGAACGCCGTGCAGGTAAGCCTCGATCACCCGCACGGTGCCACCGTGCGCGACGATCACGACGTCCCCGGTGGCCTCCGTCGGCCCCGGGTAGGCCCGGCGCCCCTTGCAACCACCGGCACCCAGAGTACCGAATGCGTCACAGAAAGCGGCGGCCCGGGCGTACAGGTCGCGCACCGACTCCCCGCCCGCTGGCCGGGCGTCGGGGTCGGTGACCCGGCCGGCGTCAAGGCCGGTCACGGACGGGCTGATCGCCGCCGACGCGGTGCCCTCAAGCAGGCCGAGGCCCCGCTCCCGAAGCCGGGCGTCGGCGAAGACAGGCAGCCTGAGCACCTTGCCGAAGACCGCGGCGGTCTGCAGGGCGCGGCGCAGGTCGCTCGCGTAGATCGCACGGATCGCGCGGCCTCGGAACTGTTCCGCGGCCGCCGCGGCCTGGCGCAGGCCCCGGCTTGTCAGCTCCGCCTGGTCGTTGTGGCCCTGGGCCAGGCCCGCCGTGTTCCAGGTTGACTCGCCGTGCCTGACGAGCCATAGCGCCGGGACAGTGCCGCGAAGCGGCGCGCTCGGCGACCCGGCAGCCGGCGGTGCTTTGCTCGACGAAACGGGGTCTTGGCTGGACAGGGCGCTGGGTGACATGTCAGGCAGCCTGCTCAGTGATTGTTAAAGGATAGTGAAAATGTAACCGCGTTCAGCTAACTCTTAAGAAACTCTAAAGCTCTCTTGGTTAACTGAGTGCCATGCAGATACTTCCGGGGGGACGGACTTGTCACATGGGGGGCAGGCTTCCCGCATGGGAGGCAGACTTCCTGCCCCCCATCCCCCCTGGCTCCCCGCATGGGGGACGTTCGATGGGCAGGCAATGACATCATCGGATATGCGATCAAGGCTGCTGATCGTGGACGACGACCGGGACGTTCGCGAATCCCTGTGCCGTGCTCTCCGCTATGCCGGCTATGCCGTCGCCGCCGCCGCCAACGGTGCGGACGCGCTCACCGCGGTGGCCAGGACACCGGTGGACCTGATCATCATGGATGTGCTCATGCCGATGCTCGACGGGCTCGACGCTTGCCGGGCGCTGCGTGATCGCGGTGACGGCACACCGGTCATCGTGCTCACCGCGCGGGACACGGTCGATGACCGGGTGGCCGGGCTCGATGCGGGTGCGGACGACTACCTGGTCAAGCCGTTCGCGCTCCGTGAGTTGGTCGCCCGGGTGAACGCGCTGCTGCGGCGCACCCAGCCGCTGCGGGACGTGCTCGGCTACGCCGACCTGACCCTTGACCTGACCGCCCGGGTAGCCAGCCGCGCCGAACAGCCCGTCAGCCTGACCAAGATCGAGTTCTCCCTGCTTGAGCTGTTGGTCCGCAACGCGGAGCAGGTGCTCAGCTACGATGTGATCTTGGACAGGGTGTGGGGTTACGGCGAGGCGCCGGCCTCCAACGCGCTCCAGGTCTTCGTCGCCTTCCTGCGCCGCAAGCTCGAGGCGAGCGGGCAGCCCCGGCTTGTGCACAACGTGCGAGGTGTCGGGTACGTGCTGCGAGTCGGCCCGTGAGGACGAGGAGCCGCTTCAGGCTGAAGACCCGCCTTACGCTGAAGACCCGATTCACGCTCGTCGCGGCGGGCGCGGCGGCGGCGGTCGCGCTCGCCATCACGGCGGTCGCGTTCCTCGCGATCCGTACCGACCTGGAGAACCAGCTACGCGAGGAGATCGCGACTCGCGCGGACAGCGTCGTGCACCTGGCCCAGAGGTACCGAGGGCACCTACCTGACGACTGGGTGCCGCCGCACTCGGCCGGATTCGGTATCGCCACGTACACCCAGATCATCACCGCGACGGGCGGGGTGTGGGCGCCGAAGGGCGATCTGCAGCTGCTCGCGCCAACCGAGACGGCGGTCGAAGTGGCGGCCGGCCGCGGCAGCGAGTACTACGCCATCTCGAGGATCAACGGGACCCGGGCGATGGTGCTCACCGTACCGCTCGCCCCCGGCCTGGCCGTGCAGGTGGCCGAGCCGCTGACCGGGACCGACCAAGAGGTCGCGAGCGTCGGCACGACGCTCGCCGCGCTCAGCGCGCTTGGCGTTCTCGTCGCCACAGTGCTCGGCTGGGCGGTGGCCAAAACGGGGCTCGCGCCGGTTGCCAGGCTCGCCAGCGTCGCCGAGGAGGTCACCCTGACCGGCGACCCGGGCAGGCGCGTGGAGGTGAACCGCAGGGACGAGCTCGGCAGGCTCGCCATGTCGTTCAACGCCATGCTGAGCGCGCTGCAACGATCGCTTGACGCGCAGCGGCGCCTGGTCAGCGACGCAAGCCACGAGCTGCGCACCCCGCTGGCCAGCATGCGCATCAACGTCGACCTCATCACGGAGAACCCGACCATGCCGACCGGCGAGCGTGATGAAGTCCTCACTCGGGTCGCCGACCAGGTCACCGAGCTCAGTCGGCTGGTCGCCAGCGTCACCGACCTGGCCAGGGGCGAGCCGCCGTCGACCGGCAGGTCGCCGGTCCTGCTTGACGCCGTGACGGTCGAGGCGCTGGACGCGGCGCGCCGCGACTGGCCGAAAACGGACTTCAGCGCGGACCTGGACGGCTGCGTGGTTGACGGCAACGCCGAACGGCTGCGTGTGGCCGTCAAGAACCTGCTTGACAACGCCGCGAAGTTCGGTCCGCCCGAGGGGCCAGTGCTTGTGCGTCTCGCCGATGGCGAGATCACCGTGCGCGACTACGGCCCGGGCATCGCCCCAGACGATCTGCCCCTGGTGTTCGACCGCTTCTACCGGGCGCCGTCGTCCCGCTCGGCGCCCGGCTCGGGCCTCGGCCTCGCCGTCGTCCGCGAGATCGCGCTCGGCCACGGCGGCACGGTAGTCGCGGAACCCGCCCTAGACGGCGGCGCCGTGCTCCGCCTGACCCTGCCCGTCCGTGACGGTAGTTAGCTGATCTTGCTTGGGTGACGGAAGGCCTCGTGGCGGAGGTGATCGTCTTGGCCGACGAAGGCCTTGAAGGTGCCTAGCCGGTAGGCGTCACCCGACTTACGGGCGTCCACGGCGATGTGGAAGTCGCGCCGCAGGTGAGCGAGGTGCCGTTCGAACGAGGGGACATCAAGCGGGCCGGAAGGCGGCGCGGGATCTGGTCCATGGTGAGGAACCCGCCGTCGTCGCGGAGCACCGCGTAGACCGGGTCGTGTGCAACGCAGACAGGCCCCGGGGACTTATTGGCCTAGCGGGTGGGTTGATCCCGGGATTTGCGCGGAATCACTGGTGCCGGAGTTTGCGGATCGCCTGACCTCGCTAGGGCCCACGGCCGGCCGCCAATGACGGCAACGGGGTCGTCGCGGTCCTCATGTGCGGGCACCACACGTGCTGACACGAACTCTCCCTTGCGAGGGACTGGCAGCCCGAGCGCCGCAGCCACGAGAGGGTCGTTGTCCTGGTGGCCCAGCACCAGGATTCCTTCGGCCTGGAGCGCGGTACGCGCTCCGCCGTTGCCCCGGGCGCGCTTCATGAAATCATCCTGCTGGGCGACCGTGGCCACCTCAGCACGCCGTACTATCCGGTGCTGCACCGTACGGAAGAGTTCATTTGTCTTGGCCTGGCCATGCTGGGTGCTGCGCCTGGCCTTCGCGCTGAAGATGCGCTCGCGGCCCCTGGGGTCCATGTGCAGGAACAGGTTCTCGGCGAGGTGCCGGTGCTGGGGCCACAATTGCCTCACGTGCGAGCGTCCGGCAGCGCTGAGCTGGCGTTTCGAGTCGCGGTTGCGTCTATCGCGAAGGTATTCCTCGCGGACCCGGATCAGGCCTGCGGACCAGCTGCTCGTCTCGTCGTTCGCCGTGATCAGGAGGCAGAGGTGATCGATGGCCTCGGGCGGGAGCTCCCAGCCCCCGTAGTTCATGGAGTACTTGCAGTCGACCTCGACGCCCGCGATCCGGTAGTCGGTCACGTCGCCATCATCGAAGCCGAACTGCCGGTGCAGGTTGATCTCGACGAGGGTGCCCATGTAGGTCTTCTCGGTCTTGTGCAGCTGGTCATATTTCCATCGCCCGGTGCGCTGCCCGTCATACAACTGGTCGAGCGTATCCCGGAGCACCGTCGCCATCTGATCGCCTGTCGGGTCCAGCCGGTAAAGCTCCGCCTCCACCGCGTCCAGTTCGGCGTCGGGACGGTCGGACGGAACAGGAAACAGCGGCTCGTTGATCATGGAGAAGCCTTACTCGTCCTTAGTGAGGAGACTGCCTTCCGACACGGCCCCGGACACTTGGGAGTGGTATGTCCGGTCGGCTACCGTCCGATGTTATGACCTACGAACCGTTGCCAGAACCGGAAAGCGAGCAGCTTGCTGTGCTGCTCGGCGAGGGCACTGTCCGTCTGGTCTACGGGCTTCTGTACCGGCGCCGGTCATCACCGCAGATGCGAAGCGCCGCAAGGCTAAGAAGCCGCTGGTGAAGGACACGGCCGACTCAAACGGCGCGCAGTAGGCCTTGCCGGCCGGATCCGCTGACCCCACGTGCGGCCTGGATCGCCATGCGGATCCTAGTGCCCACTGCCCGTGCGACGGGCGGCGGGAAGGCATTGCCGATCTGCCTGTACTTGGCCGTCTTGCGTCCGGAGAACTCCCAGTTCAACGGGAAACCTTGAATAATCGCAGCCATCGGCAGCGTCAACCTCGGCATGTAATCGACGGGAGTATCCACGCTGGGGGGCACGTCCGCCAGCCCCCTGCCATCAACACCGAGCTTGCTCCAGGCCTCGCGGGCGCGCGTGGGGCCTAGATCCGGACCTCCGTGCTTGCGCGAGCCTCCCACCAGCGTCGGGCCGATGCCATTGGCCTTCCTGACCCAGGCCTCCGCACCCTTCCAGCCATCCTCGGCCATCAGGTCATGCAGCGCCTCACCAACGGTCGGGGGCGTCCCGATCGCGTTCGGCCACTTGAAGTGCGCGTATGCATCCGGCCTCATCGCTACCAGGATGAACCGCGGCCGCAGCTGCGGGACACCGAACTCGCAGGCGTTCAGCACCTGCCAGTTCGCCTCGTAGCCCAGGTTGTCCAGCTCACGGAGAACCTGCTCGCGGTAGCTGGCGAACCTTGCCTGGGAGAGCCCGGAAACGTTCTCCAGCATCACCGCAGTCGGCTCGCATTCTCTGACCAGGCGGAGTGCCTGCGGGAACAGGTCACGCTCGTCATCGGCCCCGAGCTGCTTGCCCGCCACCGAGAATGGTGGGCACGGCACCCCGCCGGCTAGGAGGTCAACACCGCGATGGGGATAGCCGTCGAAATCATGAACGTCCATCTCGACCACCTTCCACTGCGACCTGTTCAGGCGCAGCGTCTCGCAAGCGTCCGGGTCAATCTCGACAGCCGCGACATGGGAAAACTCCGCGTCCTCTAGCCCCAGGGACTGCCCGCCAGCTCCGGCACAGATTTCCAGGCAGGTTAGCTCATGCATGGGATCCCCCAATATGGCCAGGCCAGGTCATGGTCAGCATGCGGGTCTGGCATCCATGCCGTGACGCCCCGGGAGCAGAAAGGAGCCTGCATGACCAGCACATCCAAATGTCTCCTACAGGCTGTCCCATGAACTTGCACACTACAGATTCAGATGTCCTAGTTCCAGCATCGTTACGTACATGTGTTCGTGTCGTTTTCCACGCTCTCGCGCCAGCCCTGCGGGGCAGTTCCAGGCCGCTGCCCGCCCTGGACGGCAGGAAGCGTACGTCGGCGTGGGCACGGTCCCGTTCGAGGGCCTTCATGCCGGCACCCGCTAAGCGGCACCTGGGCCGACGCCCCCTGCATAGTCATCGCGCCAGGACTGCAAGACGGACACGGGCCAGTACAGGCGGTACAGGCTCCTTCGCGGCTCGGGGAAGGGGCAGCGCTTGGGACCCCGGCGGTTGAGCCACCCAGTGATCGTACGCGGTGGGGCGCCAGTGATGGCAGCGGCCCCCGCGATATCAGCCCACACATCACCGTCCAGCTCGGGAAGCCCCAGGAGTTGCCCTGTACTGGTCCGGGTCAGCTGTCCTCAGGGCTTCCGGGGAAGGCTTTCTGGATCAGGTCGTGGACGATCGGGTCAAGGCGGGTGGCCCTCTCGTTGCTGAGCACGGCCAGGCGCACGTCGTCGTCGGGGAACCATGCGTTGAGCGAGCGGAAGCCGGACTGGTCACCGGGATGATAGAAGACCCGGCGACCGCCGGGGACGGTGCCGATAAACCAGCCGTAGCCATAGCCCTCGGTGCGGATGACGCCGTCATCGTCCTGAACGGGCACGTGGATCGTGAACATCGCCTGCCGGGCGGCGTCGGAAAGTATCTGGCCGCTGGCCAGGCACGATCCCACCGGGCAAGGTCCCCCGTGGTGGACCAGATGCTTCCGGTGCCCAGGTTCACGGTATCCAGCTCGAAGGAAGGCACCGCCGCACCGTCGTGGTGGCCAGCCGCCAGGCCCGCCTCGCCGCAGGGGTTCCCGCTGAACGTCGCGGTCAGTCCCAGCGGCCCGAAGATCTCTCGGGCGAGGAACGCGCCGTAGGGCTGCTGGGCTGCACGCTCGATGATGTGCCCGAGTAGCACGAATCCCGGGCTGCTATAGGAAAAGCGCTTCCCTGGCGTGCTGAGCAGCGGGACGCTAGCGAAGCCGCTCAGCAGCTCGCTTGCGGCGACGGGCTTTGTCAGGTCCAGCCAGGGCAGGTCATTCCAGTGGATCAGCCCGCTGGAATGGCTGAGCAGGTGATGGACGGTGACCGGTTCCCAGGCCGCCGGGCAGCCATCAAGCCAGTTGCGTACCGGGTCATCCACCGACAGGACGCCGCGATCGGCGAGCAGCAGCACGGCCGCCGCGGTGAACTGCTTAGAGACCGAGGCGATCTGGAAGCGGGTCCCGAGCGTGCAACCCGCGTCCGGGTCGCTCCCGGTCCTCCCGCCGGCGACCGCGACCAGATCCTCGCTACCGCGCTGCAGGAGAGCCACGCCATGCAGAGAACGTGCTTCCGTCATGGGGTAATCGTAGTGAAACGTGCCTGATCGCCCACTAGTCACCGGCTGGCTCAACTAGCAAGCATGCGCCAGGGCAGCCAAGGAGTGCTGGAAGCAAGACCGGCACCTGACGGCGTTACTGAGACCGGACAGCAGTGGCCGGGTCACTACCTTGGGGAGGCAATCCGGGCTGCCGTGCAAGACGGCGGCTCCGGATGTAGTCCCGGATCGCCGCGTAGGAGGCGTCGGAGTCGTATTCGTCGGTCACGGTGGTCCAGATCTCCCAGATGGTGAGGGGTTCGCCGGCGAGTTTGTCCAGGACGTCCTGGATGGGGCCGATAGCTGGTGCTGGCCGGGTTCCCAGTTTGCGCGGCGGCGGCCCGGCGGGTTCGGCCAGTGTCTGGCGGCGATCGTGATCTTCATCTCTCCAGTTAGCTCCCGCCCGCGCCCCGGAGCAAGCCCATGATCACGTTAGCGCTGAAGGTTGGACCGCCTATGACCGGCCAAATCTTCAGCGCTAACTGGATCTTGGTGTGTTCATCCGGATAAATCCGGCAGGAGGGGCGGGGCGTCCCGCGCCGGAAAGGTAGTCGCGGCCGTAGATGACCTCGTGTCCCTGGACGGTCGACGACAGCCAGGCCCCGTCCTCGGACCCGTCGTCCTGCCTGATGATCTCGAACGTCCGCAGCCCGAACCCGTCCGACCAGAACTCCCTGCACACCCGCACGTCCCGCGCCATCAAGTTCCCGCACGTCCCGCGCCATCAAGTTGATGTGCTCGAGCCGCCGACGTTCGCGCCGACTCCCAGGTACCGCTGGTGGTTGGACTTCATCGCCGGCCGCCCCGGCCGGCGGGCCGCGTCAGCCCCACCACCCGCCGCGCAAGCGCCTCGGCCGACCAGGTCCGCACGGCCAGGTGCCCGAGCCCGGCATGATCGGATCCGGTCAACTTCAGGCTGTACGGCTCGTAATCGTCGTAGCCACGCAGGTACCACGACCCAGCGTGCTCCTCGACAACAGTGAGCCCAAGCAGCGCAGTGAAGTACTCGAGGCTCGCTTCCGGTGCCGGGGTGAGCAGCTCGGCGTGCCCGATGCACGCGATATCCCGCCAGCGCTCCGTCACGTCGGCACCGTAACCGCGCGGCAAGACCTACGGAAGAGCGGAGCGGCGCCAGCCTCCCGCGGCCGGGTGCACCGGCGTCCGCAGTTGCCGGGCTTTGGAACTCCAGTTGGGAGGAACGGGCCGGTCCTTCGCGGATTCCCCCGCACTTGACCGGGCAGCGGCGACGGCGGTGAGGGTGGCGACGAGCGCCGCTATCTCCTCGGGGCTCGCATCGCCGCGGACGACGCTCAGGTAGGGGGCGGAATCAGTGATCGGGTGCTGAGTCGGCCCGGTCCGTTCCGCATGCGAATGATTTTGAATTTCAGCCACGGGACTTACCTACCCCGATTCCGAACTCCCTGTGCACCCGTGCCCAGAAGGCGTCCCGCAGCCACTCGCGGGCCTCCTGGTACGGGCGCAGCGACTGGCCGAGCTCCTTCTCCGCCTCGACGAGCAGTTCCTTGTCGATGACCGGGGGAAGGATCGGGCCAGGCAGCAGGTCTCTGATGTTGTCCGCGCCCCGGGTGAGGATCCACTTGTGCGCGACGTGCTCGCCTGCCTCCTCGACATGCCGCCTGTCCGGGCCAAGACGTGGCATCGGGCCGGTCTGGGAGATATGCGGCATCGAGCCGGTCTGGGAGGGGTGCGAGTTCCTGCCGGGCAGCATGGGCGGGCGCGCGTGGCGCTCGCCGAAGAGTTGGGCGGGCGACGGCACCGAGGCCTGCACGTCGGGCCTTTGCTGCTGCTGCTCGGCCGCCGGGCTCTTCGAGAAGTACGGGCGCACGAACGCGGCGTCGAGCACGTCGACTGTGTCCGATTCCCAGACCAGGCGCTCGGCCTGGTTGGTGCCGTAGGGCGGCTCGATGCCCCACAGATGGATACGGGCGCCGAACGCCTGGGCTGCCTCTACAGCAGGCACCATGTCCTCGTCGCCCGCTATCAGCACCGCGTCGGTGATCGCGCGGTGCCTGGCGAGCGCCTCCATGTCGGCGCGGAGGTTGGCGTC
>Ga0302325_10024371_pt1 | contig 12583 bp, 17 predicted proteins | sample Palsa_T0_2_FD_201948 | JGI IMG/M metagenome (GOLD analysis project Ga0302325, IMG submission 201948) | Peat permafrost microbial communities from Stordalen Mire near Abisko, Sweden - Palsa_T0_2 | ecosystem: Environmental > Terrestrial > Soil > Palsa > Peat permafrost | place: Sweden: Abisko...
GAACCAAACTTGGGATCTTCGCCAAACGAAGCAGTAGCGGAACCTCTCAGTGAGGAAACTATTGACGAAAAGAAACTGTTGAGGAAGCTGGACTGGCATATAATCCCGCCTCTGTCGTTGCTGTATTTGCTTTGTTACCTCGATAGGACGTACTCCCCACCCCCGACGACGCTAAGCTTAGGAATATCGGCAATGCTAGGTTTTAAGTTTTGCTTTCGTGCTAACAATCATCAGATTATACAACCTTGAAGAAGATCTTCATATGGCTGGCAACGACTATAACCTCGCATTGTGCCTATTCTTTGTGACGTAAGAGCCCCCACTTAAGCCAAAGTTGATAAACAGCTATATCCTCTTCGAAGTGCCAGCAAACCTTGCGTTGCGCCACATTCCACCTTCATGGTGGTTCTCCTTCATTATGGGCGGATGGGGAGTTGTACCCCCTATTGCGGGAAGTATCTGATCTAGGTTATGGTGTGCATGGGTCTTGTCCACAATCTCAGCGGTCTGATTGTCGCGCGAGTCTTTCTCGGATTGCTGGAAGCTGGGTTCTTCCCTGGAGTCGCATTCTATCTCAGTTGCTGGTATCTCCGAGTGGAACACTCTTTCCGTCTGGCAATTTTCTTTGCAATGGCGACCTTGGGGGGCGCATTTGGCGGACTTCTCGCTTTCGCTATCGGAAAGATGAATGGTATAGGAGGGAAACCTGGATGGTCCTGGCTTTTCATGTATGAATCTTGTTCGGAGTCCGGACCGCATGCTGAGATGTAGACTTGAAGGGCTTCTGACGGTCATTGTCTCGTCCATGTCGCCGTGGATGGTCAAGGATTGGCCGAAGACGTCTAAATTCCTGACTGACAAAGAGCGCGAACATGTCATCTATCGATTGCGGAACGACGTGGAAGATATTGAGACCAGGTTCGAGATAAGATATGTGTGGGAGGCGTTCCAAAACCCAAAAATGTACATTATGATTTTGATCTATCTGGGCGCCAACTGTGGAACCTATGCCATAGCATTCTTCCTTCCCACGATCATTAAAAATCTTGGCTATGCGGCAGCAACGTTCGATGGTCCGAGATGCTGACTGACAATAGGGCACAATTGATGACAGTCCCGCCCTTTGTATGTGCGTGTATTGCAACCCTTGGGTGTGCATGGCTATCAGATCGCATCGGAGCCCGCGGACTGTATTGTCCCTGCCTAGAAGCAGCTAACGCAAAGTATGAACGCAGGCGTATTGACGGTGGGCATTGTGGGGTTCGTCATCCTAATCAGCACCGATACCCCAGGTGCGCGATATGTTGGCACTTTTTTGGCAGCCGTCGGCACGTTTCCGGCGATTGCGCTCAGCATCACATGGAATGCAAATAATATCTCCGACTCACCGACAAAGCGCGCTGTCTCTGTGGCTCTACAGAGCTCCTGCGGAAGTTTTGGCGGGGTGATCGGATCTTACGCGTAAGTCCTCCTCCGGGCTTTCCCCCCCCCCCTCTTTCACAGCCCTTCCCCTCCATGTGCTCCGTGCAGGGCGGTTCATCGATTGGCGGAACCAATCTCCGGACCTCCCGTGTTCCTTTTTCGATTAATTTTGGCTAATAGATTAATTAATCTGTAGATATCGAGAATCTGATGCCCCCGCATTTCGTCAGGGACATGCCATTATAATTGGGCTACTAAGCTTGTCGCTCGTATGTAAGTTCCGTTGATCCGATGGATGACCATAAATTGCTAAGCACCTTTGTTGTAGGCAGCCTTTTGATGGTCCTCTACTTGAGGGAAATGAACCGCAGGATGGATCGGGAGATGTCGCAACGGACGGAGAGCAGCGAAACGGAGAAGCCAAACGACGCTCATCGCGAACACAGTTCTCTCACCTTCAGATATATGCTGTGAGCTAGGAGCTGTGCTGTCCCGGGAGGGGACGTTGTTTATTTTCCCATCTGTCTTTATCTAGCTGTCTTTGTGTAGCATGTATATCCTGCAACATGTCTGGTGTCCTGCTGCAGGGAGCCTTGAGCATTGCAAGTGAGATTGATCACGCTGATACCGCGACGTGAGCACAGCGAATTAAAGCTCTGAACGGGGAAAGATACGGCAGAAGCGCCACAAAGGCGGAGTGATCCCGGCATGGCTGCGGCGAGGCATTTCATGATGCGGCACACTATAAAACGCCTAATTCTGTACTACCCAAACGCCACAAAGGAGTCCGCGCCGAGATGTCTCCGCGCCGGTCGTCACGTGGCGATGAGCGGAGGGTTTCATATGTTTGTCGACGCCTGTTCCGAACAACAGCCTGGACAGCTTAAGGGTGGCTCAAACAGCCGATCCTTGTTGACACACAAGCAACAGGCAACCCCAATCGCGTCGAAGCATGGACCGACCCCGGGGCCTGCACGTGCGTTTCACGGGAACCGGGGCCCCACAACTCTCGCTTCGAATTCACACGAGATCGATATCTTATGCCGAAGCCTTCGGCCGTCATGAATTTGTCATTGGCGCACAGCTAAAATATAAAAGCAACATCCCCCCGGCCCCCGGCCGCTGACTCCTGGAGAAGACAACACCGGCGTGTTCCTGACGACCAGACTCCAGTACATACAACGACATGGTGGCCACTCAACCGCTCGATATCCACGATGAGAAGCAGATCCGCCAGCTCGAGGAGGAGCTCCATATCGAGATCCTTCCAGGCACTGAGATCATGGCAGATTTCGGCACCCACAAGTTCGTCAAGGAAACCGGCGCCAAAGGGCCGGTCCTTGTTCCTCAGCCCAGTAATAACCCCCACGATCCCCTGAACTGGACCCCCAGGCGCAAGGCCTTGGTCATCTTCATTGCCAACATCTTCTCGTTCAACTTGGGCTTTGGACCCCTCGCAATCGCTCCCCAGTTCGGTGCCTATATCCAAGACTTTAACTCTGACCTCCCCGGTGTCATTCAGTTTGTAAAGCCCTCTGCATTTCAAGAGGCTGATGGTAGACTGGCGTGTGTATTCTGGTTCTTGGCTTTTCCAACTTTCTCTGGGTGCCAATCTCAACGAATTATGGACGGCGTCCTGTGTTGATCTGGAGTTCAGTGGTATGTCTGGCCAGCATGATCTGGCGTGCTCGAGCCACAACCTATGGCAGCTTCATGGGAGCTTGTGTGTTGAATGGAATTGGAGCCGGCCCCGCTGTATTGTTCATTCCAAGACCTAGCTAACAGGGATAGGAGACGGCTCAGCCAGTCATCATTGCGGATGTTCTTTTCCTTCATCAGCGCGGATTTCACATGACCCTCTATATGGTTTATCCCGTCTAAGGCATCTCTGAGAATAGGTCTCCTACTTCGGATCTCTGATGGTTGGCCCGATCATTGCTGGCGCTATGACAGAGCACATCAACTGGCAATCCTTCTGGTGGTTGAACGTTGCAATGTTCGCCGCAATGATAGTCCTCATTGTTTTCTGCTTTCCCGAGACAAAATATACAGCACGAGGAGAATATGAAAACTCTGCGGCGAATGCAGAAGCCAACGCAGCGGCTGCAGAAAATGGACATGGAAAAGTTGCAGATCTTGCCACAGATATGGAGCCGGATTTGGATAACACCAAGTCGCTGCAGCCTACCAACACCGAAGCCGAAGTTTTAGCGATGGATCCTTGGTTACACAAGGGATTCCCCGGAAAGCATCAATGGAGGACTTGGTATTATCCTCGACTGACCAAGGGATCTCTCGTTTCAGCTCTCATCAGAGATTTGTGGATCCCGTGGAAACTGTTCGTATTTCCTATCGTCCAATTCTCTTCATTCGTATTCTCCTGGAGTGCGTCGAATTTCCTTGTCCTCAATCTCACACAAACTCAAGTATTTGCTGCCCCTCCTTACAACTTTTCCCCGCAAAGTGTTGGATTCACGAATTTCGCTGTATTCGCTGGAGCATTGTTCGGGCTTCTGACATCTGGACCATTCTCAGATTGGATTGCTATGAGACAAACAATCAGAAATAACGGCATCCGCGAACCTGAGATGAGATTGTTGGCCCTGATTCCTTACACCTTACTTCTCTTTCTCGGAAGTTTGATCGTTGCTCTTGGTTACGAATATCAATGGCCATGGCCGGTAATTATTATTGTCGGCTACTCTTTCATCGGGTGTCAAGTTACCGCTATTCCATCAATTGTAAGGCCCCATCCATAACAATCTGACGCTATTAGGCAATGACTTATACCATTGACAGCTACAAACCTATTGCTGGTGAATTTCTTGTCTCTGCCACGATCAACAAGGTGACAGACCCCCAGGATTTTTTACTTACTTTTAGAACGTCTGGGGATACGGAGTCTCTAAGTTCATTACCGCTTGGATTGAGCAGGATGGATTTATTGCGCCAATTATGACCAACAACGGTCTCACGCTTCTTTGGGTAATTGGAGGTGGCACTCTGCTATACTTCTTCGGCAAAACTGTCCGCCGTTGGACCAAGAACTCATCGTATATTCCCTGAATGCTCATCTTAATCGTCTAGAGTACACAAGATGGAACAACATTCTCAATAAACCGTACAGCTTTGCGGGTTTTCTCCATGCCGAATTCTGAAATTGTAAGATGTAGAATTGTGATATTGCTTTCTGAAAAATATAATTCAATGATGATCTGATCGGCTCATCTGACGTATTGCCTCGTTGAACAATGTCCGTTTTAAGCAGTTCTATCTGAGTGTTTTTAAGAGGCATGAGTCTCCCAATGTTGTCCTTGACATTGTACGTTCTTATCATTGTTGATAAAAATCAGTCAATGTGTCGCCCGAACGAGGCGGGAGTATCGATTAGAGAAGGTTTCTCCACTTTTACCATAATTGAACAGGTGTTAAAGAGTGCTAAGTAATTCAAGACTTGAAACCCGTCCACACCAAGGGAACAGCCGATAGGCTTAGATCTAGAGAATGTTCCGTCGTCACAAAGTCGACGAAGGGCCCACGAAAACACACCATCGACTGAGATAGCAGCCACGAAATATTTAGACTGACTCATCCTTGGAATGATGCATAGATTTAATTAATGGTTAAGTCGCTCATTGTAGTTTCCAGTCCAGCTTTGATTTTGGCATCCTCCAATGCAAGATCACCAACCATCGTAAAAGCAACCCAATTCCCTGTTCCTATGGAATTGCTTACGGTCATTCTGGAATCAGTCAACGCAAATCAGAATCATTACCGCAAATTCGAGCTAGCATCTCCTGCACTGTATACTCCTTGTACGCTTGTACTTCCGTTAACCGCCGCCATGATCGTCAGATTAGCCTTAGTGTTGAATGCCAGACCCAAATCTTTGGCAAAAGTGTTAGTCTGGCCGAAAGGAGGTCTCCAAAGCAGCGAATTTGTAGTATGGTTAGTGCCATCCGTGAACACCATCATAATAGTTTCGTTGTTTGCATTCGCGGGGATCTTTTCCAATTGAGCTATAGTTCGTTCATCAATTAGAATACCCTCAGCGGCGAGGAGTGCGGGAGCCGCCGGATAAGCAGCAAGGATCGCCTTGATCATAGTAGCATTCAATGGTCCATTTGTGAAAATGGTTATTTTTGGGGCGTTGAGAGCTACAGCGTTGAGGGCGTTCGATATGACTTCGGGAGTATTTCCTACGACTCCGAGGGAATTGTTCCGGTGTTCGTACTTGTCTCAGCTAGAAGGCTCCGTAGATGGCATACCTCTGCGCACCACGCACAATGGAACAGTTCTCTTCCCCAAAATAGGTCCCACCCAGGAACCGGAAAAATATCATGGACACCAGTGGCAAGAACTAGATTACTACAGCCAGAGGGGATCGGTACGTAATTTTCGTCCTGTCCAGGACAAAGTACCATTGCTCACTGTGAATTGGGTCAGAGTTTCGTTGCCAGTGTTCTTTATACTGGTAATATTCGTATATATCGTTTCAATGTCTGGATAAAAAGCCAATTCTTGCTCCAAGGCCTCGACAAACTCTACCGGTGGACGTCCGTCATCTACCCATCAGCAAGACTCACTTGATAAGTACCGGTTACAGTGTTGTGTATTGCAACGGTGAACCGAAATCTATACTGTTGGGAGTCAAACAAGGCGACTGTTCTACCCATACGGGCCAAACCCATGGCCCCTGACGCACCTACTTTTAGCAGACGAAACACTTCAGCTGCAGATACCCGCCGGTCCACCGCCGATGACCAGAGCGTCATATATTTCCCCAGCCACCAACCGAGCAAAGACAACAAGCAACCCAAGTCTGTTCATCATGATCTTGTTTTCCCGTCGAGGGTATATGCGCTACGTTCTCTGAATACTGTCGCAGGGAAGGATCTCTGTTCAGTGGGTAACATGTTTCGGCCAATCAATCACCTTTGCCGACGACCCTTAAAGTAGATATTTATCATTTTGCGGGGTGTGCACGACGGCCGAATGTAGGCCGCACCAATCAACGCAGGCATGATTTTGAAACATTCGTTTATAAATAATAAGTCAGCTGCTGTTATGTGCAGTGCTACTGCACCACGATGCAACTATTGGAGCAGCCGCGTCGAGGGCCCGGAAATGTTCAGCATCAAGTTCAGCCAGGAATAGATCGTTGGGGTTTTGTGATGTCAGATTGAGGTGACAAGTAATATTAGATACCACTGCAAAGATATGTGATCTACAGTACAATCGCTGATTGATCAGATCAGCATCACCGCTCTTGCGTGTCAAGGCACTAGCGACTTCATGCGTAATAACGACAATATCTTCGTTCTTTTAATTCTACTGTTTATCTATTTGGAACTATCTTGTTCTGTGACTTCTCATCTTACTATCCCAGTATTTTCTCTAATTTAAACAACTTAATCGCATTATTTCGGGCGATCGCAAGCCTTTCTTTTTCGGGGACATCCTCGTCTGTCAAACCGTCGAACCAAATTGCACCAGGCTCAAAATCCTCGTCTGAGATTAGTCCCAAGTTCTCTGGGGAGCATACAAGGATAATCGATCGAATACATGATCCTATCTGCCCCCATCTCACTCATGGCGCATTTCAAACTTGGTGTATTGAAATGACCAGATGTTGTAATATGAACGTTGTGAGTCATATAATACCGTATGGTCTTCGCGCCGGTGACACCTCTGTGCCTTTGCAGTCTTTCCAATCGCGAGTCTAAGCGCCAGATATCGTATGGGATTCGTTCTCCCAGATGTCCGATCACGACCTACATGGTCAATCTCAGAGCCTGAGATCTGGAAGGCATACCTGAACCTTAGGAAATCGGTCAAAAACGCCGTTGCAGCAGAGACCGAGAGTGTGGAGAGAGACACCTGTGGCAAAACTCCACGGACTTCCGATGACGCCCTTTCGGCCTTCATACAATAATTTCTCGATGGTGGGATCTGGCATGCGGGGGTGGATGTAGATCGGACAGTCTAGATCTTGGACTTGTTTCCAGAATACATCGTATTCAGGTTGATCATACATCTTGAAGGTATCATCTTGGCCAGGGTGAGACACGGTCTGGAAGTCGTTCAAGATTGCACCTAAGAAACCCAATTCTGTGACGGCTCGTTTGAGTTCTTTCGCCGCTTGCGCCGGATCATGCATCGATAATGCCTGCGTCAGTGAGATAGAAGTGAGATTGTACGCAAAGCGCCCCGAATCGCTTCGGATTCTTTTGGAATTCCTTGGCCAGATAATCGTTGGCTTCCGTGGCAAATGCTTCACTTTCTGCCTTATCACCGAAGCTCTGAGCGCCCGGAGAAGTGACACTTAGAACCATATACTCGACTCCATATTTGTCCATTCTTTCGAGGCGCTGGTTGTGAATGTCCAGCAAATCTCGAACGAGTTCATCTTCGCGACCCTGAGGAGCGTGGAATGCGGCCTGATAGGCCAACTGCGGAAGTGTAACCGCTTCTTCAAGAACGATTTTGCCTTTCATGTTGCAATAGAGTGAATTGAGAAAGCGATTGGGACTGTTGTGAGTGACTGATGAGTCTTGACAGCCAAAGTGTTTCGCGGCTGAGGTTAAAAAAGAATGTGGGGATGCAGGGCGGGGGGGCCGGGACGGGATTGACGGCAGTTTCTCGGCTGCAATCATCCGAGAAGCACCACAGAATCAGGGGCAATTTCCGACGGATCGCGCGCAAATCACTTCAAGTTGCACTCGGAACACCTTTGGAGCAGAACTTCACTTGAATCACTCAAAGTTAATAGTCTATTTAGAACGCCAACTTCTCTCAGGCTTTCTTCACTCACGGCGAGAACCGCGTCATAAACTGGAAACGAAGTGTATTTGAAAATTCAACTTGAAGCAGAAGACTTGAGTTAAGTTATTACATATCCTTCCTAATAGCGATACTAATGTTACTTTACGCTGATGTCTTGACTTCCCAAGCTTATTCTGATGTCCGCTCTTTTAATCTTCAGAACTGTTCTTTCTTTGGCAATAGACTATCAAGCAGCGATGCTTAAGTCTGTGCGGCATCTTACAGATTTCCGATGATGATCTTGAGTCTATTTATCCCTAACAACCATTACAAAACAAAATCGGTCTATTCAGTGAAACAAAACAACCTCTTCTCTCTCTTGTATCACTATAAGTCATCCATATTCTCTCCCAACGCCTTCAAAACCTGAAGCGCAGCACTACTCCCGCTCATCATAGCTCCGTTAACGGTGCCAATATCCCCAGTTCCCGCATGTTCACCGGCAAACCATAATCCACCTACCCCATTCTCCGGTCCCATTATCCTCTCTCCCAGATATTTGAGGCTCTCGTAACCGTTCTCTGCGCCCACTGGGATATGAGTGTAAGACCCATATGTCCAAGGGTCTCCGGACCAGTTAGTACGTAAAATATCCACGATAGGATGGTCGCGAGAGTAGTTAGGTAACTTCGGTAGATAATGGGTATCAAAGAGATCTCTGATGGCACTATCAGGAAGGGAGGCCAGATACGTTGTCCAAGAGCCTGCCAGGTATACCGCCAGAAGAGGCTGCGGATGGACGGGAAGACCGGCAAGGGAGAACATCGTAAGCAGACGTTTTGGAGCCTGTGGAGGCAACGTGATGGGTGGGAGGAACGTATATATCTCGGGGGAAGGCTTATCGCATTCATGACCTTCATGCCACCATGCGCGCTCAAATTTCAGGAATAGTTTCTCGAGATTGCCGAATCCGAGGGTCGTGATTGCTGATTGGATTCTTGCAGGTAGACAGGGATCGAAGGAGATTGTATTTCGTTGGAGACAGCCGAGTGGGGCGTTAAGTATCACTGCGTGTGCCTTCAAGATGGAATCTTCAGTAACAACTTGGAAATGATCTGACTGCATTGTAATCCGCGTTACTGGGGTCCGGAGACGGAGAATTCCAGATGAGATGGCGGGAAGTGCCAGAAGCCCCAATATACTTTCATATGTGGAAGCTACGAAAGGGCTTTCGCCCTATTATCAGCCTCTTCAGATGAGGATAACCGGAAAAGTAGCTTCAACTTTATAATATCTCAGGCTTTGCTTTCTGACATCTGCTGCAGTGAAGGTGGTCAACCATTCCAATAATTCCGTTGCAAGTCCTTTGGCGTCGTCATTTAAAGTGTTGTCTGTTTGTATCTGTTCAAGACAATAATCATAAACGCTCGCTTCGCACGCAATGTCATCGCCTGCGTCGATGGAGCTTTTGATTGCTTTGGCGGAGTACTCCCAAACTCGTTCATACAGATGCTGTGACAAATCCGAGGCCAGTGGTTTTCCATGAGATGTAAATATAGTTTGAAGCGATTCATCCGGAAATGTAAGCTGAGTTTCTGTGGTCTTCGCCAGCGGAACAAGGGGGTTGAACAGAGTGCCATGAATCCAGTTAGGACCTATGTATCAATGACGCCGAAAAGCCGAGGCATACCAAGATCAAATGGCACGCCCCATTTTCTGTCAATACTGATTCTTCCCCCAACTCTATCTCTCGCCTCTAGCAGAACGACATTCATCCGCCCCTCTTGATAAGCTGGATGTCCCAACAACGTGTTCACTGCCTGTAATCCAGCGGCTCCCGCCCCGACCACCACCACAGTATAAACCACATCGTCCTGACACTCTATAGCCATATACTATCTCCCAAATCTTTCCGATGGCACATGCAAGACCATATATAAATATCAACGCGTCATAGTTGCGACCGCTAAAGTATCCCTATTGCACAAGGAAAAGTCAGCCTTTTTGTTGAGCTCCAAGGCCCGTGCACTAATATGCAGAGAAGTGAATGGAACCCCGGGACAGGTCTTACTTTGGTCTGTGTCTAGTTTTGAGACGAGACGACGTGATTGGAACCACTCGTGTGGGAACAAATAGGGCGAAGGAGCGGTGTGACTGTAAGAGTTGGAGGCCCTAAACGGTCCGTGCGGAAATGAGCGACGGAACCGCAATCCCATCCGCGGGTTGGCGGTGTGTTCAAAGCCACCAATAGATTCCTGCCAAGCTAGGATTTGAAGTATAAGTACACCTTAATAATAAAGAAGGTGTTCTTCAACTGGGCACTTGGTGCTCTTCTCGGAAACAAAGGAAACATGGTGAGGCGTACATTTAGGCATGTAGAATTAACTACTACGCTATTTACAAGTGCGACGGCTCCCAAAAGAAACAACTGGGATTTTAGGAAATGAGCCCGGAGAAGAGCGATGATTAGTCGCTCACTTGGAAGGCAATTTTTCCTACTTCACCCTTATCGAACAACTCATAAGCTTTCTGTGCATCTTCTAGACCTTTCCAAACTTCGACGAAGTCTCCTAATTCATCCTGGACTTGTACGAGGGTTTTGAGTGCATCGTTGAAGACGCCGCGAACTGGGCAGCGACCAAACTGTATTCTGAGGTTCTTGGAATAACATTCCGGCCCGGAAAACGGGAGAGGATCCTGTTGCACTCCAATTGAGACAATAAGTCCGAATGGTCTGAGGACATCGAACCTGTAATTAAAATATGAGATAAGAGGGACTACGCCAACCGGAGCGCGTCGCCGTGGCCCACTGCTTCTATGACAACATCGGCTCCGCGGTTCTGAGTTGCTGCCAGGATTGCCTGCTTCGGATCCTCCTTCAGATTGAGCTGTCTTGCACCGTGCTTCTCAGCAGTTTGGAGGCGCGATGGATTAGAGTCCACTGCGTAGATATTCTTTGCGCCATAAGTGCGGGCGACGATTGTCGCAAGGAGACCGACCTGTTGTCAAATTTCAAGCCGCACGGAAGCTTACAGGTCCACAGCCGATTACCACAATCGTATCCTTCTCGAGTTGCTCTGCTGAGAGGTCTTTGAGCGCGCTAGTCGCTGCGTACCATCTCTAGTCAGACCACTGATAGAAACAAATGAATACCCAGTGGGAAATATATCCGCCATTAAGATGGACAATTCAGGCTTCAATTGTGGCGGCATTGGAAACAAGGTCCCATCTGCTTCAGGGACAACGACAATTTCGGCTTGTCCGCCATCCAATTTGTCGGAGCCAAACAGCAGACATTTCTCACATCGTGAAGTCAACCCTCGAGAGCAATAGAAACATTTTCCGCAAGAGCTGGGATTAGGTCCAATTTGCTGCGAGATAGCGGGATGGGGTACCTTGTGAACGGGGACACGACGTGATCGCCGACCTTGAAATTCTTTACCCCGCTTCCGACGGAGATGATTTTGCCAGTGAATTCGTGCCCAATGATGAAACCGGTCCTTGGCCGCTTATCGTGTCCCCGGTAGACTGTGCCACATTAGCTTATGCGAGATACGGCCGGCGCGACTCGGAGGAGCCGCGGACCGAACATACCATGAAGATCACTCCCGCACAAGCCTACACATCAAAAATCGTCCATGGGGGGCGCTACCCGCATTGGTTACTCTGACAATTGCATCGTTCTCAGACCAGTCTTTCAGCTGTGGGAATGGCCTGTCCTCGACTCGGACATCGTGCGCGCCGTGAAAGACAACTGCCCTGAACGTGTCTGCCATCTGCGCTGCTCGGGAAGGGGCCAATGGGTGTCGATGTGGAGAGAGGACGGAAACGGAAAGCCCGAGGAAATTTGGCCATGACGGGTTAGGGCTCGGTGGCACCCACCCATCGATGCTGGTAACACAAGCTTTTCGCTTGTCTGGGGTAGGCGAATGACAACCCATTTATGACATGTTTTCTCTCCGCTTATCGTCGGCTCTCGGTAGAGAACTCCAAGCGTTCGTCGATCAGGAAATTAATGACCGAAGCAAGCCTCTTGGATGCAAGATTTTAATTGATTTGAGTAAACAGAAACCAGGATGTAACTGAGATGGTGAACGTGCAACGCGGCACGGATCAGTGAGCTGATACTTGTTCGTACACTAGTCTCCCTCTTGATGTCATGGCAACGGACCGACGTCAACAATCTCGAGCGTGTTCTTTTGAGATATTTCTTTAAAGGGAGCCTGCTAGCAAGACAAACGAAACATAGTTTAATACAAAATGGGATAAAACAGCCGCGCCACCATTTCCTCGGATATTTTTCCAGTTCGTTCGTGGCTTTTAAATTTGGTGCCTTATTTTTCCAGCGGATCTCTGTCCTACCGTTCCACGGACCGAGTTGCCGATGACGAAAATT
>Ga0302325_10024372_pt1 | contig 12583 bp, 10 predicted proteins | sample Palsa_T0_2_FD_201948 | JGI IMG/M metagenome (GOLD analysis project Ga0302325, IMG submission 201948) | Peat permafrost microbial communities from Stordalen Mire near Abisko, Sweden - Palsa_T0_2 | ecosystem: Environmental > Terrestrial > Soil > Palsa > Peat permafrost | place: Sweden: Abisko...
CATGTGGGCGTCTTAATCCTTATTATCGTGTTAAGCTCTTGCAGTGAAATGTTTTTCCCTCTCTCCTCTACCAATTCATGCCCGCAATGTACCGTGTGCCTTGTGTCTGCAATGTATCCATCAATTGGTCCTCCTCGTATGGCAGCTCTGTGTAATTTTCTCCACATATATGAGCAGTGATGTAGGTGATGCTCGTATGGGACGTAAAGATCCTGCAACCCTTTCTGAACCTGCTCAACAGGTATCTCTTCTCGCCCTTCATTGTCGGAATAATATCTCCACTGTCGAAGAGATGCAAATTCTTCAGAGAGCTCAGAATCGTAACAAGGTGGAGGAAGCCATGAAAAGCTCATCATGTCAAAACGACATCTTGATGCACGTTCATCTGGGGTTAAACCACCGCACGTGAGCAGAGCGTTGGCACGGGACGAGAACGAACGACTTCGCACAGATTGGACGGCGAAGATAATTGCAGCAAGGCTGATAAAAGCCGTAAAGATAACTTGTGCGGTTGTTTGGCAAGTCGAATAGTATCGTATGGCTGTATTCTGTTTAAAGAATGCCATTTTTTTGTAAAAAAAAAAATCCAAAATATTCAAGAAGTGAAGATCACAGGCGAGTTCAGAAAGGCGAAATGTTAAGCAGTTGTTACTCTTTACATGGCAGCTTCCCCGGCATGGATTTTTTTGGCTCGTCCGTGGAATCATTCCAGTCTAGACATTAGGCTCAAAGGGTAGTCTAGATGCCTCGGTAGAGTCTTCAGAGAGCATTCATGGGTGTCTACCTGGTCTAATATAGCGGAATGTTTCAAGTCATTTTCACATGCCAGTAATCAGAAACTGAGGCAGGGGCATACTTGGCGTGCTGGGTGCAGTGTTTACACTAGAGGCAATATTACAGGGAGAGTATACAGGCTACTGGGATGCTGGGAGAGTGTTGCGAGTATTTAAATAAGAGTCTTAAAAGTCTCGGGAGTTTCGGCCGCAACGCGGCCTCTTTTTATCTTGTCTTCTTAATAAATTATAGATTATATTTTAATATCTTAAGAATATTTTATAAAAGATTTATATAAAAAAATATATATATATTCTTTATAAAATAAAATATTAATTTTTTATATTATTTTTAAAAAAATATATATATTAAAAATAAAAAAATATTTATAATAAAGATTAAAAATTAATTTTAAGAACGAGAATAGAATAAGAATGTCTAAGAACGAGAACCTCTGAGAACGAGAACGTCTAGGAACTAGAACGACCAGGAAATTGAGCAGTGACACCTGCAAAACCTTACCAGCACTCTTAGCACTTCCAGTAACCAGTAACCACAACTCTTGTGGGACGCTTTGTGATTCTTGTTTGGATCGCTATAAGTGAAACGCAAGATTTCTATTCCTTGCCACTCTCGGTGTGAGCTGGCTACATGCTGGGCAATAATCTGCGATATTGCTGTCCCCTAGCAGTTTCGCAATTACAAACTAACCCCCATGCGATAGTAAGCGTTAAGACAAAAGACGTTTCACTTCTATTAGCAGTCTAGCATTCAGACTCCACAGCATCTCTAGGCGGCTAGAAAACCGGCTATCCGCCTTCCATTCCGCTATTTGGGAGTCTCCGAGTATTTCGCCATTACCCCACTATTTCTTGCTCTGTAATTAGTTTACCATCACAGAAGTAATCATGAAGCGGGGCATTGCTCACCTCTCATACCAGCAGAATACCTAAACTTTACGATGCTCCTCTTTACTAAATAGCAAGATTTCCAGAATTCCCAAAGCTTGAGGGAACGCAGTCGCAATTGCCGGATTCTACATCATGAGTCAAAAAATTATAAGACGCCGAGGTGCTTGCGAGCATTGCAAACGGAAAAGAATACGATGTAGCTACCCTTAACTTCGCGCTTTCATCCTTTACTTACTCAACAATTATTTCTAGGCGATGGAAAGCTACCTTGTTGCTCTAATTGTCAAGTTAGACCCAATAACCCAAAAAGTCATCAAAAACATCCTTTTGATAACCTATACTAGCGGCGGACAGAAGACTGTATATACAAAAGAACAACGAAGGGCCATCGAACACCCGGAAAGAGTACCTTATCAGCACCAAGTTAGAGAATCACCAAAGACTTATAAAAACTAATCATCTGCCTAGGTAACGAAAACGCAGAGTTTGAGAACTTTCGTTTCGATCGGTCGTTGTCCTCACATAATAACTTGGACAATTTTGACTTCTTCCTATCGGACATTCCATCGGAAACATTCCATACGGAAGAATTTTTTGATTCCGACTTTTTTACAGAACTTGAACCAGGCGTTAATTTTGATTTTGCCGGGGCATCGCAAGACGATTGTCTGGAAAATGGCTTGCCACAACCGGCAACCACTCTACCTCTCATGCACCAAGACAGAGCTACCCTCGAGGCCTTATTTCCTGCGTCTACTCATTTCTCATCACTCGGACCAGATCTTCTGATTTCCAAGGAGGTATGAATCATTCTCTTGCTCACTGACCTCCTCGAAGCTTGCTAAACAATCGCCCAGCAGCACATAAGTTTCTCGAGTAAGATAGTCCGGGATTTTCCCCAGTGTCTTTGGAATTGATTGTAAGCAGGAAAGTCTTCGGATATGAAAGGATGCATTCACGAATTTCTGAGAAACCTTGAGCAGTGTGATCAAAGTGAGAAGGTACAAATTTTGCTGGAAAAAGTTGTCTCAAAATCAGAAGGCTTTCTAACTAGAAACACTTTCTCTGAGCGGGAAACAGAAGCTGCGTCTCATTTAGATGATTCAGAATGGCAAAGCTCGTTGTTCAAGTATACAGATGGTAGGACTCTTTAAATTGGTTGTAATGGCAATATTTGTTAACTACTTACAGTGTACTTTTCCCTGTTTCAGATGTAAGCTTACGTCAAAGTTACTCTTGTGCTATTTCCATTAAAGTTTCTAGGCAATATCCAATTGTGGTCAAATCAGAGTTCAATTCTTCCTACGAATCTGTTATTAGCCAGTCGTCTGTGGTCACACCTACTATCAATGCTCTTGTCCACGCTGTGCTCGCGATTGGGTGTTATAACTCTGTGGAAGGAATCGGCGATAATGGATTTCAAAGGAAGAAGCAGGCAAATAATCTTATTTCAATTGCAATGAGGGAGAGAGTAAACTTGTTGGATGGTGTTCCAAGTGTAGAAAAGATTCAGGTGCGTAAATTTTAGGCCTGCTATTTTGGAGAAGATTAAAACTGACCGATACAGGCTTTGGTTGCAATGGTGAGTGCTTGAACTCCGAATGTCCTGTCTCGCTCATCATCCAGAGCATATACTTCCACTGCGTTGAGGGGGGTTCCTCCACAGCGCTGTCGTTAATTTCCAATGCCGCTCAATTTGCCATGCAATTGAAATTGAACCGCAGAGGTGGCTTGTTATCTTTGTCAACATGCAATGAGGATACGAAACGCCTAAATAATCTTTTTTGGACAATTTACTCATTGGAGAAACCATTGGCCATGCGACTGGGCGTCGCTTCTGTAAGTGATTCCTTTTTTTTGAACAGGCGTGACTGACGAAGGTTAGTCAATTGATGACGACTTCATTGACCATTCCCCTATGGATGGATTACAATCTGGGCCAGAGTTCATCGCATCCCCAAAGAATAATCTCCTGTTTCACAGCCAGTACGCCAAAATCTGCTCAATGATAGTGAAGAAATTATATTCTCCGACAGCAAGATCATCGTCTGCTTTTCTAGAAGAGAATCAGTATTACTTGAAGTCGCTATTAGACGAATGGCAACGATCTGGAAAAAAGCAGGTGATGCTGGCTGGAACGACGACAACGTCAACGTCGACCCCCATCTCGCCCGCCGCAAAAATTGTCTCACAGCACCAGCAGCTCAATTCAATGCTTCAGTATTCCGAGGCAATGTTCACCCTATTTCAACAGTCAGTACTTTGGCAAGAGTATGAACACTTCACTGACGAGTGACAAAGGGGGGAATTATGTGTCCATTCAGCGAGAAATGTTCTGGCTGAGACTCACTTCTTTGAATTTGACAAAATGCCTCAGAGCTGGTATTTTATATCGATCATCATGAAGTGCTGATTCTAATTGCTCTTTTGCTCACAGGACACTGGTTCAAATACCCCTGTGGGCATGTTGTATCCTGATCTTTGATGTTCTCGGCCGTAAGAAGTCGAATGGATTTCAGGAAAACTTGTCATATCTTAGCATGGCTAGTGGCTGGCTTGGTCGACTAAACATTAACACAAAACATGATTTTGGATTCAATGAGTTAACGGAGCTGATTTGGGTTACACAGAAAAAATGTAGACAAGTGATAGAAGGAGACAAATCTTGAAATAAAGACGCTTACCCTAAGCTCAGTATATATTCATTTGCCCAAAAATAATAAAAACTCATCGAGAATCGCGAAGCACGTTCAGCTGAACTCGCGCAAGCTGCCTGTGCTTGTATGGATGGACAACCTTTCAGAGACTGCTGGGGGTAAAAGCCCGAGAACAGATCCGAGACTGATGTATGTGCGCGAATGCGCGAGCGGATATGCCTCGGAAATGAATTTAGCTAGTCCGGACCGGTTGTCTCTTCGAGATGAGACGGAATTGATTTTTCAGGAACGATCGGATACTCAGCCTATTTGACTCACAAAGTGCACTGTCCCTCGGAATAGATTTGCTCCCGCAGAACTTGCATCATTCAGACCCACGGCTTTTTGGAAGCACTATGTTACTCCATAGCATAACATGTGACAGCGTCCATTTTGCAGTCGATTCTGTGTGTTTCTTTAATTTTTAGGTTTGTTTCTTTCTGTGTCTACTATAGCTCTACATGCCACGTTAGGGACGACTGCAACACAATGGAGCCAGATTCTTCCATGGACCGCAGGTCATTCGAGGCACGCGAGCGCCTGCTCCTCGTCGAAGAACATGATATTGCGGATATTGAGATGAGTAGCGGTCGAGAGTATCCTGGAAGTGAGCGGGGGCTGGAGGAGAAGAAAGGCATTTGGTACTTGATTGCACTTACTGCCGGTCTGGGCGGGTAGGTCCATCTGTCAGGATTCTGCGAGGAAGACAATTTAACTCCAGCGTAGTCTCCAATGTGTATTCACAGTTCAGTTCTCGTACGGATCGGTAAGACAGCTGAAATTTAGATGTCATAAAGCTACCAATGTTGAATATTTCAATAGCCATATCTTTCTTCGATCGGACTGAGCAAACCCCTCATGTGCCTAGTGTGGTTGGCCGGACCCTTGGCTGGGGCTTTTGCGCAGCCTTTCTTTGGAACTTGGAGTGACCAAAGCTCCAGCAGATGGGGACGTAGAAGGCCATTTATTCTCTTGGGCGGCGTTCTAACTTTTATTTCATTGCTTGGATTGGCTTGGTCTCAGGCAATCGGCGAATCACTTTCGCGAACTCCACATAGCAGCCGCGGAGGCGCCCCGACAGCGACCAAGGCCGTGGCAATTTTCTTTGTTTACCTGCTCAACTTAGGTACTCAGCCTATTCAAGGTGGTTTACGGTCACTCATAATTGACAAAGCTGCTCGGCATCAGCAAATGGAAGCAAGCGCCTGGGCAAGCAGGCTTGTTGAAGCCGGGAATTTGTTCAGCTACATTATTGGTTGCATTGCTCTTCCGGGATTTCTGCCATTTCTGGGCGAAACTCAGTTCCAAGCCTTGTGCTCATTGGTATCATGTGTTCTTGCAGTATCCCTGGCAACAACCTGTTGGTTCATCACCGAGACTGTTCCAGAGCAGAATGAAACATCCAAATCCCGACACTGTATTTGCAACTCATCGAAGTATTACGCCTTCAAGTTACCCACCATTTCGAATCAAATCAAAATTATACTTCAGGTACAATTCGCGTCCTGGATGAGTTGGTTTCCATTTCTTTACTACACCACCACGTAAGTCGAACCAAAAATCAGAAGTCGCGTATTTTACTGACTTCTTATTGCTGGCGTAGATATTTCAACCAGATTTGTACTGCAGCACACGTTGAAAATCTTGGGTTCTGGCTGACTGCGATTAGATAACACTAGATTTTTAAATATGGGAAGTGAAGCTTCTACCAGCCCAGACTGGATCAATGGGACGAAAGGAGGATCACTCGCCTTTATCCTGTACTCTATCATTTCTCTAGGAGCGGGATTTCTCTTGCCAAGTATTGTTCAATCATCTCAGGAAGATAAACTCGTCTTTCAATCCGACAAAACACTTCAGCTACTGGCTCAAGCACAACTAGCAAGGTTGACCATGAGGCGGCTTTGGATACTGTCCCTGTTCCTGTTCGCCTGTTGCCTGTTCGCGATGCCACTTGCGTCGTCACTCATTGTATGTACATCGACTATTGCTCTTGCTGGAATTTGCCGAGCTGTTACTGCATGGGTGCCTTTTGCACTTTTAGGACATGAAATTGCTTACTCGATTGAGCAAGGTTCTTGGGATGAGCCTCGAGATGAGTCGCTGAAGTCAACAACCGGGAGCTTAGTAGGTATACACAATTTAGCCATGGCACTTCCACAAGTCATTGCGACTTTTGAAGCGGCCATTATCTTCTGGGTACTGGGTAGTCAGGATTTGACGGAAGACGTGGTCGTTGGTTGGGTTATTCGAGCTGGTTGTTTACCGGCGGTGGGAGCAGCACTATTTGCCATGAAGCTTCGTGAGGATATCGATCGTTTCTGAGAAATTTGGAGAAAAAAGGAAGTGCATCAAAGCGTCCAGCATTTGGTTTCTCAAACTTGAATAACAAAAGATTAGAGACCAACTTGACTGGTGCGAGTCAAAATCAGGCTTCAGTGTAACGCATAGAGAAATAACAAAACGGCTTCCAGCTCTCGCTGTGGCAGTCACTATATGAAATAACTTTGGCTTCTCTAAGATTGGACCATTTTTTAAGCAGGAGACTCAGAAGCAATTTACCCAAAAAATCAACGCAATTATCTTCCATTAGCACATTACGTGGTTAAAGTGTAGTCACTGCTCGCAATAATCCAAAACAGGCAAAGGCGTCACGGGTAGTGGATTAAGCTGATCAACCAGATTTGCAAGATTTCTAACAAAATGATACAGAAAGGATAAGTATGATGTGGTTAAAGTGACGCTTTTAGTAAGTTAATCAACCTTTGGCTACCTAGCAGCCTAGGAACTCCACAGTTATCTCCGTGGTCAGCTCATCCCACGGGCCCTCCTTTAAAAACATTTTTCCGCAGTGGATCGTATGGCCATAGTCTCTCAAAGCGTCTTCCATTCGCGCCCCGCGTTCGATTGCGCGATGCATCTTCCTCCACTCGAATGAGCAATGAACCGTATGCCACCTCCGCGTTGCCCAGTAAGACTCAGACGGCCCGCTTCTTTTCCATAGGTCACCTTCCCGTAACTCCACTTGACCGTCACTGTCCTCAAAGTATTGCCATGGCCCTTGCGCCCGAAATTCCTCTGTTAAATCGCGGTCTTGACATTCCTCCGGTAGCCATGCAGCGGCAAGTAGGTCGAATGAGCATCCCAGAGCCTGGGCTTCCGCCGAAGAATTTCCACATGAGGAGGTGACCTCGTTATATCGAATACGGCAAATGTCCTGTGGCAAGGGAAGGCCTTTACTCCCCACTACCACTGTACTTATAGCGAAAACCGCGAAAAGACAGATTGAACCTCCAAGGTAAATGAAGAATTGGGTCCAATGTGCAATACGACTCTTTCGAATCATGTGTTGTAAATGGGAGAGTTCGTCTCTGGAGATCGAATTATCATCATCTTGGGATGATACCCGGTTGTACTGCTTCACTGAGTTGAGCATCATCTATCTTTCTTCCAACGTGGAAAGTCAGCGGGGATATTTCATATGGTCTGTATTGGATCCTTTCTGATATCAACAACCTACCTACACGGATCCTCATTACATACATAAATATGTGATAACCGGCCCAGTTCTTAACATGAAGGGGAAGTCTAACAAGAAGGCGATTTACAGGAGGCAGAGTTAACCTTGTTGATTTGTGTTATATACGTGTCTCTGTCTCTGCTACCATTCGAAATAGGTGATGTTGCCCGGAATTGACATTGGAAAACCTTCCAGCCCGGATTCCAGGAGGGTTTCCGGTTAAGCCATTCCGATTTCCGCGATTTTTTCCGACATCCAGTTTTACTTTCTCGAAAGCTCGGCCTAAAGTAGCAAGGAGTTTTTCAGTGGTCTATGTCAGCCGGTTATAAATTTCCGAGGTTGGCCTAAAGTTTGTTCGTTATCATTTTTTGTACTCATATTGCATTCACTTTGGCGCTTGCCGCATGCAGCAGTTCCAGTTGAAACAGCCCCAAACCAGATTCACCAGTGTATGTTGAGGCCCCAATACTCATCGTCCAGAGTACTAATCAAACTCCAGCTCAACCCACCCTGTTGAAATACAATGGATTCTCTCCAGGAAAGCGCTTCTCCGCTACTGGATGATCCCGAAATCGAAGGTGATATGTACCATGAGAAAGCCGAGAAATACCTCGTCAAGAGTGATGGCTATCACTACGCCAAGATATCAGAAGTTCATAGATACGCACAAAAGCTGGGTTACCTATTTATAGGTGCAGTGCTTTACTTCCTGGGTTCGACAATCGTTTCCAATGTTATCCCACAACAGCCGTCTTCACCGACCCTCCCACTTGGACTTGGTCCAGCCATTCTTGCAGGAGAGACTGCTGTCGAGAACGGGTATTTTTGTGGATATACTCCGCAGGAAGCACGAAAAAATGGTTGTCGATTCGATCTGATTCTGTACGAATGGGTTCCTGCTCAGTGTTATGATGAAAAACTTCAGGAAGAGTTTCGGTTAAAGAAATCCAAGTGGTATGTGGACGACGAAGGGACACAAGACGTTTCCCAGGAGGAAGCTGCAAGAGGGGAGACAGAAAAACTTTTTTGGGATTGGGATTATCACATTTGGCACTGCCGGTACACTTTCCTCCAAATGACACGAATACTGATGAATACAAGCTTGGGAATTCCGGGGAGATTGATGGATATCGATCACGCAAATCACTGCTTGAACACATTGACGGGAGAGGAGTGGCATCCTTTGGACGATGTGGGCACTATTGTCACCCTAAACTACTCAACCTGTTACTCGAGAATTTAAGCTAGGATTTGGGGCTCATTATCAGCAATACAAATTAAAAGAGTTTTTACAGACAACCTAAGCACATCTCCCTCTTTCAAACACATGAAATGGCATTCAAATTATGTTGTGAGCAATTAGAATCCGAGATAAAAGAAGTACCAAACAGCTAGGTATAGTTCTTTGTCGACATTCAGTAAGCTGATCTGCGGTCTGAGAAGTGTGGTTGCGGAGTACCGGAGCTCGCTTAATCAGGAACTGCTCCTTAAGGGGTGCTGCGGATTTGCTTTTCCGAGCATCGGAACTGGCATTATCGCTGAACTGCCTACAGAATCGCTGATAACAGAACCTTGAATGAACTGTTTTAAGATCCTATCGGGAGTGCGTTGAGCATGTCAATATTGCACTCCATTCTGTCCGAGGCCTACTAAAATAATTCGCAATAAGAAAGACAACTTCAAAATGCCCTCGAGAGATACACAAAAATGGTTGTTGCCAGTCCCTTCCCAGAATTATGTGGCTGTGGACCAGAAGGAGCCCTTGGAATTAAGGTGCGAGTCATTTGTTGAGAGTCATTTCTAATACTAGTAATTGACCTTGCGATTAGTGGATATGGACAAGAAGAATCGACTCGCAGAAACTCCTCAAAAACCTATTTCTATAATACTATATTCTTCTTACTCGGGGCATTAGCTTGTCTTTCGTTGTTGTTTTGGTTCCCTCGTAGCGATGGAATGCCTCCAACGCCTGGTATCCCGCAATGTACGTTTTCGCAATGATACGGAGACTTCGCCGCTGACTTTCGAGTTTCTGTGTATAGATGTTACCAACTCCATAGTCAAATCATCATGGAAGGAAGATCCACGATTTTCTGTTGAGAGAAATGACAGCGAAAGTGCTATTGCATGGGCATCTATGAATTCTAGTGAGTTTTTTTCTGCACAGCGTATTTACGCAAGCCTCTGCTCATTGCATGAAACAGGATTCATATGGGTCGAGAACCCTATTCAAAAAGGTCTCCAGCCCTCATGGCCAGAGGGTGCATCGAGGCAAATGTATTCCATCGCCGGTTTTCATCAATTGCATTGCACGTAAGTCTGTATCTTTATGAAATCTTGGATTGAATATTGAAAATTAAAAGTTACGTAATCTATTTTGCTTGGAATTCTCTTCGAAACAATGGACCATCGGTTCTCGACAATGCATTCCCCGGAACCGGGGGTCATTACACAATTGGTGGACACTTTGGACACTGCCTAGAGATTATACGAAATGCTTTGATGTGCTATGCAGACCCAACTCTGGAACCTACTTTGGACATGGATGGGGAAACAATTAACGAGATTGGATTGGCAAGTGGATGGGGCACTTTGCATACCTGCAAAAATTATGAAAAATTGGTAACGTGGATAGATGCGCAGGAAAAGGCATGAAGTACAGGCGCAGGTCGTGTCACTTCAATTTCTCCTCATTGGGAAACTGAAAAGAGTAAAAGAACCATAAGTGGAGTGGGAAGTAACAAGTAATCTGCCCCTTTAGTCATAGCCAAGAAATTTAATCATATGACAGCCGATTTCAGATAATCAATAACTTCGATTTCAATGTGTTGCAGGGGAATAATCTTGCAGTTGCGATTGCCGGAATCAAAATTGATCAAATCTGGTCTGCCTCGTGCCCGCGATTCGATCTAGGAACTCAAATGATAACGGCAAATTGAAAATTAAAAAGATTGCCTACGATGTTTTCTCCAGTAGAGTCCTGTGGCCCCTTTTCCGCTGGGAATCGCAAAGTTTTCCGGATCTGGGTGGGGAGCAGTACCTGATGCTGATTCCATGATTTCCGTGAAAATTGGTCCGTGAAAGGATTCAATTCCACCTAGCCGCGAACGGATAATTGATAAGCCATGAGGTGCTTAAACGGCTTAAGTAAGATCGCCGTGAAAGCCTTCGTAGTAGCTATTCCAGTACTCCCTTGTTTGGTGATTGCACATCGAGGTTTCAACTTGCTCTATACAATTCGAGGTCTTGGCAGGATAACAATGGCCTACATTTTCAAGAACCCTCGGGTTCTTGCATACCAATCAATATCAATGACCCAGAAAAAGAGCCAGAAGGGCTTATTAGCAAAATCCCCAACGAGAGGCCTAGAAACTGTTTTCCTTCGTAGATTCTCCTTCCATCATCTCTCACGGAATTCTTTGGAGCACTGTCGCTTCTTTTGCTTTTTACAGGTTTATATCCAAGCCAGTTTAGGGGACTATGCAACCGGTTTCCGGACAGAATCTGGTGAGTATTTCAACCTTGGAGTTCTAGCCCTAGATTCTCTGCCAAACCTATATTCTTAGGACCCGCCAAGCCATACATGGGTTGAAAAAGGTGAAGTTCTGTGGTGGACCAAAATTCCACGACAAAGGGAGTGTTTACCCGGATTTTGATTCCAGCGAGCCTCAATACAAGCGATCCCAGAAAAGAGATGGATAAGGTATGGGAGCATCTCACCAAAGATCGATACCTACTTCAAACCTTAAATAGCCCTCTTATTAATAACCAGGCTGTTATTCCTCATTCACAGAGAACGAAGTGCGGAGTACGTGGGGTGAGAACCATAGTGTCTTTAGCCATCCTAAATGGGGGTATATTGTAAGGTAAGATCATCTTTAAATCAAGTATGGGCGCTTTTACTAATAGCTGTCTCTCAGTATTGACGTGCTCCATATATTGCAATCCCTGGTAAGGAAGTTCCTCGATAGAGCATGATACTCGGCTGACCACCAATACGACAGAACGATCACAGAAAACTCTTGACAGGGAGCATTGCCCCGATGAATTGAACTACTTAACTAGTGGGCATCGTGGTAAGTCTCTTGGAGCCAAGGTTGAACTCTGATATTAATAACACAATCACTCTAGATCATTGCATTAACCACATTCAGCAAATGCTGGTGTGAAGCATAGACTCCAATCTCGATTCTATGCTGGTGTGAAGCATAGACTCCAATCTCGATTCTATTCTGCAGGGTTATTTATCGTGACTTTGTCGATTTAGATCAAGTGTATATATGCAGTCTTTGGCCCAGCTTAGAGGTTGGATTTATGAGCGGTTCGCTCGGTTCGAGGAGTTTGGAGAAGAGCATCACAATGTGCACGTTGATTAAGACCATATTAGAATTGGTCCAAAACTTGAAATTTTAAAGCTTAGCAGAATTTAACGGTTTTAGATCCGGTATACACGGTCCAAGACAGTCCTAAATTAAATACCGGGAACTCAGTGATTTTAAAAGGAGAAATAGTTTACCTCTTTGGCCTAAGTAGGTTTTCTACAAACGCAAATGTCAAAAATAAAAAAGATTCGTGAATGGCACTGACTTCGGGGCCAATAATAAGCTCGAGGCCTAGTGGGTCCGGTTGTTGGATCTACTAACTTAGCTCTTCGGGTCAGAAAAAAATGGACGATTTTGGAG
>Ga0302325_10024375_pt1 | contig 12582 bp, 9 predicted proteins | sample Palsa_T0_2_FD_201948 | JGI IMG/M metagenome (GOLD analysis project Ga0302325, IMG submission 201948) | Peat permafrost microbial communities from Stordalen Mire near Abisko, Sweden - Palsa_T0_2 | ecosystem: Environmental > Terrestrial > Soil > Palsa > Peat permafrost | place: Sweden: Abisko...
AGGCGCTCTACAACAACACGAGCGGGTCATGGAACACCGCATCCGGATATGAAGTGCTTTATTCCAATACGGCCGGCTTCGAAAACACCGCGTTCGGCTACCAGGCTCTTTATTGGAACGCGACCGGCAACTCAAACACCGGGTTCGGATTCGACGCGCTCAACGGGCAATCCGGCGCCACTGGCAACAACAACACAGCTATTGGCGCCTCTGCGCTCTATTCGTATACGACCGGGACCAGCAATGTCGCTTCAGGGTACTACGCACTCAATTCCGACACGTCCGGCAACTACAACACTGCTTCTGGGGCCTACGCGCTCGTTTCCAACACAACGGGCAACGCGAATACCGCTGCGGGGTACCAGGCGCTCTACTACAACACGACCGGCGGCAACAACACGACCTCAGGCGTCTACGCGCTCCTTGCTAATACGACCGGCAGCTACAACACCGCCTCCGGCGATAGCGCGCTCTATTCCAATACCACGGCCGATTACAACACCGCCTCAGGGTACGGCGCGCTCTATAGCAACAATGGCGTGAGCAACACTGCCTCCGGCTACGAGGCGCTGTATGCGAACACGACCGGCACCGAGAACACCGCTTCCGGGGTGCACGCGCTCCCTGCCAACACGACCGGCAGTAACAACATTGCGGAGGGGTATCACGCGGGCTACAACCTGACGACGGGCAGTAACAACATCGACATTGGCAGTCCAGGGGTGGCGGCAGAGAGCGGGGTAATCCGGCTCGGCACGATCACCGGCACCACCTCGACCCAGTCAGCCGCCTACATCGCGGGCATATACGGCGTAAAAACTGCATCCGCGGGCACGGCAGTCTTCATCGACTCGAACGGACAGCTCGGTACGGTGTCATCCTCAATACGGTACAAGGAAGACGTCCAACCGATCGCTGACGCGAGCGAGCGGCTATTGAAGCTGCGGCCGGTTAAGTTCCGCTACAAGAAGGCAGAGGCCTCAAGTGATAAGCCGATCCAGTACGGGCTCATCGCCGAGGAAGTGGCCGAGGTGTATCCGGAGCTGGTGGTGCGCGATGCCACGACGGGCCGGATCGATGGGGTGCGCTATGACGAGCTTGCGCCGATGTTGCTGAACGTCGTTCAGAAGCAGCAGCAGGAAATCGCCACGCAGCGCGCAGAAATGAGAGAGCTCCGGGCTGAAGTACGCGCTCTGCAGGCTTCCCGACAGAATCAGTAGGGCGCGTTCTAACTGCGCCCTCGGGGTTGCAGGCGGGCACTCTTATGGAATCGACGCATCAGGCTCACGGACGCCGCAGCTGCCGCAGCGACCGCACTTGAGAGCACGATAGAGGCGGCCGCCATTCAGGCCCTTCAGTATAAGGGGTCGACATCGACCGCATGGTGCATGGTGGCAGCGTTTGCACGTTAGACGCGCGACTTGTTGACCCTCGGGCATGGCACCGAACATTAGGGGAGCGCAGGAAACCGCGTCCATGCCGTGCCGACGCCGAACCGATCCTGTATAGCCCTCGTTCGCCGATTGCGCGTGGATAGGGATAATCCCATGCAATCCATTGGAAAATCGCGCGCTGGCAACAGGAGATGCTGACCGCTGGCCATGCCCCAAGACCGCCCTCAGCAGCATTCAGATCCGCGGCGCAATCTTCAAACACGCCGAGCGCTTTCGGTGGATCGCCGGCAATCCCTGCGAGGATGTTCGCAAGCCGAAGTACAAAGTAAAGATTCGCATTCACCGCGGCGGAGGTCACGACACTCGCCGAGAAGGCGGAGGAGGCGCCTGTAATCCTGATAGGAGCGGCGGCTAGCACTGGCCTGCGCTTTGGCGAGCTCGCAGGGTTCGAATGAGCCTTTATGGGAAGACTATAGCCACCTGCAAGATATGCATAATATACATATAATAGCAACGTGAGCCCTGAGTTCGACACGAAGAAGAACGAGGCCAACATCGCTAAGCGCGGCGTCTCGCTGTCCGAGGCAGACGGCGTGCTTCCCGATCCCCTTGCTTTGACGGTCGAAGACGACACGGCGGATGGAGAGGTGCGATACGTCACGGTCGGTCCGACTCTCTAGGAACACTGATGGTGGTCGTCTGGGCTGAGCGAGACGACGATGTGCGGCTGATCTCTGCCCGGAAGGCAGAGTCGAAGGAGCGAAGATCGTATGAAGAAGGAATATGACTTTTCCCGCGGCAAGCGGGGTGCCGTGCTAACGACAGCCGGCAAGACTAGGATCACGATTTATCTGGACGACTTGATACTGGATAGGTTCAAGGCTGAGTCGGAGCGTACCGGTAAGGGGTACCAGACGCTCATCAACGATGCGTTGGCGAAGCATGTTAACAATGCTGAGCAGCCCGTAACAGCCGCCCAGGTGCGAAAAATATTGCAGGAGGAGCTCGCACAGAGCCGGTAAACATTCCCGTAAAGAGCGCCTTTAATGGGCGTGTTCAACGCGCGAATCGTCCGGCGGCAGCCGGTTAAACCCGGACGCAAGCGGACGCAGGCAGCTTGCGGTACGCTGTGGAGACGCCAACAAAGAGCCGTGCATGGCCGACGCCGCCGAACCAGCAATACCTCAAATGCCCGCCGAAATGCCCCAGGCCGCGGTGCCCCAGCATGCGGAAACACGTTCAACCTCGGAGATCTCAGCCCCTATGCTCGACATGCATCCTCCCCATGAATCGATTCACACCTGGAGAGACTTTTTTATACATATCGCCACTATTGTTGTGGGATTGTGTATCGCAGTGGGGCTCGAGCAGACGGCTGAGTTCTTTCACCACCGTCACCAAGTGTCTGAAATCAGAGAATCACTTCGGGTCGAGCGGTCGATCAACGCCTATCGCTTTTCCATTGCAACCGAAGAGTTCCATCGGTTCGTTCCCAAGCTGCACGGGAACCTGGCAATCTTCCAATACCTTTTAAGTCATCCGGGCGCACCATCGAATCAGTGGCCCGGGACATTGACGTGGTACGGCCACAATATTTACTACCACACGGGCGCTTGGGAGACGGCTCAGCGCAGTGGAATTCTGGAATACATGCCGAGAGACGAGGTTCGATTGAACGCCGACCTCTACAGGCTGTTGGAAGCCTGCACGAATGCGATGGAACGCGCGCGGGAGGCCAAATATGAAGCTATGCGGTTTTCCAATGTGGAATCCGACGCTTCGCATCTCAGCAGGGAACAAATTGCCCGGGAAATCGATCTGACCTCGGAAACCCTGTTGCGTTATGGCCTCGCAGCCAACGCCCAGAATACCCTCGAGGGTTTCTTTCGCGATTTCACGCCGGCGCCGTCCGCCCAGGACGTGCAAAGCCTTGTAGGGATAAATTGGAGCGAAAAGGAGCAAGCGACTACGGACGACCAGAACGCACGAATGAAGGCATTTGAGGAAGCACAAGGTGTTCGCGCTGATGAACACCCATTGACTCGGTGACGATGGGGCAAGAGCACCGCAGAGCGGGTTTCAATTGCTTTCCTGGGTAACGGGAAAGCAGACATGTCCGGACGACTGCAAAGCGTCCACGAAGCGACCTTTACCTACGCCTCTCGGGTTTTAGTGCTGAATGTCCCGTTTCGGAAAGGGCATCAGGCGCTTCCCGGCTAAATGCAGCCGGCGAGGATCCCGAATGGCCTGATCCGAAGCGGACATGCATTTCGACCGTGTATGCTCATTGGATGCAGCGACCAACTGAGGTAGTGCAAGGGATCTTCGGCACTGGTAGTCATTGGTAGGGTATGGCGAAGTGAAGGCCGGCCGAGTCATGTTGCGCAAACAGTTATTCGTCGCGATCGGCATGACCGCAGCAGTCGTCACGTTGGTGGTCTTGTGACTGCACCTGGCGGATCTGCACCTACCATTGCCCGACGGCGACGACCAGGTCTCGCGGCTCGCGTTCGCAGCACGATGGCTGCTTCTTCCGGCGTTAGCTCTCTTCGCCGGAATTGCTGTAGTGGCCAATCAGCGATTCTTTGTGGCCGATGCAATAGACGGCGCACGCGCCTCGCAGAGCCGACTGCTCGAAATCACGCTGCGCTACAATCAGAATACGCTCGAGCAGACCGTGCTCGCGGCGATTGCCTGGGCAGGATTGGCGGTAGCGCTGCCGCATGAGATGTTGACGCTGATCCCGGCCATGGCCATCGTTTTCATCGCTGGCCGCGCGCTGTTCTGGATTGGCTACCTCATTGCCCCTGTAGCGCGCGCTCTGGGTCTGGGCCTTAGTGCCTATCCCACCTTTGCTGCACTCGTCTGGCTTGCTTGGCGGGGGATGCTATCGAAGTGAACGGCGGACGCTCATCGGGCCGGTTTGAGTCATTCGAGCAAGCGAAATCACGGCGATGAAGCGGCCGTTCAATTGATAGGGTAGGCTAACAGACCACGCATGGCCGACCACATCGAACCAGAATTGCAGTTGGCCGCAGATAGTCTGAAGGCTCCCTCGTCTCCAGATACGCAGGCACTTCGCAACCCCGAGAATTCAGCGCCTATGCTTGATGTGCACGCTCCTCATGAATCGATTCACACGTGGAAAAGCTTCTTTATCCACATCGCAATCATTGTAATCGGCCTGTTCATCGCCGTTGGTCTTGAACAGACCGTCGAGTTCTTCCGCCATCGGCAGCAGCACGAACTACTGGAACAGCAGATGAATGCCGTGTTGCAATCCAACCGGAGCATCGACGCCGAAGTCATCGCACACCTCAATGCACAGCGTATGTATTTTGTCGAATTGCGAGCGGCTATCGATGCTCGCCTGCACGGGCGGTACGGAGCACCAATGCCATCGGTCAATGACCCACGTATGGCGGCCAAGCTTACGCTTACTAGTCTAGCGCCCTATGAGGCCGCCAGGCAGAACGGCATGATTGCGCTACTACCCATCGAACGGATCCGCATCTACAACCGTATCGCGGTCCAACAGGACTTGTTAATAGCTACGATGCGCGACTGGTTGGCGGGGCTCGCCGTGCTCGGCGCATTTCACGAGCGATTTGTTGATTCCAAAGGCAATCTGGAATTCGGGCAGGTCAGCTTGGCGCCAGAACTCAACGATCTGACTCCCGGTCAGCTCGACGAGTATCTGACGATCGTCTCAACACTGATCAAAAGGACCGACGTACTCGTTCAACGGTATCGCGCCTTTGACATTGAATGTAGCGCGATCCTTAAAGGTGTCGGCAGCGAAGAGGAACTGTTGAAGGAAGCTATCGCTTCTCTGTCTTCTGGCGGTGACCTGCCGCCAACAGCGCCAGCGAAATAATGACCTATTAGGAAACTTTGACAAGGGAGTTTCCTCAAAACCAACGAGTCGCCTGATAGCCGCCGTTCACGGCTGGCCGCTGTTGGGTCGGCACCGGTTTTAAACGGCGAGACGCTGGTCATCGCGCCCCAACGGGCCGCACCTGGTGAACACCGGTCCTTGACCTTCGACGATAGGGTTCCCGAAAGCCGTCATTCCGGTTTCGCGGTCTGGGGTTTGCTGCCAACCCCGCGGGATCACGATCGTCGCAGCACGGATTAATGGCCAGATTCCGGTGCAACGTTGCTCTCTCGGTGAGCGGCCACTAATCGGCGTTGATAGACTCACGCTGCCGGGTGACTACGGCCATCCCGCCGACAGGCCCAGCAAGGCAACACGCTGATGACAGAGGCTGCGAGAGCCATCTTCCTAAGCTACGCGTCGCAGGACGCCGTCGTCGCAGGTCACATTGGCGATGCGCTGCGCGGGGCGGGCCTCGAGCTCGACCAGGTGCAGCAAGGCCACGAGCCGGATCACTGGAAGCCCATGCCAAGGATTGGCTCCGGGGTTCAGGAAATCTGGATTCGGGACGCGGCTGGGGCCTTCCGCGTTATCTACGTAGCTAAATTTGCCGATGCCGTCTATGTACTTCACTGTTTCAAGAAGAAGACACAAAAGACGAGCAAGGCGGATGTTGGATCTGGCCGAGAACCGCTACCGCGACTTGACGAAGGAGCTAGAGCGATGAGCAAGAACAGATTTGCTAGCGTATGGGATGCCATCGAGGGTACGCACGAGGAAGCTGAAAATATGAAGCTGCGCTCGACCCTGATGATGGCTCTGAAAGCGCATCTGGCCCACACCGACCTCAGCCAGGCCCAGATCGCTAAGCTGTTCGGTGTCACGCAGCCGCGCGTCTCCGACCTCATGCGTGGAAAAATCGATCTGTTTGGTCTGGATGCTCTCGTTAACATGGCGGCAGCGGCGGGTCTGCGCGTCGAAATAAAGGTACGAAAAGCTGCATAGGCGCAAAAATGCAGATGCCCATTCGACCATCCTAGGTGGCGTGGAGCTCATCCGCATCAGTGGCTGCTTCACGGGCTTCTCTGACGACGGCCGCCTCATCCGGCGGCAGCCGGCCCATCTTGCGATACTCAGAGGCATAGAATGCGCGCCCGGAAGCTGCCGTTCACTCGGCTATAGATTGCAAACAGCAGGCAAGTTGAGCACATGGGTGTGCTGACAAGCCGTGATCCGTCAACCCAGACAAGGATCATCCATTGTGGGCGTTCGAGGAACTGCAGCCTAAGGATGAGAGAGTCGCTCAGCGCCGATCAGGTTTAATGACCTTCAACCACAAAGCGTCAAAGCCGGTTTCGTTTGAGGTTGCGCCCAGCAATAACTGCGACCCGCCAAGCTGATCAGGACCAATCGGGCTCCATCTGGTAACGGCGCCGACTCCTGGGACCAACGCTGACGATGCTCCGGTGAGCTCACTTCCAACTCATGCCAGCCGCGCTCGAACGCGGCGGTGTCATCGAGCGGCACGTCGACCCCGTCTATTTGCAATCCGCCCACGCATACACCGAGCCTGCGCCGATCGATGCTGGCAGCATCAACGCAAGTTGGGATGAATCCCCGGCAGCGCAATTCGATTTGCGTTCGATCGGGCGGAATCACGAAGGCCACGCGCTCCGTGTTGCAAAATAATGGCTCGATCCGCTCGCCCGCCGCCACGATGTGCAGGTCAGAATCAGCCGTGAGGCGATATCCGAGCGCTTGCGCACGCGCGAGAAGCCTTAACTTCACACCCTGCAGGATCGCTCCTTCGAACACCAACGGCACGCAGGTCTCGGCCCAGTGCTTGGGCTTGAAGTCTGGGTGGGCCTCAAGATAGGAGCCGCCATTATTGAAGAACCCCGCGCGGTTGCCGGTGTCGAGGTAACTCTCCGCGGGCAGTCCTTCCGCCAGGATGATGTCGTGGCTGTCGAGTTCCACGTGCCAGTACTCGACGCTCGCGAGCGGTACTTGCGTGATGGTGGCGCCGTTCACCAGCTTTTCCACCTGGATCAGCACCCCCTCGACGAAAATCGAATGCCAGGGACTGACCCACAGATCGCGCGCCGGCAACTCCGGCGCAAATGCGCCGGCCTCAATGCGAACCGGCCACACCGCCGAGGGTTCGGGATGACGTGCGCAATCCACCCGCCTCGACCCAAGCCAACGCACCGGTCGATGCTCGCCAGATGCCGTCACGAGCAGATCACCCACCGTCAATTTCTCAACCGCGATTTCACCGCCGTCCGTCAGCATGCGTGTACCGGCCACGAAGCACACCATTTCGGTAATCGTCACGAAACCGGGGCCGGAGTTCGTGCCCGCCTGCTCGAAGCCGTTCGTCACGCTGCTGTCCAGATAGCTGGCGCCGCCGCCGCCGCCGCCTTCGGCGTTGTCGCCGCTTTTGCCGCCCCCGCCGTTGCCCCCGCCGTAGCCGCCCCCGCCGCCGCCGCCGCCGCCGGAGCCGCCGCCACCGCCACCGCCACCGCCGACGCCGCCACCGCCGCCGCCGCCGTTGCCGACGCCGCCGCCGCCGAAGCCGCCGGTGCCGCCGCTGGGGCCGCCGCGGCCGCCGCCGACGCCGCCGCTGAAGCCGATGCCGCCGCTGCCGCCGTTGCCGCCTTCAAACGTAGTCCCGGCATTGGTGCCCGCAGCGCCTTGACCGCCGAACGCACCATTGCCGCCGGTAAAGCCGCCGCCGCCGCCGCCGTAGCCGACGCTGACGCCTACGCCGCTGCCGGGGCCGCCTGCGCCGCCGCCGCCGCCGACGTGGCCGCCGCCCCCGCCGCCGCTGCCGCTGCCGCTGCCGCCACTGCCGCCGCCGGCGCCGGTGCCGCCGCCGACGCCGCCGCCACCACCGCCGCCGCGGTCCAAGCCGCCGCCGGCGCCGCCGCCGCCGCCAGCAACGGCCAGGATGGTGTTGTCCGACTCATCGATCACAAAACTGCCGCCGCCGCCGCCGCCGGCATATTCCCCGGTCCCGCCCTCACCGCCGACGACGATCTCGAGCTTGGTTCCGGCTTGCAGAACGACATCCCCGCTGACCGCCGCACCGGAGCCGCCAAAAGAGTCAAGCTGGAAGCCGATCGCCGCGCCGCCGCCCTCCGCGCCGTCCGCGGTGATGGCGTAGGTGCCGCTGGTTCCGATCGTGACGGTATCAATCCCAGGAGTTGTGTAGCTGCTCACGGCCAATCCCCTTGCTTTTTTATCGCTGCTACTATCGCACGAGCTGCATTAGATGCACACCGCTGGTACGGCAAGCGCAGCAGTCGTTGAACGGCGAGGGAGCTTGGAGCAGACAATAGGACATAACGATGATCCTGAGGACCAGCACCGCGCCGCGCTGAGTCGCTGTCTATCGTTACAGGCTGCAGGCGATCTGCCTGGCGCACTGGCCGCAGCACGCGAGGCCTGCAAGCTAACACCGCACGCACCAGCGGACCATTACGCCATCGGCGAGATCTGCACAGCACTGGGCGATGATGCTGCCGCCGTGGTGGCTTATGTGGACGCGCTTCGGCGCGCGCCGCGCTGGGCAGATGCCTGGATCAATCTGGGCCTGGCGCGCTACCGACAAGGCGCGATCGGTGCGGCCAAACAGGCCATGCGCGAGGCGCTGCGGGTGGCTCCCGGACACGCCGCTGCCACGGCCAACCTGGGCGCGTTCCTGCGCCTCACCGGCGAAGCGCAAGAGAGCGAAGCGCTGCTGCGTGAGACGTTGGCGCGCACGCCCGAGGCGATCGGTGTGCGGCTCAATCTCGTGGCCAGTCTGTTGCAACGCGAGCGGGGTGCCGAAGCGCTGGGGCTGCTGGAGTCCGCATCAGTGCTGCCGGAGGAGCTGACGACATGGCGCCAGTGGCACTTGGCGCGCGTGCTGGCTCTGCTGCAGCTCGGCAGATCAGCGCCGGCGCGTGCGGCACTGAGCGAGTTTGCCGCGATCGGGCCGGTGCCGCCCGAGCTGGCGCCCCTGTTTCACTATCGACAGCTGCTCCTGGCACAGCTCGAGCGCGATGAGAAGGGCGCACGGCAAGCCGCACAAGAGATGGCATTGGCCATCGAGGCGATGGGTCCGAACGCGGTACCGGAGCACCGGATCATGGCGCGCTACGATCTCGCGAAGTTCTGGTCCGGCCGGGGTGATTATGCCGCGGCCTTCGCGCACTGGCAGGAAGCGCACAGGCTGTTACGGCTCAGTCAGCCATTCTCGCGTGAGGAATTCGCTGGGTTTATTGATGCGACTATGGCCGCGTTCGACATCGCCCGTTTTGCCCAGGGACCGCGTGCGGAGAACCATGATGCGGCGCCAGTGTTCATCGTCGGCATGCCGCGCTCCGGCACCAGCTTTTGCGAGCAGATCCTCGCCGCCCACGGCGACGTGTATGGCGTGGGCGAGCGCACTGCACTCGGCGCCGCGTTCGCCCGGCTCGGCGGCAACGACGTGAACGCGGCGGCGCGCATTGCGGCGCTGGATGCGACGGCGTTGGATGAGGCAGCGCAAACCTATCTTGCGGAGTTGCACGCGCTGGCGCCGACGAAAACGCGCATCGTCGATAAGATGCCCGGCAATGAACTGTATCTAGGCCTCGTAGCGCTGATGTTGCCGGGCGCAAAAATCATCCACTGTGTGCGCGACCCGCGCGATATTGGGCTGTCGATCTGGACCTTTCGCTTTTACGGCGAACATCCCTACGCGCATGACCTCGCCGATCTCGGCTGGACCATCGCGCAGCGGGCACGACTGATGGACCATTGGCGCGTGGTGTTGCCGAACCCCATTCTGACGCTGGCGCTGCACGACTGGGTGCGCGATTTTGACGGCACACTTGCGCGCGTCCTTGCGCATCTCGATCTGCCACACGATCCGGCCTGCGCGCGGTTTTATGAAATCGACCGCGATGTGCGCACCGTCAGCCGTGCCCAGGTGCGCCAGCCGATCAACGCAAGAGGCCTGGGACGCTGGCGAGCCTACGCCGCGGAACTGGCACCGCTGATCGCGGAGCTGGAGACCGCCGGGATGCTGATGCAGTGGGAGGAGGAGCCGGTGTCATAAGCTCTGCGAAGGTGACGCGCGAACACCACGACTACGCTAGTTATCGTTTGGACAGTTCGCATTCTCATTGCTCTGAAGCAGACAGCCACCGGCAATTGTGGGTCAACTCCAGCCACATATGGTAATCAGGTTCCCCTGGTCAAATTGGCTGGACGCTATTTGTCTCCACGGGCGTGCCCCGCCGCCCAACTAGCCAGGTTCGCACTGAGAAGCGTCTTGATGTTATCGCGCAACGCCGAGCAGATCTTTAGCATCCCCCAGAACTCCCCCCGTAGCGAACCGGGCACCTCACCGCCGCCGCTCACCGCCCTCGCGATCTGATTAATGTTCCGGCCAATCGATCCCAGCTCAGCGATGCTGCGCTTGAGCGCAAGGAGTTCGTCCTTGGGTAGCGGTGTGAGCTGGCGCAAATGCGATCGGAGCAAAACGGATGCGTAGGTAGCCGGTCGCATGCCGCGCGCCTCGGCCCGAGCGTCCAGGAGCAGCCTGTCCTCGACCGTGAGGCGCACCAGCATTGGCTTACCGGCACCATTGTTCCCAGGAGCCGCGCTGGTCGGCCTGAGGACACTCTCTGACCGCAAGAGATCGCTCTCGGCACCTGATGCGTCGTTACGAGCGCGAATTTCGCGCATCACGAGGCGCTTGAGCCAAGCCGCTTCCGACAGGAATTCTCGCTCCGCAAGCGACCTCGCCTGGAGTTTCATCTCCGGTGAGACGTGCGTCTTCAAAATTTCCGTACAACGCATAGAGCCAATTTGGCCCTAAACGTAAGCCGCACGCTATCCTGCATACATCAGTTTTTTTCAGCGAAACTTCACATCAAAGCATCGCCGCTGCCGTGTCTCGTTGAAGCGTGATGATGCCAACTCAGCCGCACACGGTCGGACGCGGCAAGTGGATATGCAATCGGATATCGCTGCTTTTACCGCGAAACCCTGCCTGGATCTTGCACCTGAAAGCCGTAGCCTTCCTTCACGTGACAACGCGCCTTAAAGCGACCGGAACCACACGTCGGCGTCACTCGTATGAGTGTTTTATCCGTCACGACTGCACCTTAGGTCCGGATACTTCGGCTACCGCGCGACTCAGTAGCAAGTATTGCCGCAAGTCTCCCCGAAACTTGATCTCGCGCTGACTTCCCGCTGCGTTCATAGTTGATGCTGGCAAAGCGCCGACATGGTCACTGGGAACCGAAAGACGACATGCCGAACCGTTCTGACAATGCGGGTTTGCCGCAGAGGGCGCCGGCGCTTGGACAGTTGCCGCTCGATCTCTCACCGCCTCGGCATCGCCGGGAATCGGCAATGTGCAGAGCAGCGCCCGTCGTTCATCCGGCGGCCGCGCCTGCACGCGACCTCACCCGCAGCGAGGCAGCTGCCTATTTGCGTTGTAGCGTCCGGTTCCTTGATGGCATGGGTTTGCCCTTCATCCGCAAGGGGCGCTGCAAGCTCTACGACCGCATTGATCTGGACGAGCGCATGCAGCAGGATAAGTGCCGAGGGCGGGCCTGGAAGGAGACTCTATGGCCCGTGAACGTGGACTCTACCGCCGCAAAGATTCGCGGTTCTGGTGGATCAACCTCGTTCTCCCGGATGGACGCCGCGTATGCCAAAGCACTGGGTGTATCGAACGCACCGATGCTGAAGCCTACGTCGTCCGCCTGAAGAATGAGGCGATTGAAGCTCGGCAGCAGGGACTTCTCGGCATTTTCGTATGGCAGCAAGCGGTCATACGCTATCTCGAGGAGTTTGCAGATAAGAGGAGCCTCTTCAATGACAGGGATCATCTGAAGAAGCTCGACCCCTATCTGCGGTCTCTGCGGTTGGATGCGATTGATATTACGGCATTGCAGCCGTACATTCGCGATCGCAAGTCGAAGGATGGTGTCTCGAACGCGACCGTCAATCGCGCTCTCGAGGTGGTTCGGCGGATATTGAACGTCGCGCATCAGGATTGGCGTTGGCTTCGTGGGGTTCCGAAGATTCGGATGCTGAAGGAACCCCGTCGGCGCGTGCGCTTCCTGAGACGCGAGGAGGCTGACCGATTGATCGTGGCGTTGCCTGCGCACATGAAGCCGATCGTGCAGTTCGCGCTGGCGACTGGCTGTCGTGCAGGCGAGATTCACGGGCTCGAATGGAGCCGGGTGGATCTCGCTCGAAAGGTCGCATGGCTCGATCATGGCACCACGAAGTCGGGTGAGGGCCGCGGTATTCCGCTCAATGCGG
>Ga0302325_10024378_pt1 | contig 12581 bp, 8 predicted proteins | sample Palsa_T0_2_FD_201948 | JGI IMG/M metagenome (GOLD analysis project Ga0302325, IMG submission 201948) | Peat permafrost microbial communities from Stordalen Mire near Abisko, Sweden - Palsa_T0_2 | ecosystem: Environmental > Terrestrial > Soil > Palsa > Peat permafrost | place: Sweden: Abisko...
TCCCCGTAAACCAGGCGGAATTTATGAAAGACGGAAACCGAGTGGATTCCGTCAAGGGGCACGATACGGTTGATTTGACTCTGACCCTGGACGCTCCAGCGCCTCGGTCGGGAACCTGGGTGAAGCTTGAAGCCGAACCAGCGGCCCTGCTGAATAGTCTGCCGCCGTATTTTCAGGTTCCGGCTCGAGAGACCCAGGCGAAAATTTCGGGGATGGAATTGCAGCACACAACATCGAACGCCGGTTTGGTCGTGACCGCGTCAACGGTAGGGCGCCCTCAAAAAACGCAGCTCCTTACCGTCCTTCCTTAGAAAATCGTTTTTTTTCGACGCTGGGTCGAAAGCTTTCTTTAAATCCACAAGCGGCTCACCACTAGGGTGCAGGCGGACGGTCTCTCGGGGCCTGTACGAAAATGCAGCGATCGATACACCTCAGGGGTCAGCGGTTGCAGTGACAACCCAAGTGATAGAAAATGAATGAAGCAGCCGTTCGTGGGCGTGTAGCAGACGACCGCATCTGTGCCCAGCTTTCTATCTGCTTAGAACACGCCTTAATTGACAAATAAGCAAGAAGGCTGACATACCATTATCGACCTGACTACCGAGGCGGTCGCCTAACCGCAGCGCGTGCCGGAAACTGGAAAGCCCTCGATTGAATCAAGCATCGCGGACCTCACTTTGTCGCGCCACGTAACCGAACCCCAGGAACTCTCACCAGCACCGCTCGGGAGAAGGATCGTGGGAAGTATCAGATTTCAGCGAGACGAGCGAATTCCCGAGCGAACGGAGGAGGGCTTTCTTAAAAGCCTCCGTCCAATGCAGCTCAAAAAACTCGGTTTTTGTATGTAACCTTTGCCGGGCTACGGTATCTGATAAATTGGAAGACAGTCCCCGTGCCCGAGCACCTGACACGTAGACTTCGCTTATGAAACTTTTTTTCAATCTTCGACTGTTGCTGGTTGTCCTCCTGTTGGGAGGGCCGATCGTTGCGTGTGCCGCTCCGGCCGCACAGCTTACGGCGGATGAGAAACAATGCTGCCGCGACATGGCTGGGGAATGCGGACGCGGCGCTTCGGACATGCCGATGTCCCATTCCTGCTGTAAAACCGCGGTTAGCCCGCCTGACGATTTCCGGCCTTCCAACCCGCTCTCGGCGACTCCTTCCCTGATAATTAGCGCCGTAGAACCTCCCGTTGCACTTCGTTTCGCACAACAACCTACTCAACGCGCTTCGTGGCAATTGCGAGCGCCCTCGCCGCCTCTCGAATCGCTCGACGCATCCGCTCCTCTGCGAATCTAGCTCTCCCGCCGTTCTTTATCCGATTTGCGTGGTGGTGTCTCTATCCGAACTGCTCCCGATGGGAGGAGAGCTTTGGGATTTGTACGAACTGATTTGACATGGTTCCCCGTGCCCCGGCCTGCGGGAGCACGCGGATTCTTGCGTGAATCTTGGGAGAAGGAACGATGATCGACCGAATTATTGAGCTCTCGCTGCGAAATAAGTTTCTGATTGTCGCCCTTTGGATTGGAATTGCCGGCTGGGGATTGTGGGCGATGTTAAAGGCCCCGATCGACGCCATACCCGATCTGAGCGACAACCAGGTCATCGTCTTCACCGATTGGCAGGGCCGCAGTCCCCAGGAGGTAGAGGACCAGATCACCTATCCGCTGACCGTCAACCTTCAGGGCCTGCCGGGCGTTAAGGTCGTGCGTTCGTCATCCGCCTTCGGTTTCTCAATGATCTTCGTCATCTTCAATGACGATGTGGACCTTTATTTTGCGCGCACTCGTGTTCTGGAGCGGCTGAATCTGGTGACGAAGCAGCTTCCACCCGGCGTCGTGCCCACGCTCGGCCCCGACGCCACTGGCGTGGGCCACGTCTTCTGGTACACGGTGGAAGGTGGTGGTCTGAATCTGCGCGATCTCCGGTCGCTCCAGGACTGGTACGTTCGCTATCAGCTCAATTCAGTTCCCGGTGTTGCCGAAGTAGCGAGCGTCGGTGGCACGGTACAGCAATACCAGATCGACGTCGATCCCAACCGGTTGCGCTCTTACGGCGTTCTTCTCGGCACCGTGATGCGCGCGGTGATGTCCAGCAATTCGAATGTGGGCGGCAATGTCATCTCCGAGAACGGTTCCTGGTCCATCGTGCGCGGCCTTGGTCTGATCGAGAACCTCGACGATATCCGAAACATCGTGGTCGGTTCGCATAACGGCACGCCGGTTTTCGTGAGGGATCTGGGCACGGTCAAGATCGGCGATGCCTTCCGCACCGCCGCTTTGGTCAAGAACAGCTCCGAAGCGGTTGGCGGAGTGATCGTGGCGCGCACCGGCGAGAACACCAAGGACGTCATCGATCGGGTAAAACACAAAATCAAGGAGATCGAGCCCGGACTGCCTCCGGGGGTTCATATCGTTCCTTTCTATGACCGTTCACAGTTGATTGAAGCCACGGTCGACACCCTCCGACATGCATTGCTCGAAGAGATCATCCTGGTCACACTCGCGCACATTATTTTCCTGATGCACTTCCGCAGCATCCTGGTCGTCACCCTACCGTTGCCACTGGCCGTGCTCTGCTCCTTTCTGCTGATGCACTACGCGCATGTGACTTCGAATGTGATGTCGCTTGCCGGCATTGCCATCGCGATTGGCGTGCTGGTCGATGCGGGCATTGTCGTCACCGAAAATGCCTTTCGACATTTGGAAGGAGTCGATACGAGCGATCGAGGGCGAGTCTTCGAGACGGTTTTGCGGGCCACCAAGCTGGTTGGCCGTCCAACGTTCTTCTCGATGGCGATCATCATTCTGGCCTTTGTGCCCGTGTTTGCTCTGACCGGGCAGGAGGGCAAGCTCTTTCATCCGCTTGCTTTTGCCAAGACCTTTGCGATGGTGAGCGCGACGGCCATTGCTCTGACGCTGGTGCCCATTCTTTGCGTGCTGCTGCTCCGCGGCAAGTTCCATTCGGAAGACCAGAACCCGGTCATGCGTTTCTTACAGCGGCTCTACCGTCCGGTTTTGTCCTGGGCGCTCGATCACCGCGCGATCACGCTCGGAATTGCCGTGGCCTTTCTGGTTGGCGCGGTGGCGGTCGCTTCGACCATCGGCAGCGAGTTCATGCCTCCGCTCAATGAGGGCGACATCATGTTCATGCCCATCGCGGACGCGAGCATCTCTCTGCCGCAGAACATTGAATATGCCAAGCGCCAAGACAAAGTGCTGGAGAGCTTTCCGGAAGTCGCTTATGTCGCGGCAAAGATAGCGCGCGCGGAGACCTCGACCGATCCGGCTGGGCTGAACATGACGGAGACCATCGTGCATCTCAAGCCCCGCGACCAGTGGCGACCCGGCATGACACTGCCGAAACTCAAGAGTGCGATGGACCGCGCGGTTTCCTTGCCTGGCGTGGCAAATATCTGGACACAGCCGATCATCAATCGCATCGACATGCTCACGACGGGTATTCGGTCGGAGATCGGTGTCAAGGTTTTCGGGTCTGATCTGATTGTTCTCGAAGCGAAGGCTCGCGAAATTGCCGACGCGGTCCGGACGGTGAAAGGCGCGAGCGACATTTATCCGGAGCAGGTGACGGGCGCCCTCTATCTCGACATCAAGCCCAACCGCGAAGCAGCGGCGCGCTACGGCATCGACGTAGGCGAGGTACAGGACGTCATCGAGACCGCCATTGGTGAAAACAACTTAACCACGACTATTGAAGGGCGGCAGCGTTTTCCTGTGCGGGTGCGCTACGCGCCGGAGTTTCGGAGCGATCCGGGAGAAATTGCCAACGTGCTCGTGACGGGAGCGAATGGAGCACAGATCCCGCTCGGACAACTTGCCGATATCCGTCAGGTATCCGGGCCAGCCCAGATCAACAGCGAGAATGGACTGCTGGAAGTTTCCGTTCTGATGAATTCGCGTGGCCGCGACGCCGGCAGTGTGATCGCCGACGCAGACAAAGCCATCCGCTCAAGAGTGCAAATGCCCCCCGGCTACTACTACAACTGGAGCGGGCAATTTGAAAACGAAGTCCGAGCCAAGAAACGGCTGCAGCTGGTCATGCCGATTGCCATCGGTATCATCTATATCCTTCTTTACCTGACCTACCGATCGTTCCTTGAGGCCGCGCACGTCTTGCTGGCCGTGCCGTTTGCCCTCACCGGAGGGCTCTACCTGCTCTGGCTCCTGCAGTATAACTTCTCGGTTGCCGTTTGGGTCGGATTCATCGCCTTGTTCGGCACGGCGGTGCAGACGACGGTGGTCATGGTGATTTACCTCGAAGAGGCCGTGGAGCGGAAGCGGCACGCGCAGGGCACGCTGACGGTCGCAGGCTTACGCGAGGCCGTGATGGAGGGAGCGCTGCTCCGCCTTCGCCCGAAGCTCATGACGGTCTCGACCATTGTGGCGGGATTGTTGCCGATTTTCTGGAGCAACCGAGTGGGATCGGAAGTGATACGACCGCTGGCCACCCCGGTTTTGGGCGGCATGCTCAGTTCCCTCGCGCACGTACTGATCGTCACACCCATCATTTTCATGTGGCTGCGGGAACGCGAGCTGCGCCACAGCGCGTCGCAGGTCGTACCGTCGCCACCAGCGCAAGACACACAAGCGTTTCCAACTTCACTCTAAGGAGAATTTTTATGAAGACTATCTACGCCATCCTGTTGACGCTCATTTTTGCCGTGGCCGGCTGCAGCGGAGACAAAGTAAATCTTTCCTCTCTGAAACCAGCAGCGAGTCGCACTGTCGGAAAGCTCACCATCGTGCTGCTGAATAAAAGCGGCGAACTGATGCAGGGGCAGAACGAATTTGTAGTTCTGTTCAAGGATGACCAAGGCCAGCCTGCCGATGTCGGCGATGTACAGATCGGCTCCAGCATGTCCATGCCCAGCATGGCTCCCATGTCGGGAGACTCCGAACTCACCCCCACCGGCCAAACCGGAGTTTACAAAGTGACGTCCAACTTCGCCATGAGCGGAGCGTGGCACTTCACGCTTTCCTGGAACGGGCCCTATGGACAGGGCCACACAACCTTCAACAGCAACGTGAGGTAAGGAAATGAATCGAATCCCATTTGTCTATCGATTCTGGCTGTCAATGTTCGTACTGGTGTTGGCAGGCTCCTTGTCGCTTTCCGCGCAGGATGTCCAGCGGCGGCCCGCCAGTGATTTTCTTGATCTGCAGAGGGGAGTCACCGAAGCCGAGCTCGTAGCGCGGGCCCTGGCCTCGAGTCCTACCTTGCTGGCGCAACGTCAGCAGATCGCCATGGCGAAAGGAGATGTGACCCAGGCTCGCCTGCGCCAAAACCCATCGCTCACTCTTGGCGGACTCAAAGAAGTAAATGGCGGAGATAATGCGATCACCGTCAGTGGATCGCTCCCACTGGAACTATTTGGACGCCGCGCCCGCCGCTCCGAAGTCGCCGAGAGCAAAGAAAACGCCACGCAGCAGAGCGTAGCGGATGACGAACGCTTGCTCGCCAGCGACGTACGCATGCGCTTCGGTGAGGCGCTCGCAGCGATACGCGATCTTGAGTTTGTCGAACAGCTTCTCCAGGTCAATCGCGATTTCTTTCGCCTGATGGAAGATCGTGCACGTGAAGGCGCGGTTCCTCCGCTCGATGCGGACGAAACGCGCGTGGAGATGAACCGCATCGAGACGCTGCGAATCGATTATCAGGCGAAGGCCGAGGTTGCGTTGCTTGCTCTCAAGGAAACGGTGGGCATAGACCCGGATGAACTGATTCGGTTGAAGGGACAGCTTGAGCTTGTTCCCGAGGACTTTGACCGGAAGGAACTTCTGCAGCTCGCGATGGATCATCGCCCCGATCTGGCCCTCGAGCGGGCAAATGAAGCGCTGGCGAGCGCGGAGGTTCGTTCTGACCGAGCCACAGGAAAACCCGACGCAAGCATCTTCGGTGGCTACGAGCGACCAGACAGTGGCTTTTCTCAAGAAGCTTTTGATGCCGCGAGAAATCTTCGTCCGATCCGCCAGACGTTCAACTACGCCACGTTCGGACTCAACATTAATCTTCCCCTTTTCAATCGCAATCAGGGAGCCATCGCGGCAGACACCGCTGGGATTCAGTCGGCGCGCAACAAAATCGCGGCGGTCAACCTTAGTCTGCGGCACCAGGTCGCACAGAACCTCATACGGTTCAACGCAGCGCAGGAGCGCGTGACGGTCTACCGGAGTGGTGTACGCGACCAGGCCGCTCACAATCTGGATGTCGTTCGCCAGACCTACAGCTACGGTCGCACCACCTTGCTCGATGTCATTGCGGAACAACGCCGTTACATCGATATCGAAACCGGATATACGGACATTTTGCTCGACGCCTATGCGGCGCGCATTGCCCTCGAACAAGCGGCAGGCACGAGACTGCCCTAAAAGGTGAAACTATGCTGAATGTAGATCAGAACCAAACCGCCTCGACTCCGCGCCGTCGCGCGTTGTGGATCGGTTTCGCTGTAGTCACCGCTTTTGCGGTTACCGTCGGGCTTTGGTTTGGCGTTCAACACAGAAACCGGCCCAAGCCACGCCAACCCGTCCCTATGTCGAGTATGGCCGATATGTCGTCCTCTCCGAGCGATGATTCAGCGGACTCGACCGCAGCTAGCGCCGAGTTAGAGGTGGAGCTTGGTCCCGACGACCTGAAGAAGGCCCAGATCCAAACCGTTCGTGTAGACATGAAGGAGACTTCCGGCACGCTGCGCGTTCCTGGAACCGTCAACCCGGACGAATATCATGAGGTACGCGTCACTCCACTGGTCGGCGGGATTGTGAGACAGGTTCCTGTCGTGCTTGGAGATCATGTGCGGCGCGGCCAGATAATGGCCGTGATTTTCAGCAGTGATCTCGCCGATGCCGAAACCGGGTATCTCGCGATGTCCGCGGAGCTCGAGGCCGATCACAAGAAACTGGAACGCACCGAGAAGCTCGTCAAGCTGGGCGCCGCCAGTCAGCAGGAAGAGGAAGATGTGACAGCGGACCATGCGGCGCACGAGGCGCACGTGCGCGCCGCGCTGGAAAAACTAAAACTCCTCGGGGCAAGCGACCGCCAGATTGCCGCGTTGAAACAAGCCGAACAGATCGATGCGAACCTTTCCGTGCCGGCACCGATCAACGGCATCGTACTGATGCGCGCTGCGAACTTGGGCTTGGTTACGAACATGTCCCAGGAGCTGTTTACGGTCGCGGATTTATCAACAGTATGGGTGATGGCGAGCATCAGCGAGAAGGACTTCGCGGCGATTCACGTAGGCACCACCGCCGTCGTGACAACTCCTGCTTACCCAGGCCGCGTCTGGAACGGACGTGTCGCTTACATCCAACCCCAGGTAGATCTCAACACGCGGACCGCGCAGGCTCGCATCGAGGTGGCGAATCCCGACGAGAGCTTGCGGCTCGATATGTATATGGATGTCGCATTTATGTCTGCGAGCGGCAAAGGGCTAGCGGTCCCCGAAGCGGCAGTGCAAGCTATCGGAGAGAAGCAATATGCTTTCGTTCCCGTAAGTGATAGTGAAGGCAGCTTTGCCGTTCGCCAAGTGAAGCTCGGTCCCGCGTCAAACGGCTTCTACCCGGTTCTGGAGGGGCTTAAGCTCAACGACGAAGTCGTTCGCGACGGCAGCTTTATTCTCAAGGCAGAAGCCATTCGCCAGCACCCTGAGCTCCAATGACTTCACCATCGGCAAACGGGAAAGCCGGCGAACGAGTTCTGTTCAACACCCGGGCCCATGGCAGCTTCGACATGCTGAAAGTTGCGGGTGAACTGTGAACGAGCACGATCCCATCGAGAGAGGCGACGAATCGCACGCATCCGCGGAGGTTTCTCAGAAGCCGGCGATCGATCAGCCCGTAGACGCACCGGGGGCGATCCTCCACCCACAGAGGACCGGCCCTCCGTGCGAAGCCTCCGCGACACTATCGGATGACGCCCCAAAGTCTACAGTCATCTCCGCCGACCACGCTGCGAACGACCCAAATTGCGCGCAGACTGACGTTCGCAGTGTCTCGCGCAAGGACGAGGCGAGGAAAATCACAATCACTATCGAGCATAAGCATTCACTCGCCGTCCGCTGGATGCACTGGATCAACTTCCCGCTGCTTGCTGTGATGATATATTCCGGTCTGCTTATCTATTGGGCCGACTCGCAGCACGAGGGGCTGAATGCGCACCGGGTCTATCGCGTTGGTCTCGGCAGCTGGACGCTCTTCCGGTTTTTCCCGCCATGGTTCTACAACAATCTTCATCTTAAATTTCAACTTGCCAAAGGCTTGGGCTATCACTTTTTCTTCATGTGGTTCTTCGCACTGAACGGCATTGCGTATCTCCTGTACACCTTCTTCTCTGGCGAGTGGCGGGAGCTGCTGCCCACGCGACATTCTTTTGTGGAAGCCGTGGAAGTGACATTGCACGATCTTGGCCTAACGAAGCGCCACCCGCCGCAGGGCAAGTTTAATGCCGCGCAACGAATCGCCTATACGGGCGTCATTTGCATGGGGGCGGGTTCGTTGCTGACCGGCCTCGCCATCTACAAACCGATCCAACTTCATTTCCTTACCTCACTGCTTGGCGGGTACGAGATCGCGAGGTGGCTCCACTTTTGGGTGACGATGGCTTACGTTGGATTTTTCTTGGTGCACGTCGCACAGGTCATTCGTGCAGGATGGAACAACTTCCGCGCCATGATCGTCGGTTATCAGATCTTGCCGGCTGAACCGGCAAAGCACGATGAGCATTCTCTATGAATAAGAAGCCTGCGGAAGTTGAGCGCGAAACGCTTGCGCGATTTCATCACCGCTCGCGCCGCGGTTTCCTCGCCGCCGCTCTAGCTGCCTTCGCGGGTGGCGGTGTTTGGAAATGGCTCAACGATCGGCCCGAAGCTGACGGACTTGCTTCTCCCTTCCGCAAGGCGATGGAATTCAACGCAGAATTCGCGCGCCGACTCTTTGGCGAACGAGCATTGGCGCCCGAATTTGAGCAATCCAAAGCCGTGCGTTCGTTCCGTCGCAACGGTGATATCGGACTCTCCGACATCCGGCCCGAGGACTGGCGCCTCCAACTCATCGGCGTTTTGAAGCCTGAGTCTTATGCACAGTACAGCAGAGACGTGTCCTCCTGGACTTACGGAATGAAAGATCCGAGCCCGCGGGCTCCGGACGTCGATGTCAATGCACCTCCGAAGAAACTGGGTATGCACGAAGAGGACGCAAAAGGTGCCGCTGTATCGATGAAGCCGATGGAGATGCCCGAAGATATGCAAACCGGTGTTCCTGGGCTACTACTCACGCTGAGGGATGTGAAGAAGCTCCCTCATGTAGAGATGGTCACCGAGTTCAAGTGCATAGAGGGCTGGAGCGAAATTGTCTACTGGGGGGGCGCGCGGCTCCGCGATTTCCTCGCCGCGTTCCCGGCGCAGAGGAGAAGCGACGTGCAATTTGATCCTACCAAACCGCCCACTGGCTCTCCTAGATACGTTGGTTTCGACACGCCGGACGGCCAATATTATGTTGGCATCGAGCGCGAAGTCGCTTTACATCCGCAAACCCTGCTCGCTTACGAGCTGAACGGCCGACCGTTGACGCCCGACCATGGCGCCCCGCTGCGTCTGGTAACTCCGCTCAAATACGGGATCAAGCAGCTCAAACAGATCGGCCGCATAACCTATTCGGACGTGCGGCCGCACGACTATTGGCACGAACAGGGATACGACTACTACGCAGGTTTATGAAAAATGGCTCAAGAATTGAGCCGCGATCATGATGTGAACTCCTAACGCGATTCTTGCTTCAGAAAGTGACGACATTGATGTCTTCACGCCAGAACACGGATTCAAGCGGGCAGAAGTGCCGGCCAACACGCCGGCGTGGAAGGTTCTTTGCGGTGCGAGCAACTGATGAAAGACCGAACGAGAAAAATCGCTGGACGGAATGTCAACGGCAAGGAAGGCTCTATCGTGAGCTGCACGGCATAGTGTCTGACAGTGAGATCCAGCGTTTCAATTATTCCGCCAACACCGTGCAATGCCCCTGCTCACCAGGCAGATGCTCTCACCATCCTGCAGACGTTCGACACTACGTCACCGAAATTTTTCGGTTTGGTTCTGTACGAAATGGCATCGGGACGCCGAGCATTCACTGGCGACACCGCGCCCCAAGTGCACGAACGGATCTTGCATGAGACGCAACCACCCGTGCAGGAGGTGAACAGCAAAGTTCCGGCGAAGCTCGCTGCGATTATCGCGAGGGCGCTGGAAAAAGATCGCGAACGTCGCTACCAGTCGGCGACTGAAATCTCAGCGGACTTGAGCGCAATCGGACTGAGCAAGCCCGTGCGATCTTCGCGCGCGTTGAGGTTCGGCGCTGTGGCCGTCGCCCTGGTTGTTGCGGCTCTTGCCGTCGCCTGGTTTTACTGGCGCGCTCACTCTGTCGCACTCGCTCCCAACGACACGCTGGTTCTCGCCGACGTTGCTAATCAAACTACGGATGCTGTTTTTGACGACGCAGTGAATACTGCCCTGCGCGTGGAATTCGAGCAGACGCCTTTTTTCACCACTCTATCGCCCGACAAAGTTTACGGCACGATGGCGGCGCTGAAGCATCCGCTGACGCAGAAGATCACGCCGGAGCTGGGCCGCGAAATCTGCCTGCGCACCAACAGCCGCGCGGTGATCGCGAGCTCCATTGCGGACGCCGGCAATCACTACCGCGTTGAGCTTGAGGGCCTCGATTGCCAATCGGGAAAAATCCTTGCGGTCACCAGACTCGATTCGCCCACCCGCGATCAAATTATTCACACGTTCGGCACCGCCGCAGAACAGCTGCGAGGAAAACTGGGCGAACCCAGGTCGTCGGTTCAGGAATTCAGCAAGCCGCTCGAGATAGCAACCAGTTCCTCTCCTGAAGCTCTGCAACTTCTTGCGGAAGGATTCCGCCACCACTTTGCGAGAGATGACCTTGCTGTGTCGTACTACCAGCGAGCCATCGACACAGATCCGAAACTGGCGCTCGCGTACCTGGCGATGGCCGCCCGTTACAGCAACCGGGGAGAATCCGCAGCGGCGAAGTCCACCGTACAAAAAGCCTTCGAGTTGCGCGACCGCCTCGCCGGCTCTGCGCGTTTTCTCGCGCAGACCTTGTATTACGACATAGGCACCGGCGAACTCGAAAAATCCCTTCCGATCTATCAGCACTGGACGCAAATGTTCCCACTCGACGTAACGGCCCGATCTAATTTCTCTACGACTCTGCGATATCTAGGACGGCCGGACGAGTCAGTAGTTCAGGCGCGTGAAGCCGTTCGGCTGGCCCCAGCCGTTTCCAGTTATTTCAACTACCTTTTTTCGCTCATCCTTGCAAACCAGACAAAAGAAGCGCGAGTCGCCTACGACGACGCACAGTCGCACGGGATCGACGGCGAAGATCTCCACTATTTGCGAGGACTGATCGCTTTTCTGGAGAGTGACGCTGCCGAGCGAAAGCGAGAGTTTGACCGGGCTGCCGGTAAGAACCCCGATAGCACGGCGTTCGTGGGAGAAGCCGACGCGGATGCATACTATGGAAAGTTTCGCGACGCGCGCGCTCTCTACAAAATCGCAATCGAAGCCGCACGCAAGGCCGGCTCGCTCGATAATGCCACCAGTCTAAGTATTCAGCTTGCTGTGCAGGAGGCCGAGGCCGGCAATCTGGCTAACGCTCGACAATTCATCCAGGATGCATCCGCACAATCGCAATACCGCCGTTTACGGTTGCGGCTCGCCTTCGTTCTTGCGCGCACCGGTGACGTCACTCAAGCGCGCCAAGTCGTAGGCGCCGTTGACGAGGAACTTCCGCTCAGCACCCTTGTGCAGAATTATTCTTTGCCTTCGATCCGCGCCGCGATTGATTTGCAAAATGCCGACGCGGCTGCCGCAATTCAAGAACTGCGTGCCGCTGAACCGTACGAATTAGCCTATCCCGAGGACTTCAATAGCCTCACTCCCGCCTACGTGCGCGGGCTGGCCTGCCTGCAAATGGGAAATGGCAAGCTCGCCGCCGCGGAATTTCAGAAAGTGATCGATCATCCGGGGATCGTCGGAAGATCGGTGCTCGGAGCAATGGCGAGGCTGCAGCTTGGCCGTTCACTTGCGATGAGTGGGGATAGCGCCGCAGCGCGCAAGTCCTATAATGCTTTCCTCGCTCTATGGAAGGATGCCGATCCTGACGTTCCCGCATACAAAGAGGCGAAAGCCGAGCTCTCCAAGCTTCGATAGGAAGGCGCGGCACAGATTTAAATGGAACAGTCGATACAAGTTCATGCGGACGACGCACGACTCGTTGTTCGCGGAGTAGGGGGTTAGGGAAACAGTCGCTATCGGGGGAACTAAATCACTTCTATCCTTATATATGTGGGAATAAATGTAACGACGCTCCGACGACCGGATGGCTTTTGTAGCGACCCGCTAGATGCATGAGGGGGCAGAACGACTCTCTGGTTGCGGAGGCCTGATTTGAAGTGGCAGAGCCCGTGCTCACTAGGCAGACGCTCGATCGTTTCGCTCCCGACCCTTACAGGGTGCGTTACAGATGGCGGTAGCG
>Ga0302325_10024379_pt1 | contig 12581 bp, 11 predicted proteins | sample Palsa_T0_2_FD_201948 | JGI IMG/M metagenome (GOLD analysis project Ga0302325, IMG submission 201948) | Peat permafrost microbial communities from Stordalen Mire near Abisko, Sweden - Palsa_T0_2 | ecosystem: Environmental > Terrestrial > Soil > Palsa > Peat permafrost | place: Sweden: Abisko...
CCCACTTCTAGGACCGCGATGTCGATTGATGCCTCGGCGAAGTGGAGGAAGGCCATGGCGGTGAGGGTTTCGAAGAAACTGGGCAACTGCGCCAGTGTGCACCCCAGCGACGAAGACCTGTCGCCGGGGACCCCGCGCTCCGCGAATTCGTGGTCGAGGACCAATTGCTGGCCGCAGTCGTGGATGCGGAAGTAGAGAGCGGCAAAGGCGTCGTCGGTGATTTCGATGCTATTGATGCGGATGCGCTCATTAGGCCGGGTAAGGTGCGGTGATGTGTAAAGTCCGGCGCGCAGGCCGGAGGCGGTGAGGATGGAGGCGAGGGTTGCGGCCGTGGAGCCTTTGCCATTGGTTCCAGCGATGAGGACCGAGGGAAAGCGGTGGTGCGGATTCCCCAGCGCGGCGAGAAGGATGCCGATTTCGTCGAGAGAAAATTTGCGCCGTGTGTGGCCGGGCTGGGTGAAGAGCTCCGGGGTCATGGCGCTGAGCTGATCGATGGCCGCCGCGTAGGACATGGAAACTTCAGTATAAGAGGCGGGGATAGAGAACAGGGAACTGCCACCCCAGCGACGAAGACCTATTCCTCTTCCCCACGAACCCCGGCAGGGAGTAGGGAGTAGGGAGTAGGGAGTAGAAGAAGCCCGAGTCCTTGGAGAGCTAACGTGGGAAGCGGGCTTTCAACCGCCGTCGTCCGCGTGCCTGGATTGGCGGGCGCTTTGGAGTGGTAGCTGTGGGTCTGGCTGCAACGCGGGTGGGCCCGTGCATGAATTCGTTGGCCCAACGGAGGTAGCGGCGTTTCCAGGATTCGTATTTACGCACACCGAAACGGGTGGATTTCGCGGAGAGCGCGATGGTTGCAATGGACGGGCGGATGCGCTGCGCGAACTGTTCGGACCAGGAGAAAAAGCGGGTTTTGAAGGATGCCCATTGCGTGGTCCATTTCTCAGTCCATCGCGCGCAGACACTCCTGGTCCATTGTGCGGCCGTGTTCATGGGCGATTTCCCGGTCGGCCGCGTGGGCAATTTTACGGTCGATTCCAGGGTTTGGGAGCCGGTGATTCTGGAGGCGGGAAGAGGCGCGATTGAGAAGGAAATGTGCACGCGCAAATGCACGATCCCGCGCAGGAACCGCATGCTCGACGATTCTCTTTTGCGGACGGGGGACTGGACCTGATGTATGGCCTCGACCTGCGACATTGCTGTCTGCGAATGACTGGAGCCGGCGATTAACAGCGGCGGATGGATGCCGGGATGGGGCGGGGATTGTTTCGCGACGGAGCGCGTGTTCGGGGGGGCGAGAGCAGGTATTGCTGCAATGGGCAGGCGCGCAGGGCGGCGTTCGATCTCCTCGGCCGCGCAGATGATGACCTGATCGCCCGGATGCGCTTGGGATTTTGAGAAGGTGTGGATGGGCAAAAGCAACGCGCTGGTCGCGTGTCCGCTGAAGTGTGGAACCTTGTCGTCTGGAATCATGGCGACACTGTGCACGACCCGGCAGTCCTGGTCCAGATAGACCAGATCGTAGGGAGACATGGTCGGCACGTTGGGAACGCTCTTGAGCGGATTCAACCAGAGGCCAGCTTCCGCGTGGGGACCCAGCCCTTCAATCAGAGCTTTGATCCCTTTCAGGGGATCGGACTTGGAGTCGATGACGGTGACGCGGGAGCTCAGGAAGTTTTCCCGGGTCTCGTTGTACACGCAGAGTTCCTTGGTTTGCATGGGGCCCTCGTTCAAGTGCAAACAGCTGGAAGCAGGGGAATGCCGGAGGTCTCAATTGAGCGCGGTCCGACTCTAGCAGCCCGATGACACGCAAACATCGGGACGTCGTGATTGACAAGGCAGTGAAACGTGCAAGAAACGCAAAGGAGAAGAACAGAGACAAGGAAGAAGAACGTCCCGGCGTGGGACAGGGCACACACTTTGAACCCAGATACAGATGGGACGCGAAGTCCAAGTCTGCGGTTGCATGATAGCGGGTTTGTGGGGAATTGCGCGACAAGGCAAAAGTAACAATCGTTGAGTCGTCGGTAACAGGGAGGTCATTGAGGTGCGTCGATGGAGTCTTCTCAGTTTTGTTTGGTGGATGCAAAGGTGAGCTGGGTTCGTGCGGTCGCACCCTTTCTGCAGAGAACGCAGGGATGGGGCACCCAGATGCTGCGAGATTGATGCAGAGCTTTCAGCGTTGGAGCAGGAGCTGGAGTGCGTGCCGAGCGGATTGGAGGCACTGGCGGGCCTCGTCCTCTGAGAGAAGGCCGTGGTGGACGGCGCGTTTGCCGGTGTCGTTGACCTGGTTGGCGACACGGGGGAAATCGGGATCGATGCCGGTGAGTTTCAGGTTGTTGTTGACCTCGTGGAGCAGGTTGCCGAGCGTGGCAGTGTTGCGATAGCGGGTGCGGACGAGGCGTGCGAGCTGTGGGGGCAGCATTTGTTTGATGGCTTCTTCAAGGACCGAGCGGCACATGACGGCACAGGCGGTAAAGAGGCCGTAGAAATAGCAGCGTGTGGCTTCGTCGAGGTAGCGATCGGCTTCTTCAGAGGTGGGCGCGGCGACGACGCACTCGCGGAGCTGCGTAGCGCGCGCGACGGCGGGCTCGATGAGCTCAAGAAGCTCGAGGGCAAAAGCGGCGCGGAGCAGATCGTTCTGCTGAGCATCGAGAGCGTACTGGATTTCCTGCCAGGCCGGTGTGGAGGTGCGTGCCTGTTGTAGCCGCGTGAGCGAGGTGAGGCGCTGGCGTGCATGCTGGATGAAACCCTGGCGCATCTCGTGTGCCAGCTTGCGCCAATCGGCGATGAAGGCAGCGGGATTCTGGCGGTAGCGGGCGCGCAGCTCGTCATAGACGACGGGGGGAAGGATGCCGCGCAGTTTGGTGAATCGGTGGGTGCGGGCGAGCTCGGCGATGGCCTCGCAGAAATCGCGGCCGGGGGCGGCGGATTGCGCGAGGAGTTGCTGCTCGAGATGGGCGATGTCGATGGGCACGGGGGCCGATGCTTCCATCATCAGGGTAGGACGGATGCGGAGCGGGTCGCGCAGGAAGTGGAAGGATTCTGCTGGGCGGGTGCAAGATCGGAACGAGGTTGAGAAGGTTGACGTGGGCGGGAACAAAATTGCAGAGATGTGATCGAACGGTCTAAAGAATTCTTCCGGGTTGACGCCTTTTTGGTTTCCCATGATCGTGCCGATTGACCATTTGTAAAAAAAGAAAACGTCAGACGTGCGAATCGAGGAACTGACGGACGGCGGCGTTGAAGAGGGCGGGCTGGTCCATGTGGAGGATGTGGCCGCCTTCGAGATTGAGGAGGGTTGTGTTGGGGCGGCGGAGAGCCATCTGCTCAAGGAGCTCGGCGGTGGTGACGCGGCTTTGCGTGCCGCGAATGAGAAGGGCAGGGCAGATGGTGGCGAGGAAATCCTGCCAGTGATCGCCGCGGAGAGCGTTTTGGGAGGCGACCATCTCGCTAGGCTCGAAGGCGAGGGTCCAGCCCTCGGGGGTTTGACGGAAGGAGTCGGCGAGGTAAGGGGCGAAACGCTCGCCAACTTTGGCAATGAGGGCGTCGCGGGTGGGTGAGACGCCGGACCAGGGGAGGATGAAGCTGATGTCGTCAGTGACGATGGCGCCGATGTCCTCGATGATCAGCGCGGGGACTTGTTCTGGATGACTGGCGGCAAATTGGAAGGCGTTGACACCGCCGAGGGAGCTGCCGAGGAGCACGGCCTGCGGGAGGTTGAGGTGCGCGAAGAGGGCTTCGAGGTCGCCGATGTAGTCGGAGCGCTGGTAGGTGAGCGCGTGGCTGGAGTGGCCGTGGCCGCGCTGGTCGAGTGCGATGACACGCCAGTTGGGCGAGAGGAATGCGGCGAGGGGTGCGAAGGTGGCGGCTTCCATCAGGTGGCCGTGGAGAGCGACAAGTAAGCGCGGGCCTGCAGCGGAGTGCGGGCCGGAATCGAGATAAGAAAACGTGAGGCCGTTGTGTTGGAAGGTATGCCGCTGAAGATTCATGATCGTGGGTTGATGTTGAAGTGATGGTACTCGACAGAGAAGCTGGGATGCAGAGAAATAGTGAAACAGAAAAACAGGGCGAGTGGCGTTTTGTTTGTTGCGGGCCGCACTTGGGTAGATGTGGAGAAGAGGGACGCGGCAGGTGGTTGCCAGGCGCGGCGATGGACGCGCTCTCCACAAAACGCACGGAGTTTACACAGGGGTTTTAGGTAGGGGTGTGGAAGAGGTGGGAAATTGGGGAGGGGTGCGCGGAGTCGTGAGCGGGTTTTCCGATTCTCCTGAAACGCACAGGCGAGATTTAGAAAAGAGGCACGCCTCTTATATGACATGGAGCAAAGCAGTAAGGACAGAAATCCACTTTTCCAGTGAGAACTACGGGTACTACTGTTCTTTTAATTACTTATATGTACTTTCCCCCTAGTAAACCGTCGCTTGCAATTGACGCATCGTGAAAAGCCACCGCAGGTCCCCTTCAGCTTCGCTCAGGGCAGGCTTTCGACTCGCTGCGCTCCCTCAGGATGACGGTGGTCGGGGTGAGGTTTGTGGCTTCGAGGAAATATGCTTTGCGCCTGTAGAATCGCCTGAGGCTTGGAGCGAGAAAACACTCATGGCAGAGATGGTGCTTGTTGGAGCGAGAGGGCCGGATGCGTAGATGGGCTCTGCTGTGGCTTTGCCTGATTGCGATGCCCATTGCCGGGCAGGCCGTGGATGCGACGCATTGGCCGTCTGGCACTGTCGACCTGACGGATGGGTGGCGAGCGCATGAGGGCGACGATCTGGCGTGGGCGCAGGCGCAGTTTGACGACAGCGGATGGAAGACTGTGGAGTTGGATAACCTGGGCGCGGCGCAGCCGGGATGGCGGTGGTATCGGTTGCATGTGAAGCTGGCAGACCAGGAAACATTTCTTCATCTGCTTGTCCAGGGCGGCGATGGGACGTATGAGCTGTATGTGAATGGGAAGAAGATGGAGGGGCCGGAACTGCGCTCGTGGTTTGGCGTTGCGCGCCCGACGGAGCGCGTGATCTGGGTTGGCAAAGGGTATGCCGATCTGGAGCTGGCGCTTCGAACTCACGCGCCGAGCAGCTACACAGCGTGGCATCTACCGCTATTTCTCAATTTTGAAATGGGTACTCCCGACGCGATTGGCGATGCGCAAGCTGCGGAGCAAAACCAGCGGCTTTATCCAGCCCTTCCCTCGATTGCGATCAATCTATCCGTGATTCTGGCTGGCTTTGGAAGCCTGGCGTTGTTTCTCGATCAGCGGATGCGCGAAGAGTATTGGTGGCTGGGTTTGTACCTGTTGTTTCTAGGTACATCAAACCTGATTTTCAACTGCTCGTCCGATGGCATGATCTCACTGGCCTGGAACTGGCTGCTTGGAGATCTGCTGATCTACGCGTTCACGATCACGCAGGTGGAGTTCACGTTTAGTTTTGTGGGGCGGCCTTTGGGGCGCGGGTGGCGGGTCTATGAGTTGCTTCTGATCCTGGGGCTCATTCCGGCAGTGATGACGCAAATAGGAGCGCTCTCGAGCAGCACTTATATTTCGATTCAAGCGCTTTTGATTGTGCCAGCGGCTCTGCTACTGCCAGTTCTTCTGCTGGTGTGGTATCGCAGAGGCAATCGGGAAGCCGGATGGCTGGTGGTGCCGAGCCTTTTTCCCGCAGCCGCGACAGCCACGTTCGACGTGGGGACGTTTTCAATCTTTACCGGATGGGGCAAGCTGGACTTTCTTACGAATCCAATCCCAATCGGGCCGATTCCGTTGCAATTGGCGGATGTGGGCGATTTTCTGTTTGTGCTTGCGATTGTGGTGGTGATGTTTTTCCGGTTTACGCGGGTGAGCCGGGAGCAGACGCGCGTTGCGGCGGAGCTGGATGCGGCGCGTACGATTCAGCGGCGGCTGGTGCCCACACACTTGCCGGAGGTGGCGGGGTATGTGCTGGAGGCTGCGTATTTTCCCGCGGACGAGGTGGGCGGCGATTTCTACCAGGTGCTTGCCCAGGGGAATGGCGCGCAGATGGTAGTGGTGGGGGATGTGAGCGGCAAGGGTCTGAAGGCGGCGATGACCGGCACGCTGGCGATGGGTGCTCTGCACACCTTGGCGACCGAGGGACTGGGGCCAGCGGCGGTGCTGGTGCGGCTTAATCGGCAGCTTGTCGTCACTGGCGATGGAGGATTTGTTACATGTGTGTGCGTGCGGTTCACTTCGCTAGGAGAGTTGACGGTGGCGAACGCCGGGCATCTGCCGCCGTACCGGAATGGCGAGGAGCTGGCGGTGGATGCTGGTTTGCCGTTAGGAATTGCGCCGGACGAGAAATACGAGGAGCGCGTGTCTCACCTCGAGCCGGGGGACCAGCTGACGCTGCTGTCCGATGGCGTGGTGGAAGCGCGTGATGCGCAGGGTGGGCTGTTCGGATTTGAGAGGACGCGGGCGATTAGTGCGCAAACGGCGGGAGAGATTGCGGCGGCGGCGCTCAAGTTTGGACAGGAAGACGACATCACGGTGTTGACGGTGGTGCGGGAATAGGGAATAGGGAATAGGGATTAGGGAACAGGGAATAGAAGTCCGATTGCTCCCGTTGCAGCCCAACAAACGGTGAGGCGGATGCCGTTGGAGGCGCGTACGCCGGAAGTAAGACACGTTGCGGTGGCGGATTAGAATTATTGGTACTCTCTTATGTCTCAATCCACTTAGGGACGGAGGCTTCTGGAGAACCACGATAGGAACGAGCCTTTATGCCGCACTCGGAGTTGTCCAACGCTGGCCTGATCTACGCGACGGGAGAGATGGCGGAGCGGATACGTGGGTTTGACTGGAGCGGCACACCGGTTGGGGACATCGAGCAGTGGCCTGAATTGCTTCTTACGACGGTCAATACCTTGCTTGGCTCGCGACAGCCGATGTTTCTCTGGTGGGGCGACGAGCTCATTCAGTTCTACAACGATGGATATCAGCCGAGCCTCGGAGCGGACAAACACCCGTTGGCGCTGGGGCAAAGAGGACAGGAATGCTGGCCGGAGATATGGCACGTGATTGGTCCTTTGATCGAGGACGTCATGCAGCGTGGGAAGCCTTATTGGAGCGAGGACCAACTGATTCCGATCTATCGGAACGGCAAGCTGGAGGACGTTTACTGGACCTTTAGCTACAGTCCGGTGTGGGACGCGCGCGGGAAGATTCATGGGACTCTTGTGGTTTGCTCCGAAACTACCCGAAAGGTGCTTGCGGACAAGGAAGTGCTTGCGGAACGAGCAAGGCTTCTCGCGATTCTGCAGCTGGCTCCTGCTTTTTTTGCCTTATTACAAGGGCCGGATCATGTGATCAGCCTGGTGAACCCCAGGTATCTTCACCTGGTGAACAATCGCGATGTTGTTGGAAAAACGGTTCGCGTTGCTCTGCCCGAGGTCGCCGAGCAGGGATACATCGAGATTCTCGATCGCGTTTACGCGGGTGAGGCTTATGTCGGTGTGGATGCGCGTTACGATGTGTCTGCCGGAAACGGTCAGCCATCGGACGAGCGATATCTCGACTTTACCTACCAGCCACTGCGCGAAAGCGACGGCTCGATTTCGGGAATCATCGTACTTGGGGTGGATGTTACCGATCGAAAGAAAACGCACAATGCGCTGATCCAAGCGGAGAAGCTCGCGGCTGTCGGCCGGCTCGCGAGTTCAATCGCCCACGAGATCAACAACCCGTTGGAGTCGGTGACGAATCTTATCTACCTCGCCAAGAGTTCGAATACCTCGCCGATTATCGATGAATCTCTTCAGATCGCGGATCGTGAACTCGCCGTGCCGCGGCGATTACGAATCAGACTCTTCGCTTCCACAAGCAGGCGACAAATCCGAAGGAAGTTACGAGCGAGGAGCTCATTGAGAGCGTTCTTTCTCTGTTTCAGGGACGAATCGTCAATTCGAATATTCAGGTGGAGAAGCGCTTCCGATCGAATGCAGCTGTTCGTTGTTTTGAGGGGGAGATTCGCCAAGTGCTGAACAATGTCACCGGGAATGCGCTGGATGCCATGCAGCTGTCGGGAGGGCGCCTGATCTTCAGAAGCCAGAAAGGGAAGGATCGGCCCACTGGGCGAAAAGGATTGACGATCACGATTGCGGACACGGGCCCTGGAATGCCGGCCACTGTCGCCAAGCAGGCGTTCGAGCCGTTCTTTACCACCAAGGGAGCGCTGGGGACCGGCCTTGGCCTTTGGATCAGCCGGGAGATTATCGATCGGCATTCCGGGAGGCTTTTGCTTCGAACGAGCCAGCGAGGCGGCCATGCCGGGACAGTGGCCCGGATTTTTTTGCCGTTCGATGCGATTTCGCGCTGAGTGTTTTTCGGGGTCTGGGATGCGGCCGTGGCGCCGTCGTGAAGGCTGGCTGGCAGGGGTTCGTGCTTTCCCACCCCCGACCACCCCAGCGACGAAGACCTGTCGCCGGGGACCCCGGAGAGCTTGGATGGGGCGCCCATTGTCGCGGGGATTGATGCTTTCCTTTTGGCTGGGTGGGGTTGTTACTTTCCCATGTCTCAAAAGCGAGACCTGGGGCACCCAGGGGTGTGCGGATTGCGGCTTCTTGGGAATTGGCGGCGGGGAATTCAGAGATGGGACGGGATTTCCACGGATACAGGCGACGAGAAGGTGAATACAATCAGAGTGCGGAAAGGGCTTCTGTTTCGCGGGGCTTGGTGTGATTTAGGCTGAGGCAAGCAGACGGGCTGAAATCCGGGGGATTAGAGGATCATAGGGTCAGCGGTCGATTGGGGCTTGTAGCTTTCCCAGGTCCGAAAATCCAGACCCTTCGGCTGCGCTCAGGGCAGGCTCTGGGGCACTCAGGGTCGTGCGGATTGAAGCAGCGTGAAGGACCTTAGGTCGAGAGGTGGGATGATGCCGTTAGTGGAGACTGAAGTCGAAAAACCGGCCGTGCAGGGGGCAGCGATGGAGATAACCGTAAGCCGCCAGGAACTGGTGAAGGAGCTGACCGCGACGCAGAGCGTGGTGGAGCGGAAGACGACCATTCCGATCCTGTCGAATTTTCTGGTTGAGGCGGAAGGCGAACGGCTGACCATTACGGCGACGGACCTTGACCAGGCGATCCGGACAAGTGCGTCGGTGAAGGTGAAGAAGCCGGGGTCGTGCACCATTCCCGCGCGGAAGCTGTACGACTACATCAAGCTGCTGCCGGACGGCGATATTTCGATCAAGATGCTGGAGAACCACTGGGTGCAGATTCGCAGTGGGCGCTCGAACACGAAGATGGTGGGCATGGCGCGGGCGAATTATCCGCAGGTGCCGGAGTTCCCTGTCGTGACGGCGACGAGCATTCCGGCGATTGCGCTGCGGACGCTGATTGCGCGGACAATTTTCGCGATCTCGAATGAGGAGTCGCGGTACACGCTGAACGGGGCTCTGCTGGTGTTGAAGGCGGAGTCACTGGCGATGGTGGCGACGGATGGGCACCGGCTGTCGTTCGTGGAGAAGCCGGGCGAGTTGTTGGAAGGGATCAGCGGCGAGAAGCGGGTGCTGATTCCGCGCAAGGCGCTGCAGGAGCTACAACAGCTGTTGGCGAACACGGATGTGGAGAAGGTGGAATTTGCCGATGATGAGCACACGTTGTTTTTCCGCGTGGGGCATCGGACGTTGAGCACGCGGCGGCTGTCGGGGCAGTTCCCGAATTACGAAGCGGTGATGCCGCGGGACAACACGAAGTTCGCCGTGGTGCGTTCGAGCGAGCTGTCAGCGGCGATTCAGCGCGTGGCACAGTTCGCCGATGAGCGGTCGGGCGCGATCCGGATGCGGCTGGAGTCGAACGAATTGAAGATCAGTTCGCAATCGACCGAGAGCGGCGAGAGCGAAGATACGATCGATACACCTTACTCGAGCGATCCGATTGTGGTGGGCTTCAATTCGAGCTACATCATCGAATTCTTGAAGGCGCTGGGGAATGAGGGCGAGGTGCGGCTGGAATTTAAGGATTCACAGTCGGCGGGACAGATGCGGCCTGAGGATCCGGATGCGGAGTATAAGTCGCGGTATGTGCTGATGCCGATGAGGATCTGAGAGAGACAGGGAATAGCCACCCCAGCGACGAAGACCTGTCGCTGGGGACCCCGGCAGGGAATAGGGATTAGGGAACAGAAAACCGGCCCGGCTTTTGCCGGGCCGTTGTGTTTGTGGGATTGGACGATCAATGGCTCGACGGTCGCGCGCTTCCTCTATTTCAACATGGTGTAGTTGAGGGTGTTCGGGATTTATGCCGTTGATTCGTCCATTCGGAAGGGCATTCTGCGCAGGCGCTTGCCGGTGGCCGCGAATATGGCGTTTGCTACTGCTGGGCCGGTGAGCCCAACTGCTGCTTCGCCTAACCCGTGAGGTTCTGCGTGGCTTTCGATGAACCAGGTCTCGAGCGCCGGCGCTTCCGGCATGCGCAGCACGCTGTAGTCGTCGAAGTTCTTCTGCTCGACGGCGCCATCGCGAATGGTGATCGCTTCTTTCAGAATTGAGCTCAGCGTGAAGAGCATGCCGCCCTCGAGCTGCGATCGCGCGCCATTGGGATTCACCACCTGTCCGCAATCGACTACCGTTACGAGACGGTCCACGCGGATGGTGTCGTTCTCGACTGTGACTTCGGCGACCTGGGCCAGGTACGCGTAGTTTGTGGTGCACGCAATTCCACGGCCGCGATGCGGGCCCAGCGGTTTGCCCCAATCGCCCTTCTGCGCTGCGAGATCGAGCACCGCGATCAGTCGGTTGCGATCGGGCGGTGGTCCTTCGTCCTTCCCGCGCGTGCGCTGAATCTCTGGTAACTGAAGCTGCCGACGGCGAAAGCGATAGGGATCTTCGCCCGCGGCGTGCGCCAGTTCGTCTGTGAAGCACTCGACGGCCAAGCCATTGAACGAGGTCTCGACTGAACGCCACCACGCGCGCGGCACCGCGCTCTCAATCGGCGTAAACCCCGTTCTGTACTCTGTGATCGGATAAACGGGCCTACCGGGCAGCTCCGAGCCATCGGGTTTGCGTTTGCCTGGGTCCGCCCATTGATAGTTGAGCGGGACATCTGCCAGGTGATCGGACCACGCGACTATATTTCCGGTTGCATCCAGCGCGCCGCGCATCCGACGCATTCCTGCCGGCCGATAGAAGTCGTGCGTCATATCGTCTTCGCGCGTCCACACCAGTTGCACCGGCACCTCCACGTGCTTCGCAATCTGTGCGACCTCTGCGGGAAAGTCGTACTGGTAGCGGCGTCCGAAGCCGCCGCCCATCAGCGTCGTGTGCACTGTCACGCTGCTTTCTGGCAATTCCAGTTCTTTGGCGATTACGCTGCGCATTGAGTCCGCGGTCTGCGACGGAGCCCATACCTCGCACTTCCCTTCGCGCAGGTGGGCGGTGATATTCATTGGCTCCATGCATGCGTGCGCGAGAAAAGGAAATTCATAAACACTCTCGACGCGCCTGGACGCAGGAACATTGTCGAGATTCACGCCCTGCGCGTCAGACGTCCACGCCGGCGCGTGTGCAAGGGCTTCTTTCATCTGCGCGCGCAGCATGTCGGTGCTCTCGGTGCTATGCGGTCCGCGATTCCATGTGATCTGCAAAGCCTTGCTGCCCTGCATGGCCGCCCACGTCGATTTCGCCACGACGGCAATTCCGCCCGCCGTAAAAACCCGATAGCCTTTCGCGGGAATCTCGAAGACCTGCAGAACTCCGGGAACAGCCAGAGCCTTGGTCGCGTCGAATTTCGCAGGAGTTCCGCCGAACGTTGGGCAACGCGCAATCACCGCGTACACCATTCCCGGCAGACGCACGTCCAATCCGAACCGCGCTGCTCCGGTGCATTTGTCGGGAATGTCGAGATGCGGTGTTGGTTTGCCTATTAGGACGAAGTGCGCGGGATCCTTCAGCTTCACGTTTTTTGCATCGGGCAGCGGCATGGCGCGCGCTGCGGGCACGAGCGCACCATAACCAACACGCCGATTCGAGCCCGCATGCAGGACTTCGCTGTTCAACGTTGTGCACTCGCTCTCGGCCACACCCCACTGTCGCGCCGCGGCCGCGATCATCACCGTGCGCACCATCGCGCCGGCTTGTCGCAGCGGCAGATAGTTCGACCTCACGCTGCCGCTCCCACCGGTGCCGAGTGAAAATTCCGACTGGACCACGCGCACGCGCTTCCAGTCCAGATCGGCCTCCTCGGCCAACAGCATTGGCAGTGCCGTATACACCCCCTGCCCCATCTCTGACTGCGCCAGCACCAGCTCGGCGCTGCCATCCGGCTGCAGATGAATCCAGGCGTCGAAGGGATTTTCCACTGCGACCTTGCCCGCCGATTCGTCCGCAATGCCCGCGTGACCGAAATGACGGCGCAGCGTGAATCCGATCACCAGTGCTCCGCCCGCCGCCGCTGCGGCGCCGGCGCCGAGAAACACTCTCCGGTTGATCTTTCGCGCGCCCGTGTCTGCCGAATCCGGCGTTTCCAAAGGCTCCTTCAGGTCGATCTTCATGCGCGCATCTCCTGCGCTGCCGTGTGAATCGCTTTGCGAATGCGAAAGTAGGTTGCACAGCGGCAGATGTTGCCGGTCATGGCGT
>Ga0302325_10024380_pt1 | contig 12580 bp, 10 predicted proteins | sample Palsa_T0_2_FD_201948 | JGI IMG/M metagenome (GOLD analysis project Ga0302325, IMG submission 201948) | Peat permafrost microbial communities from Stordalen Mire near Abisko, Sweden - Palsa_T0_2 | ecosystem: Environmental > Terrestrial > Soil > Palsa > Peat permafrost | place: Sweden: Abisko...
TCGCGTCCGATCCGTACTACGACGTCACGGCGGCCTTCGTCGATCCGCGTACGCACGCACTCGCCGCCGCCGCATTCGAGCGCGAGCGCGTTGCGTGGACGGCGCTCGATCCGCAATACGGCCCGGACCTTGCGGCGCTCGGCCGCGCGCACGCGGGCGATATCGAAATCGACAGTGCCAGCGCCGACGGTAAGGTGTGGATCGTCGCCTTCAACTCGGACGACGCGCCAAAAAGCTATTACGTCTACGATCGCACGACTCGGTCGGCGACGTTCCTCTTCGTTGCGAACCCCGAACTGAGCGGTCTATCGCTTGCGAAAATGCAGCCGATCGCGTTCCAGGCGCGCGACGGCTTGACGTTGCGCGGATACATAACGTTGCCGGTCGGCGTCGCGCCGCACGCGTTACCAACCGTGCTGCTCGTTCACGGGGGACCGTGGGCCCGCGACAGTTGGGGCTACAACGGCCTCGCACAATGGCTGGCGAACCGCGGTTACGCGGTTTTGCAGGTCAACTTTCGTGGTTCCACCGGCTACGGCCGCGCCTTCGAAGCGACGGGTGACAAACAGTGGGCCGGAGCGATGCGCACGGATCTCCTCGACGCACGCGAGTGGTCGATTAAAGCCGGATACACGGACCCGGCGCGCGTCGCGATCATGGGCGCAAGCTACGGCGGGTACGCGACGTTAGCCGCGCTCGCGTTCGATCCCGGCTCGTTCGCCTGCGGCGTCGACGTATCGGGCATGTCGGACCTCGGCGCACTCCTTGCGGCGGTGTCGAAACAATCGGACACGCTGCGCGCGTCGTACGGGATCCGCATGGGCTTCGACGCAACGTTCCTGAAGTCTCAATCGCCGCTCTTCATCGCGGATCGCATCTCCGCTCCGCTGCTCGTCGGTCAGGGAGCGAACGACCAGCGCGTGCCGCTGCACGAAACGGATCGCCTCGTCGCGACCTTGCGAACCAGAAAGATCCCCGTCGTCTACGTCGTCTTTCCCGACGAAGCGCATGGATTCGCGCATCCGGAAAACAACCGGCGCTTTAACGTGCTGGTCGAAGACTTCTTGGGGCACAACCTCGGCGGACGGGTCGAGCGCGCTCACGTCGGAGACACGCTCGACCCGTACCTGCGCTGAGCTCTACTTGTAGGTAACCGGTCCGAGCAAGGGCGCGAGAAGCCCGATTAACCGGTTCTGCAGCGGTATCGGCACCTCGTTCTTGTTCATCGACTTTTCGAGATCTTCCACGAGCGCATTGAAGTCCGCTTCGGTGATGTGCATGCCCTGATGCGCCGCGGCCATGCTTTTGCCGGTGTACGTGCACGGACCACCGGTCACATAGCAAACCTGATCGACCAGTTCGCCCTCGAGGTGCGGAACGTCCGCGTGAGCGAAGTAGTGCGCGATCCGCCCGTCGTCGACGATAAATCCCACCATGTCGACGAGCACCTTGGTGATCCCGGGCTTTTGGCCGAGCTGGTCGTACAGGGTGGCTGCGGCCGCCGGCCGGCAGGGGATGAGGACGGCTATCAGGAGAGCCGCGCCGAGAACCATCGTGATTCGTCTAACTGTGTGCATCGTGTCGTTACTCCAAAATCGCAGAAGGGGTTAGGGAAAGCTGACCTGGCCGGAGAGGAAAAGGCCGTTGGCCTGCTCCTTCGTGATGCCCGCAGCACTGATTCCGCCGGGGAAGTTACCGAGCGCGGCATAGGCTAGCGTGAACGCGAGTTGCTTGTTCGGGAAGTAGGCCAAGAACAAGTCCTTCCAGGCGTCCTCCTGAGTCGATACCAAGTTGTTCGGCATCGTCCGGTACTCGGCGCCGATTGCCGTGTTGGGGTTGAGGAAGACCGCGGCCGAGCCTTCGCCTTGCGTCGAATAGCCGCCGCCGCCCGAGCCTGCGCGGCACGCGCCCGGAGCGCAACCGAAGCCGAGCAAGCCGTCTTGGTTCGCCTCGGTTTCACGGATCGTTCCGTTCAAGAGCAGATTGAGTCCGCCCGCGCCGCCGAGGAACACCTTGGTCATCGCGAGATAGAAGTCGGTGCCCGAGGCGTTTTTCGCACCTAGCACTTCGGGAATGCCCGTTACGCCGAGAACCTGCTTGAAGTCGGTGTTGACCTTGTGCTGGGCGCCGATCGAGATTTGCGGCATCAACGAGCCCTGATCGTAAACCGCATCGCCGGCAATTTTAAGCTTCGCGCCGATGACGTCGTCGCTGATCGTCGATCCATCGAGAACGCCGAGCGGAAGACCGAGCGCCGTCACGATGGGCGTCGTGATCGCATTGCTGATCGAGAGCGTTTCGCGCGCATACGACAGTTCCAGGCGCTCGCCGATGCCGACCGCAACGCCGGCAGAATCGACGTCGTAGTTCGGGAGCGAGATGTGGGTATAGAACGCGGTGCCGCCGACTTGATCGCGCGTCTCCATGCCCGCAATGATCGCCCAGGGAACGATGCCGCCGCCTTCCGATCCTTCGAGTTCCGTGACGCCGCCTGTGGCAAGTAAGCGACCGCCCGCAAATGCCGCCTGACAGCTCAGCATGACGAACACTGTCGCCGCGATTGCGATCGGACTTAACTTCCGAAATCTCAGCATGTGGTTACTCCAGAATTGCGAGTAAAAAAAAGGTCCACGACCGAACTCCGAGCTCGTGCTTCGGAGCCGCTTGTCTGAGGGGTTCTAACGGAGGACCCCCGTCCTCGGGGAGGGCCTTTCATACGAGCTACGTCGCCGTTTCGGGTCGTGGATGCGACCTATATCGCAGGGGGTGCTGGCGCGACGTTTGTCGTTTTCGGTAAGGCTTTTCCTCCCGTTCGCCTCGAAGCCGGAAAACATTCCTCTCAGTTGCGCCCGGCCTCGCAGGGAAGCGGGCGCTAGCCGGCGGCGGCGAGTTGGCGCAGGACGTACCGGAGGATGCCGCCGTGGCGGTAGTACTCGGCTTCGTCCGGGGTGTCGATGCGGACGACCGCCTCGAACGTCTTCGTCCGGCCGCCTTGGGACGCGCTGACCTTCAGCCGGCTGCGTGGCGCGATCCGTTCCCCGAGGCCCGTGACCTCGAAGCTTTCTTCGCCGCTCAGGCCGAGCGATTCGCGCGTTTCGCCGCGGGCGTATTCGAGGGGCAGGATGCCCATGCCGATGAGGTTGCTGCGGTGGATGCGCTCGAACGACTCGGCGATGACGGCGCGCACGCCGAGCAGCATCGGACCCTTGGCGGCCCAGTCGCGCGACGACCCCGAGCCGTACTCTTTGCCCGCGAGAACGATCAGCGGCGTGCCGTCGCGGCGGTAACGCATCGCCGCGTCGAAGATCGACATCTGCTCGCCGGTAGCGAGATAGCGCGTGACGCCGCCTTCGACCCCGGGGACGAGAAGATTGCGCAGACGAACGTTCGCGAACGTCCCGCGCGCCATCACCTCGTGATTGCCGCGCCGCGCCCCGTACGAATTGAAGTCGGCCGGTTCGACGCCGTGTTCGATCAGGTACTTGGCCGCCGGACTATTCTTTGCGATCGAACCCGCGGGCGAGATGTGGTCGGTCGTCACGCTGTCGCCGAGCACCGCGAGCACGCGCGCTTCGCGAATGTCGCCGGGCGGCTTCGGGTGCCGCGGCATGCCGTCGAAGTACGGCGGGCGCTTGACGTACTCGCTCTTCGGATCCCACGCGTAGCGTTCGGTCGCGCGAACGTCGAGCGCGCGCCAATTGTCGTCGCCCGAGAAAACGTCGGCGTAGCGCGAACGGAAAGCCGCCTCCGAAACCGATTCGCCGATCGCCGCCTCGATCTCGGCGTTGCTCGGCCAAAGGTCGCTCAGATACACGGGGTTGCCGCTGCGATCCGTTCCGAGCGGCTCGCTCGTGAGGTCTAGGTCCATCCGGCCCGCAAGCGCGTACGCGACCACGAGCGGCGGCGACGCGAGATAGTTCGCGCGCACCTGCGGGTGGATGCGGCCTTCGAAATTCCGATTGCCCGAGAGCACCGCGGCGACGATCATGTCGTGTTCGGCGACGGCGAGCGCGACGTCTTCTTGCAACGGGCCGCTGTTGCCGATGCAGGTCGTGCATCCGTAACCGACCAGATTGAACCCGAGCCGATCGAGATACGGCTGCAGGCCGGATTTGGTCAGGTAATCGGTGACGACTTTCGAACCGGGAGCGAGACTCGTCTTCACCCACGGCTTACGATCGAGACCGCGCTCGACGGCTTTCTTCGCGACCAGGCCCGCGCCGATCATCACGGCCGGGTTCGAGGTATTCGTGCACGACGTGATTGCGGCGATCACGACTGCGCCGTCGGATAAATCGGTCGTCGGCCGCGCGGCGACCGCGGTGCCGCCGCCGCCCTCGCCCTCGAGACGCGCGATCGCGCCGTCGCGGGTCGTCTGCCACGCTTCGAGTGCCGTTGCAAATTCCGCCTTCACATCGCTTAACGCGACGCGATCTTGGGGCCGGCGCGGGCCGGCAAGATTTGGAACGACGCTGCCCAGATCGAGTTCGAGCCGGTCGCTGAAGATGGGTTCCGGCGACGCGTCGGTGCGGAACATCCCCTGCGCCTTCGCATAGGCCTCGACCAGCGCGATCTGCTCTGGCGGCCGGCCGGTCAACCGCAGATACGACAGGGTGTGGTCGTCGATCGGAAAAATCGCGACCGTCGAGCCGTACTCCGGCGACATGTTACCGATCGTCACGCGGTCCGCGACGCCGAGGTTCGAAAGACCGGTGCCGTAGAACTCGACGAACTTTCCGACGACGCCTTTCTTGCGCAGCATCTCGGTAACCGCGAGCACGAGATCGGTCGAGGTCACGCCTTCGTTCAGCTTGCCGGTCAGTTTGACGCCGATCACCTCGGGGATCAGCATCGTCACCGGCTGCCCGAGCATCGCAGCTTCAGCCTCGATCCCCCCGACACCCCACGCCAGGACGCCGAGGCCGTTCGCCATCGTGGTATGCGAATCGGTGCCGACGACGGTATCGGGATACGCGACGGGATTCGAATCCGCAGGTTCGCTCGCGCCGAAGACGACGCGCGCGAGATACTCGATGTTGACTTGGTGCACGATGCCGGTATCCGGCGGCACCGCGCGGAAACCGTCGAGCGCGTGCTGCCCCCACTTCAGGAACGCGTAGCGTTCGCGGTTGCGCTCGAATTCGAGCCTCGCATTTTCGGCGAACGCGCCCGGCGTGCCGAAGCGATCGACTTGCACCGAGTGATCGATCACGAGTTCGACCGGCTGCAGCGGGTTGATTTTCTTGGGATCGCCGCCCAGCTCGGCCATCGCGTCGCGCATCGCCGCGAGATCGACGACGCACGGCACGCCGGTGAAATCCTGCAGCAGCACGCGCGCCGGGCGATACGCAATTTCGGTATCGTTACCGGTGCCCGGACGCCAGTCGGCAAGCGCGGCGACATCGTCTTTGGTAACGCTGCGCCCGTCTTCGAAGCGGATCAGGTTCTCGAGCAGGATCTTTAAACTGAAGGGCAATCGCGAGACGTTCGCGTGCCCCGCTTGCTCGAGCGCATCGAGCCGGAAGATCGTGTACGTCCGGTCGCCGACCGCGAGGGTTGCCTTGGCCCCAAAGCTGTCCGGATGAGCGTTCTGCATAACGCTTGCGGCGTTCGCTACCCGGCTTCGGCGCCCCCGGTTTCGACGCGCGTCACGCGCGGCATTCCGCGGGCCGAGCCCTGCACCGTCAGGGCGACGTTCCCGGAGAGGAGCGCGTACAGCGGCTCTGCGACCAAACTCGCACGCCACGTGCTCGCGTCGAGCGTGCGCGCGACCTCGTCGACGCTCGTCGGGAGCTCGCGCGCGACCCGCTCGAGCGCCGAACGCGTCACGAGAAGACCGGAGGGCAAATCGTGCTCCGCAGCAATCGCGCCCACCAAGACCGCTAGGCACGACACGATCGCCTCGCGGTCGGCCCCCGCGGGCCGCGCCGGCTTCTTCGGAAGCTCGGCGTCGGGGAGCGCAAGCCCGGCGGCGACCGCTGCGACGATCCGGTCGCCGTAGGCTTTGCGCGAGCCGGCGTCGAGCCGGCGGAGTTGCGCGAGGTCGTCGCGCGACTGCGGATGCAGCGATACGATTCCGGCCATCACGTCGTCGGGGATGATGTACTTGAGTGGGACATCGCGCTCGCGCGCGAGCGTATCGCGCAGCTGCGCGAGCTCGCGCAGAATCCCAAGCTCGCGCCGGTTCATCCGCATCGCGCCCGGGACCCGCAGGTAGAGTCGCTCGGGATCGGGGCGATAACGCGCCGGATCGACGAGCGAACGCGCCTCGTCTTCGAACCAGCCCAGACGGCCCGTGCGCTCGAGCCGCTCGGTCAGCTCATCTTGCAACGCGAACAGGTGCCGCACGTCGTCGACGAGATAGTCGATTTGCAGCGCCGAAAGCGGGCGCGTGCTCCAATCGCTGACGGTCTGCGATTTGCGCAGCCGGATGCCGACGACGTCGTGCACGAGGTCGCCGAGAGAGATCGCCATGCCGTAGCCGCAAAACGCCGCGGCGAGCTGCGTATCGAACGCGCGGCGCGGCAGGCGGCCGAACCGGTCCGCGAAGATTTTGAGATCGCTCTGCAGCGCGTGGCCGACGACGGTTCGTCCGGCGAGTGCGGTCGCGAGCGGCTCGAGATCGCGCACGCGCAGCGGATCGACAATCGCGACCTCATCGCCCGCGACGAGCTGAACGGCCATCAGGCGCGCGGCGTAGGACTTTTCGTTATGGAACTCCGTATCGAGAGCGACGCGCTCGACGCCTTCGAGCCGCGTGCATAGCGCGGCCAGCGCCGCCTCATCCTCGACGAGCGTGACCTTTTGGTCCGATTGCATGTCGCTCAGCGCCGGCTCTCCTCGGGCTCGGGGTGGTCGCGACGATGGTGAAAGAACTCGTTGAAGCGCTGCGGCATGTGCGGCCGGTGCGCCATGTAATAGGCGTGAACCGCGAACGACGCGCGATCGCCGAAGATTGCGAGCACGGTGCAGATCGGAATTGCGATCGCGCACATCGTCCAGACGTGGATGAAGACCGGGATCCGACACGCCGCCGCGATTTGGGTCGCAAGGGTCCCGCCGAGGCCGGGAATGACCCGCAAGGTCAACAGGAACTGGGGCGAGCCGACTTTGAAGCGCTTGACCCAGGGCGGCAGCCGCGCGATGTTCTTTTCGAGTTCCAGCAGGTGAGAGGTGCGCCGGGCGATCGCGTAACCCGCGAGCGCTGCGAAAACCAGGCCGACCGCGTTGACGAGCGAGCCCCACACCGGCCCGAAGATGACGCCGTTCATGATCGCGAGCGCATCCGTCACCGAGAACGGGGCCGATGCCACGACCGTGAAGACCAGGATCGCGAGCGGGTAAGCGACCCATGGACCCAAGGTCGACAGAAATGCTTCGACGTGCGCCTTGTGCCGAATGACCAGTGCCGCCAGCAGGAAGGAGGTCAGAAACACCAAGGCTGCCTCCGCCCGGCGTAAAGCGACGCTCACCGAGCGGTGGTCATTCGGGTCACGATCCTTCTGCTTTGCGCTGCCGCGCTATATGCCTCCGCCCGTATGGTCCGCAAGACCCGGCTCGACGTGGAAATCAACCTCGGGCTTGATCCCGCTTGCCAGCGTCTGATAAACGACGCAATACCGTTCCGTCAATTTTTGCAGGGTCGCAAGTTCGTCGGGCGTTGCATCCGCATTGAGGTCGAAGCGAAGCCGAATGTTCTTGAAACCGACCGGCGCCTCGCGGTCGGTGCCCAAGGTGCCGCGGAAGTCCAAGTCTCCCTCCGCGTGGACGGTTCCGCCCCGCAACCGGATATTTTTCGACGTAGCGACCGAGCGCAGCGTGACGCCCGCACATGCGACGAGTGCCTGTAACAACATGTCGCCGGAACAAGCCAGCGTTCCGTCGCCGCCGGTTGCCGGGTGCAGACCGGCTTTCACGAGGGCGCGTCCGGTTTCAACCGTGCAGCTAAGCCCTTCGGGATCGTCGACCCGGCCGCTTGCCCGCAGGGTGATGAGCGCGGCGGCCGGCTCGGCCCGATATCGGTCCTTAATCGGCGTCTGTAGAACGCGCAAGCTTTCACTAGTCATCCGCGGTCCCTCCCCAAAGCACAGTTACGAGTAAAGCACGCGCGACAAGAGAAGTGCGAGTGCTTGCCGGAGTTGCGTCGCAACCTCTGGTTGCTCGGCCTCGTCGATTTTATGAAGCGCCAGCTGGATCCAACGGAGCCCCTCGGCCTCGACGCCGCCATGCCACCAATACATCTGCAAGGCAACGGCAACGCAGGCGCCTAGCGCTACGTCCTGCCCCTTGACGAGTGCCCACTCCATTGCCGCGCGAAAATTTTCCAAATCCGGTTCGAATCGCGCAAGCCATTCGTTCAGGGGTATGGCGCCGAAGCGACTTTCGGGTTGGCGGGCGAAGCTGCAAAAGTAGTCCGCATGCCGGCGCGCGAGCCGCTCGTACTCGCCGCTGGTCCGTAGTTTCCCGAGCGCGTACTGGCGAGTGGACTCGAGCATGCGATAGCGCTCCTGGTTGCCGCTCGTATCGACGACCATCAGCGACTTATCGGTAAGTGAAGCAAGCAGGTCGAGCACGTCTCCCTGTTCGTCACCGTCGTCGGCGCACACGAAAGCCGCGGCGTCGTGGGTAAAGCTGCCGGCAAAAATCGCCACGCGATTGAACAGCACCCGCTCCTCGGACCCAAGTAAATCGTAGCTCCAATCGAAGAGGGCACCCAGGGTCTTCTGCCGCGGGAGAGCCGTGCGGCTTCCTCCCGTAAGAACCTTGAAGCGCTCGTCTAGGCGCTGGGCGAGGTTGCGGACGCTCATCACGTTGACGCGCGCTGCGGCGAGTTCAATCGCAAGTGGAATGCCGTCGAGCCGACGGCAGATGTCCGAGACGATGTGCGCGTTGTCGGCGCCGAGCCGAAAAGATCGATCGACGAGCGACGCGCGATCGCAAAAAAGGGCCACCGCTCCGAATTCGAGGGCTGCCGCCGGATGGACATTCGCCAGCTTATCGGGTACGGCGAGCGAGTCGAGCCGCACGACTTTTTCCCCACGGACGCCGAGTGCTTGGCGTGAGGTAGCGACAATGCGCACGTCCGGGCAATGGCAATGAATCGCATCCGCAAGCGCAGCGGCGGTCTCGAGCACGTGCTCGCAATTGTCGAGAACCAGGAGAAGCTGTCTGCTCTTGAGAGCCTGCGTTATACAGTCGTCGGTCAGGCGCACTTGCGCTTGGCTCACACCCAACGTTTTCGCAACCACACTCGTGACCACCGACTCGACGATTGGCCCAAGATCGGAAATCCATACGCCGTCCGCAAAGCGTTCGGCCACCTCGGCGCCAAGTTGTACCGCCAATCGCGTCTTGCCGACACCTCCGGCTCCCACGAGCGTGATTAAACGGTACTCGCCGAGGTGCAGCTTCAGATCTTCGAGGTCCGCTTCCCGGCCGCGGAAGCTCGTAACTTGAATCGGCAGGTTATTGGGCAGCGCGTCCAGCGACTTTAGCGGCGGGAAATCGCTCTTGTGACCGTTGAGGGTTACCTGCCACACGCGTTCGGGCTGGGCGAGGTCCTTGAGCCGGTGCACGCCGAGGTCGGTGAATATCGTATCGGGCGGCGCCTCATTTTGCACGAGCGCGCGGGTGGCATCCGACAGGAGTACCTGTGCACCGTGACCGATGGACATCAGCCGCATGACGCGGTTGACGGCCGGACCGAAATAATCGGAGTCGCGTTCGTCCGCGTATCCCGTGTGCAAACCGATTCGGACGCGCAGGCCGCGCACCGCTGAGAAGTCTTCCGTGCCGAGCGCTCGCTGCGCATCGAGTGCGGCGCTGAGGGCGCTTGGTGCTGTAGCGAATGCGGCGCAAAATGCATCGCCGAGCGTCTTGAAGATATAGCCGTCATAGCGTGAGATCGCTTGCCGAACCAGCTCTTCATGGCGGGCGATGGCGGTCTTCATCGCGTCGCCGTGGGTTTCCCAACGCTCGGTGCTGCCTTCAATGTCGGAAAATAGGAAAGTAACCGTGCCCGTGGGCAACACCGCACGCTCTCCACCGTCAGCCGTTGGAGCCCTAGCCATGCTTGCCAAGACCGAGGCGCAACCCGTCCGCCTACGAACTACTGATGGTAAAAGTACGGATCTAAAACCGTGACTTCGCTAATCGCGTCGACGGGGAGTCCGTTACGTTCGGCAGCTTTGCGGATAGAATCGTCACTCGGACCATCGTAGATGCAATACGTCTTCTTATGATCTTTTGAGACGTAAGAATGGACCCATGTCACGCCGAGCTCCGCATTTGTGCCGACGACGCCGCGGCACGCGTTGGCTCCCTCGCTTGTGGCTGGAATCGCTAATCCGTCCTTGAACGTACGTTCGACGACGTATCGAGGCATGTCTCGTACTCCTTTGAAGTGACCTCCCGCGGCGTCGTACTGACGGGCCAGGATCGGCCGGGCCGGGCTCATTTTAGCGACCGGTCGGCCTCGCGCCTTCGGCCGATTTACCTAGTTTGCCCTCGGCGGCTGCCTATTTTTCATGCCCGGGGTCGCGAGTGGGTAAGACATTCCCGGACCCACGGTCGACGGGAACGCTTCGACGTGCGCCTTGTGCCGAGTGACCAGTGCCGCCGGGAGGAATGACGTGAGAAACACCAAGGCTGCTTCCGCCGGGCGTAAAACGACGCTGACCGAGCGGTGATCGTTCGGATCGCGATCCTTCTGCTTTGCGCCGGCGGGCTCTATGCCTCAGCCTTCATGTTCCGCAAGAGCCTGCGGGCCCGCCACGGCGAGATCGCAGGACCGACCGTCGTCAAGACGCCCCGTGCCCACGTCATCGCCGGGATCCCGAACTCGGCTTTTGGCCTGGCCTACTACGCGGCGCTCGCCGTCGCCACGCCGTTCCTGCACGTCGCCCCGCTCTTTTGGTGCGCGTTCGCCGGGGCGCTCGGGGCAGCGGCCTTCTCCCTGTATCTCGCCTACAGCCTGCTGTTCGTAACCCGCATGTCGTGCCCGTATTGCTGGTCGAGCCACGCGATCAACTGGAGTCTCGTGCTCCTGCTCTGGTTGGCGCGACCACAGTGAAGGGCGGAACGCCGGAGTCGGAGTGGTCCTTCGACTTCGGCGCTTCGCGCCTGCGCTCAGGATGACAACGAAAGCGAAGGAATCGCGTTGTTAATTACGGAGAAGGATCTGATGTTCAGAGCTCAGGTTGCTCGGGGGTTTGCACTTGCGGGGTGCTTTGCGAGCGCGGCTTGCAACTCGGGAACGGCGAGCGTACCGCTCGCGGCGATTTCGAATATCTCGGGGGATTACTCCGGTACGATGCACGACGCGCAAGGCGGCAGCGGCACGGCGACTGCGACCTTCGCGCAGCACGGCTCCTCCGCGGGCGGCGCGATCACCGATACGGAAGCCGGCGCTACGATAACGGCGCAGGTCTCGCTCACGATCGCGCGGTCGAATGCGGTGAGCGGTGCGATGGTGATCGACTATGCGGACGGGACGACCTGCACGTTCAGGACGAGCGGCACGTACGACGCGGGCACGAACGTGCTCAGCGGCTCGTATTCCGCGGTGACGAACTGCGCGGGGGACACCGGGACGTATTCTCTGACCCAGCAGTGCATCGACACCGTTACGAGCGGCGACCGGCGCACGATGGGCATCCCCGCGCACTGCTGAACGCCGCCCACGCGCGTGTCATCCCGAGCTTGTCGAGGGGCGAACGGGGGCGCGGTCACGACTTCAGAACCGCAACGGCCTGCGCTTCGGTCCACGCGCTCCCGCGCTCGAGCAGCATCGCGAATTCGCTCCCTCCGAGCGCGCGTTCGATCGCGCGCGAGGCGTTGTCAAACGTAAGCCCGCCGTCGCGACGCCAATCCCACTCGAGTTCCGCTAGTCGCGCCGTCGCGTAACCGAACAGCATCGCGGCCTGCTTCGGATCGCGAGCGGCTATCTGCGGCGCGCAGTACGCGATGGCGTGGGCGCGAAACAACGGATTGTCGGCTTTCAGGGAACGCGCGAACGCTTGGCGAGCGTGCGGGGCCGCTTCGTCGAGCCGGTCGAGGGCGAGCATCCAGCCGGCAATGTGGTTCTCCAAGAACATGCCGGAGTTGCGGCCGGCGCAAGCGAGCCCTTCGGTCGCAAGCTCGATCGCACGCGAAAACGATCCGGCGGCGGCTTCGCGGTCGGCCCACCATTCCAGCACGATGCAGGCCTCTTCCGGATCTTCGACCGCGCGCGCGATGCCGAGCGCTTCGGAGAAGTACGCTCGCGCCGTCTCGATCTCGGTCAGCGGCAGCGAATATCCGCAGCGCCGAAGCACCGAAACGAGCACGCGGGGTTCGCCGAGAGCTCGCGCGCGCCGGATCGCCTCGGCGGCCGGTGCTATCGCTTCATCAAAGCGTCCGGCGCGCGCGTACTGCTGGGCGACCTGCGAGAGCGCACGAACCAAACCGCGCTCGTCACGCGAGCGTTCGTAGAACCAGACCGCACGCTCGGCGCAGTCGAGCGCCCGGCGGTGACCCAAATTGTTGTGCAGCATCGACGCGATGTATTCTATTCTTCCCGCCGTCGCGTCCGGAAGCGGCA
>Ga0302325_10024383_pt1 | contig 12580 bp, 8 predicted proteins | sample Palsa_T0_2_FD_201948 | JGI IMG/M metagenome (GOLD analysis project Ga0302325, IMG submission 201948) | Peat permafrost microbial communities from Stordalen Mire near Abisko, Sweden - Palsa_T0_2 | ecosystem: Environmental > Terrestrial > Soil > Palsa > Peat permafrost | place: Sweden: Abisko...
TGACCCTTCTCATTTTCGCCTGGATCGGACGCACATCCGTCCGGGCTGACCTCGGAGCGTAGCAATCCCCTGCGTTGTTCCTGCGCCGAAGATCTCGGAGACCTTTGCTTATTTTGAGAACGCGGCAGGTGCCCCAATGACCTACAATTCCAGCAAACAGAAAGCATATCCCGTTCCCATCGGAGATCCCCATGCCAGTGAAAATCTCTCGCCTTGCGCCGGTGGCCTTTTTGGGCGCGGCGCTTGTTCTTCATGCCGCCGACAAGACAAAGACCCCACCCCCTGCGCCAGTGGCAACCGATCCCTATGCCGAAGTACAACCGGCCACGGAAACGCTGGACCTGAATATGTACCAGCGGATTCGCGATGAAGGGCTGAACCACTCCCAGGTGATGGAGTTTGCCACGGCGTTGATGGATGGGATTGGTGCGCGATTGACAGGCTCGCCGAACCTGGCCAAGGCCAATGCGTGGACGCGCGACACGCTGACCAAGATCGGCCTGGAGAACGCACACCTGGAAGACTGGGGCGAGTTCGGGCTGGGCTGGCAGCAGCTCAACACCTGGGCGCGCATGGTGACTCCGGATACCGCGGTGCTGATTGTGCAGGCCACGCCGTGGTCGCCCGCAACCCCAGGGCCGGTGACGGGCGATGTGGTCTATGTCAATATCCAGACGGAAAAGGACTTCGACCAATACAAGGGCAAGCTGGAAGGCAAGGTGGTGCTGTTCGGGGTCATGCGGGAGGTTCCTCCGGTAGAGAAGCCGCTCTTTGAGCGCTACACGGACAAAGACCTCGAAGACATTGCCGAATTTCCAGTGACCGCCGGCTCGGGCGGCCCAGGCGGACTGCCGCCGGATATGCAGGCGCGGATGCAGGAGCGCTTGAACCGGCTGCGGCTGATCGACAGCATCGCCAAGTTCTTTGCCGACGAAAAAGTGGCCGCGGTGATTGAACCCAGCCGCGACGGAAAGAACGGCGGAGGATCGGGGGGTACATTCTTCGATGACAACGGGGCCACGCTTGGCCGCACGCCGTATGTCGCCGACAAACGTGTGAAGGTGCCGGTGGTGGTGGCGGCGATCGAAAGCTACGGCCGCCTCTTCCGGCTCACGCAGAACCATGCGCCGGTGAGCGTGGAGATCAATGTCGATACGAAATTCACAGGCGAGCATGAGCATGGATTCGATACAGTTGCGGAGATTCCCGGCACCGATCCAAAGCTCAAAGACCAGGTGGTGATGGTGGGCGGCCATCTGGACAGCTGGATCGCCGGTACCGGCGCTACCGATAACGGCGCCGGCACCGTGGTGGCCATGGAAGCGGTGCGCATTCTCAAAGCGCTGGATGTGAAACCGCGCCGCACCATCCGTATTGCGCTGTGGACCGGCGAAGAGGAAGGGATCTTCGGGTCCAAGGGCTATTGCACCATTCACTTCGGATCGGCAGCAACGTCAACTGCGCCGGACCAGATGCAACTGCCGGAATTCATGCGGCGAGCTACCGGACCGCTGACAGTAGAGCCGGAGCAGAAGCTCATCTCCGCCTACTTCAATGTGGATAACGGCACGGGCAAGATTCGCGGCGTGTATACGCAAGGCAACGCGGCCATCGCGCCCATTTTTGCGCAGTGGATTGCCCCGCTGAAGGACCTGGGAGTTACCACCATCACCAACCGCAACACCGGCGGTACCGATCACCTGAGCTTTGACGCCGTCGGCATCCCCGGCTTCCAGTTCATTCAGGACATGCTGGACTACGAGAGCCGCACGCATCACTCGAATGAAGACGTAGTCGAGCGGTTGCAGCCCGCGGACCTGAAGCAGATCGCCACCGTGGAGGCCATCTTCCTTTGGAACGCCGCCGAGCGCGATCAGATGCTGCCGCGCAAACCGCTGCCGCAGCCCGACATGGAGCAAAAGAAACGCGCGCCGATCGAGGGGATTTTCCCGGGCGTTGCTGCAGCCGAAGGGGACAAGAAGTAGCGGCCGGGTTCCATTTGCGATTGGACGAGTCCGCTGCGGCGATGAGACGCGCAGAAGCGGATTCTTCTGTTTGCAATTGTGCGGCAATGGAATCGCGGTAGGTAGGGATGTGTCCGATTTTCGATCCGGCGGAGGCGACGCGAAGGGGAGAAAATGGACGCCGGGACAATAGCCTCAGCCGGCTAAGGTCAGACCCACTGCAGCCTGGACTCTGCTACACTTGTCAGAGCGTAATCAAGGGGTAAAACGCGCCAGGCCGCGCCCCGACGATACGCATCCGCAACCCATGTTCGGGGAGTGGCTCAGCCTGGTAGAGCACCTGGTTCGGGACCAGGGGGTCGGAGGTTCAAATCCTCTCTCCCCGACCAATAAAATCAATAACTTACACCGATTTCCGGGATCACCAAAAATCCCGATGTTGCCTATTTTGTAGTCGGTCAAAGCCTCCAAGTTCAACAAGGGATGCTCCGCGAAGTATTTTCATAGCGATTCCAGAACGGAAATTCGAGAAGCAAAAGCTGGAGAACGGATTAATCCCTCTCATCCGTTGGCCTGTATCCATCACTTCAGCGAGCAGCATTCCCTGAGGATCACGAACAAGGTTACCTGTTGCAGGTCCCTTCGCCCTGGGGCGGGAACAATCGAGATTTGGTTACGTTGTATCGAAATGCCCAGGCGGGGGAGTGTCGCTTGTCGTGGACACCACGACTCCGTCATGCGGAAACATCCGTTTTGGGTGCTGGATCTGTACTGTTGTGAACCGGGACGCTTCGATGGAAGCCATGGTGGAGAACGGGGAAGAATGGCTGGAACCATCGCTCGAATTCCGGAACCTAGTTCCGAAAAGCCGAATCGCGTCAGGACGCTCGGCAAAACAGAAACACCAGCCCGCCTGGTAGGTGCAAGCGTATTGATCTACTGCCACGCTCATCTCAGTAAAAGAAAAGAACTCCATGAGCATTGCTCATGGAGTTCGAGGTAATAGGTCCGATTGCTCCTTATTTGGGACGGCCACGCGACCATGGGAGAAAAACTCGTGGTTGAGCAAGCGCCATCCGTCGCCGTAGCGCGCGTCGTCCTGATCGCAGTACGGGACGCCGCGACTGCCGTCCCCGTGGACCACGACGATTGCGGCGCTCGGAAGTTGTAGGTTTGAACCTCGATCAGTTGCAATCGAGAGAGGGGCACTGGGTCATTGTCAATCTGATCGGCAAGGGAGCAAGAATACGAACCGTGCCAGTGCCATGGTGGGCAAAGGAACTGGTCGATGCCTGGCTCCGACATTCCGGCGTGAGCGACTGTAAAGTATTTAAGCAGGTCTTGAAGGGGGGAATGTTACAACCTTCTGGAGTCACAGCAAACGTGGTTTGGTGCGCAGTGAAGCGGTGCGCTGAACAGGGCGGCATAAATCATCTGGCACCACATGACCTCCGCCGCACTTGCGCCCGCCTGTGCCACAGCTCTGGGGGCGAACTCGAACAGATTCAGTTTCTGCTTGGCCACGCCTCTGTGCAAACAACGGAACGGTATATCGGCAGCAAACAGAAGCTGCAAGACGCAGCGAACGATCGCCTCGGGATTTCTGTCGTCAGCAACAGCGCCTGAAAGAGCGTGGAAGCGGTCGTTTCAGGTTGTTGGCGATAGCGTCCTTTATCGTGCACACTCCCGACGAATGGAAGGAGGAGAGTGAACCGTAAATCAGCTTGGCTGAGAAGGGAACGTGGAGTTGCTTATTTAGAGAAGAGTCAATGGAACGTATAAATAGCTCTCTTTCATGAATCTCTTAGGATAAGTAGATACTTCCCTTGTCTACGCTGCTGGGGGAAATCGCTTGACAAAGCTCACACAATGTGGTCTTTTCTTCCTACGTTGAATTCTACCTGCAGTTCCCCCTGTTTCCCAAATCAGCCGTGACAGATTGCGCTGAATGTGAGGCAAAAATGGCGGGTGATTTATACGACTTCGTAGTTATCGGCTCCGGTGCGGGCGGCGGTCCAGTCGCCGCGAATCTTGCGCGTGCAGGATACAGCGTACTTGTGTTGGAAGCGGGCGATGATTGCGACAACTACAACTATCGCGTGCCATGTTTTCACCCCTTTGCCAGTGAAGATGCGGCAATGAGCTGGGATTTTTTTGTCCGGCACTACGACGATCAGGCAAAGCAGCAGATAGACACGAAGTACGTGGCGGCGAAGGATGGCATTCTGTATCCGCGAGCTGGAACGTTGGGAGGATGCACGGCCCACAACGCAATGATCACGGTCTACCCGTGCAACAGTGACTGGGATCATATTCACGCGTTGACGGGCGATGCGTCCTGGTCTGCATTTAACATGCACACTTACTTTCAACGGCTGGAGCACTGCGATTACGTTGCCGGTTTAAAGCGCGTTGCGGAGGCAATTGCCGGCGAACTTCATGGGGAGGGGCTGGATCCCAGCAGGCACGGATACTCGGGCTGGCTGCACACGCAGACCGCAAATCCGGATTTGATTTTCAAAGACGGCGAGTTGCTCAGGCTGGTGACCGTGGCTGCCGTCACTGGGCTGGCGCGGCATCTCGGATGCATTGGAACAGACATCGAGACGCTCTTTGATCCCAACGACTGGAGGACAGTAAACAGCAACAGACGCGAGGGTGTCTGCCTTACGCCGCTTGCTACGCACTCAGGGAGTCGAAACGGCGCGCGCGAACGCTTGTTGGACACGGTAAAAGAGACCAAGGGAAGGCTTCAGATTGAGACTGGCGCGCTGGCATCGCGCATCATCTTCGACGGAAGACGTGCAGTCGGCGTCGAATACCTTTCTGGAAGCAATTTGTATCGGGCATCGCGAAACCCTGTTGGAGACGCCGCTCCCGTAAAGATGACGGTGCGTGCGCGCCTTGAGGTCATCCTTGCCGGCGGCGCTTTTAACAGCCCGCAGCTACTTATGCTGTCGGGAGTGGGAGAGGCGGACGAGCTTCGTAAGTTTGGCATCGAGCCAGTTGTGAATCTTCCTGGCGTGGGGAAGAATATGCAGGACCGTTATGAAGTCGGCGTGATCTCCAGAATGGCCCGGCCATTCGCGCTTCTCAAGGGAGCAACTTTCCAAGGCCCGTCAGACGGAGAAAAGCCCGATTCGGCGTTCTTAGACTGGGAGCAAGGCAAAGGTGTCTACACGTCGAATGGCGCCACAATTGCAGTGACCAAGCGTTCCAGCCCGCAAAAGCCGGACCCCGACCTCTTTATCTTTGGCCTGCCTTCCTATTTCAAGGGCTACTATCCGGGCTACTCGAATGCGTTGCAGCACTATCAGGACATGTTCACCTGGGCGATTCTCAAGGCACATACTTTGAATACGGCGGGTGAGGTGACCCTGCGAAGTGCTGATCCGCGCGACACACCGTCCATCCGTTTTCACTACTTTTCCGAAGGAAACGATTCGGCACAGGATGACTTGCGCGCGGTCGTCGCGGGAGTCAAGTTTGTCCGCGAGATGAATCAGGAGATCGACAAGGCCGTGGGCATGACCGAAGTATGGCCGGGTCCGTCGGTCGGCTCGGACGAGGAGATTGCGACTTTCATCCAACAGGAGGCGTGGGGACATCACGCCTCTTGCACTAACCCTATTGGGCCCGCCGACGATCCTGCGGCTGTACTGGACAGCCGCTTCCGGGTGCATGGCACAACCGGGCTGCGAGTGGTCGATGCTTCTGTATTTCCGCGCATCCCCGGCTACTTCATCGTAAGCGCGGTCTACATGATCGCTGAAAAAGCGAGCGACGTTATCCTGGAAGACACCAGGGCGGCGGAACGCATCCGAGGTGCGGCATGAGCGAGAAGGCCCGCAAACACGGGGTCGTCTATCGGCTGGTTCGACTGGTCGTCGCCGTCGTTGCCATCGCTGTGGTCGCTCTTGTCCTGTTGATCGTGGCCGCACTGGAACTCCCACTGTCGCAAGCCGGCAAGGTCAAGGATGAGGCGATGCTCGCAGGACGCACAGCCGCAAGCTTGCCTGGGGCCGATGAAGACTATTTCCACGACATGGATGGCGGCATCGCGTTGACCGCGGATGAGGTGAAGGGCCGGAATAATTGGATCGTGTGGACTGGCGGCAACGACCGCTTCTGGGACCTAATCTCCGTCAAGAGTTTCGGGACTGTGGATTTTCTCAAGACGCTCTCTTCGCAGCCTGGACTGCCTGCGAATCGTGACAATCGGTGGATTTACCTCGGGCTGGTGAATGAACCGTGCTACGAGAAGGCTACCGGGCCAGACCCGGATCGCTATGGACTTTGGCTGGACAAGCGTGGCGCCGATTGCGGACCCGACCCCTTCGAAAATGAGGCGAAGTATCCCGGTGTAAAGATTGGAGCGCGCGGAGGGACTGTAAGCGTCGGGTCCTATTACGGCTATGGGAGCGGGGTTGTGGGTCTCCGGCTTTTCCCGAACCCGGCGTTCGACGAAAAGGCGAAGCAGCATTGGGATCCCGTGCGCTACTATACAGACCCGAATTATTACAACGATCGCAATCTCGTGAGACCTTACCGGGTCGGCATGTCGTGCGGCTTTTGCCACATCGGCCCCAACCCTTTGAAGCCGCCAGCAGATCCGAACAATCCCAAGTGGGAGAATCTGAGCTCGATGGTGGGAGCGCAGTACTTCTGGATCGACCGCATCTTCCCATGGAATGGCGATCTAAGCAACTTTGCCGTTCAATTATTCCACACTTCACGGCCGGGGAGCCTCGACACTTCGCTGGTTTCGACTGACAATATCAATAATCCGCGAAGCATGAATGCGGTTTATGATTTGCAGGCGCGGCTGGCGATGGCCTCGAAATGGGGTCAGGAGAAGCTTGCCGGCGGCGGTCTGAACAACAAACAGTTCAACAACTTTGTTCCTCCGGACAACGCGCTTGCCCAGTACTTCCGGGCCCCGGATCAGGTGAGCACTCCCCATGTACTGAAAGATGGTGCTGATTCCGTTGGTGCACTCGGAGCGCTTAATCGTGTGTACGTCAACATCGGCCTTTTTAGCGAGGAGTGGCTGCAGCACTTCAACGCTCTCATCGGCGGCAAGAAAGTAACACCGATCGAGATCGCGGTGGCGGAGAAGAACTCGGTCTATTGGAAAGCAACCGAGAACCAGACGCCCGACCTTGCGCTCTTCATGCTGAAGAGCACCGGCGGACACCATCTCGCCGATGCTCCGGGAGGCGCCGCCTATCTCAGCAGGGACCAGGCTCTGCTCACGCGCGGCAAAATCGTCTTTGCCGAACGGTGCGCGCGCTGCCACTCAAGCAAGTTACCCGATTTGCCACCAGGAGAAGGTCTGGCCAACTGCGCCGGCAACAATTATCTATCCTGCTTCGATCGCTATTGGCAGCTGACCAAGACAGAAGACTTCAAGACAAAGATGCGCGCAATCGTCCTTCAACCGGATTTTCTAAAGGATAACTATCTCTCAACCGATGCGCGCATTCCTGTCACGCTCTTGCAAACCAATGCGTGCAGTCCACTGGCAACCAACGCGCTTGCGAACAATATATGGGATAACTTCTCTTCGCAGAGTTACAAGGATCTACCGTCTGTCGGGAGCATAACGGTGCGGGATCCCTATAGCGGCAATGCGAGCCAATACGAGATGCCCGCAGGAGGCCGCGGGTACACGCGGGTGCCGAGCCTCATAAGCGTCTGGTCCACCGCTCCATTGCTCCTGAACAACACCCTCGGCCATTTTGAGGCGAGTCCTTCTGTCGATGCCAGAATGCGAAGCTTCAACGATGCCATTGAGCAGTTGTTATGGCCGGAAAAGCGCGCCAGGGACAGCGATCAGAAATCGTCTCTGCCGCAAGGTGTTTATCTTCTTGACGGCCCCGGACCAAGCCTGATCGATCGCACCACCCAGCGCAGCTATTTGCGCGCCTCTTCGGGTTTTCTTCCTGAACCGCTCTCGAACGGCACAAAGTTGGAACACATGCTCTTGCCTCAGTTGTTCAGCGACGACGGTATTCAGATAGGGCCGATCCCCGCAGGAACTCCCGTCGATCTTCTTGCCAACCTCGACCTGATGAGCGACAGTACGGACCGGTGGGAGCGCATCAAGCACAACGCGCAAGTGGTCGAGCTGATCATTCGTTTGAAGCACGACCTGGAGAAACTGCCACCCAACCCAACCGACGATCAAATCAGACAGATATTCGCCAATGTGGAGCCGGAACTGATGAAGTTCAGCAAGTGCCCGGACTTTGTGGTGAATCGCGGCCACTACTTTGGTACGGATATGCTCCCGGATGAACCTGGGCTGAGCGACGAGGACAAGAAAGCGCTCATCGAGTTTGTGAAGACTTTCTGACATCGCCACAGGGAATCGACGGCGAAGACAAAACCAGGGGTGGCGTCTGCTGATCGTCAAAGCCCGGCTGTCTCGGAATTCAAGGAGCCTTTATGGCAGACCATAATGATCCAAATGCGGTGAATCATATCTTTTCAGACATCGACTACAGCCCTGCCGATTTGTACGATTTGTTCGGATGGCCGACGGCCGAGAGCAAGAACGTCGTATTTGCCTTGACGTTCGCCTCGGCGCCGGCGGCCGGCGTCCTGGACAGTGACTTGCTCTATCGCCTGTTAATGACTTCCCATCCAAGAGTGGGCTGGCCAGAGGCGGGAGAAATCAGCCTGGAGTCGGTGTTGAGTTACTTCGATGCAGTCAAGGACAAGTATATCGGCGAACTGAAAACAGCGGAAGTCCGCGTTACCGCGCAGACTCCCAGCAGCGCATTGATCAAGTTCATCGGATTCCCTTGCGGCAATTTCTCGATCGGAGTGGAGGTCGATAAGGTTGTCGCCATTCCGACTCCGGACGGCCAAACGATCAAGGCGTTTGTCGGCGGACGCGACGATGCTTTTTTCAATGACCTGACCGGGTTTTTCCGCTCCATCAATTACGCGCCACAGTTTTATCACGTTCCGCACACGATGACGGAGGCGCGCGAATTGCAGATCCCCAAGACGCTGCTCGAACTTGAGGGCAATGACTTATTCAATTACCGACCGGATATGCCCGAGTGGGGCATTTCACAACCCGATGGCACAGTGCCAAAACTGGACCTGCCGCCGGGACCGTGGAAATGGAACGGCGACAGGTTCAAGAAAGACACTGATGGAAATTTCCGCTTCGTCTACGACGGCCGCGACTGCCGCGCAGGCCAGAATTGCAATGCGATCATCCTGGAAATGCCGCACTCCTTTATTACTGCTGCGACATCAGAGAATCGTCTGGTGAATGCCTGGGGAGAGAGTTGGGTGCTCAAGGCGGCGCACAAGGTAGAAGGCATTCCCGACGATCCATCCTGGTTAGAGCATCCCTGGAAGGCGGTGCGGGAAAAGGAATTGGACGAAGAACTGAGGAAATACAAACTGGTCGATACGGACGGCCAGCCCTTTGCCGACGCTGCCTTGAGCGAACGGGAGGACGACCGCCAGTTAGGCGCCAATAACTTCTGGCTCGGACCGCATTTCATCAAACGGCTGGCCCACCTGGGCTGGGGTTTCGGTCCCTCCATCAGCGCTCTTGGATTGAAGACCTCATTCGACCACAACGATTCGCCGGTTTCCGTTTACAAGACCTACGATTTGGTGGCCACTGCATTTCCCCGCGTTGCGAAGACGCTCTTTCAGAGGTTGAACATGCCCGATTCCTCCTGGAACCCAAAGGGCTTGCCCATTCCACTGCGGCGTCCGTTTGAGATTTTCATTCCCAACGTCTGCGCTGTTGATATGGACACCAACGGCACCTGGCCCTTCGGACGCCGCTTGGAAGATCAAGTGGCGACACGCTTCCTGGCAATGTTCCTCGACATGGAAGCCGAATGGAACGGCAAGAAATATCACGTCGATCTGCTCGGCGATCAGGCGCTTTGGGACGGCGCTCCTATCGTTCCAAAGACTCCACCCAATCCTCTGAAAAACGACAAAGAGTTCCTGGATCAATTTCCCTACCTTGCTGAACCTTGGCCGGAGAATTGGTGAGCGAAATGGCCAGCAAAGCCACTCTGCGCGCGCCTCAACTCTACGGATATTCAGAGGAATTGGCGCGTGCCGAAGCCGACATTGCCCGCCTTGAATCGCAACTGAGAATTCGTCCCGATGATTTGGAAATCCGTGTGCGCATGGCATACCGGCTTTTTCACCGCGCTTCGCTGACAGGCAAGATGGATGACTTCGACGCGGTTGAAGCGGCTGCAAAGGAAGCCTTAGAACAGTTCGGCCCGAAGGAAGATCTATGCCTTCTCAAGGCCAACCTGGATTTTCGCTTTCACCGCCTGGCGGAAGTCCGGCGCGATTTGGAAATGGCCCCACTGCTCCCCGGGCGGTTCGAAGGACGCATTCTCCTAGCTGATCTCGATTATCAAGAGGGCCGGTACGAAGCGGCGCGATTGGGATACGAGCATCTCATTGAAGAAAACCCGACTTGGGACAACCAGGCTCGGCTAGCCCACTGGAAAAGTAAGCTGGGCGATGTCGCAGAAGCAGATAAGTTGTACGAAGAGGCGGAGGACGAACTCACTGCCAAACAGATGCGATCCTTCGCGTGGCTGGAGTTGGAGCGCGGAGTTTTGGCGTTCCAACATGGCTGCTATGAGCGCGCGTGGAAGCACTACAGGCTTGCGGATGAGGCCTATCCCGGTTACTGGCACACGGATGAGCATTTCGCCGAGTTGCTGGCTGCCGAGGGAAGATTCGATGAAGCAAAAGCGTTGTTCAAAACCGTCATTGCGCGCACACCAAAGCCGGAATTGCAGCAGGCCCTCGGTGAACTCTATCTTCTTACTGGCCGGCCCGAAGAAGCACAGGCATGGTTCGACTGCGCGTTGGCGACTTATTTGGAATCGGTGCGGCGTGGCGGAGTGCACTATTTTCACCATCTGGCCGACTTCTACATGGACGCGCGGATTGAACCTGCGGAAGCGGTGCAGTGGGCCAGCAGGGATATCGAGATGCGGTCGAATTTTTCAACCCAGGCGGCAATGGCCTGGGCTCTTTGTCTCAACGATGGACCTATCCGGGCTGTGGAACATATTTCTTTGGCGCTGCATTCGGGAGTGCAAGACGCAGGAATTTTTTCGACAGCCGCGAGAATATTCGAGGCTGCCGGGCAGCCCGGCAAGAGCCAGTTCTACGCGCAAAAAGCATCGCAGATAAACCCGACGTATTCCAATTTTCACATGCATCACTGACGCAAACTTGAAGCGCTTTCCCTTGTTAGAAAAGATGGCTTGTTCGAGTGTCTGGTTCTTTTTTGCCGTCCGTAAACGGCGATCTGTTGTGGTCTTATGCCGGATAGTCACCGAAGCATTTCTAGCAAAGCGGAATTATGGGCTTTTGGGATGTCTAGCGATAATGCGCTAGTTACTCCTTGTGCGAGCCTCGAGTCGGCGAAGCGGTGATCAAGTACTTGGTAAACATCTCTGAGACCCAGATCGCCGATTTCGATTCACATCAGCATCACTCTTGCGGCCGTCGATTCGTTCGGATATTTGATGATAAAGGACGTTCACATCAACAACCTCACTTCTCTTTCCGAATGGGAGGGAAGCCGAGCCGGTCATGGCATAAGTGAAGCGCGGCAGATCGGACTGATTGCTGACTTTCTTTTTACCGCTCGTCTGCGACCACAAAACAGGAGAGAATAGTACCAAAATGCATGCGAAGCCGGAGAACCCAAGCCGACAACCTCTGACCATCCGGGACCTCCATCGAGAAAGTGCAATTCAATAAGGTCCCACTAGCGAATGACCCAATCAACGAAGTGGTGCCAGGCTTGGGTATGAGCCAGGGCCAGCCGGGTGGGAGGCATGGTGGCGATGATGAAGGGAAGGCTCCAGAGATATGCCGGATGAATGTGGCGGCGCGTAATCCGATCGTAGACCGGGCCTGCGAGCAGGAATGCGAAGACTACGATGGCGACGCCGGCGGGTCCGAAGCGGATCGCGGGAGAGCGTGCAATGGCGGGTGCTATGAGGCACACCAGGGAATAGAACATGAGGCGCTTGTGGGCCTGGGGTTTGGCTCGCAGCAAGATTGCAACAGCGGCCAGAATTGCATAAACATATCCATCGAATATATTGATGGCGGCGGCGGTCTCGATGTCCGGCCAGGGTCTCTTGTGGCCGGCTTTCGCGGCGTAGATGACGGCGACTGTGCCCAGGATCACCATCGTAGGAATGAGAATGACAGAGGCCCAGCCGAGGGTCATGTGAAGGGCTTTGCGGTTGACGCTGACCAAAGCCGTTTGCAGGACGAAGAACAGGATATAGGTGCTCATCACCGCGGCGTGAATGTGGATGATGTTGGCGAGCACGGGACTCGGGGCGAGTGGTAACACAGATTCCATGGGCTTCTGGTGGTAGCTGGGGAAGTAGCCGACGAAGACCGTGATGGCGCCCAGGATGGCCGTGGTGAGGAAGAAGCGATGGTCCCTTCGCTGAGCAACTTGGATGGAGTTCCTGAACTGCTCGCCTTTGAGGATGGCGCTTGGTCGATCAATGCTCCGGTCTTCTGAACTGCGTCCAGGTAATGTTTCAGAGGTTGCGCGCGCGGGGGCTGTG
>Ga0302325_10024384_pt1 | contig 12580 bp, 11 predicted proteins | sample Palsa_T0_2_FD_201948 | JGI IMG/M metagenome (GOLD analysis project Ga0302325, IMG submission 201948) | Peat permafrost microbial communities from Stordalen Mire near Abisko, Sweden - Palsa_T0_2 | ecosystem: Environmental > Terrestrial > Soil > Palsa > Peat permafrost | place: Sweden: Abisko...
CAATGGCTCGTACTTCAACACCAATCGCATGGTGAAGCAGTACACTCGCAATGCATATTATCCGGTGAAGCTGATTGAACAGGCGAAGGTCGAGGAAGAAATCTTCGCGGATCAAGGCAGCTAGAGCGGCATTTTTCATGGGTCGCCGAAAATCGTAGCGCCGGTCTCCAGACCGGCTGTCCTGAGGGCCTCCCGGCCCTCATAGACCTCGCCAGACCTTCAATTCTCGGTTGTCGCGCCGTCTGTAAGAAATGCGGGCTAGGACGGCGGCCGGATTTCGCTTGATGTGCCCCCGGCTGCGGGAATGTAGCACTTCTGCGTGTAATCCATCACCATGCGATCGGCATTGAAACGCCACCCGAGAGTGCGGATGGTCCGCTTCATGCGTTTGATCCAACCTGTCGGGATGCCGTCGCGGTCGCGCTGATAGTAGAGCGGAATGAGTTCATCGTGCAGCACGCGGTAGAGGTCTTCGCCATCGCGGCGGTCGTGCACATCCATGTTGGAATGGGTTCTGCCGCGGCCAATTGCGAAGCCGTTCAGTCCGTCGTAGGCCTCGGCCCACCATCCATCCAGCACGGAGAGATTCAAGCCGCCGTTGAGTACGACTTTCTGGCCGCTCGTGCCGGAGGCTTCCAGCGGACGGCGCGGATTGTTCAGCCAGACATCGACGCCCTGCACCAGGTAGCGCGCGACATTGATGTCATAATCTTCGACGAAGACGAACTTGTGCGCGAAACTGGTGTCGCGCATCAACTGCGCGATCTGCTGCAGGACGCGCTTTCCCGGCTCATCGTGGGGATGCGCCTTGCCGGCAAAGAGGAATTGCACGGGACGCTTGGGATCGTTGACCATGGAGGCCAGTCTCTCAATGTCCGCCAGCAGCAGGTTGGCTCTCTTGTAGGTGGCAAAGCGGCGCGCGAAGCCGATGGTCAAGGCATCGGGCGACAGAACTTTGCTTAGCGCCGTGAGCGTTTGTTTAGCTTCGCCGCGGCGCTGCGCCTGCTCCTGAGCCCGGCGGCGCACAAAATCAAGGAGTTCGATTTTCAGGCTGAGGTGCGTCTCCCAAAGCTCACCGTCGTCGACTTTCTCAATCTCCTCCCAGGTTTGGGCGGAGCCGCTGTTGTTCTGCCAGCCAATCCCCAGATAGCGGTCGTAGAGGCGGCACATCTGCGGCGCTAGCCACGATGGGACGTGGACTCCGTTGGTGATGTGACCGATGGGCACGGCTTCTTCTGACCTGTCTGGATACAGGACCCTCCACATGGCTCTCGAGACCTCGCCATGCAGGGACGAAACCGCATTCACGCGGCGCGAAAGCTTCAGCCCAAGAACCGTCATGCAGAATTGTTCGTCGTTGCGGCCGGGATTCTCGCGGCCATAGCTCATAAGCGCGTCCTGCGACAGCCCAAGCTGTTCGCGCAGCGGGCCCAGGTGCTCTTCAATCAGCCCGGCGTCGAAGCGGTCATGCCCGGCGGGCACGGGAGTATGTGTGGTGAACACCACCTCTCGGGGAATCTGGCTTGCGGCAGTGGCGAAGTCAATCCCTTCCTCCTCCATGCGGTTGCGAATGGCTTCGAGGACCGCAAACCCGCTGTGTCCTTCATTAAGGTGGAGAACGCCGGGAGAGATGCCCATGGCCTTGAGAGCGCGAAAGCCGCCCACGCCCAGCAACAGTTCCTGGCGGATGCGCGTTCGCGCACCTCCGCCATAAAGCCGTGAGGTGGTATCGAGGTCCTCGGGCGCGTTCCCGGCTACGTTGGAGTCGAGCAGCAGAAGATCGATGCGTCCCACCTTGACACGCCAAACCTTGGCGCGCATCGAGCTGCCGCGCGTTGCGATCTCAATCACCACCGGCTCGCCGTTGACGCCGATAGCCGGCTGCATGGGCAATTGATTGATGTCGGTCTGAAGATATTCCTCGCGCTGCCATCCAGTTTCATCGAGCCGCTGGAGGAAGTAGCCCTGCCCATAAAAGAGGCCGATGCCAATGAGCGGGATATCCAGGTCGGATGCGCTCTTGATATGGTCGCCGGCCAGAATGCCCAGGCCGCCGGAATAGATGGGCAACGATTCGTGCAGGCCGAACTCGGCAGAGAAGTAAGCGACCGGCCGGGGCCGAAGCGCGCCGGCGTTGGTTGTGCCCCAGGTCCTGTCGGCCAGCAGGTACTCCTGCTGGCGGCGATAGCAATAATTGATGCGGCTGTGCAAACCCAATTCGGTCGCGCGGCGCTCAATCTCCTCGAGGTTAAATTCGGCGAGCATGGAAATGGGATTCTGATTCAGTTGCCGCCAGCGAACTGGATTGAGGTCGCGAAACAAGCTGACGGACGCGCGATCCCAACTCCACCACAGGTTGCGCGCAAGTGACCAGAGGCGTTCCTGGGTGGGTCCAATGAAGCGGTCGAGGGACCGGGCCTCGCTGACCACGGGCCCAACTGCACTTGCCGCCTCCACCAGCATATGAATCTCATTTTCTCGAAAAACGCGCGGATCCGTGGTCTGAACTACCAGAACTCCCTGCAATACGCCGCGGTCAATCAGCGGCACACCCAGGAACGAGCGGTACTCTTCTTCGCCCGAATCGCGAAAAAATTTGAAGCGGGGATGATTCCTGACATCGTCGACGGCGACGGGAAGTACCTGCTCCGCCACCAGCCCGGTAAGGCCCTCGTGCAGCGGCATGCGCAACGTGCCGATACATCGAGGATGAAGGCCAAGGGTAGCAGCCAGGACCAGGTTGCTGCGGTCCGGCTCCAGCAGGTAAGCGGAGCACACATCGGTCCCGAACCGCGCGGCGATCAAAGCGACCACATTCGTGAGGGTATCGGCAGGCTTGCCGCCTTCCTGTGTGAGGCTTGTGATCTCTTCCAAAGTCAGGACAAGACTGGCATCGGTCGAATCCAGGGGCTGGGTCATCGGTCTGCCATCGCCTTTCGCTAAGAATTCTAGAGGTTCATCGTCGACACCCGTGCATTGCCTCAACAAGGAATGCCCTCAACAAGGAATGCCCTCAACAAGGAATCCAAGGATGAGTTCGGCGAAAGCGCCGCAAAGAACACGGCCGCCGCATGGCTGATTGGTTGTTGGGAAAAATCCCGCTACCGCTGGTCTGGGATTGATTTCACGATACCATCAATCGGGCGGGGCGGGGAATTGGGCCTGATCAGCCGGAACAAGCTGCAGGGTTCCCTGCATTGTCTATACTTCCGAAGAAGGGTCTGTCTCAATGCCGGATGCGGGCGAAATTACGGTGCTTCTCCGGGATTGGAAGGCGGGAGATCCGGCGGCGATCGAGCACCTATTCGAGCTCGTTTATCCCCAGCTCAGGCAGATCGCAGGGGCGCTGTTCCGGGGCGAGCGGCCAGAAAACCTTTTGCAGCCCACCGGCGTGGTGAATGAGCTGTTTCTCAAGCTTGTAAAACAGCGCAGCCTCCGATTTGAAGATCGCGAGCATTTCTACAGCCTTTCCGCCCGGCTGATGCGGCGGGTTCTTGTCGACCATGCGCGCTCCGAGGGAAGACAAAAGCGCGACTGGGGCGTTCCGGTTCCGCTGCATCCTGACCTGTCCTGGATCGACGCCCGGCCGGCGGAGATGATGGATCTGGACCGTGTGCTTGAGGAACTCGAGCAGCTGGATGAGCGCAAGTGCCGGATGGTGGAGCTCAGGTTCTTTCTGGGGTTCACGGCAGACGAAACGGCGGAGCTGCTGAATACTTCAAAAGCAACAGTGGACCGGGAACTGCGGTTTGTGCGCGGCTGGTTGTATGACCGCCTGCACCAGGTTTGACGCACCAGGCTTGACGCTGCTCAACCTCTTCAACCCTGATGCATTTGTCCTCCGTTTCGCGCCAACCTGAAGTGACGCTCGTGATACAAGGAGTGACGCTCATGAAACAAGACGCCGAAAACTGGCAGCTGCTCCAGGAGTTGTTCCACCTGGCCGAGGTCACGCCGGCCGCGGATCGCGAGCGTGTGCTGAGGGAGAAGTGTCCGGACGAGAATCTGCGCCGGCGAGCGCTGAAGATCTTCACGGCATCGAGTCTGCCCAGCCCGAGTCTTGAAGACCCAATCAGGACGCCGCCCATGAACTCAGCTCTCGGCAACAAGATCGGCCAATACTCAGTGATCCGCCACCTGGGTACAGGCGGGTTTGGCGCGGTTTACCTGGTGGAGCGAATGGCGGGCGGAGCCTTGCAGCGCGCCGCGCTGAAGGTTCTGGCGCCGCATACGGTCGGGCCGGCGTTCGTTGAGCGCTTTCATCGCGAGCAGCACATCCTGGCGTCGCTCGACCACCCCAACATTACGCGCATGATCGATGCCGGGCTGAGCGAAACCGGCCAGCCCTACCTGGTAATGGAATATGTGGACGGAATGCATCTGGACGCGTACTGCGACGAGCACAAGCTGGGAATTCAAAAGCGCCTGGAACTGTTTCTTCGCGTGTGCGACGCGGTTGCCTACGCGCATCGCAACCTGATTGTTCATCTCGATCTGAAGCCTTCAAACATTCTGGTCACCGCGGATGGCACGGTGAAGCTGCTGGATTTTGGGACATCCAAACTCATCCAGGCAGACAGCCGCTTCACCACCACTGTAATGGCCACGCCGGCCTACGCCAGCCCCGAGCAGCTGCGCAATGAGGCGGTGACCACATCGTGCGACGTATACGCACTGGGCGCGATTCTGTGCGAACTGCTGGCGGGAACACGGCCTGGGAACAAGGCTTCAGCAGCGGCAATGATCGAGCGGGCGATTCTGGAGCAGGAGCCGGAACGATTGACCGCCGCCATCACGCCCGTCGCAGCGGAACGGCGCGGCGTGTCTCAAAGCCGTCTGCACCAGGTGCTCAAGGGAGACCTGGCGACGATTGTGCAGAAGTGCCTGCGGCCCCGGGTCAAGGACCGCTATCCCTCCATCGATTTGCTGGCCGCGGATATTCAACGCTACCTGGTCGGCAGGCCGGTGCTGGCGCGGCCCCAGACGACCCTCTATTGGATGAGTAAGTTCGTGCGGCGCAATCGTGGAGCCGTGGCAGCCTCCGTCATAGCCGCCGCCGTATTGGTCGGGACCGCCGCTTATGCCGGTTGGCGGCAGGAGCAGGCTGTGCGCGAAGGCCAGCGGGCGCTCAGAATGCAAACCTTCATGTACAGCCTTTTCAAGCTGGCGAATTCCAACTACACGGGAAAGCCGGCGGCCACGGTGCCCGAGTTTCTGGAGCTGGGGGTAAAGATGCTGCCTCAATACATCAGGAATCCGGCCGACCTGAGAGAGGCGCAGTTGGGCATGGCGGAATCGATGTACGAAAATGGCGATCTCGACAGCGCCCAAAAGGTTTTCACCCAGACCATCGCCAGCGCCAAGGCCGCGAACGACATTGCGGCGCAAGCAGAGTCGGAGGCATTCTCAGGGAATATTGCTTACCTTCAAGGGCAGATGGAGGCGGGCGCATCGCTTACCGCACATGCGCTCGAGCTTTCCCGCAAGGCCGGTGTTCAGCCATCAGTTCGAGTGTGGAGTGCGGTGTTTTTTGCCTGGAATCGCGACAATAACGGCTATCGAAGCGATGAGAACGTGCGCCTGCTGGAAGCTGCCGCGAAGGAATGCCGTGACAGCAACCTCCCGGAGCGCGAGACCGCGGATGCTTTGTACATGCTGGGCGAAGACCTGGAGCTGCGCGGACGCCTGGACGAGGCTGAGCAGCGTTTCAACCAGGCTTTAGACGTCTATCGCAAAGATCCGCTGGCGCTCTGCGATCAGTCCGAGGTATATGGTGACCTGGCCTATACAACCGAGATGCGCGGCAATGTGCAGGCCAGTCTCCCGCTCTATCAGCGCGCCTATGACGGATACACCAAATGCTCGGGTGCGGATAGCCACGGCGCTTTGACTGAGCAGGAGTTCCTGGCCGGAGCGCTGATGAAGCTTGGACGCGCGAAGGACGCCTTGCCCATGATGGAGGCGTCGATGCCCACCTGGAGAAAGATCAATGGCGACAGTCCAGACCTGGCCGAGCCGCTTTACTTTCTCTCCAGGGCCTACGTGGAAACAGGCCACTTTGAGGAGGCTGAAAAAGGCGCGAAAGAGATGAATGCCGTGCAGGCGGGCAAAGTCGCTCCAGAAGACCGCCGCTTCGGCGCAACCCACCTCATCTGGGCCCAGGCGCTGGTGGGCCAGCACAAGTATGATGAGGCGCTTCCGCACGCCGAAGCCGCGGACAAGCTGCTGGCCAATGCGGTTTCTCCTGGCGCGAAGACCATGAGCGCCGAGGCCCACCAGGTGCTCATCGATATCCAGGCGAAATTGAAACATTCCTGACCTCTGACACATTCCTGCTGTCTTTGACGCGATCTGAGTGACGGGAATTGTGGGAAGCACCTGACTGTTGAGCAAGCCCGTCGCGAGGTCAAATCATGAGTGCCAGGGAGTTTCCGATGCCGGATGAGAGTGGGTTGCTTGTAGGCTCGACCAGTCAGATTGCCGCGGAGCGCGCGCATTCCGTGGTGCTTCGCAACAGCAGGCTTCTTTGCTGGGGCACAATGGGCATCGGCATTTGCTCGCTGATCATCGGCCTGTGCATGGTGCTGATGGTATTTTCCGTGCTCACGCCCCTTGACGCGATTAGCTTTATGCGGGTCTTGGCCGCGTTGCAGTGGGGACTGGGCGGATTGATGATGGGCTACATGTGCCCGGCGCTGTGGAAGTGGGGCCAGACGATGGCCAATTACACAGTCAAAATGGATGACCGGGGCGTGGACTTCAACCTGGGAACGAAGAAGAAGCCTGTCGAGCTGTTCATGGCATGGGACAACGTGGCGTCGGTTGAACAGAAGCGCGTGGGCAACGCGCAGCAGTTCACGATTACGGGAAAGGACGGAAGTTTCGCGAGATTCTCGTCGTATACATTTGTCAGGCCCAAGAAGATTGCGCGGATGATTGCGGAGCGCGTAGGGCAAACAATCCAGAGGACCTAGCAGGCTGCAGGAAAAACTCCCTTCAGCGCAGGTTCGCAAAAGCACTGTGTCAGGGCACGACTTCAGTCGTGACGCAAATACCGCAAAATCAACGTGGGCTTTACAGGCCGCGGAAAAACTCGCTCCAGCAGAGACGTGCAAGAGCTTTGTGTCAGGGCACGACTTCAGTCGTGCCGCAGGTGCCGCAAAATCAACGTGGGCTTCAGCCCCTGCGGTGCGCTTCTCTTGCGTTTGGGCCGAATGATTCCCTTTTTCCGCAGCCTGTTTAGCCCTCGCGGTTCGCTTCTCTCGCATTCAGGACCGAGTGATTCCCTTTTTCCGCAGCCTGCTCAGTGCCCAAGCGCGGCGAGTCTAAGTTCCAGCCGCGCGGGTTGCCGAGCAGAGCTAAATTTTTGGAAGAAGCAACGAATGTCCTGTCTCCAAAGTCCTGATCACAAAATGACCTCCATTTGGGACGCTCATGGCAAGCCACGCAGTCCTCAAAAATGCTATGAACTTCTGAGACACCACATAAGGAAGAAATGATTCAGGCTCGGCATCATCGCGCTCCGGATGCCTGAGAATATATGTAGAAGGAGTAACGATGCGCGCACTTGTCTATACAGCACCCCATGAAGTGACTCTGGAAGATCGTCCCAGAACGCTGCCGGCGGCAGGGGAATGCGAGATTGCGATTGCGGCGGCGGGAATCTGCGGGTCAGACATTTCCGGGTTCCTGGGGCACAGCCGGCGACGCATTCCTCCTTTGGTGCTGGGGCATGAGCTGGTGGGGCGCCGTGTGGCGGATGGCAAGCGCGTTGTGGCCAATCCGCTGATCAGTTGCGGGCGTTGCACGGCCTGCCTGAGCGGGGCGCAGAACCTGTGTGTGCGCTGGCGGCTGCTGGGCCTGGACAAGACGGCTGGTTGCTACCAGGAGTTTGTGTGCGTCCCGGAGACCCAGGTATATGAGGTTCCCGACAAGCTTACTGATGCGCAGGCGGTGGTTGCCGAGCCGCTGGCCAACATCGTTCATCTGTTCAGAATTGCGGCCCCGTTGCCATTCTTCCGCATGGGGATTGTAGGCGGGGGAACCATGGGCTCACTGGCCTTGCTGACAGCCAAACGGCTCGGAGTGCGCGAGGTTCTTGTCCAGGATGTAAGCGAGGTGCGGCTCAAGACAGCGCGCGGAATGGGTGCCACGCTGGCAGCCAACGTGAGCACTGAAGAGGGTCGCGAAGAAGCGCGAAAGTTCGCGGGCCATGGGCTCGATCTTGTGCTGGACGCCTCCGGCGTCGGTGCGGCGAGGCAGGCGGCGTTCGATCTGTGCCGTCCGGGCGGATTGGTGGTTCTGTTGGGCATGGGCGAGGAGCGCAGCGAGATCGACTTTGTGACCAGCATCCGCAAGGAACATCGCGTGGCCATGTCGTTTGCATATACGCCGCCGGATTTTGAGCGGGCGCTCAAGCTGCTGGTGGACGGGGAGATCGATCTGCGCCCGTGGACAGTGGAGCTACCGCTCGAAGAGGGGCAAGCCGCGTTCGACCAGATGACCAAAGCGCCGGGCGACACGTTGAAGATGCTGCTGCGGGTGAGTTGAGCACGTCGGCGCGATCGCGCGGCGGCCAGAAAGTTCAAGCGCATGCCGCGGCAACCGAATGCTGCCTTCCCGCCCGGGCTATCGTCGCCTGATCAACAAGCCGATCAATGCTCCAGCGGCGATACCAGCCGCGAAGATCACCGCCATTGATTCCAGCGGTCGACTTTTTACGTGCTTTCTGGTGTCGTCAATAAGCTCCTCAGCGGCATCCTCTCCACGTTTTGCCATGCGCCGCGCGGTTATGACACCATCCTCAAACGCGTCCGCGACAGCAGACGCCGCCCGAGAGATCTTCTGCGCTGTTTCGTCGATCTGCTCGCTTATTTGTTCAAATGCCGATTCCGCCATGTTTCACACCCTCTCTCATCTTCGACTTTGATGCTTGCTTTGTTCCGACAGCCTTTTCAAGCTTGCCGGCGATGTTGTGATCCTTGCCTGAACTCTGTTTAGTCGGGCCATCCGCTTCCATGCCCGGATTCTTCGCCATGTTGCTCACTCTCTGCGTGATTGCGCCTTTCGATCCATTGCGATGAACGCAATCGAATCTAAAATACTCCAAGCAGATAGCAAATCAGCACGATCAGCAGAATGGTCCCCAGCCCGATGCCTCCGCCCCCGGCGTAGCCCCATCGACTGTAGCCGTAGTACCCTCCGCCGCCGGCGAATACGAGTACCAAAACGATAATCAGGATAATGAGCATCTCTTGATCTCCTTCACTACTAGTTGCAAATACCGCACCCAAGGTTGCAAATCCCGCCTAGCTCACCCATTGAATGAGCCGGTGCGTACCAGCCCTGAACAGTTCGTCGCGAAGAGTGTTCTACCCGGAAACTCATTTCAAGTCTCAATCACCAATTCGTGCGCATGTACCTGCACCTGGGGTCTTCCATCTCAATCCCCACGGGCGGGCTCCAGGAGTCTTCCATTGCGAAAACCGCTCTGTTCTGGAGGCTCTTGCATCGAGGGTCTTCCGTCTCAACCGCCACGCCACAGAGCAGACTCGTGCCACATGAGCCTTCCAACTCAGTAGCCGCAATCCTGCATCTCGGATCTTCCATCTCCCTCACCCCGCCATTGGCCAGGCCCTTCCGCCCGCGCGCTTCTTCGGCGAACTGATACTAAGATGAGGGAGCCTGAGGGATGACGTCTGCTCCATTTAGCACACTCAGTCCTGGTATGAATTCCGATCCGATTGCCCGGCAGGCTCTCCCTAAGCCTCCCAAATTTCAGCGGAGAGCCCCAGACCCACCTCGCCGGGTTCATGGTCTTGTCGCCACATTTGCGTTGAAGCGTCGCCACAATCGAAATCCAGGGAGCAAAACTGAACAGAATCTTGATCGGACCAGGGTCCATCGTGACAGCAGGAGAAAAACCGCCATGCCAAAGCAATTTCAGAACGCAGAAGCAACCAAGCTGGAAGACGAGACGGTCTCGGACGCAACAGCCGAAAAGAAAATCAACCGCGTTGCGGAAAAAGCCGCGGAGAAAGCCTCGAAGACAGTAAAGGATTATGACAAGGAACACACCCTCATTTCCCACTGAAAGCTCGCAGACACTCTAACCTTGAATTTGAGCGGCTTGGATGACTGGCCTGTCTCGGCGGAGCCTTGCCCGCGTCAAAACAGGCGCCCCCGTGGAAGGAGCCCTTATAATGCCGAAGGGGCAAGATGACCATCGACTCGAAAACCTACCGGGTACAGCCGGGAAAGAAGGTTGACCTCAGCAAGTGGCCGACGCTCGTCGATCCCCATTGCAAGTCGAAAAGGGACTATAAAAAGCTTCTGCATCAGCATATGGAGATGCTGAGCTCGTTACAGGATCTTCACTACGCGTCCAATCGGCAGGCGTTGCTCTTGATCTTTCAGGGAATGGATGGCGCCGGGAAAGATGGAGCCATCCGGCACGTCATGTCCGGCGTCAATCCGGAGGGCTGCGAGGTTTCGAGTTTCAAGCAACCCAGCGCCGAAGAGCTTGAGCACGATTTTCTCTGGCGTACGACGTGCCGCCTTCCCGAACGCGGAAGGATCGGCATCTTCAACCGTTCCTACTACGAAGAGGTGCTTGTCGTTCGAGTGCATCCGGAACTCCTGCGCGCCGAGGGGCTCGACGAAGAGCTGCGCGATGGGAAGGACATCTGGAAGCAGAGGTATGACTCCATTGTCGACCTGGAGAAGCATCTTTATCGCAACGGCACACGGATCATCAAGATTTTTCTGCACCTGTCTTATGATGAGCAGCGAAAGCGATTCCTTCAGCGTATCGATGAGCCGGAAAAGAATTGGAAATTCAGCACCGCTGACATCCACGAGCGGAAGTACTGGAAGCGGTACATGAAGGCCTACGAGGAATGCCTTCATGCCACAAGCACCCATCATGCGCCATGGTTCATCGTTCCTGCCGACGCTAAGGAAAATGCACGGCTATTCGTCTCCGAAATCGTACTCGATGCACTGGAAGGCCTCAAGCTGGCATACCCCAAGGCCTCTCAAAAGCGCCGCCTTGAACTGCAAGCGATCAAGAAGCTGCTGAAGAAATAACCTGAGAAATCCATCAAGTTTGCGCTTGTGATTGATGCCCACGAATCGCTGCAAGGCGAGAGGCTCACGCGATCGCTGAAATGCCTGGCTTCTCGGCTTTATCTTTGGGCAATTGATCGAGCAGGACCACATTGAGCAAGGACTTGTGTACCAGGATGCGGCCGTTGTACTCGATAAAGCCGAGCTTGCGAAAGCGATTCATGAAAAAGCTGACGCGGGATCGTGTGGTGCCGATCATATCCGCCAGGGTCTCCTGGGTAATGGGCGGAATGCAGGTTTCCCGTTCGCCGGGTTTGCCAAACTCCGCCATCAGCAGCAGAATCCTTGCCAGGCGCTTTTCGCTGGAATTGAAGAGCTGATCGACCAGATCGGCCTGGGTTCTCATACTGCGCGCCAGCAGAAACTTCAAAAAGATATCCGCGAACGCCGGGACGTCATGCATCTCGCGAATCATCTCGTCCCTGGTTATCTTGAGGGCCCGGCATGAGTTAACGGCGGTTGCGGTGGTCAGTCGCAAACCGGGAATCGCCGCGAGGGATTCCTCTCCGACGAAATCGCCGGCAGCGAAAAAGGCGATGGTGGCCTCTTTTCCCGTATGCGATACGACAGTAACCTTTGCCCGGCCACGCTCAAGATAGAAGACCGAGTCAGCCGCATCTCCCTGGGTAAAAAAGATCTGCGCCGGATTCAATTCGATCACTCTTCGACCAAAGCCGGGGCGTGCGACAAAGACTGTAGGGTCAAATGCGGAGATTTTCTTGTCCGCTAATAACATCGAGCCTCCTTCGAGACTATCTGGCTGCCGGATTGCGAGCCGCAACGAATCGAGCCGCAACGAACCGATCAAAAATCACGGAGGGAGCGCTTGTGAGAGTCGGCGTGGAGCATTCCGCGCAACTTGGCCAGCCGCGCACACCTGCGTTGCTCCGGAGGGCGGCCGCAACGTGCAGGACAGTCTTCCCGCTTGAGATACACTACATTCAAGTTCTCCTTATTCTCCCTCCTGCTCAAGACTCTGTATGTGCTGTTTTGCTCTAGCTGGAGAAATTGCCTGGTTCCAATGACCTGGTTCCAATGAATTGTTGCTGAATCGCCACTGCTCTTTTCGAGCCGCCGTGAGCGCCAGTTCGCTTTCGGCTTCGTTCAGTGCTTTGTCCAGCCGTGCATTCCGGCTTCGAAGCTGCGGCGATCGAGACGGGGCAATCCGCGCGCTACCTTGTCGGGAAAGAGGTGGTAGTGTCTCGCCGCGATGAGCAGCTCCGGGACGCACCAAACGTCTTCTTCTGACGTCATCCAGTGCCAGCTATCCAGGCGCGCCAGGTTTACCGCTATCGAGTAGGAACGCAAAGTGCGTTCGCCGCGCAGGTTGTAGTAGTGCTCAAAGTAACTGAGCGCCAGCTCGCGAAGCGTGCGGTAGATCGGCGCGCGGAAACGCAGGCCTGCAAAGTTCGACTTGGCAACGCTCCCCCACAGGCCATTTTCGCGGTAGATG
>Ga0302325_10024385_pt1 | contig 12579 bp, 10 predicted proteins | sample Palsa_T0_2_FD_201948 | JGI IMG/M metagenome (GOLD analysis project Ga0302325, IMG submission 201948) | Peat permafrost microbial communities from Stordalen Mire near Abisko, Sweden - Palsa_T0_2 | ecosystem: Environmental > Terrestrial > Soil > Palsa > Peat permafrost | place: Sweden: Abisko...
CCGTCGACGATGATGACCTCGTGCAGGCCGGGCGGCAGTTCGGCGAAGACGTGCGGCAGGTTGCGGGCCTCGTTCAGGGTGGGGATGACCACGCTGACCTTGGGCCACGGCTGGGGGCGGGCCGGGAGGGCCGGCCGTGCGGGCCGCGCGCCGGCCAGCCCGTAGGCCGGGGCAGGGGCCCTGCGGGAGCCGGGGGCCCTGCGGGAGCCCGGGTTCCTGCGGGAGCCCGGGTCGCTGGGGTAGCCCGGGTCGCTGGGGTAGCCCGGGTCGCTGCGGGGCGGGACGCCGAGCGGCAGGCCCCGGGCCGGGGTCTCGGCAAAATCCGTGTCCTCGCCGATCGTCATTATTTGTCTCCCCAAGAGTCCAGCCAGACCGGACATTCTCCCCCAGAGGGGAACGGCTTTTGTGACACGAGTGACAAGCGAGCCGTTCACTTCATATGTCTAGAAGACGCGGGTATACGACGCGAGGTTTACTTTGCTCGGTATTGTTACGTTTTGTAGTCCTTTGATTACGCTGTGTCCGAACAGTTATTTGAATTCGGCCGGAGAGGTTAACGGTGCTGGTCAGCGCCATGGACTGCGACCTGTGAAGGCCGGCGAAATCGGGGGCGCAGGGTGGCGTAGTCGCCGCATGCCAAGCTGGCGGGTGGTTTATCCCGCTTATTCCGCTTCCCGTCGGGTCACATTTGGGTAAAGGCCACCCACGCGCGGTACGCGGGGCGGACCGGAAACCCACTGACCGTTCCGAGGCGGCCCTGGCAGGCAGGCGTGGTCGCGTTCTAGATAGTGCGACGGCGCCGGTTCGGGCGGATAAGTACCACTCTTCCCAGTTGTCGTAAGCGCCGGCCAGCGCCGCGCGGAATAGCACCGGCCGATCGATCCTGGTGATGAATGTGCGCGCGATGGTTCCCTCGGGCCGGGTGCCGACGCATTGCGCGTATACGCTCGTGTAGCCGGCCTGCGCCGCGGCCAGCCCCGCCGCGGGAGTCCAGTTACGCGACTGGCCCATAGGGATGGCGAACTCGCTGGTCTCGGCGCCCAGGACCTGGCGCAGCCGCTCCCGGGAGACCTCAAGGTCCCGGCGGACGTCGGCGGGCTCGAGCCGACCGAAGTCGGAGTGGGTGACAGAGTGACTGGCCAGGGTCATCCCACCCTCCCGCAGTGCGTTCACCCCCCGCCAGTCGAGCACGATCCGCCGCCAGTTGTCCGGGATCTCCCCGTCGGCCCATCCGGTGACTACGAACGCCGTGGCCGGAATGCCATGATGACGCAGCACGGGCAGGGCGTTGGCCAGCACGCTGGCCATCCCGTCGTCGAAGGTCAGCGCGAGCTGCGGCTTGTCCGGATCGGCGATCACCTCGGCGGGCGTGGCGAAGCTCCAGCCGTCGTCCACGGCGATCTGCAGATGACGTTCGAAGTCACGCGGCCGCAGGTCGTTAACGCCGCACACCGGCGTCCCGATCGAGTGGTAGGCCAGGATCCGGCCGCGCCGCACGGGACTGGGGCCGCCCGCGGCGCGCTGCCGCGCCGCCAGCGCCCAGCGCTCGGCGCGCAGCCTGCCCCAGACGGCACCCTTGTAGGCGACGCGACGGGGATGGTAAACACCCAGCGCCCGACGAACTGATTCCACGCTCATGGTCCGTTGCCTTCCTGTCACGATGACCGGCACCTCGGCCGCGCCCGCCGCGCCCGGGCGCGGGTCAGCCGGCCGCCACGGCCGTCGGCTCCCGGTCAACGGGGGAGGGCAGGCCCGCGGCATCGAACATCGCGGAGATCACCTGGTCCTGCTCGTCCCGGGTGAGCTGATGGAACAGCGGCAGAATGACGCTGGAGGAGGAGAGCCGCTCGGTCACCGGGAGATCCGCGGTGCCGCGGTAGCCTGCGTAGGCAGGCTCCAGGTGCGTGGCCATGATTCCGCGGCGGGCCGAGATTCCCGCGGCGGCCAGCCGCTGCAGCAGCTCGTTCCTGGTCACGGGGAAGTCCGCGGGCAGCGCGACCCAGAACGACTGGAAGTTCGTGGTGCCATACCCCGGGTCGGCGATCATCCGCACGCCGGGGATCTGGCCGAGCAGCTGCTGGTACCGCTGCGCCAGCTGCCGGCGCCTGGCGATGATGTCACCGAGGCGGCGGAGCTGCACGAGGCCGATCGCCGCCTGCACGTCGGTCATCCGGTAGTTGTAACCGACCTCGAGGTAGTGCTCGATCACCGGCTGCCGTTCGGCATGCCGGGCGGCCGCGCTGACGTCCATGCCATGCTCGCGCAGGCGGCGCAGCCTGGCCGCCAGGTCCGGGTCGGGCGTGATGATCATGCCCCCCTCGCCGGTAGTGAGCAGCTTGCGGGGATGGAAGGAGAACGCCGCCAGGATGGCTCCCGCGCCGGCCGGCCGGCCGCGGTAGGTCGCCCCGGCCGCGCAGGCCGCGTCCTCTACCACGGTGATGCCGCGCGGATCGCACAGCGCCCGCATCGCGTCGAGATCCGCCGGCACACCGGCCTGGTCGACCAGGATCACGGCCCGGGTGCGCTCGGTCAGCACCGGCTCGACCGTGGCCGGGGTGAGGTTCAGCGTCGCCGGGTCCACGTCGGCGAACACGGCCTCGGCGCCGACGTAGCGGGCCGCGTTCGCGGTGGCGATGAAGGACAGCGAGGGGACCACGACCTCGTCCCCGGCGCCGACGCCTGCCGCGATCATGGCCAGGTGCAGGCCTGCCGTGCAGGAGGAGACCGCCACGGCGTGCCCGGAGCCCCCCGCCTCGGCGAACGCCGCCTCGGCGAACGCGGCCTCGAACTCCGCGACCCGCGGGCCCTGAGCAACCCAGCCGGACATGATGGCCTCAGCGGCCGCCGCTGCCTCCTCGGCACCGAGCAACGGGCGGATGACCGGGATCATCGCTGGCCCCGCCACCAGGCCACGAGGCGGGAGAGTCCCTCGTCCAGCCCTATCTCGGCCTTCCAGCCGAGGCGGCGTGCCGCGGCGGAGGTGTCCGCGAGTCGCCGGGTGACCCCGTTGACACCCCGCGGCGGCCCGAATTCCAGCCCCAGGTCGCTGCCCATCACCCGCTGCAGCGCCTCGGCCAGCTCGACCAGGCTGGTCTCGGTGCTACTGGCGATGTTGAACACCTCGTCAGTAGCGTCGCTGGCCGCGGCCAGCAGGTTCGCCCTGGCGATGTCCTCGGTATAGACGAAGTCCATCGTCTGCAAGCCATCGCCCAAGATGAGCGGCGGCTGGCCCGACTCGATCCGCTCCATCCACCGGATCAGGACCTCGGTGTAGAGGCCGTGGATGTCCATCCGCGGCCCGTACACGTTGAAGTAGCGGAGCGCCACGTAGTCCAGCCCGCGCATCGCATGGAAGCTGCGCAGCAGCCCTTCGTTGAACGTCTTGGCCGCCCCGTACAGTGTGTCGTTGTCGTACGGGTGCTGGCGCTCGGTGGTCGGGAAGTGATCGGCCAGCCCGTAGACGGACGCCGAGGAAGCGGCGACAACCTTGCGGACGCCGGCGTCGGCGGCCGCTTCGATGACTTCGTAGGTACCGTCCACCAGGACTTCCAGGGCCAGCCGCGGCTCGGAGGCGCATTGCGTGATCCGGATCGCGGCCTGGTGGAATACGACATCTATCCCGCTCATCAGCTGCCGCACGAGGCTGGCGTCGCGGATGTCGCCCTCTTCCAGGCGTACCCGGCCGGAGGTCAGCGCCTCGGCCAGGTTCTCCCGGCGGCCGCGGACGAGGTTGTCCAGCACGATGATTTCCTCGGCACCCGCCGCCACGAGCTGATCGACGATGGTCGAGCCGATCGTGCCGGCTCCTCCGGTGACCAGGCAGCGTTGTCCTTCTATCACGGTGTCCCCTCTTGGTTCATCTCGTAAGTCTTGTCGGGTTAGATGCCGAGCCGCAGCTTGCGGTGCCACCGCCACCGGTCCTGTACATGACGCACGACAGCGGACCAGATGAACGGCTGGAGGTACGGCATGACGGCGGGCCCGATCCGCCGCCGCAGCTGCAGGCTGCGGTAGATACCCAGCCGGGCGGCGCCTGGCCAGCAGTCGAACGCGAACTCGACCAGCCCGTCCACCGGCACCCGGTCGGTACGACGACGGTCGTAGGCGCGGGTGGCGTGCCACAGTGCCTTCTCGGCCAGTCGCCTGTGCACGGTGGCGGATAGCCCGGCCGCGTCGGGCAGCACGTCGGCGCACTGTCGCAGTACGCCTTCGTAGGCGGTCCGCATCTGGCTCAGGCTGACCAGCCGGTTGCTGAGCTCCAGTGACATGTTCTGGTCGTGCCTGCGGTAGAAGGCTTGATCCGCGCGGATGAAGGCCACGTCGGAGTAGGCCGCCAGCCGCATCCACATCTCGAGGTCGGACGTGTGGTAAAGGTCCGGGTTGTAGCCGCCGGCGCGATGCTGGACGGACGTCCGGACCACGACCTCCGGCGAGAAGATGCAGGGCTGCGCTTCGGTGAAGCGCTGCTTGAGCCACCAGTGACCCGGCCAGATGGTCTGTCCCCGGGACTCCGTCTGGGCGGGCGCCGGCTTCTCGTCGCCGTGGAATTCCACCACGTTGCCGTAGACGAAGCCCACCTCGGGGTGAGCGTCCATGATGTCGGTGGCGCGGCGCAGGGCGCCCGGCGCCAGCCGGTCGTCCGCGGAGATCAGCACGCAGTAATCTCCGTCCGCCCAGTCGAGCAGGCCTTCGTTGAACGTGGCGATATGGCCCCGGTTGGCGGGGTGAACGATCACCTCGACCCGGTCGTCAGCCGCCGCCAGCTTGTGCGCGATGTCCGCGCTGTCGTCCTGTGACGCGTCGTCGATGATCAGCACCCGGACGTCAGAGCCGGGCTGGTCGTCGAGGGCGCCGGCGACGCAGTTGCCGAGGAACTTGCCGTAGTTGTAACACGGGATGACGACGTCGACCCGGCTCATGTCCGGCTTCCCTGGCCGGCTAGCTCCGGGACGCCCGACGCCGCCGGGCCCGGCTCGGTTCGCCGCAGCCGTACCGGCACCCCGTTCTGGGCCATACTGCGCGACGCCGCCTCGAGGATGTCAAGGACCCGGAGGCCGGAGCGGCCGTCGGTGACCGACGGCCGGCCAGTGCGGATGCAGTCCGCGAACTCCTCGACCACGCCGGCCAGGGCCTCACGCTCAGAAAGCGCCGGAGACTCCAGGTCACCGGTCCGGTAGGAGACGAATGCCTTTTCCCGGTCCTCGGCCTCGGCGTGCTGCGCTGGCATCAGGTCCACGCCCCGGTCGAAGACGGTTATCCGCTGCATCCGGTTGAGGTCGTCCCACAGCAAGGCCCGCTTGGAACCGCCGATCATCGTGGTCCGGACCTTGGTGGGCGACAGCCAGTTCACGTGAAAATGAGCGATCGCCCCGCCGGTCAGCTGAAGGGTCACGAATGCGACGCAGGATCGCCCGGTGCCGATCGGGTCCGCCCCTTGCGCCGCGACCGACAGCGGTTCGACTCCCGGCGGGAGGATCGACTCCAGGATCGAGATGTCGTGCGGGGCAAGATCCCACAGCACATCGATGTCGGGCTGCACCAGGCCCAGGTTGATCCGCACCGAGTCGAAGAAATGCAGGTCCCCGATCTCGCCCGAGTGCACCAGCTCCCGGATCTTGCGAACGGCCGGGGTGTAGCAGAAGGTGTGATCGCACATCAGCGTCAGGCCGGCGCGATCCGCCTCCTCGACCAGTCGGAGCCCGTCGGCGTAGGTGGCGGCCAGCGGCTTCTCGATGAGCACGTGCTTGCCCGCCCGCATGGCCGCGAGCGCAATGTCCAGATGGGTGCCGGCCGGAGTCGCGATAGCGATGGCATCAACCTGCTCGTCGGCCAGCACGGCGTTCAGGTCATCGGTCGCCGCGATGGTCGAATACGGTCCGAGCACCTGGACTGCGCGGGCCTTGTCAATGTCGCACAGCCAGGCAAGCCGATAGTGCGGCGAGCCGGCAAAGTTCCGCACCAGGTTCGGCCCCCAGTAGCCCGCGCCCACCACGGCGAGGCCGATCGGCCGCTGTGATCTGCTGACGTCGCGCTCAGAAGTCATGACTCTCCAGTTCTGGGTTAGGGCATGCTCGAACTGCGCCGCTGCAAGTTTGTGGCCGCACCTGCGGGCCGGGAGAAAACGCGCCACAGTCATACGCAGCGCGGACGGCCCGCCAAGTCCCCTTCTCGCCTGGCGTCCAACAAATGTTAGACGCGCGACACCGCAAAAGTGTTTACATGGGTGGATACCCGACTGAAAGCGCACATTCATGCAGCGTTCTTTGGCGGCTACTCTGAGTGCCCGGATCCGTGCCCGGATCCCCCGCCCTCGGAGCAGGCGCTAGCCGCATGCCGGCCGGGCGCCGGAGCCGGGCCGGAGCCGGGCCGGAGCCGGGGCGCCGCCCGGCGCCGCGAACTCTCCGGACGGGCCGCCGCATCCTCGCATATCTCCATAACGCCGTGCAGGGCACAATTTTACCCGCGGGCGACGGTCCCGGGCGGGCAGATGGTCGAGCACATCTGGTGATTCAGCCCCGTTAGGTGCCCGGCTCCTCATTCATCCCAAGCAAGCCCCCTGATTCGGTGAACAGCTCGCCGGTTTCAGGGCATCGCCACTGTGAGTCTCCTTCCGGCGCCAGCGTCACCCCAGCCCGGCCCACCCACCCGATCCGCCGGGCCGGCACGCCCGCGACGAGGCCGAAGTCGGGAACGTCCCGTGTCACCACGGCGCCGGCGGCGATGAGGGCCCACCGGCCGATCTCGACCCCGGCGAGGATGACCGCCCGGGCGCCGACCGATGCCCCCTCGCGGACCACGACGCCCTTAGCATCCCAGTCCGCGGGCCGCTTCAGCTGCCCCGTCACGCCGACCGAGCGCGGGTACACATCGTTCGTGAGCACGGCCGAGGGACCGATGAAGACGGCGTCCTCAAGCCGGGCAGGCTCATAGACGAGGGCGTAGTTCTGCAGCTTGACGTGGTCCCCGAGGACGACGCCAGGACCGACGTAGGCTCCTCTCCCAATGATGCAGCCACGCCCGATCCGCGCGTTCTCGCGGATCTGGGCCAGATGCCATACCTGGGTGCCGGCCCCGAGTTCTGCTCGCTCGTCTACGTCGGCGGTCGGCTGGACGCCGATGCCGGGCACGGCTGTATGTCCGTTACTGTCCGGTTGCATGTTTCCTCCCCGGGCTTGACTGCCCGGTGTATCACCCAGAATGGGCTCTTCGTGCCGATCCCCGCGGGAACTGCTGCTCGCGCAGTTTGCTCGCGCAGTGGCTCCACGTAGGCTGGCGGCGTGAACTCAGGACAGGCTTGGCGGCACTGGGACGACCGTGCAGCCTGCTTACCGGGACGATTTCTGGGTCAACGATACGCTCCCATTGCCGGTCTTCGATGGACGTCCCCCGCTACACGACCGGCGGGTCCAGCCTCCTCGCCAGCCGCCGGGCCCTGAATCCCAGAACTGGGCGGCCCGCATTTTGTCGGGCTTGCGCGACCCCGTTTACCGCGGCAGTTACGCGCTGGTCGCGAACACCATGGGGACAAGCGTCATCGGCGCGGTTTACTGGGCGATCGCGGCCCACCTGTACAGCCCAGAGAACCTAGGCCGCGCCACAGCACTGATCTCCGCGCTGATGCTGGTGGCAACCCTCTCCCAGCTCAATCTGAGCAACACGCTGATGCGGTTCCTGCCCCAGCTGGGGGCTAGGTCGGCCAGCCGTCTGATCAACGCGACCTACGTAGTGAGCACGCTCACTGCCGTGGCCGGCAGCGTGATATTTGTCACCGTCATGCCGAGGCTCAGCTCCGAGTGGCGCTTCGTGGGCGATTCAGCCTTCTTTGCCGCGCTCTTTGCCGTATCTGTTGTCGTCTGGGAGATATTTACCCTCCAGGATGCGGCGCTCGTAGGTCTCCAGCGTCCCGTGGCCGTCCCGATAGAAAATGTGATCTACTCGCTGGCGAAGCTGGCATTGCTGGTGGTCGCGGTACGGGTGCTCCACTCGACAGACGTCCTGTTCTCCTGGATTATCCCGCTGATCTTCTTGATCCCGGGCATTAACTGGCTGATCTTCCGCCGCGCCCTTAGGGACCGGCGCCCGCACGACCTGGTCCCGCAAATGCGGGTCCGCCAGTTCGCGCGCTTTGCCTCCATCGACTATGGCGGCGTGGTTTGCAGTCAGATCACCGCCAACTCCCTCCCGCTGCTGGTGATATCCGTCCTGGGGCCGGCCGCGGCTGGCAGCTTCTACATCGCTAGCTTGATTACTTCCGGTGTGGCAAGCGTGGGAATCAGTTTTGCCACCGGGCTGATGGTCGAAGCCACTGCGGCACCGCACCGGCTGCCGGAGATCACCCGGGGAGCGCTCAAGAGATGCGTGCTGACCATGGGCCCGGCCACGATTGTGCTGTTCTTCGGAGCACGCCTCATCCTGAGGGTTTACGGGGGCACCTACATAGCGCAAACCGCCGTGCTCTTCCAGTTGCTGGCCCTGACCCTTCTTCCCTTCTGCATCGAGACCGTCGCTTACTCGCTCGACCGTATCGCCGGCAAGCCCATTCGCTCGACGCTCAGCCAGCTCTCGATAGCGGTTCTCACGCTCGGCGGCTGCTGGGTCCTGTTCGGGCGGCTCGGGCTCAACGCCGTGGGCGTCGCGTGCCTCGGAGCCGATACCGCCATAGCGCTCGTACGTCTCCCGACGGTCCTGTCCGCTCTGCGGCGGCGACCGGGTGTGACACCGGGTGTGACACCGCAACCCGCCCGTGCCGCCCGGCAGGCCGCGGTGCCGCCGCCACCCGCCGCCCCCGCCGCTCGTGCTGCCCGGCAGGCCGCGGTGCCGCCGCCACCTGCCGCCCCCGCCGCTCGTGCTGCCCGGCAGGCCCCGGTGCCGCCGCCACCCGCCGCTCGTGCCGCCCGGCAGCCCGCGGTGCCGCCGCCACCCGCCCCGGACCAGCCACGTCGGCAGTCCGAACGCCGGAATTACGCGGGCCGCCACCGGGCCACCGGGTCGGGCAAAGCTCAGCAACCGGACAGCGGGGACCTGCGCGGCGTCCGGTAAGCGGGGCCGTGCGGCGTAGCTGCTCCGGCGAAGCTACCCGAGCGCGCGCCCGACGGCGCTGGCCACCCTCGCCTGCTGCTCGCGCGTGATCTGCGGGTAGAGCGGCAGCGACAGCAACTGCCCGGCGGCAGCCTCGGCGACCGGGAAGTCGCCGGGCCCGTAGCCAAGGTGCCGGAAGGCCGGCTGCAGGTGAACGGGCACCGGGTAGTGGATCGCGGCGTTAATTCCTTCGTCGTGCAGGCAGGCAAGCACGTGGTCCCGGCGCGGAACCCTGATCGTGTACAGATGCCAGACGTGCTCATTGCCGGGTGCGGTCCGGGGGAGAATGACCTCGGGCAGATCAGCGAGCAACTCGGCATAATGGCCCGCTGCCTGCCGCCGCGCCAGGTTGTCCGCCGCGAGGCCGCGGAGCTTAGCCCGCAGCACAACCGCCTGGAGGGCGTCGAGCCGGGAATTGAACCCGATGGTGACGTGCTCGTAGCGACGCTCGGATCCGTGGTCGCCGAGCAGGCGAACCCGCCGCGCGTGCTTGGCCGACTCGGTCAGCACCGCCCCGGCGTCGCCGTAGGCGCCGAGATTCTTGCCAGGGTAGAAACTCACCCCGGCGAGCAAGCCGAACGAGCCGGCCGGCCGGCCACTCTGGGTTGCGCCATGGGCCTGGGCGGCGTCTTCGATAATCACGGTCCCGCGCCGGGTGGCGGCGGCGACGGCGGCCATCGGCGCCATCTGGCCGAAGAGGTGCACCGGGATCACCGCCCCGGTCTGCTGGCTCAGGGCCGCCTCCAGGGCTCCCGGATCGAGCAGCAGGTAATCGGGATCCACGTCGGCAAACGCCGGCCGGGCGCCCGCGCGGACGACGGCCTCCGCCGTAGCGACGAAGGTGTTCGCCGGCATGATCACCTCAGCTCCGGCGGGCACCTCGGCCGCGCGCAGGGCGAGCTCGAGCGCATCCGTGCCGTTGGCCACGCCAACGCAGTGCGCGACGCCGGTGAAGGCTGCGTACTCTCGCTCGAAGGCGGCGGCCACCTCACCCTTGATGAAGGCGGTGTTGCTGATGACGTCATCGAAGCCTGCCTGGATCTCCGCCGCCACCTGAGCGTGCGCGGCCCGCAGGTCCACCAGCGGTATCGCCGTCATCACATCTGCCTGGTCGCTCACCATCATCCCTCACGCCTCGCCAATATCGCCATTACCCATGTCTCCCAGGGCCGACACTACTCCCACCAGCCCCGCCAGCAACGATTCGCCGGCCAGGGCGCTGCCCCAGGCGTTCCGGTCACGCGCAACACGCGACCTATGTACAGTGGCTGACGGCCGGCCCAGCCCGGGCAGGAAACCGGCAACCGTGACTTTCCCCACATCACGAAGCCAGGACCACGGTCGCCGGGCAGCCGGTGAGTCCGAAGACTACGTGCGATCGGTCGATACCCGGCCTCGATGACTCGACAAAAACGCTTCGGCGCGTCACGCCCGGCCGGACGGAATCGGACTTATCGTCCGTTAGTGCTCGTCCTGGTGCTAGTCGTCCACAGGGCAATCACATGAAATTTGTTGAGAAATCCCAGTTAAGGCTCGGATGAGGCGTGGCCCATTGTAGGCTCCGCGTACTGGCGTAGGCATGGAGTTAGCCGACCTTGGCTGTCCCCGGCCCGCGCCCTCGTCGCGCTTGTGGCCGGCGGCACGGCGCAGTGCCGGTGTCTGGGTGGTATCGCCGAACGTGGACCTCCCGCAAGATAACGCAACCTGAATCTCCTGCGGTACAGGAGTCGCGGAATGCGCTGTGGCCTGAGAAACTGAGGAGGCGCCGTGGTGTTCGGCAGATCGAGGGGCCGTAGCGGCCCGGATGTGATCCTGGTCGATACGACCTGGGGCAGTGTTGACTTCCTGGCTCACCAGCTGACCAAGCGCGGACTGCGCGTGCACGCGTTCACGCCGCACCTGCACCGGCCGCGTTACCTGCGCGTTAGTACCTATCCTTATGCGTCTTACGTCGAGCAACCGCTAGCCGACGAGGGTTCTGATGCTTTCCGGGCCATGGTGGACAGGATCGACCCGGCGTGCATTCTGCCGTGCACGGATGAAGCGCTGTACTGGATGTGGGATCAGCCTGACCACATCCAGCGGCTGTGTCTCCCGGATGTCGACCCCGCCGTCAGGCCGCTGCTGCTGGATCGTGCCCTGCTGCTGGAGGAGGCAGCCGGCTGGGGGGTACCGGTTCCGGCGGGGGTGTCGCTGGGCAGCCGGGCCGACTGCGACGCGGCCATCGCCGGAGGCCTGCCGCTCATGGTCAAGTCGGGACGATCCATGGGGGCCTTGTTCGTTGCGCTGTGCCGCACGCCCGAAGAGGTCATCGAGGCGTTTGAACGGTTCACGCTGCGAGACTCGTCGGTGACGGCGCAGCACTTCTACACCGGCCCGACCTACATGGCAGGCGCCTTGTTCGTGCACGGCGAGGCGGTGCATCTCTATTCCGGCGAAAAAACGGTCATGTGGCCGGAGCTGACCGGCTATGCCTTTGAGATGCGGTCCTCTAGCGAGCCGTACCTGTCGCAGCTGCAGCAGTACGCGGAATCGGTGTGCAAGCAGCTGGGGTGGACCGGGATGGCGGGGCTCGATTTCGTCCTAGGCGAAGACGGCGAGTTCCGGTTCCTTGACTTCAATCCCAGGCTGTGGGGTTGCGCCGACGCAACGCTGTCAGCCGGGGTCAAGCTGTACGATGGGCTGGCCAGCTGGATCCGCGAAGGTACCGCCGGTCCTCCGACTCGGCCGCGCCAGGGAGTCGTGCACCGGGTGTTCCCGAAGTACGTTTTCGAGGCGTCCGGGATAGGCCCTTGGCAGCGGCTCGCGGGCCTGCGCGACGCGCCGTGGGATGCGCCGTCCTTTATCATCGGCGAAGCACTCGTAGCGCTACGCGACCGCGTCACGACCCGGATGGCCAAAGCGCGCCAGCGCTGACCCGAACCGCCGATTAGCCGATCAGCCCACCTGGCCATCAACTGGCCAGGCCTTGCCCTCCGCGAACGGGAGGTTCGCGTGTCCCCGGCCCTGTAAATTTACAGCACACCGGGAGGATGACTGTGGGATATCCAGGGACCATGCCGCCGGCGGCACGGCGCGCCGAAGGGCTTGACGTCCTGGCGGCAGCGGTCGCCGTCGCGTTGCTTGCCATGGTGCAGGAGAACGCCTCGGGGCTGCCGCGGATCCTGCTGGTGCTGGGATTTACCTTCTTCGTTCCCGGACGGGCCATCATCACCAACTTTCCGCGGATGGCACGCTGGTCGGATCTGGGTGCGTCCATGCTGGTCAGCCTGGGTGTCCTGGCCTTCCTAGCTACCGTCACGCTGTGGGCTCGCTTTTGGCATCCACTGGGCTTGTTCCAGGCTGAGGCCGTACTCAGCCTGGCCGGGCTGGCGGCCGGGATCGTCCAACGGCGAAGGAACTCATGACAGCCAGCGCACCGACCGGCAACGGTGACCGCCGTTCCGAATGGGAACCTGACGACGAAGGGGCAGCTGCCCGGGCAGGTTCGTCCGGTGGCAG
>Ga0302325_10024387_pt1 | contig 12579 bp, 11 predicted proteins | sample Palsa_T0_2_FD_201948 | JGI IMG/M metagenome (GOLD analysis project Ga0302325, IMG submission 201948) | Peat permafrost microbial communities from Stordalen Mire near Abisko, Sweden - Palsa_T0_2 | ecosystem: Environmental > Terrestrial > Soil > Palsa > Peat permafrost | place: Sweden: Abisko...
AGCGCGTTGCGCTCGGTGGTGTTGAAGCCCTCTTTGTACCACTCCTTCAGATAAGTGGGCTGGAACACCGCCACGTCCACGTAGCCGTCCTCGAAAACGTCCTTCATCAGGTCGTCCTCTGAGTACTTCTGGAAGTGCTCGATGCTCCAGTGCGTCTCTGGCGGTCCCAGCCCCTGATACGCGTGGAAGCACTCGATCCAGCCCTTGGCGTACTGCTCGGCACCCGGGACCCAGTTGTCCGGCGCCGCGTTCCAGTAGTGCATATGGCTGTCGACTACGAAGTACTTCTCGCCGTCCTTCTCGTACACCGGTGCCTCCTGCTGCTGCCTGGCTGCCTGTGAGTACTTACTTCTGGTCCTACGCCGACGTCGGCGTCAGGTCAAAGCCCAGGTACTCGGCCGCATCCTCAGGATTGGCGAACATGATCGTCGCCTCGTCGGTGTGGATCATGCGGCCGTAGTGCGTGGACATGTTCTCCTCGAACTCGGCTGCGTCGAAGAAGCCGGGCTCCTCGCCGAGCGCCTCGGAGACCTCGTCGTAGTTCACGTCCATCCGGCCGACCGCGTCCACCCTGATCATGGACGGGAGCGGAGTGACCCTGACGTTGTCCCTGGTGCCCATGACCTGCGCGACCACTGCGCCGACCTGGTTGTTCATGAGGGTGAAGCCGCACATGTTCGAGGCCGTGTTGTCGGACTTGAACGGGCTCTCGGCGGTCTTGAATGCGGTCACTGGTTCAGCTCCTTCGGTGCGTCGAGGTTCAGGTCGGACAGGATCACGGCGAGCCGGGCCTTGGCGGCGTCCAGGCCGTCCTCGAAGCGCGGCGGCTTGGAGTCGGGCTGTGACCACAGTGGCTGCAGCGCGCGGGCCGCGGTGATCGAGCGGGCGGTCCAGGTGGACAGCCAGCCCTGCAGCAGCGCCTTGTTGTGCGCCGCGAACTCCTTGTCGTTGGCCAGCAGGTGGAACAGCGGGATGGTGTAGCGCAGGTCCCGCTCGGCGAAGTCGTACTCCTCCGCGCCGACCAGGGTCGGGGTGACGAAGTCACCGTTGCGCGGTGCCGCGTGCATGACCAGGTGGCTGCGGAACAGCTCGCCGACCAGCGGCTCGAAGACCACGTTGGCGGCGAAGATGGCCTCGCACCAGTCGTCGATGGCGGTGAGCTGCTCGGCGACCTCGCGCACGCCCTGCCAGGCCGGGTCGGAGTTCCACGCTGTCAGGTGCGCCGAGCCGTCGAAGCCGTCGATTTCCTCCGTCAGCGTCAGGTTGTACAGGGCTAGGTCCTGCGCCGCCCGGATGCGGTGCATGCTGTTGACCGAGATCGCGTTGTTGTGCATGTTGGTGGGCGCCCGCCGGTTGGCGTTGGCGAACAGGTAGAGCCCGAGGCCGTGATCCACGTGCATCCACGCGCCGACGTTCGACTCGACGAAGCGCACCCAGTTCGGGCTCCACTGCTCGAACGCCTTCGCCTGGCGGGCGTTGTCGACGTTCTGGTTGAGCTGCCGGACGACGTTGGAGTTGTACCGGTAGAAGGTGAGCTCCCACTCCTCGTTCGGGTCGCGGAACTCGTGCCAGCCGGTGGCCGGCCAGTCGTAGCCCTTGCCGCCCGAGCCGGGGAAGCGCTCGGGCTCGGGGCGGTCTGAGCCCCACGCCTTCAGCGCGGTCCAGTCCAGCGGGTAGCCGCCGCGGCCGTCGGCGAAGCCGTACAGCCAGCCCTGGGCCAGGTAATGGCGCGGGTCGGGCTGGACCTCGACAGTGACGTCCTCGTAGTGGGACTGCTTGCGCTTGGCCGGCGTGTAGTAGTTGAATCGCCGGGCCGTGGAGTCCGGGAAGGTCTTCGCACCTGCCTCAGCGTCGGTGAAGACAGGCTTGGGAACGCTGCGCTCCTGCGTCGTCTCGCTCATGGGGCCCTTCTTTCAGTCCTCCGGGTTACCGGTGAAGGTGAACTTGTCGTAGTAGATCCGCTTCTCCTCGACGCCGAGGGTGGCGAGCAGCGGCAGCGCTGCCTCGACCATCGGGGGCGGACCGCACACGTAGGCGTGCGCCCCGGTCAGGTCGCTGGCATGCCGCTTGACGACGTCGGTGATCAGGCCGGTCTCGCCATCCCAGCCGTCGTCACCGCCCGCCTCTGACAGAGCCGGCAGGTAACGGAAATTGGGCAGGGTGCGCTCAAGCTCGCGCAGCTCTGCCTCGAAGCAGAGGTCCGCGCGCGTCCGGGCGCCGTAGAAGAACGTGGCCTTGCGGTCGATGCCGCGCTCAGCCAGCGTCCGCAGCAGCGCCAGGATGGGCGCCAGGCCCGCCCCGCCGCCGACGAACACCAGGTCAGCCTCGCCTTCACGGAGAGTGAAGACGCCGAACGGACCGGTCAGGTCGAGCCGGTCGCCTTCGGCCAGCTCCTCGGCCAGGAACCTCGAGAACTGGCCGTCCGGGTAGATCTTGATGATGAACTCCAGCAGCCCGCTCTCGCGGCTGGAGGTGTTCGCCATCGAGAAGGACCGGACCGCGCCCGTTCCCGGGATCGCGATGTCCATGTACTGGCCGGGGAAGAACTTGATCTCCCCCGGCTCGATGAGGCGCAGGACCAGGTGCCGCATGTCATGCGTCACGGCATCCTTGGAGACCACCTCCGCGGCACCCTGCTGGATCGGCAGGCCGGAGCGGATCATCTCCTCGTCGTAATTGAGCAGCTCGATGGTCAGGTCTTCGTAGGCATGCGCTCGGCACAGCAGCGTGTAGCCTTCCTCGAGCTCGTAGTCGGGCAGCGCGAACGTCGAGTACTTGTCGTGCTCGACATCCTCGCCATCGAGGATGAACGACTTGCACGCCGCGCACTGTCCTTCCTTGCAGCCGTGCATGAGCATGATGCCCTGCTCGGCTGCGGCCCGCAGGATGGTCTGCTCCTCGCCAACTTCGATCTCGATGCCTACCGGCTCGAACCGGACGACGTGCTTGTCGGACATGACCCCCCTCTCGGGTGAGCTGGGCGGTGCCGGGCTGTGCCGGACCTGACTGACGGCCGGCCAGACGGCCTGCACGATGGCAGGCCGGGACCGGGAGGGGGCGGCCGGCCGGGCAGCCCCCTCCCTCTCGCGCCCGACTAGGCGTCTGCCGGGGCCGGCCGGCCTGCCGGGCCCTGCCGGTTGTAGTCCGCGACGAAGGCCTGCCGCTGCTCGTCCGTCATCTCGTTGAGAAGGACGTTCGGGCTCAGCACCTCGGGCATCCGGCGCAGGTGATCCAGGGTCCACATCTTGCTGGGATCCAGGTTCAGGTGCGGCTGGGCGACCAGCGTCTTGCCGTCGTCACGGACGTAGCCCATGTCCGACACCACGTCGGCCCAGTTCCAGCCGTGGTACAGCGTCTCCCACTCGCGCTTGCCGATGAGCTGGCCCATGTTCGGGGTCTGCCGCCCCTGGTAGGTCGGCCTGAAGGCCACGGCGTCAGTCCACCGGCATTCCTCGTGGCAGTACGTCCGCCACTGCCCGTCGACCTCGTCCACGACCATGTCTTCCCGGACCAGGCACGGGACCATGCAGGTCCAGCAGCGGTGCGGGTACACGTAGTCGACGCTCTCGGCGACGATCGGGTGGTGACCGTTCGGCGTGGACAGGCGGTTGTAGTTCTCCCACCACTTGCCGTACTTGTCATACCAGCCCGGGTACTTGTACTCGAACCACTCGAAGTCCTTGTCGGTCATCGGGTCGATCCGCCAGTAGTTGGCGAGCCAGCCGGTGGCGAAGAACTGGGCGACTTCGTGCACGTAGCCCTTGTTCCAGATCTGGTTCCACGCCTCTTCGATGAGGTCGTGCGGGATGACCAGACCGTACTTCTCCAGCGGCACGAGGTAGCTGCGGTAGTAGTCGTCGTAGATCCACCGGCGCCACATCTCGGCGTAAGACTCGCGGTCCTTGCGGCGGTCCTTGGTGCCGTACTCGATGAACGTGCCGATGGCGGCGTCCACCACGCGGTGGTTGTTCCACCACGCGTAGCGCAGGTCGCGCTCGAGCAGCTGGTGGTTGCTCTCGTCGGCCAGCGCCATCAGCAGGGTGGCGTACCCGTTGCTGATGTGCCGCGACTCGTCCGACTGGACCGAGTGGAACACCGTCGGCAGCAGGTAGTCGCCGTTGGCGGCAGCCTCCGCCGGCATGGCCACGAACAGGGTGTTCGTGAATGCCGTCTCGGCCACGATGGTCAGGTAGATGCTCGCCGCGGTGATGGCGTCACCGGTGATGAAGCCCTCGGCGAACTGCCGGCCGATGGTTCCGCAGTAGTCGTTCTGGAAGTTGCGAAGGCTGGAGTTGAAGCCGGCCGGGTCGATGTAGTTGTTCATGTACAGGCGCTTGAGGTTCTGCTGGATCGTCGAGTGCCGAACCTCGTCGATCATCTGGATCGCCTGGCCGTTGTGCAGCTCAGGGTTCGGGACCGTCCTGAACAGCAGCGGCATCGCCCGCGCGGCGGAGATCTCCGGCAGCGGGATGATCGACAGGAACAGCTTCTGCCACTCCAGCCAGCGCTCCTGCACCTGGCGGAACATGTTGCCGCGGATCGCGCCGTCCTGGGCGCCGTACACGCGGTTGTCCTTCTCTTCCTGCATCGGGAAGTAGGACCGCAGGACCTGCTTCAGCGGGTCCTTCTTCTGGGCCTTGGCGAACGTGTAGTCGGTGCCGTACTGCGAGACGGGCTCGTGGTACTGCGGTTCCCAGGCGAGTTCCTGAATCTTCTGGTGAGCCTTGGCTACGCTCTGGCGACTCATCGTCACCCCTTCCTTGGTCCGGCCGACCCGAGACGGCCCTGCTTTGCGGTGCTGACGTCCAGCTGTCAGCGCTGGCGTCGCACCTCGGTGGCGGACGCGCGAATCCCTCCGGCACGGGATTCCTCGTGCTGCCGATCACACCTCGCTGACGGGCACGGAGAGCTCTCAACATGAGACAGGGATGTTTCGGGCAGGAAACGGGCGTGTTACTGCCCGGCACGGCGCCCGGCCGCGGTCCCGGCGGAGTACCGGCGTCACTCCCCGCCGAAGACGGCGTTCCTGAGCTGCTCGAGCTCGCTGCGGATGCTGTCGCTCAGCTGCCGGTTGCCCTCGGCTGCCGGAGTGATCCCCAGCGCCCGCAGCAGCTCAGCTGCCGGACCGCCGGGATCACCTGCCTCGCCGAGGACGGGATGCAGCCCCTCGGCGGCGAGATGGTGGAACACCAGGTTCACGATGCTCCACGGATTGAATGTCTCGTGATGCTGCTCGGCTGGCATTACGGCATCGAAAGCCGGACGCAATAGACAGGAGGTCTCAACTTGAGACAGGTTGGTCTGGCGGCGTGCTTACCTTGAAGGCGAAGCGCAATTTCACGTGAGCGCGGGCTGGCCCCCTTCCAGCCCGCGTGAGGCCCTTCGGCGGTGGCAGGAGGCGGCGGATGTTACACACGGCAAGAAAGCCGTCGGCGCCCGCCGACGACAAGGGACTGGCGAGCGCGCGCGAGCGGTTCCTGACCGCTGAGTCGGTCGAGCCCTATCACGTGCGGGACACGATCCTCGCGTCCTGGTGGCGGTCCCGCCGCTCCCGGGTGGCCGCCGACCGGATCGACCTCAGCTACGTTCGCGATCCCGACCTGGATACGCCGCTGACCCGCAGCGCGCTGCCGGTCCTGCGCAGCCTGCGTGATGCCCTGGACGGCCAGCCCATCAGCGTCATCCTGACCGACGCGGACGGGCTCGTGTTGTCCAGGATGGCCGCCGACACCGACCTTGACCGGCACCTGGACGGCGTGCGGCTCGCGCCCGGCTTCAGCTATGCCGAGGAGTTCGTCGGCACGAACGGGATCGGCACCGCCCTGGAGGGCGGCCAGCCGATGCACGTATTCGGGCACGAGCACTACGCCGAGCACCTGGAGGACCTGGCCTGCGCGGGAGTACCCATCAGGCACCCGGTCTCTGGCCGCACCGTCGGCGCGGTGGACCTGACCTGCTGGCGCAAGGATGCGGACCCGCTGCTCATCGCGCTGGCGAAAACGACCGCCGACCAGATCATGCAGGCGCTGCTGACCGACACCAGCGCCCATGAGGTTCAGCTGCTGCAGGAGTACCTGCGGGCCTGCAAGCGGACCAGCGGCATGGTGCTGGCGCTGAGCCGGGACACCGTCATGCTGAATGACTACGCGCGGCAGGTGCTGGATCCCGCGGACCAGGCGGTGCTGCTCGGGCGGGCGGCGGAGGCGCTGGACACCGGTCAGCACGGACCGGTCCAGGTGGCGCTGCCGACGGGAGTTACCGCCCGGCTCTACTGCCGCCCGCTGGAGGGCACCCAGGCGCCCCGGGCCGGCGTGGTGCACGTGCGGCTGGCCGACCTGGCCAGCCGGGTAACGGCCGACCCGGTGCCGCACGCCCGGATGTACCTGCCGGGGCTGGTCGGCTCAGGCCCGCTGTGGCTGCGCGGCTGCAGCCAGGTCGAGGCCGCGTATGCCTCGGCGGAGTGGCTGGCGCTTGGCGGGGAGCCCGGCTCGGGGAAGGTCTCCGTGCTCCGGGCCGTCCATCAGCGGCGCAACCCGGCCGGCTGGTTCCACGTGATCGACGCTGCTGACGCGGCCGATCCTGACTGGCTCGCGGCCGCGCGCACCGAGCTGACCGGAGACGCAGGCAGCCTGGTCATCCGGCACGTGGACCGGCTCAGCCCGCGCAAGCTGCATGCCCTGTCGGCTGCGCTGCAGGAGACGGTCGCGGCCGGGCGGCACCGCTCGCTCTGGGTGGCGGTCACGCTGGCGCGCAGCAAGCCAGGACCGGACCTAGCCCGGCTGCTGCGGTACTTCCCGTGCACGGTCGAGCTGCCGCCGCTTCGGCACCACATCGAGGACCTGCACGAGCTCGTGCCGTTCCTGCTGAATAAGCTCAACCCGCCCGGCCGCCTGGTCTGCTCGGCTGAGGCACTCCAGCTGCTGCTGCGCTACAACTGGCCGGGCAACACCGAGCAGCTGTGGCAGGTGCTGCGCCGCGTGGTGCAGCTTCGCCGGACCGGCGTCATCAAGCCCAAGGACCTGCCGCCGGAATGCCGGACCGTCAGCCGCCGGCTGCTGAGCCCGCTGGAGTCCATGGAGCGCGACGCGATCGTGCAGAGCCTGCTCGACTTCGACGGCAACAAAGTGAAGGCCGCCGAGTCGCTCGGCATGTCCAGGGCCACGATTTACCGCAAGATCCACGAGTACGGAATCGTCGTTCCGGCAGGCTGACCAGGACCGATGCGGCTGGCATCCCGCCGCCGCCGGTGGCCTGACTCAAACTGAGAGTCTGGCCGGGCTGACCCGGCGGTACGAGTGAGTCATGGCCCGCGATCGCGGGCGAAGCTTTTCCTGGCGAGGAGGCGGCCATGACCGCAATCGGCGCATCAGCTAACGAGTCCGCGCAGTCCGGCGCGGCGCAGATCACCAGCCCGGCGGAGGTCGAGGTGGTCGAGGCGGTCGCGGTCGAAGCTCCTGCGACGGGCCTCATGGCTGGTGACCCGATGGCGCTCGGGCTGCCGACCTTCATCGTGGGCTCAGTCGCCCTCGGCCTGACACTGGTCGGCATGGTGCCCGCGGCCGCTGTCGGCGCGCCGCTCGCGATCATCCTGGCCGCGACGTCGATCGGCCTGTTCGTGGCCACGATCTGGGCCGCGGTCCTCGGGCAGAGCGCGGTAGCCAGCGTCTTCGGCACGTTCGCCGGATTCTGGCTGAGCTACGCGGTCCTGGTGCTCGGACTCACGCACAACTGGTTCGTGATCCCGGCCACCGCCATCGTCAGCACGCAGGAACTGTTCCTCACTGCGTGGCTGATCATCATCGTGGCGCTCACGCTGGCGACGCTGCGGCTGCCCGTCGCGTTCACCGCGCTGCTGGGGCTCGTCGACGTCGCGCTGCTGCTGGTGCTGCTCGGAACGAGCCAGGGCTCGGCCGGGCTGAGCAAGGCCGGCGGCGTCGTCGTGCTCGCGTTCGCCGCGCTCGGGGTCTACCTGTACGTCGGCACTGCGTCCGCCGCGACCGGCGGCGGTCCCGTGCCGCTGGGCAGGCCCCTGCTGCACGGCTAGAACCGGGGAGCGCCCTGGAGCGCGCCCGCGCCTGCTGACTACCCGAGCAGCAGGCGCGGGCGCCCTGTCGCGGGCGCCCTGTCGCGGGAGCGGCGGCCGCCCGGTGCGAGCCGGTCAGCACGAACCGAGTGGTGCTCTCAGGCCGAAATCTGATTACTCTGTGTCATTGCTTGACCTCTGACCGTCGCAGTGGTTCAGTCAGGCGATGAGCGGGACGCGGGCCGGGCGGCCAGAGCGGCGACTGTGAGCTGGGCTGTTGCCGGCGTCGTGCTGTACGGAGCAGTCGTGCTTGGCCTGCTGCGATTCGTGCGGGCGAGGTTCGCCAGATCGTCGGCTGCCGTTCCGGACGGGCTTCCAGCCGGGGTGCGCGCGCCGCCCTGGTCGCTGCCCGACTCGGCCGGAGTCCTGCACACCTCGCCCCCGGCGGCGCCGCTTCAGCTCATCGTGTTCGCTGATCACCTGCTCGGGTCCTTCCCGTCTGTCGCCGACGGGCTGCGCGAGCTGGCGGCCGGCGGCACGCCCGCCGAGATTCTGCTGCTGCTGCCGCAGCCGAGCCCGAAGGCGGAGCCGACACTGGCCCGGCTGGGCCTGCACGGCGTGTTCGTGGTGCTCGGCTCACCCGAGCTCTACGCGGCCTACCGCGTCCGGACCGGCCCGTTCCTCATCTTCGTCGACTCAGCCGGCCTGGTCCGTGCCTCCGGCCTGGTGAACTACGCCTGGCAGGTGGCCAGGCTCCGGCAGCTGGCCGAGCACCCGGCAGCGGTGCTGCCGCCCGCGCGGACGCGGCGCACCCTGCGGGGCTGACGGGCGGCCTTCTTCCGCGGCCTGCCGCCAGGCTCGGGGCCGCCGATTGCGCGCGCGGCTCGCGCTGCGGGACGCTTGCCTTCGTCTGCAGGCGGGCGGCAGGCGGCGAGACGGAGGCGGCTGAGATGGACGATCTGTCCGGGCGGACATTCCTGGTCACGGGCGGCAACACCGGCATCGGCCTGGCCACGGCAAGAGATCTCGCGGCTCGCGGCGGCCGCGTGCATCTGGCCTGCCGGTCGGAGCAGAAAGGCCGAGCCGCGCAGGCCGAGCTCGCGGCCGCCTACGGCGCCAGCCAGGTCAGCTTCCTCCGGCTCGATCTCGGCGACCTGGCCTCAGTCCGGGCCAGCGCTCAGGCCTTCCTGGCGCTCGGCGAGCCGCTGCACGTGCTCATCAATAACGCCGGGATCGGCGGCAGCCGAGGCCTCACCGCCGACGGCTTCGAGCTGATGTTCGGCGTCAATCACCTCGGTCACTTCGCGTTCACCACCGCCCTGCTGGACTGCCTGACCGCCAGCCAGGCGAGGATCGTCACCGTTTCCAGTGACGCGCACTACGCGGCTAAGGGCATCGACGCCACCCGGCTGCGGCGGCCCGCCCGCGGCATCACCGGGATGGCCGAGTACGCGGTGTCGAAGCTGTGCAACGTGCTGTTCAGCCAGGAGCTGGCCCGGCGGCTGGCAGGCACCGGGGTGACCAGCTACTCGCTGCACCCCGGCGTGGTGGCGTCCGACATCTGGCGGCGCGTTCCGTGGCCGGTGCGGCCGCTCGTCACCCGCCGGATGCTGACGGTTGAGGAGGGCGCGCGGACCTCGCTGTACTGCGCGACCGCGCCGGAGCTAGCTGAGGTCAGCGGCCGCTACTACGACGGCTGCGCCGAGCGGGCGCCGAGCCCGGTGGCCACGCCCGAGCTGGCCGGGCGGCTCTGGCAGCTCAGCGAGGAATGGACCACGGCCGCCTGAGTCGAGGATCAGGCGTACCACGCCGGACCGGTGCCGAACCTGGCTAGTCTCACACAATGCGGGAAATGCTGCGGGCGGGCGCCGTCGCCGGGCTCCTGATTGCCGCGCTGTGCGCAGGCTGCGGTGCCGCCCCGTCCGCCGCTCCGCGCCCGGCAGCCGCCCGGTCGCCCGCGGCCCCGGCGGCTACCGGGGGGACGGGGAGCGCGTTCCCGCCTGAAGGGTCTTCGGGTGCGGGATCAGGCACGAGCGCCACGCCGACCCCATCGGCGTCCGTGCTGCCGCTGGCCGGCAAGGTTGTCGGCATCGATCCCGGCCACAACGGCCGTAACAAGGACGCCCCGGACATCATTGACCGGCAGGTCTGGAACGGCCGCGAGTACGAGGACTGCGACACGACCGGGACGCAGACGGCGGCCGGCTATACCGAGGCCCAGTTCAACTTCAATGTTGCCAGCGACCTGCGCGCCGATCTGGTCGCGGACGGCGCGCGCGTGGTCATGACCAGGCACAGCAACGACGGCATCGGACCGTGCGTGACCACCAGGGCGGAGATCATCGACAGGTCGCACGCCAATGTCGGCATCGACATCCACGCCGACGGCGGGCCGGTGTCCGGTCGCGGCTTTACCGTGCTCGAGCCGGTTGCTGACGGGCCGAACGACTCGGTGATCAGGTCGTCGGCGCGGTTCGGCGCGGATGTGCGGGCGGCGCTGCTGGCGGGCACGAGCATGCCGGAGAGCGACTACTACGGCCAGGACGGCCTGATCGACAGGGACGACCTGGCCGGGCTGAACCTCACGACCGTGCCCAAGGTGCTCGTCGAATGCGGCAACATGCCGAACCCGACGGATGCGGCGCTGCTGACCGAGCCGTCATTCCAGCGGGAACTGGCGCGCGCTTTGGCTGTTGCGATTGTTCAGTTCCTCACCGGCGGCCAGGCGGGCTCGGGGGCCTGACCGGGCCGCTGTGTTCAAGAGTACGACGAGAGCTATTTTGGCGCATTTGTCCGCGATCCGGACGGCAACAACGTGGAAGCCGTCTGCCACGCGGCTGAGACGCCCCATGGCTCCCCGAGATTGATCCCCCGGCGGGCTAGAGCTTGCCCTCCAGCGCGCTCACCGGCGCTGCGGTGCACACGCTGGCGGGCGCGTTCCCGGTGATCTTGCAGATGGCGGCGGTGAACATATTCGCCGAGCCGGCTGCGCCCTGTGCCACCGGCGATGAGGGATTCTGCAGATCCGCGGCGATCTGGCTCCACGTCAGGCCCTGCAGAACCTGCGGGTTATAGGTCGTGCCGGCGATGAACTTGTTGCCGATGTCGATGAACGGGTAGCCGTTACTCGGGTCGTACTTGTTCCAGATCGCCTGCTGGGCAGCAGTGGGGGTGACCAGCGTTTTGTGGTTGATGTCCTCGTTCTCGATCGGCGTGAACACCAGGTACTTACTCGAGTACGTCGACTGGTAGAAGGTGAGCGTCGCGGTGTTCGGATAGACGTCGGTCGACGACGAGTGGATGCCCTTCAGCGGCGAGAACGTGCCGAACCTGCGGAGCGCGACGGCCATAGCCCAGCGCTCGGCGGCACAGTACGGGCACCACTCGGCCCCGATGTAGAGCATCTCGGGCTTGCCGCCAGAGGCGAGCGCCGTCCCGTTGACTGACTTGAGCGCCGACGGGAGCGCGCTGCCGGCCCCGATCGTGGCGAGCGTGCTCGCTGGCACCGCCAGTTTCGCCTGGACGCTCGCGGGCAGCGCGCCGCTGCTGGCCCCCGACTGCTTCGGGCTGCTGCCGCTGCTGACTACGGCGCCGATGATGATGCCGACGACCGCCAGCACGGCGACGCCGATGGCGCCGACGGCGATCGTCCGGCGCCGCTTCTCGGCCTGCCGCTGCTCGGCCTGCTGCGCGGCAATCCGCGCTCGCGCGGTCTGCTGCCTGTTGCGGTCCGCCTTGCTCATGCTGAGGATCGACCCCTTGCCTGCAGTGGTGCCCCGGTGTTTTCGGTGCGGCCCTAGCTCGCTACGCGCTGTTACTTAATGATGACACGGCGCGATCAGGCGAGGCTGCCACCAGCCTGGTTGCCAGGGCCAATGTCAGTATTTCAGCCGCCTTGCCAGCAACTGCCGGCCAGGCAGCTAGGTGCGCCGCGGTGCGTCGGTCCTGTTCCAGCTGAAGGCGGCCTGGAACACCAGCAGCGTGAAGATCAGGAACGTCGCGACGTGCACGCTGGTGCACCACAGGCAGATCGCGTGGATCTGGTCCAGCTCGGCGTAGATCAGGTAGAGCACGAAGCCCATGCCGACGATGACCGACCCGAGCCGTGCCCACCGCACTGGCGGCCAGCTCAGCCGCCAAGCCCAGGGCGAGTTGACCGCGACCATGAAGACGTAGAAGGCGAGTCCGAGTACGGCGACCGGGAGGACGCCGAACACCATGGACTGGGCGCTGGTCGTCACTTCCTCGCAGTTGATCAGGCCCTTGTCCGAGCAGGCCAGCGTGATCTGCGTGTCGTAGTGCGCGATCGTCAGGTAGATGGAAGCGCCGAGCCCGTAGAGCGACAAGATGAACGTCGCCAGCGGCAGGCCGCCCATCTGGCGGAACGGCGACCATGCAGCCCGGCCGAGCCGGCGCAGCGGCCCTCCGCTCGGCTCAGCGGCGGCCGGAGCCGGGCTGGCGGCCTTCTTCGCCCCGCTGGCTGCCCCGGCGGCCGCGGCTGCCGGGCGGGACTTGGCGCTTCCCGCGCCGTTCCCGTTCTTGCCGGAGCCGGCCGC
>Ga0302325_10024389_pt1 | contig 12578 bp, 10 predicted proteins | sample Palsa_T0_2_FD_201948 | JGI IMG/M metagenome (GOLD analysis project Ga0302325, IMG submission 201948) | Peat permafrost microbial communities from Stordalen Mire near Abisko, Sweden - Palsa_T0_2 | ecosystem: Environmental > Terrestrial > Soil > Palsa > Peat permafrost | place: Sweden: Abisko...
TTTGTTTCCACTTTGAGTGAGCGGACAGAAGGAGTTGGTGAGGGAACGTTCAATGGCGGGGGTGTTGGGGGATGAGCCGGCGGTGGCTCTTTCATGGGTGGTAATCGGGTTGAAAATTGGGTGTGGATATCAAGTGCTTGTCGCGGATCAGTTTGACGTTGCCGTTGTGCTTTCCCAAAGATCTCAGGTTGAAGCGACTCGGCGTTTGTTGACGCGGGACCCGTGACCGACCGTGTGGGACCGGATGGTCGTACCGGTACTGTCGCCGGATGCACGAAGGTCGGCGGCGCCTGAACATTGTGGGCTTCGAAAGGGTCGTAAAAGAGATTAGAGTTCGGTATCGGAGTGGATGAGGGCATGGGCTGCATGGAATGAGAACGCCCATGGGTAACGGAGGAGCTAGGCGGCGGTGACGGACTAGCTGACTGGTCTTCGAAGGAATCGCCCACAGAATCTGCTCGCTGGCCTCCGCTGGTCGATACCGAGTCCTTTCTTAGAGAATTTCTTGGCCGCCGTGACGTAGTTGTTTTATATACACAAGGCAATGAAAAGCGCATGCAATGTTTGCATATCGGTTGTTCACCAGAACATCGAATCTATTCATCTGTTAGCTTGACCAAGGGATGGACAGGGCGAGGATGGTACCTTTTTCTTCCGACACACCTGACACGCCAAAGGGAGCCGCTGACGCTTTTTCCCAGCCTTCGTCAGGCCCCATTCGGAATTAAGTTCAGAGTCCCTCCCACTCCTCTGGGCTGTCGTTTCGGATCCCGATGTATGCGCCTGCAACTGTTCTCCAGGCGACGGCCCGTCAAAGTCCGGAGATGACGCACTTTGATACAGTGGATGATGGGATGAGCTGTGTTGCTGCGTGTTCGAGATATGACGTTGCTGTTGCTGCTGCTGCTGTTGTTGGTGGTGGTGGTGGTTGTGCTGCCGCTGCTGCAATTCGAGAGGCGAGGATGAAGGGTGGTGGGTCGGCAAAGCTGCCATAACCCCAGATTTGGCTCCACAAGTCTGTCGGGACTTGGGAGGAAAATTAAAGCTTCACCAGGCGAGCGAGGCGCTATCTCCGCAAGGAACGGTAGTTTCTATGCCCCGGACTGACACAGAGTAACACAACGATGCAACCGTTACGGATGAAGCGTAAATCGGTAGTTATACCACAATTCTCGGGAGATGAAAATATGTGTGTGTGTGGAGAAACACTGCAGCGCCTAGCGAGTTACACAGGGAAAGCTCGCCCGTTGATTGGCTCACGCACTACTGGTGGCGCGGCTCGGCCCACTCTCGGGTAGACGCTTTGGAATCTCCGTCATATTTAAACTTTCCGAATATCGGATCGTTTGTAGCCGAGCATTATATTCTGGAAAACAGTACCAAAACCAACTTTATATATCCTTCGCCTTCCGGATCGTTTTCGCGATAGCAACCAAAACCGGCGCCGGGATCTTAGGGCACTTGCCAAAACGTGCCTTGGGTGGGTCAGTAGTGATGAATGACATCTTCAGGAACCCCGAAGAGGTTTCCGACGTGGAACCGTTCGATCTGCAAAGGAGAAAACAAAATACAAGGATATCTAAGTCAATTTCTTTGCTCAATCGGGAGCAGCAACATTCGCATTCCAAGGATCTATGAGAAGACATCCAAGTAACTTTAGCGGGAACTTTTGTTGCACTCGGACGATAAGCATTCGTGTGTGGGAGACTTCCATGATTATATGGCCAACTACATGCAGTCTTCCGCGCAATTGGAACACCGATATGTATATTATCAATCCTTATTCTGATATCACTGGCACAGCCTCTTCGCGGAAAAGAGAACGGATGCACAAGTGCCGTCGTGCATAAATCTAGAGGCCCGGTGGACGCAAAACAAATCGGAGACGAACATTTCTTGCCGTCGGAAGTAATTCGGCACTTTGGCGGTGTCCACAGCTGGTCCCGGAAGTCCGACACGTGGCTTCAAAAGCTAGATACTCTATCTCACTGGATTTTCGCTACTGCCCATGTGCCAAGTTCTAAGATGGGATAATCCCGACATGTGAAGGACATAATGGCTAGGACCCCCGTCTCTGCGACGACTGAAGTAACTCACAGATTGCGGAGTATATGGGATAGGGGAAGATTGGTTTCAGACTCCAAGATCCGATTGGATGGTTGTTGCTTCCGACCGTGCAGGACCATGGTCTCGATCTTCAGGAGATGCAACACACTCTTGTACAAAGTCAATGTATCCTCATTCATACATCAGATTAGTCACAATTCAGACGCCCCCAGTGGCATGTGAAATGCTTCCGGACCCGCCGATGTTGATATCGAGGAATGGCGCGCACCGCAATGAGCTTTGAATCCTGAGCCACTGGGCCAATTTCCTGGCGGATGGAAAGTATTTTCGAAACACCTGCATGTCCATCTTCCGAAGGTGTTCGTCTGCGTCATCCCGTGCAAAAAGCGCTATTGCTTTTAGGCCAAGAGTGGACTTTCACGGGTGCCGAATGATCAAATAGGGATGAGCTTCTGTATCTGTTACACGCAGATCAGTGTGCCGTCACAATAGCGCTGACATGGCTAATGAATGTCTTTTATTAATAATACAAGGGAACCTTGCTAAATGATCGCTCTTTAATATCATATCCTCCATGGTCCTCTCAGATAGTTGCCAATATCTTGAATTGGTGAGCTGTCCATGCGAGACAATCGCATTCCCCGGTCGGCTGAAAGCGAAGTCTCCGGCAATTAAGGTTTTGAGATTATGTATGCAGTATCCATTGCCCATGTCGCGTGGACGATCGCAAAACAGGCTCATGTTTCTTCCGAAGTGGGGATTCGGCCCCACGTGGGCCGCCAGATAGGTCCCTGAATTTTACGATCTATTTTCATGATGTTGGTCTCTTCTGAAGCGACTTGAACAGAGAAGAGAAGAAAAATAAATTGGGCGTCCCCGCGTTTTGGCCAACGCAGAGTGTCCTGGCATTCCTCGGGTTCCGTGTGGATGTGACAGCTGCTCTTGCTGGTTGGGGCTTACAAAAGGAGCGCACTCTGATTTGCGGGGTGCGCCATTTGCAACCGCCGCTCACCGACTCCCCACGCACCATCTCGGGGGCCCAGGAAAAAGTGCTGCCAACAACTACAAATTTCTCGCAAACGCGCCATGGAGCGCCTGCGATAGACCTTCGATCCCCCCGGCTCTTCTGTGTTGCTCATGAATCAACTGCCAACAAGCACTAAACGCAACATGGACGACAGCAACAGCTCCTCGAGCAATTCGAAGCGGAGACGAGTTCCGGAGGCATGTCATGCCTGTCGGAAAAGGTAGCCGCCCATATCGCTCCTTTTTTCCCTACTTTCTGCAATGTACTGATCTCGCAATAGAAAAGCAAAGGCTTGCTCCCTTCCCAAGTCTCCTAACTGCCTTAGTGTGACGGCTCACGACCATGCGGATTCTGCAAGTCTAACAACACAAAATGCGAATACGATGCCCAGTTGGTGCCTATGGGGACAATCGAACAGTCACTGCTATATATGCCGGAGTATTCCCTTAGATTAGCGACAGATCTGATTGTTGCTTTAGATCAGTGAAACGTCTTACTGAACGGGTTGCAAATATTGAGCAATATCTTCGATCTGCCTCCGACCGGGATCGCCCTCGCCATATCAGTCCGAAGTTCAAAGAAGCACGCCAGCCTTCTGTTGAAGACAGCGATGGCTCGAAAGGTAAATTATACAATTTTTAGATTGAGCTGAATCCGGTTAGCCGAACAACCGGTCCTCGATTCTGGTAACGATGGAGTTACCTCCGTGGCGGTAGTGGATGACTCCCGAACGATTGAATATTACGGTACGGACGTTGTTTTCTTTCCCACTTACGGATAGGAGCGACAAGTACAGTTGCTTTTGCATCAAACCTATATCAAGCTGCTACCTCGCCAGTCGCTACACAGAGACGAATATCAACTTCACCCTCCGCACGTCGGCTTTCTGGTTTGGATCAGGTGGATCCTGTCCTCAGCGCCCTTCTTAATCCCGAAACAACTTCTACAGAAGACTATACCCCTCTTAAACCTCCAAGCTCGAGATTCGACGATATCGCCCACAAACCAATTGCTGACAGGCACTTGGCCAATTATTTCGCTACTATCCATGCTTTAATCCCTGTCCTTCACGAACCCTCATTTCGCGCGTTGTATGATGGCTTTTGGTCGCGCTTGGCTCTCCAAAGCGGGAGTCCTAGAATGGACCCAAATGTGCGAAAGATTACGGCACCCCTGGTCTTTTCCGTTCTTGCTCTCGGTGCTCTTTACGAAGATGGCTACAATGATCATGCTTTCTGGGCCAAAGAATGGTTTGCCAAAGCAAGAGAAGGAGTGAATCATGCGGTTGAGGAGTGCTGTTTTGAAACCTGCTTAGCCGTTTACTTCATGGTTTTGCTCCGTTCGGAGCTGTGAGATTGACTGCTAGGCTTCCTACTGTCAACATGTGATTAAGCCGAACTTGGCCTACAATTTTCTTGGAATCGCGATTCGTCTCGCTTATTCTATTGGCTTAAATAGATCCTCAGTCTCAGTTGCCTATTGCGAGGCAGCATGGCCTGGTGTAGGCAAGACAGTGGTGGCTGAGATGAGCAAGCGTATTTGGTGGCAGGTATTTCTCCGGTAATTCAGATTCCGCTCACTTTACTTAGATGTATACCGTTGAAGTGGAAGTTGCACTTGATACCGGGCGGCCTATATGCATTCGAAACAGTGATATCGACGTTGAATGGCCTGTCGAAGTCGATGATACCGTACTCCCTGACTTGAGATGACATTAACAGCAGATGGTTTCCATAGACCAAACCGTAATGACGAAACAAGTCGGAGCATCAAAGATCTCATATCTCATTGCTCTGTCACGGTTCTCAAGGATTATCCGACGGATGTTGAAACTGGTATCAATGCCGGTGAGAAATATATCTAACTTGTAGTTGTACCCGGTCAAGAAGAGAGGGGTCACTTTCCCTGCGATCACGGAGGCTCTGATGGACTTGGATCGCCAGTTTTGTGAATGGCGCGACCATCTTCCACCACATTTGAGTTTCCATCAGCCTAGGAATAATCTTAACGAGCCTTTATGGATTACGCGAGCCCGCGCTGCCATGCACATTCATTTCAATCACGTATATATAGTCATGCACCGTCCTCTCCTCACAGCCCCTCACTTCTCCACGCCCTTCCTTTCCAGCGAGGCCAGCAATGAAATGGGCATCAATGCCGCCAAGGAAAACATCTCTCTTATCCATACGAACCTTGGTCAAGACCCTCCACTCCGCAAGTGGATGTATTATTGTTATTATAACTTCATGGCGGAGCTTGCGGTTTTAACAATGCTCATCAAACAGCCTTTTTCGGAGGAAGCAAGAGAATGGGCGGCGTTTGCTAATATGGCAACCGAATCGTTCGAATGGATGCTGCCTCTCAATGCAGCAGCAAAATGTCGCACCATGTCAAAGGCATTTGTCGACGATTGGCAGTCGAAAGTAGATGCGGCCAAATTGAACGGGACTTATAGCGAAGGAGCAAAGCGTCGGCGATCCAACAATCCAGACTCCAACCAGAGAGCGCGCTTACACGACCAACATCCGAATACTCCGTCTCCCCAGCTCGGCTTTCCTCTGCACCAAGCCTCAGCTGCCTATCCGCAATCCTTTATGCATAGCGAGTTTCAAACGCCCGCACTGATATCTCCAAGAGGCTCGGATACGTCGTACTCTCCGTTGAATCCTATGAGATATGACGTGCAACCACCTTTGCCGTATTCCACAACACAAACCTTGGATGCGGCAGCAGCAGAGACGCTTCAAAGCTTCAGCGGAACCGGGTGGCCAAACCAAGGGATCTTTGTGGGTGACGGCGCAATGGGCTGGACGTACAATTTTGAGGATCTCTTTGGGGATTTATCACGCAGTAACATGGGTGGACAAGGCGGAATGTGATCACCCTTCCCTTGGGTCGGTTTGATGCGATCTCCAGCTGTTGCGTTTCGGCTGCGCCAGCGCGCCGGCGGAGATGATGATGTTCATGTGAAGATTATACCAGGGTTTGTTGAGTTGAAATCAGTTGGGGGGGTCGGGTGGATTTCGTGGGATATCACCACTTTTTGAAAACTTTATCTGCGGCGGAGTAAAGTTTAAAGTGTCACGGATCCTCGCAAACTGTATTCTATGGGACGGACTGATGTAAAGATTTACCTCTATTGTATAACAAAGTGGTGTGCCCGATATAGCTCTTATTTGTATAAAATTCTATCTCTGGGATAACTGTGAAATATTCATCAATCATCTACAACGTATTTACAATGTTTATATGAAGTTGGGTACTTTGTCGCCCTTCTCGCTCAACACTGCATCGCTCAGTTTTCTTTGAACAGGGTCTTGCATACATACTTTTGAGACGGCGAGCGTTGATTGCCGTGATCATGAGGGTTGCCCACATAGACACCGTTCCAAGTAGGCCGAGACAGATCAATATAACGGTGGGTTCCGAGCCTATATTAGTGGATCTCTCCGCAATACCGCGCGCCAAATTACCAACTGCTCTAAGGAATTAGATGCTTCATCTCAAGTTCATACATTTGAAGCCATTCCTGTTGCCCGTTTTTAGCTTCCCACAAGCTTGTTAGCAACCAGGAAACAACTCCTGGAAAAGCAGGGTAGATACGTGCGTGCTCAGGCAAATACTGTACAAGCAGCGCGAGACCTGAGGCGGCGACTTAAACCCCCTGCATACTTGGCACCAGGTTTACTCGACGCAAGAACAAGGAAGAACCAAACAAGTGCCAATAAAAGTAGTCCTCCGACGAAGGAGCCTCGCTGTTTTTCATGGTTGGATAAGAACGCCATGACAAATATACAAATGAAGCAAGCGCAGAAGTATACAGGCACTGTAATTATTTGCGCTTTTGGCTCGGAACAGCCGATCTGAATGATTATCGAAAGTAGAAACAGGGAAATTCGTAGAAATGCCAAGAGTGTTAGAAACCAAGCTTCCGAGATGGTTAAGACACTATGTATGTACTCACCCCGTAAGTCCAAAGACTGACATATTTGCAAAAATGCCTGCTTGAGATATTTCCAATGGAAGTCCTCGTCCATCCCAACATCTGTGCCATCGTAAGTTAGTCTGTGAGTTACAAAGGCGCGTGTCCTCTTCTGTGTGAAAGGAGGCTGTTTGGGGGACCTCGTATAGAAGGAAAAAGCGCGCAAATTGCGAGAACTACCGTCGCAATTCCTTCAAGAAAGACAACTAAAAAGTAAGACAGTTATCGATTTCAGTGTATACCCCATGACCAACAAGCAAGTCCCTCAATTCCATCCATCTTCTCAATGGCGTAAGCAAGTATGCCACCGAAGGCATCTGCAATAGTTGCGGCGGAAAAGAACAAAGCAGCTCTGTACTGTACATCTGACGTTAAGATATGCCCACTCTGATTGAACCATACGATAAGCTACACCAGGGAACAGCCCAGCTTCTTTCACAGCAAGGAAGAGTCTGGCGGCTAAAAGCCCCTGGGAGCTCTTCAACCATTGGAGTTGGTGATATGACGTAAATTTAGCTCGACTTCGTGATTGCGGCGGGATCTGATCGCAGATCTGTGGATCTACTTATGCAGCCACGCACCTCTTCAGCCACTTAGACTTGGAGGATATTTTGCCAATGAAACGTGCTCGTTTTTGGACCAATCCGCATTCCGAACGCCCAGAGTGATCAGGGGGTAGCTTTCAGGGGTATAATCACATCACTAACAGCTCATGCAATTTCGCGGTAGTAATCGATCACGGACGGAGATTGCAGAGAACGCATGTGGTTTCCTAATATGGACGAATCTACATGAGGCCGACATGTTGTCTTATCTGACGGCGGCAGTGTTTTTATCAGAGACGGGAGGGGTTTAGCGGTTAGATATTAGGCATGTACCAAAACTTCTTTTATGTGTTGGGCCTGAGATCCCTACTTCATCACCAAGTAAAGTAACTGAAGCACGTGCTTTGCTCTCCCTGGATCTTTGCTTGCCAGCTTGGCTCGCGTGGAGATTTTCTTTCTAGAGTCAGTCAAACGGCGTTCTGCCTGGAGACATGTGAAATAAGATACTATAATATTTTGATAACGAGATATCTTAATCTGCGAATTGCGGTCCGAACAGACTGTACAACTTCCGTTGACTTGAAAAATGAATACTTTGTCTAAGCCATATCGTGAAATCCCAATAATAGATAATAACTCCGACACCTAACACCACCAAAACCAAACGTGCTTTCAGTTGTTCGTCCGTACACCATTCCTTTTCCAATATGGATATCTTGTGCAAGCTTAGATCATTGCTCTTGTATGAACGCTAATATCGACGAGAATAAGCCCCCCGAGGGGCCAAATTTGCAGAGTTCCTGAGGGGATCAACGCATGTAGTTGCCAGATGGAGATCCCTCGACCTCCTGGTAGCGATACATTGCTCGTTGATCCGAAGTTGGAAGTTGCATTGGTTGTCGCCGAACGGCCCATTCTTGGGGCATCTACCGATGAGCAAAACCCTCATCTGAGCGTGAGATTACCTGTTGACGAGGATCATGGTGACCAACATCTGCGTCACCGCGATGATATTGTTCGTAATATTGGGATTGATAGTGAGCCAAAGGGCTTTGATTCGTAGGACTGACCACCCTTTGAATTTGATCCTGGGAATGCATTCCTTGTTGTGGATAGGAGTGAGGTGAAGCGGGATGATCCATCATATTGGGATGATTCTGTTCTTTTCCTGTAACGAGAATTAGCAATTCTGTACAAATCTGAAGTTAAAAGGCGATTACCTCCTTGTTCTCCCATGAGGGGCACAGCAACATAAGTATCTTCGCGCCCGGAGGTGTTGATTTTCGACAGCAGACCTCGATTGTCGGGGAGATAGGCTGTTGCGGATTGTCCATAAGGCCGAACCTCTTGAGATTGGTATCGTGCTCCTCCATGGCCGTTCATAGCTACATTGTCAGTGTTGTATATGAACAGGACATTACGGGAGGCTGGAACCGTCGGGGATGTCGAGTCTGGTGAATAAACAGACCGGCTAGTGGGAACGGGTGATCCCAGCAAATCTGAGCTACGAGTATGATGGTACGCGCCTCCAGCAGAACGAGCACCTCGTTCGTTGGGCGTAATAGGACTCAAATAGCCTGAGGGACTTCTTGGGTCCGCCGAGTAAGGCTGCTTGAAGCTACCTCCCGTCGACTTGCGGGTGGCGGCTGCGGGTCTCTGTCGTTTGGTTTCGATATGGAGTTTCTTACTACATGAATCAGATATCTGCTCCGAATAGGATTGATACGCATTGCGTCTAGTTGCGCAAGCAGCAGCGGCGGTGTAAGAGCATTGATGCTTAAAGGCGCTGCAGTACCCGCAGGCAGGCTTTCCGAAATTGCACCGCGCTTTTTCTACAAGGGGTCAGCCATCAGGGCACCAGACTGAATAAGGAAGACGGAGACCGACTCTTTCGACAGGTGTCCTGTTTTGAGGATTAGCATCATCGTGAATGAGAAAAGTGTGACGGAATGATGATCGTGGGGGTGATACACAAGCCTTCCCGTACGAGCCGGGCTTTGTTCTTTGGGTAGAGGCCGGAGAATTCTCAGCATCTGGCGGCGAAGGCTGTTCCTCGGGCGAGCTGGCGTACATGATCGTCCGAGGCGTTAATAATGTCCGAGTATGGAACTATATATTATGAAAGACTGTTAGCTCCGGAGCCGCCCAAGCGTTGATGGCGGAGCGAAGACGGTATTTTTGAGGGTTCGGCTTTAGAACTTATATGGACGAGTGTGATAACCGCGCCGTAGCCTTGGGCGCTGGTGGGTTGTTGTTGCTGGAGGCTCGCACGCACGAATGATTGTAAGGGAGGCAAATTGTGCCCACTGGTTGCATCAGTTCATAAAACTCTACAGACGTAATAATCTTTTAGTTCAGAGCGCCTTGTGCTGTGCCTTCTCCCTTTCGTTCTTAAAAGTGGGATGCGCGGGCCGGCGACGAAACCCAAATAAGCACATGTTGCGTGCGACCTGTGTGCGTGTGTGTGTCTGTGCCTTGCTGCGCCGGGTGCAGTCGCGCAGAAAGGCAAAACTGCCTTCGGAGTTATCCACTTTACGTTTGTGTCAATGTTGACAAAGCAAACATTTTAAAAAGGAATCTTTCGCAAGGACCGAGCGCGCACAAGCGCACGTTTTTATTATTTGCAGGATCTAGGCGCAACCTTAATTCAGGGCAGCCCGACGCTCATCCTCGTGTTCCCAGACGTGCGAAAGGCGACGCAGCCAATCAAGCGATTCACAGCCAGAGCAACTACATATATTCTCCGAGGCAAAATGAATCTGTGCCTGGCCCAATCAGTGTATGTAGTCAGTGTAAACGGGGATCAGTTCAACCAGTTGCAACTTGCAACGCCACTTATTATACCTATATTTTAATATAGCTGCTACCAGACAGCTTTCTGATTGGTTGTCTGCAAGCTGACACAAGCACACGCGTGCGTCGGCCAGCCAAGGTACCGGAACTTTAAATTCTCCCCCTTCACTTGACTCCAGGCTACTGAAACTTGAACATGTCCTGCCGAAGATTCCACGGCAGAAGAATGCACAGGCTATTAGGTTGGATAATTGTATTGCCATATTATCCATAGTAGTACATTCACAGCGTTCGCAATCCAATGAGCGCACCCTTTCTTTAATATTTTATTAAGGTTTCCGATCGATGCATATGCGTCTTAGTGGTGTGACAGGCTATCTCTCCTGAATGCATCTTTTATCCATTGTTCTAACCATCTCACGTTACGACGGTAGATGACAAGGTCAAACACTGGGCCGCAGAGTATCTATGCGCAAGGTCCTCCTTATGACATCGGATCAAACGGCACACCTTGATTTTGACGGCTCCACATCCGAGAGTCACGAAACAGAGCACGTAAGAATAATAAAGATAATGCAATTGGGTTTAGCGTATCGGAGAATTCGGTGAGTTTCCCAATCAATGTCAAAGGTCTACGGACTTTAGTTTCCACTGCACTGCCTCGACTGCGTCAAGAGGTAAAATAAACTTATAACTCAAGCATGCCCGGACTGTTACGCAATGAAAATAGTTCGCACCATGTGAATAGACGGGTCCAGCCTTCCCACTTTTAGGCGTGACGCTTAGTCTCTACCGCGGCCGCGCCTCATGCAAGATGGATGGATACCGTATGTACTATCACTTCTCCCTCGCCACGCGCTCATGCAGGACCGTGTGTATTCCGTACCCGGTCCTCATACTGCATAGTAAATGAACCACATGACCCGATATCCGCCGGCATGCTGCAGTAGTCCCCGGCACTCACACACCAAGTCCATAGCCGAGCTTATCACAATTGACTGAATTTATCCGTGTTGTGTTTGTCCTTTCGGCAACGATTTAACCTTCCTTTTATACCCACTATCGGCGGATGAGCTGCGTGTCACTACGCACCGCCTCTTTTGTATCCGCACCATGTTCCGTGCACGGGTCTCTGTGCGGCCAATAAACGGTAGGAGACCATAGTTGACATGACTATTGCGGTCTGTGCTGGCAGCACTCGCGGGGTGGCTTTGAGGGTCCAAGTAACGCCAAGTTAACAAGAGGAGGGGAAATATTTAGCTGCTTTGATTTTAAGACGGGTCCGGTGAGGCGGCTTGGCTCAGAACGGTCCGCGGGTTTCCCGCCAAGGAGGTTACGGCTCGTTCTTCCCGGTCCCGCGGCGGCTTGGCATTATCGTCAATCAAGATCGTCCAAAGCCTTTTGTTCATTTCGTAGAATGCTCCCAAGACAGTCTCCTGGACCTTGAGATTGTTGTACAGCAGCCTTCAAGGACCTACAAAACATTGTCAGACCAAATGAAAGGCGAATCCGACGAGATCAACCACACCAGGACCGAGCGCGATAGACCGAGCTTAGTATAACCGATCTGGCTTCTGCGCGCACAGCTAGCTACAGTATCTGCGGCGTGAAGTAAGTGTCTCCGGATGCAGAGGGGAAAAAGAAGACCAAGAAACGGACCATCGAGCTGGCTAGCCTTCTAAGGCAGATGTGCTGAGATGGGCAAATATTCGGATAGCGATCTATTGCGTATGTCCCAAAGTATACCCCCAACGATATTGCTGATATGGCTGCCGCTCTCCCGCTCAAGAGAACATGCCATCGCTGGCGCTCAGGGATAGTCGATCTAAAGGGAAGATGAAGAGGACTTGAGAGCAGGCATTTGCAACCAAATTTTTGAAGTTCCCTTTTGGTAATGGTAGATGCATTCGGGGACGTTTTTAAGATCAAATCTTACTGCATTCATAGCCGAGGATTTGGTTTCCTTTCTTAAAGCGCTTTCCAGGAATATAACGAATGTCCGACATGAGAAGATGGAGAGGAAAATCTCTTTTCAGAACCGAGGCTCTGTACAACGACCCCACCTAATTGCGGATCGAGATAGGAACGAGCTCTCGTGCGGCGGGGTGATTGGTGACATAGCTCGAGAAATTGGCCGCTGAAAGTCTGTCAAGGAACCTGCAAG
>Ga0302325_10024390_pt1 | contig 12578 bp, 8 predicted proteins | sample Palsa_T0_2_FD_201948 | JGI IMG/M metagenome (GOLD analysis project Ga0302325, IMG submission 201948) | Peat permafrost microbial communities from Stordalen Mire near Abisko, Sweden - Palsa_T0_2 | ecosystem: Environmental > Terrestrial > Soil > Palsa > Peat permafrost | place: Sweden: Abisko...
CGGTCGCCACGACGAATTCGAATTCTCCGGTGTTATTCAGATTTGTCGAACCTGAGCCCGGATCACCGGGGATACCGTCGCCGTACGCGCCGGTGTTCGTGTAATTGATGGCTGCCGATTGCATCTGGATGATGAGCAGCAGGTCGCCGACGGCAATCGCTTTCTGGGCGCCCGCCGCGGAAGCCGCGCCCAGCGTGACGGAAGTCGCGCCCGCCGCTACACCCGTAACCACGGCCCCCGGCGGGTAATAGGCGTTTACGATTCCGGTGATCGATCCGCCGAGCCCGTCATTCCCGGGCAACGCGCAGAGCATCGGCTGGACCACGGTAATCGCGGTCGCGCTGTTATTGCCAGAGACCGGGTCAGCAGGGGCCGAAGCGGAAATCGAAGCCGTGTTCGATAGCGTGGAGTTGCTCGCCGGGGCCTTCACCGTGATCGTGATGATATCGGTCGAACCGACCGCGAGAACGCCGATGGTGCAAGTCACCGTAGCCGCGCCGGAACACGTAACGCCGGCTGGAATAGCCGACGACGAAACAAAGATCGTGCTGGCCGGAATCGTATCCGTTAAGGTGGCGCTGGTCGTAGCGACCGGACCCAGGTTTTGAACCTGGATCGTATAGACCAGCGTGCCGGAAGTAAAAACGGGCGTGGGTGCTGCCGAGATCGACACCGCCAGATCCGCGCCGCCCGCCGTCTCGACCAGCACGGAGGTGGTCGTGGCGTTGTTCGATGGCGTGGGATCCGCCGTTGACGAAGTGGCGTCCGCGGTGTTCAGGATGGTCGTTCCCGACGCCACCCCCGCGGCGACATTCACAATGTACGTAAAATTCGCGACCGCGCCATTTCCGAATGATGCGCCGTCGGTGCACGTTACCGCACCGGCGTTGCCTGCCCCAGGGGTCGCCGCCGTCCATCCTGCGGGACACGTGATCGAGTTGAAGGTGGTGTTGGGAGGCGTTTGCTGATACAGAACTGCGGCGTTTACCGCATTCGGGCCGTTGTTCGTTATTGCTTCCGTGTAGGTGATCGTGCCGCCCGGAGAAACCACGGAGGCCGACGTGGTCTGAGTTAGAGAAAGATCCGCCGACTGCGCGGCCACCGGAGCGGGCGCCAATAGAAAACAACCCCCGGCTGCAGCCGCGCACACGCTGATGCAAAGCGCCTTGCGCAGGCGTAGCGTTACCGCCGCGCGAATGTGCTGCGCGAAGCGGCGCGCGCCGGCTCGCCAGGAACTGAACCGGGAGTCCTGCCTCATACGGCCGGCTTCGCCGTCGTTTTCCGCGAAGCTCACGCGGCCCAGGATGTCGTTTCGACCGACGGAATCGTTCGCCCAGCCCGCATCCCCGCGCGTTTCGATGCCCGAATCCTTGGCGCGCAAGGCCACGACGCGATGGGCCTTGAATCCCCGGCCTTCGCGCGTCAGCAGAATATTTCCCCGACGGATGGATGCAGCATCCACGGCAGCGACGGTAAGCAGTTCTCCGCCACTCAAGTTGGGGGTCATGCTCGCGCCTTCCGCGCGGAATCGCACGGGCGTGCCGGAGCGCAAGAAATCTTCAGCCAGTTTGCCGAACAGGCGTGAATCACGCCGCGGCAGTTTTTCCGAGCTCTTCACGGAGCAAAACCTCCACGGCCGTAAAATCGGGCACGAAAGAAAATTCAAAGCAGGGAATGCAAGCCGTAACTCTGCTGAAGAATTCCAGAATGAACGCCACCCCGTCCGGCGAGTGGTGCGGCGGGAAGCTGCGCGCAAATAATTCCGCGCACGCCGTGGTGCGGCTCAGCAGGCGCAACGCATTCTTCTCGCCGTGAGCCAGAACAAAAATTCCGTCGAGGGGCCACCGGTCAGCCTCGGCGATTCCCGCGTCTCCGTGCCAAGGCGTGCCGTACATCCAGATGCGACCTCGTTCCCGGCGCAAGATGATGCGATCGTCGCTGAGGACTCGGGCGCCGATTTTTTTCGACCACAGCCGTGAAGAGGTGCTCTTTCCCGCTCCGGAATGCCCCGTCAGCAGCAGGCCCCGGCCGTCCGGCGCAATGACCCCGCAGCCGTGGACTTCCACGCCCTCGCCCGTCGACAGGCGGTGAATCCAGAGGAGTTCGTCCAGCGGATATTCCAGCGGATCCAGCGGCTGGTCCGCCGCAAAATATTCGCGCGACATCTCGATGCGTCCTGACTTGAAATCCGGCGACACGATAGCTTGCTTGTACGGCAAATTCCCGATGGCGTCCGAAGTCAACCGGAAGCAAAATCCATCGGTGTTTCGAAACAATTTCCACAAACCGTGGGAATCGAAGACCAATTTCCCCGGATCAGAATCGTAGCGGCCGCCGAAACCCACCTCGAATTCCAGGTCGCATTTGCGATCGAGCACCAGAAAATCGCTGATTTGCGCATCCGGCAGCAACAACGGGCCGCCTGCGACCGCCGTAGCCCCAAGCGAAATGCCTCCGATTCGCGCCGCCATGCGGCTGGTCGCGCCCGGAGCGCGCAAGTTTTTCGATGCTGGGCGTGCGTGCATATATATCCCGTCAGGACCCGAAGGAGCTGCATCCGCCGACGGCGACGCCGCATCCCGTGGCCGCTGGGCCGGCCGAGGTGGGAATCTTGCAATGCCCCAGCACGGCTTCATCCGGCCTCAGGCTCACGCGGATGATTTTCGGAGCTTCGTAGGGCTTGGCGTCCTTTTGCGAATTTTGGTTATGTTCGGTCATTGAGATTCACTCTTCACGCATGGACTCCACAGGAGCCGCAGCCGCTTCCGCACCCCGAACTTTGCTGCAGCACCGGCAGCAGCGCGCTGGTCTGTGGCGGAATCCAGGAACCGACGTTGACCTCGCCATTTCGAATTCGTTCGGCCGACTTCGCCAATTTCTCGTGCGAAGCTCCACCCTCGCAGCACTCGCATTCGCCGTGGGGCGGCGCCGAAACTCCGAGCGCCATGGCGCGCAGGTGCGCTACCTCGCACAGGAATTCCACGGGCGATTCCGCGTCGCCGTTTTCCAGTTCTCCATTCGCGGCGCACATGCCGCAGAGTGAATGGAGCCGGCAGGAATCGCACTTGCTCTGCCGCGTCTTCTTTCGGCCGCGAACGCGTCCTAGAAAATCATCCCAGCCCGCGCCGAAACTGCCGGAGCGCCAGTCGTAGCTTTCCTGATGCGACAGCACGCAAATGCTGATTTGGCCGTAGGGATCGATGGCGCACGAGGATACGCCGCCGCCGCAGGTGTACACATGCTCGGCGCTGAACGTGTTTCCCGGCAACGCCAGGTCGCGGTCGATTAGTTTCTTGTAGTCGTTACGGCGTCGTGGTTCGTGAAAATCGAGCGCGACCGCGTCTTCCGGGGTCAGCCGCACCGCTATCGGGCTTTGCGAGCAGTCCGTTCGCGGATTCACCAGCGGGTCGAATTTGAAGTCCACGCCAAAATCCTGTTCGGCCATGCGCTGCATTTCATAGACTTCGTGGCGATTGACCGTGGTCGGAACGGTTTTCAGCTTCAGGGGCAACTTCCGGTCGAGCAGCAGGCGAATGCCGCGCATGCAGCGGTCATACGAACCGGGGATCCTCGTCAGCGCGTCATACGTTTCGCGAGTTGCCCCGTAAAGCGTGATCTCGATGGCGAACGGCCGGTATTCCGCGAGATAGTTCGCAATGCGTTCGGTTACCATCGTGCCGTTGGTAAACAGGGTGATCAGGAAGCCCTTGGACTTCGCATACGCGTAAATATCCAAAAAATCCGCGCGCGCGAATATTTCGCCGCCCGTGAAAAGAATCCAGAAGGCGCCGGCTTCGGCGATCTCATCGAGCAAACGCCTGTACTCTGCGAGCGTAAGTTCGCTGTGGCGCGCCGTCCTGTCCGCCATGGGAAGATTGTTGTAGCAATGCTGGCATTCGAGCGGGCAGCGGTGCGTAAGCTCGATGGAAACCTCCATCGGCGTGCGCTTTCCCGACGTGCGCTCGTGCACGGCCAGACTGAATGCGGAGTAAGTGGTCTCGTTCATTCCCAAGTGCCCAGCCGCCTAAACTGGGGTAGCGCCCGCCTACGCAGGCTCAACCAAGCCTTCGTCCGCCAATTCCTTAAGAAACGATTCGGCGTCCAGGGTCGCCTGCTCCGCCGATAGTCCGTACTGTGCTTGGAGATGGGAAATCAACGCGGCGGGTTCAAGGCCCTTCTCGATGAGCGACCACAGTTTGGTTCCCGTTTCGTTGAAGGTATAAATGGAATCCAGATCAGCCGCGCCGCGGCGGATTGGCACCACGATCGCTTCATCCGCGACCACCCGCGAGACGACGTTCGCACTGCGGCGAACGCGCCCGGACACAACTTCGCCCAACAAACCCATGCACCATCCCCCAAGTCCACGAACCGGTTGCCTAAACCAAATCCCGAACGCCTGCTGTTAACTTAGTTGGCATGGGGTGACGACTCAACCGGTTTCAGGGGGGGTGGTGCCTAATTGTCAACGGCAGGCGCGGGTATTGACGAGTGCGACAATTTGAAATCGGATCCGGCAAACGTGGTCAAACTCGCCATCGGCCGAGACTTCTTCGCCGGCGGCTAGTTTCCCAGCAGCTCACGGCATTTTATTAATTCGTCGAGTGACGTGTTGCCGCCGCACATGACCAGAACGACGTGATGGTCTTTCGTGAAGTGGCGCCGCAGCCGCTCGGCCGCGGCCAGGGTGCAGGACGCGGCGAGTTCCGTGACGATCTTGGCGCGATCGAGAAGATATTCCAAGGCGATGAACGCTTCCTTATCGGAAACGACGGTGACCGATTCGAGCAACTGCTTGGTGGCGGCCAGCGTGCGTTCGCAAACGGACGGAGCTCCAAGCGTCTTGGCGAGCGAGGTCATCTTCTCGACCTCCACGACGCGGCCCGCTTTCCAGGCGCGCGCCATCACATCCGCGCCTTCGGTTTCCACACCCCAGACGCGAACATTTGGGCGTTGGGATTTCACGGCCGTGGCCACGCCGCTGGCCAGTCCGCCGCCCCCGATACTCACGATAATGTCCGTCACTTGCGGCGCGTCCTCGAGAATTTCGAGCCCCACGGTTCCTTGCCCGGCGACGATGAGCGGATCATCGTAAGGATGCACCAGAGCCCAACCCTGCGATTCGTACGCCGGAGCTTTTTCAAAAGCGTCGACCATGTTGCGTGCGGTGACAATCTCCGCGCCGTAGCTGCGCGCGGCTTCGAGATAGTTCTTCGGCGTATATTCCGGCATTAGGAGCAACGACTTCAGGCCGAGCTGGCGCGCCGCGTAGGCGACGGCCTGGCCATGATTGCCACCACTGACCGCCAGTACGCCCTCGGAAGCTTTCTCTTGCGCGCGCGTGAGTTCGAGGATTTTGTTGAACGCGCCGCGAACCTTGAAAGCGCCCGTCTTTTGAAACAATTCCAGCTTCAAATGAAAATTCGAGCCAAATCTCTCGCTGAGGCTCTGGCTGCGCTCCAGCGGCGTGCGCCGGATAAACGGCGCGATCCGCTTCTGTGCTGACAGAATGTCCTGCAGGGTTGTCGCGCCCGCCCGTACAGTTGTTGCTTCGCTCTCAAGCGATAATCCGTCTGTCGCCGTTTCCATGAATTTCTCTCCTGTCCTGTCTCGATGCGTTCGATGTTCGGCTCCGCGATTTCTCCGTGGACGGCCGCCTTAGACGGCCCACAAATATTGATCGGGATCGTAATGCACGCTGGCGTCGTCGAGAAAATTACTTGCCGCCGAGGCCGGGCTCTCTTCCGCGCCGGCGCCGCTGGCCGCCGCGGGAGTGGAGACCGTGACGAATGAGCTGCTCTCGAGCGCCAAGCACGAATATTCGCCACGCGGCGGGACGGAGAGCATCTGGCTCGCGCGCAAGGTGACTTCTTCATGGCGAACACGGACGCGCAAGGCGCCCTGCAGCACCAGAATCACCTGCTCGGTTTCGCGCGATTCCGCGGGCGTGGTGGCGCCTTCGAGCAGTTCGACCATGGACACCGCAAGATTGTCGCCCTCCAGCGATTTCCTCCATTGTGACGAGGTGACTTCTTCCGCCTTAATGTGATTCCAATCCCAGAACTTCATTTGAGCCCTCCGTGTTCCAAATTTTCGCCGCTAAAAACGAAGAGGCCGTTATCCTTTTGGGGGATAACGGCCTCTGGCGTTTCGAGATTTTGTTTCGCCGGCCGCTATCCGCTCTCTGTGAGCAAAGTAATTCGAATAATATTGCCAATAATAATTAAGGACCGCAGAGTGGAGTGCGCGGAAGGTACGGAGAAAGCCGGCCGAATCTGGAGCCTCGCGCGCGAGAGCGCTCCAGCGGTGGGATCGAATTGGGCCATGCTCTTCATTATTCTAGGAATACCACCCCGCGCCCGGCTACGCCAATAAAAATTGCTTATGATTGCCTAAACCCTACTGTCATGGATTGAACTTTCTACCACGTCAGACCGCTGATGGTTGGGCCGCTCGGGCCGCCTCACCCCGGCTCGCCGCGGCCTTCGCGACCGGCCGCTCGGGACGATCGAAACGCGAGAGGAACGGCGCCCAGGTTTCTTCGAGCGGGCACGGCAGTTTGACCGGCTCGAGCCTCGCCAACGGCAACGAGAACGCGCTGCGCAGCAGCCGTTTCGCAAGCGGACTGCCGGTGAGCCGCAAGTGCTCGCCGAGCAATATACGCAACCACTCGTCTTCCTGTTCGCCAATGCCGGCCCGGCGCACGAATTCATCGTTGTACGTAAATTCTCCGATGGCATCGTCGAGCATGTACGCGAGCCCGCCCGTCATTCCGGATCCAAGGTTTCGCCCGGCATTTCCCAGGACCATTACCACGCCGGCGGTCATGTATTCGCAACCGTGCTGGCCTAGCCCTTCCACCACCGCGAAAGCTCCGCTATTGCGCACCGCGAAACGTTCGCCGGCGCGCCCTGCGATGTAGATCTCGCCGCTCGTCGCGCCGTACAGCACGGTGTTGCCCGCCAGCACGTCGCCGCGCTCCGACGCCGCGGCCCCTGCGGTGATGGCAATGGCCCCGCCGCTCAGTCCCTTACCGACGTAATCGTTGGCTTCCCCGGAAAGGCGGAAGTGGACGCCCTTGACCAGGAATGCTCCGAAACTCTGGCCCGCGGAGCCGCGAAAATCGAAGCGCGCGGTCTTGGCGCCCAGGCCCGCAAAATCACTTCCGCGCAAAATATGTCCGCTGAGATGCGCGCCGATGCTGCGATCGGAATTGCAGATCGTAAAGGAATGTTGGCTCAGGGCGTTCGGCTTCGCCAGGCGGTCGGTTGCCTTCTCCAGTTTGTAGTGAAGGTCCACGCCGAGCTCCGGGCGCCGCACTTCCGTCGAGACGGCTGGTGCGTGCCTCCTCGGCCGGCTCCGCGACGCCTGAATCAGAGGGCCAATGGAGCGCGCTGCACCTTCGCTCTTCGGTCGCAGGTTGCCGACACAGCCGACGATTTCGTCCAGTGAGCGAGCGCCTAGCTTCGCGAGAATTTCGCGCACCTCTCCCGCCACGCCGCGCATGTAATTCATCAGCATTTCCGGCTTGCCGCCAAATCGGGCGCGGAGTTTTTCATCCTGCGTGGCAATGCCCACCGGACACGTATTCAGATGGCACTGGCGCGCCATGATGCAGCCGACCGCCAGTAGCGCGGCAGTGCCGAATCCAAATTCATCGGCGCCGAGCAGCGCCGCGATCACCACGTCGCGGCCGAATTTGAAGCCGCCGTCCACGCGCAAACGCACGCGATCGCGGAATCCCGCGCGAAGCAGAACGGTGTCCGCATCCCGCAGTCCAATTTCCCACGGCAGGCCGGTGTTTTTTATCGAAGTAAGCGGTGACGCGCCGGTGCCCCCGTCAAATCCGGCGATCGTAATCACGTCCGCGCCCGCTTTGGCCACGCCCGCCGCGATGATCCCGACTCCCGCGCCGGATACAAGTTTCACGCCAATTCGCGCGCGTGGATTCACCGCGCGCAAATCGTAAATTAATTGCGCCAGATCCTCGATGCTATAGATGTCGTGATGCGGCGGTGGAGAAATCAGCGACATTCCCGGCACGGCGTGGCGCAGCCGCGCGATGTAGGAATTTACTTTCATGGCGGGAAGCTGGCCGCCTTCGCCGGGCTTCGAACCTTGCGCCATTTTGATTTCGATTTCTTCGGCGCGCGCCAGATATTCCGCGGTGACGCCGAATCTGGCCGACGCAATCTGCTTTACTTTGTTCGCGGCTTCGGGCTCGCGCCGGTACACCTCCGGATCTTCGCCGCCTTCGCCGGTGTTGCTGCGCGCGCCCAGGCGATTCATGCCAATGGCGATCGCGCGATGCGTTTCCGGGCCAAGCGCGCCGAGAGACATCGCTTGCGCGCAAAAGCGGCTCAGGATGGCGCTTTCTGGTTCCACTTTGCCCATGGAGATCGCCGTGCCCGGCACGATTTCGAATTGGTCGCGAACCGCCACGGGCTCGCGTGTTTGCGACAGTTCGGCAAAGCTGGCGTAATTTTCAGGTGTCACGGATTTGATGTAGCGGTGCATGCGGCGCACAAGTTCGGGGGAATTCGAGTGCCGTTCGCCGGAATGGCGGAAACGATAGAGGCCCGCATCCTGTAGCGTTGCGGCTTCGTTCGCGAACGCCCGCGTGTGCGCCGCGAGGCTATCTTCGAGGAGATGGTCGAGACTCTTCCCCCCGAGTTTGCACGACGCATCCTCGAAGAATTCCGCGCAGATTTCCTGGCCGAGTCCCACGGTTTCGAAAAGATGGCTGTTGCGGTAACTCGCCGCGGTGGAAATTCCCATGCGCGCCAGAACCTTGCGGAAGCCGGCTTCGACCGCGGTGCGGTAGTTGGCGGCGCCATCGGGCTGGGCGTTGGCCGCGAGCTCCAAAGCGAGGTAGGGATACACGGCGCTTGCGCCCACCGCGATCAGCATCGCGACGTGATGCGTTTCGATAACTTGGCCCGATTCGACCACGATTGGAATGCGCTGGCCGCCCGCGCGCACGACTTCCTTCCATGCCGCAGCCACCGCCAACATTACGGGAACCGCCGCGCGTTTTTCCGTGGCGTCGCGATCCGTGAGCAGGATCATGGCCGGTTCGGTGATCATCGCCTCGGCGATATCGTCGCGGACACGTTCAATCGCGGCTTGCGCGCCGAGAACTCCATCCGCGGCGTAAAAAGTCAAATCAACGACATGCACGGGGCGGAGCAGCAGATTTTCGAGCACCGCCGTCTGGCCCGCATCCAGGACTGGAGAATCGATGACCAGTTCCCTGCCCAGGTACACATCGAGCGACATGACGTGAGCTTCGCGCAGCGGATCGATTGGCGGATTGGTGACCTGTGCGAAGCGCTGCTTGCAGTAATCCCATAGAGTTCGCCGCGATGCGGAAAGGTATGCCGGGGGAGCGTCGTCACCCATGCTCCAGATGGCTTCTTTCGCCTCGTGGGCGAGCGGCTGAAACAACAAACGGAATTGATCGTCGGTCCAGCCCATCGCCGCGGCCATTTTTTCGGGCGGGATGATCGAAGTGGGCGCGGTCGTGAGTTGGCTTTTCAATCGCGCGACGTCACGACCGGGACGCGCGCGAACCGATTGATCCTCCCCGAGATGATCGGCGAGTTCGCCGGCGCCGCGGAAGATGGAACCATCCACGGAATCGACCACCAGAATTTCGCCCGGCCCAAGTCGATTCCGTTCGACGATTTTTTTGCCGCGCAGGTCGATGAGGCCTACTTCCGAGCCGCAAATCAGAAGCCCGTCGCTGGTCAATATATAGCGCAGTGGCCGCAACCCGTTGCGGTCTAGCTTCGCGCTAACCATTCTCCCGTCGCTGAAGACCAGCGCCGCGGGGCCGTCCCACGGTTCCTGCTCGCACGCGGACCGGCTTAGAAACTCCCGTAGTTTCCCCTGCATCTGTTGGTCCGACTCCCATGCGGGCGGCACCAAACGAAGCAACGCTTGCGCGAGCGTGTAACCCTGGCGCAGCAGGAGCTCGACGGCGTTATCCAGGCTGGCGGAGTCGCTGACGTTTTCTTCGAGCGCCTGAAATGACCCGTCGGCGCCAAATTGCTCCCACAGATCCTGTTCGCGCGCGCGCATCCAGCGGCGGTTTGCGCTGATCGTATTGATCTCTCCGTTGTGCGCGCCGACGCGGAAAGGCTGGGCGAGTTTCCAGGAAGGACTCGTATTCGTCGAGTAGCGTTGATGAAAAATTGCGAAGCGCGCCGTAAATTCGGGATGAGCGAGGTCTGGATAGAAAGCGCGAAGTTGAAGCGGCGTAAGTAATCCTTTATAGACCACGGTGCTGGACGAAAGAGAACAGAAGTAAATGCCCGTGTCACCTGTAGCTTCGAGGCGCTTGCGCATCAGAAAAAGCTGGCGTTCGAGGTCCGCGTACGGGTCTTCGGACGCAAAAAAACACTGCTCGATCGCGGGCAGCGTTTCGAGGGCGCCCGGCCCCAAAAGCGAGGCATTCGTAGCCACCACCCGCCAGCCCAAACACCGCAATTCGGTGGCGCGCGCTGCGGATTCAATCGCGGCGCGTGATTGCGCGACGCTTCCCTGCGGCATGAACACCAAGCCCATGCCGAAAGCTTCGGGAAGCGCGATGCCTGCTTCCAGTAAGCGCTTGCGAACGAAATCCTTCGGGATCGGCGTCAGCAGGCCAGCCCCATCGCCGCTCGAGCCGTCGGAATCCACCCCTCCGCGATGCGAAAGCCGCGCCAAGGCTGTTAAGGCGCGTTCGACGACATCCCGCGTGCCGCTGCCGCCGAGTTGCGCGACGAACCCCACGCCACAGGCATCATGGTCAATGGGATGTTCGTTTTGCCCGTCAGGACGACACGCCCGCATCATAGATAACTAAGCCAAGCGGCGCGCTAAGTACAATTCAGAAACTGGATGCATCGCATAACGATTCCGGTGAGTACCTCGTTTCTGACTTTGGCTGGCATCGCGCTTTTTGCGTTCGCGTTTTATGATCTACCGTGCCGGAGACGCTGGGGAATCCGTGAACGCCGCGGGATCGCCGCCTCCACCAAACGCAGAAAAATCTCAGCCGAATGTGGCATTCTCTTCCTAGCAATTCCCTACGGCGAATGGCACAACTTTCCACCCTGGCCATCTGGACGATCGCGCTGCTGAGCATTCTCGGCATGCTGCTTCGCCCGCGTGGGATCTCCGAAGCCTACTGGGCCTGCAGCGGCGCGTTGTTGCTGGTCTTTTCCGGCTTGCTCTCCTGGCGGCAGGCGGGTCACGCGATTCATGTGGGTCTGGACGTTTATCTTTTCCTCGCGGGCATGATGATTTTGGCGGAACTGGCCCGCGAGGAAGGAGTCTTCGACTGGATCGCCAACATTGCCGCGCGACACGCCAACGGCTCGCCACGAAAGCTGTTCGCGCTCGTTTATATCGCCGGGACGATGGTCACCGCGTTGCTTTCGAACGACGCGACCGCCGTGGTGTTGACCCCCGCGGTTCTGGCCGTCGTGCGCCGCGCAAAAGCCGGCGCCAAACCGTACCTCCTGGCGTGCGCCATGATCGCGAATGCCGCCAGTTTTATTTTCCCCATTTCCAATCCCGCGAATCTGGTCGTCTTTGGCGCACACATGCCGTCACTCCTCGCCTGGTTGCGCATCTTCATCGGGCCTTCGATCGCCTCGGTTGTGGTCACCTTCATTTGCCTGCGATGGCTTTCGCGAAATGGCCTGCGCGGCGCAATTGAAGGCCACATGGCCGGCCTCGCGCTCACTGCGGAAGGCCATCTCGCGCTTGCGGGCCTCTTGATCTCCGCGCTCGCGCTGATCACGGCGTCCGCACTTGGGTGGCCGCTTGGCGCGCCAACCTGCGTTGCGTCCGTTTTCGCCCTAATGATCGTGGCCTGGCGGGATCGCAGCATTCCGTTGAAGGTAGCGAAGGGAGTTTCGTGGTCGGTGTTGCCGCTGGTCGCCGGGCTCTTTGTGATCGTCGAGGCCTTGCAGAATGCCGGAATGCTGCGGATCGCGCTTTCTGGCCTTCGGCTGCTCGCGCAGACCTCGCAGTGGACCGCCAAACTTGTTTCAGGATTTTCCGTCGCTCTCCTGTCGAACGGAATGAACAATCTTCCCGTGGGCCTCATGGCCGGCACCGCGTTGCGCCATTCCGGCGATACCGGAATCGTCGGCCACGCCCTATTGCTGGGCGTCGACCTGGGCCCGAACCTCTCGGTGGCCGGATCGCTGGCCACGATTCTGTGGTTGATCGCACTGCGCCGCGAAAACGTGGAGATCACCGCGTGGGAGTTTTTCAAAACCGGCCTGATCGTGATGCCACTCGCGCTGGCTTCCAGTTTGCTGGTTTTATTCAGGTGAAAGCGCGTCGCGGGCTTTCTTCCCTGCGTCCCTCCTTTCTGGGGTGACTGAAAAACGCACCGATAGTATTATCCCGGCGTTACGCCATTCGGAGGACGCTCATGTTGCGCAAAAGTGTGTTGATGCTTGGCCTCGTAGGAATGTTCGCGGCCATGGGAACTGTATTCGCCCAATCCACGGCGAACGATGTCCGTTTCCCGAAGGGATTCCGCGACTGGTTCCTGGTGAATACCATGATCGTCACGA
>Ga0302325_10024391_pt1 | contig 12578 bp, 9 predicted proteins | sample Palsa_T0_2_FD_201948 | JGI IMG/M metagenome (GOLD analysis project Ga0302325, IMG submission 201948) | Peat permafrost microbial communities from Stordalen Mire near Abisko, Sweden - Palsa_T0_2 | ecosystem: Environmental > Terrestrial > Soil > Palsa > Peat permafrost | place: Sweden: Abisko...
GCGGCGGACGTTCCTCGGCGCGCGAAACGGTGGTTCGGGTCGCAGCGGGCGCCATCGCACGCAAGTATTTGCGCGAGCGGCAGCGCATCAGCATCCATGGATATTTGGCGCAGCTGGGATCCATCGTGTTGCAGCCGGTCAACGCCGAAGCCGCGTATGAGAATCCGTTTTTCTGCCCTGATCCCTCCCGCGTGCCAGAACTCGAGGATTTCGTCTGGCGCATTCGCGAAGCAGGAGACTCCATCGGCGCGCGCGTCACGGTGATCGCCAAAGGCGTGCCTCCCGGCTGGGGCGAACCGGTGTTCGAACGCCTGGATGCCGATTTGGCGAGCGCGATGATGGGCATCAATGCAGTCAAGGGCGTCGAGATCGGGGCGGGCTTCAAGTCGGTTGAGCAGCGCGGCTCGGAGCATCGCGACGAAATGACTCCGCAAGGCTTCAAAAGCAACCACGCGGGCGGCATCTTGGGCGGCATCTCTTCCGGCCAAGACATTGTCGTAAGCCTCGCGCTGAAGCCCACTTCGAGCATTATTCTTCCCGGTCAAACCATCAATATTCACGGCCAGCCGGTCGAGGTGGTCACCACGGGGCGTCACGATCCCTGTGTGGGCATTCGCGCGACGCCGATCGCAGAGGCCATGCTGGCGCTGGTACTGATGGATCACTGTTTGCGGTTCCGGGCGCAATGCGCGGATGTGGTGTCGCCCACACCCGTGATCACCCGATGAACGCCGCCGCTGCTTTGCCGCGTGTTGCCGTCGTCGGCGTGTCGAGCTTGATCGGTGCCGCGGTGATTGATGAGTTGCGGACGCGAAAGATGGCGCTCGCTGAACTGCACGCGCTCGACGATGAACGCAGCGCCGGCGGGCCCGTCGCTCAAGACGAGACCTTGACGGTGGCCGATGTCGCCGGGTTCGATTTCTCGCGCGTGGACCTGGTGTTTTTTTGCGGCCGTGCGGCGCTCTCGGAACGCTACGCGCAGGCTGCGGCGGCGCATGCCTGGGTGATCGACGGGTCGGCGGCATTTCGCACGCGCGCCGAGATTCCCTTGGTCGTGGCCGATGTGAATGCGGCGGTTCTCGACGCGGTGGGTCGCAATGGCCTGATCGCGCTGCCCGGGAGCGCCAGCGTGGCGCTCGCAACCGCGCTCGCGCCGCTGCACCAGCTGGCGGGCCTTACACGCGTCGAGGTGGCGACCTATCAAGCGGTATCGGGCAGTGGGCGCGGCGCCATGGAAGAACTCGCCAGTGAAACCGTCGCGATGCTCAGCGGCAAGAAGGCCAAGGGCAGGGCGTTTGGCCGACAAATCGCGTTCAACGTCATTCCACTCGTCGATACCTTGGAGGCTGACGGCGTGTCGCGCGAGGAGCGTCGATTGTGGGAAGAGACGCGGCGCGTGCTGAATTTGCCCGCGCTCGAGATCAACGCCACGGCCGTGCGGGTGCCGGTTTTCTTTGGCCATAGCATGGCGGTGCATGCCTCCTTCGACAGGCCCTTTGAGCTCGGGGATGCCCTGAATGTGCTGCAACGCGGGAGCGGTTTGGATCTGATCGACCCTGAATCGATAGCGGAATTTCCGACGCCCGCCACGCTGGCCACCGAGCCGGATCGGGTATATGTAGGCCGCGTAAGGGCTGATTTGACTCGTGATCGAGGTCTAAATTTTTGGGTGGTAGCCGATAATGTTCGGAAATGTGCGGCGCATAACGCAGTTTCGGTGGCCCAGATTTTGGTAAATAGATGCCAGTGAGATATAGTTATTGGCTTATGTAAAAGGCAAGTGAGAATTCGCTTCCAAGCCCCTATAGCACAATGAACTTTGTTCGCTTGCCTACCAGAATTCTGGGAGTAGAAATGTTTGTGACCCTGTCTCGCCTCATGCTGATGGCGTGCTTACTGATCCCATCTTTGTCATGGGGCTTAGGCCTGGGTGAGATACACCTGAATTCGGCGCTGAACGAGCCAATGAACGCCGAAATCGACCTCATTGCCGCGGCGCCTGATGAATTGACTGCCCTGCGAGCCTCCCTCGCCCCTAAGGACGCCTTCACCCGCTATGGCATCGATCGGCCGCCCTTTTTATCGACGCTGACCTTCAAAGTAGGCAAGAGCAAGGACGGCCGCGACGTATTGCAGGTGCGATCAACCGATTCGATTCCCGAGCCCTTTGTGACGTTTCTAGTTGAGGTCAACTGGGCCCGCGGGCGCCTGATGCGCGAGTACACCGTTCTGCTCGACCCACCGGTCTATACCCCCGGCGAGCGAGCCAGCAGCGCTGCGCCCGTGGCGGCGGCCACCACCGCACCGACACCCGCACAGACGCCTCGCGTCAAGACCACTCCGCTGGCCGCGACTGCCGCGCCCACTGATACAACGAGCACATCGGCCGCGACCTCGCCTGCCGCAAATCCGAAGCGTTCGAGCCACTCCGGCGGAGCCGCGAAGCGCGCTGCGAGTGCGAGCGCTGCCGCGAGCACCGCAGCTCCGAGCCCATCGCCCGAGGGTAGTGCGGCGCCGACGCCGAGCAGCACTGAGACCGCGGCTCCGGTCGCTGAGGGCACGTATCGTGTCGCCCAGGGCGACACCCTGACGAAGATCGCGCGCAGCTTGCACGCCTCATCGCGAGGCGACATCGATCAGACCATGATCGCCATGTACCGCGCGAATCCCGAGGCATTCGGCGGCAACATCAATATCTTGCGGCGCGGTGCTGTGCTGCGCGTGCCGGGCGGCGACGAAATCGCGGCGCTGAACCAATCCGAGGCGATGAGTGAAGTGCATCGTCAAATGGATGCCTGGCGCGGCAACAGCGACACCGCATCCAGCGGCCACTTGCGTCTCGTGACGCCGGGTGCCGGCAGCGGTACCAGCAATAGCAGCAGCGAGTCCGCTTCCAGCGGTGAAGCGCAGGCGCTGCAGGGTCGCGTCAAGGATCTGGAATCGCAGCTCGCGGACGCGCATCGCCTGCTCGATCTGAAGAACAACGAATTGAGCGAACTGCAGCGCAAGCTGGGTGCGCAAGCCACGCCGGCGCCAACGCCGCCGCCGCAAACGGCGCTGACGCCCAAGCCGACTCCGGTTCCGACGCCCGCTCCCGTGGAAACGAAGCCGAGCACGCCAGAAGCAACCGCGCCCGTGTCCCCGCCACCGGCGCCTGCGGAAAATACCTCGCCGCCGGCTGCAACTCCCGCTCCTGCACCGCCACCGAAGGCGGTCGTGGCGAAGAAGCCGGCTCCGCCCGCGGAAAGCGGATCGTGGATCGACTGGCTGACTCAGAATTGGTGGCTGCCGGCCGCCGTGATCCTTGCATTGATCGCAGGTCTTGCGATTGCCTCGTGGCGCCGCCGGCAATCCGACAGCGGCGGCGGGGAGTTCCCGGGGCTGGATTCGACCGACATTTCTGAATTTCGTGATCCGACTGCGCGAGTCGCGAGCAGTCGCGGCGCCGATGACTCATTCGTCGTGGAGGAATCGGGCGAGCATCGCATGCCGGATTTCAACGAGCCGGCGCAGCACTACGGTGAAACCACTGCGGACCTCAAGGCACCTGACGACACGATGTCGAGCGAAAGTGCCGTCAACCTCGACCAGGGCGATCCTCTGGCTGAAGCCGATTTCCACATGGCATATGGTCTTTACGATCAGGCCGCCGACTTGGTGCGCATTGCACTCGAGCGCGAACCAGACCGACGCGATCTGCGCCTGAAGCTGTTGGAAATCTATTTCGTCTGGGGCAACAAAGAAGCCTTCCTGCAAACGGCGAAGAGCCTGGAAGCCACCCGCGACCGCGCGCCTGCGGGCGAGTGGGACAAGATTGTCATTATGGGCAAGCAGATTTGCCCGGGCGAACCACTATTTGCCACCACAGCCGGCAGCGGCCGCGGCGCCGGTGCGTTGGTCGATTTGAATCTCGAAGGCGGCGAAAACCGCGTCGATATCGACCTGTTCGGCGACCCGGATGGCGAGCGCAGCATTGATCAAACGATTGCCAAAGATATCGACGACACGGCGGCGACCGGCGAATCGTCGGGTATGCATGCCGGTGCGGATCTGGATTTCACCTTGGATCATGCGGAACGCGGCGCGGATGATTCGCCGACGCGCGAGATGCCGCCCCGAGATGAACCGACGGTCGAATCGGAGCTGATGAATTTCTCCGATGCGCCGACGGCAGAGTCGCCGACTTTGAAGCCGACGGATTTGCGTGGCCGCATCTCCTCCAAGCTCGACAAGGCCACCAAGGCGGAGCAAACCGCGGAGCTCTCGATCGACGATTTGGGTTTGGATTTGGATCATCTGGAAGGCGCTGCTTCGGGCGCTTCGGTCAGCATCCCGCAGCTCGAGGAAACCGATCATCCGTCGGATGCCCCCACGATGGTCGCGGGTCTCGATGAAAAATCACGTCGCATGATGGCGGAAGCCGAGAGCCGCGCGCGCGACAAGGACCTGACGGAGCTCGAGCGCGAATTGGAGGCCTCGTTCGTCGCCGATCTGGGCACCGACCACGAGGAGATCAAGACGGCGGTGCTGGGGCCTGAATCTGCGCCCACGGTACAGATGCCGCGCGGCACGCCTCAAGACACGAATGCGACGTCGCGCTTCAAAACTCCCGAGTTTTCGGACGTTCAGGAACCAGAGCGGCCCGATGTGGATTCAACGTCTCGATTGCGCGGTCTCAACGCCGACAGCATCGACTTGGATCTCGATCGGCTCGCCAACGCCCTAGGCTCCGGCGATACCGTCGAACAGCCGCGTGCCGAAGATGAAGTCTTCTCGACCGAGGTGTTCGAGGCCAGCCAGCGCAACCGCAAGGTCGATTTGGACGTCGGCGAAGCGCTCAATGGTTCGGAGGCCGCCACCAACAAGCTCAAGACGATTTCCACCCAGCGCACCAACAAGATCAAGACGGAAGAACTCGCGCTGCCGGAATTGGAGCCGGTAACGATGAGCGAGGTGGGCACCAAGCTGGATTTGGCGCGGGCCTATATGGACATGGGCGATCCGGAAGGCGCACGCAGCATTCTCGAGGAAGTGGTCAGCGAAGGTTCTGCGAGCCAGAAACAGGAAGCGCAGCGTCTAATCGAGAATCTGCCCGGCTAACGTGACCGAGCCCGGCCGCCGCGTTGCCGCCATAATCGAGTATGACGGCACCGACTACGCCGGCTGGCAGTCGCAAGCGCACTCCAGCTCGATTCAAGACGCGGTCCAGGCCGCGTTATCCTTCGTGGCCGGGCATCCGGTGGTCGCCATCTGCGCGGGGCGAACCGACGCAGGTGTTCACGCCCTTGGGCAAGTCATTCATTTTGACACGCAGGCCGAGCGCACGCCGCGGGCGTGGGTCTTAGGCGCGAACACCCGGCTCACGCCCAGCATCGCGCTGCAGTGGGCGGGCGAAGTGAGCAATGGGTTTCACGCGCGCCACAAGGCCTCTCGCCGCATTTATCGCTATGTCATTTTGAATCGCAGTGCCCGCTCGGCGCTGCAGCGGGCACGCACCGCGTGGATACACAGGCCGCTCGACGCGCAGGCCATGCACGCGGCCGCACAGGCGCTCATCGGCGAGCACGATTTCTCGGCGTTCCGTTCCATTGAATGCCAGTCGCAGACGCCGATCAGACGTGTCGATGCCATTGAGGTGAGTCGCGCGGGGGACTTGGTATCCCTTGAGATCACCGCCAATGCCTATCTGCACCACATGGTCCGCAACATTGTCGGGACGCTGCTCGATGTGCAGCGGGAAGCCGATCCCAATGCCGCCATGGCCAAAGTGCTGGCGAGCGCCGATCGGCGTTATGCCGGGGCTACCGCGCCCGCGGAAGGCTTGTATCTGTGGCGGGTCGAATACCCCAAGGATTTCGCGATCCCCGCGCCAAGGAGCCTGTCTGAGTATTCCACGTGAGCCGCGCAACGCCGCAGACGCCCCTTGCAGAGCCAACCCTGCGGGAGCGGACGGATTTGCCTTCATTCGTCGTTGTCGCCTCCTCATTGGGTCTAACCCAACCTCGTCGGCTCCGCCTCGACTGAAAGCAAATCCGTCACGCTCGCGGCCACGCGGAATACTCAGACAGGCTCCTCACGCCCCAAATTGGTTTAAACTAAGCCGCTCCAACGTATTCCCGATAGGCTCCTAGCATGTCCTGGTTTGAGCGAATCGTCCCGTCGCGTATCAAAACCGAGCGCCGCACCCGCTCGGTGCCCGAAGGCTTGTGGACCAAGTGTCCGGCCTGCGATGCCGTGCTGTACAAAGCCGAGATCGAGCGCAATTTGTATGTCTGTCCCAAGTGCAGCCATCACATGCGCATCAACGGCCGCGAGCGCGTCATGAAATTTCTCGATACCGGGTCCACCACCGAAATCGCGGCCAAGGTTGAGCCTGAGGACCCGCTCAAGTTCAAAGATTCCAAGCGTTACAAAGACCGGTTGGTGCAATCTCAGAAGCAGACCGGTGAGCGCGACGCGATCATAGTCATGGCCGGAAAACTCGAGGGTCTGGACCTGGTGGCCTGCGCATTCGAGTTTCGATTCCTCGGCGGATCCATGGGCTCGGTGGTCGGCGAGAAATTCGTGCGCGCGGTCGAACATTGCCTGGAGCATCGCATGCCCCTGGTGTGTTTCTCGGCGAGCGGCGGTGCGCGCATGCAGGAAGCGTTGTACTCGTTGCTGCAAATGGCGAAAACCAGCGCGGCGCTCAAGCGTCTGTCTGAAGCTCGTCTGCCTTTTGTTTCCGTGATGACCGATCCGACCATGGGCGGGGTATCGGCCAGTATCGCGATGCTCGGCGATATCAATATCGGCGAGCCCAAGGCGCTGATCGGTTTCGCCGGACCGCGCGTAATTCAACAAACTGTGCGCGAAACCTTGCCGGAAGGCTTTCAGCGCAGCGAGTTTCTGCTCGAGCATGGCGCTCTCGACATGATCGTCGACCGGCGCGAATTGCGCGATCGCATCGGCGCCATGCTGCGCTTGCTGAGCGGCAAAGAACCGGCCGCAGCTTAAGGCTCCTGAGGCTTAAATCCCATGCGGAGTCTCGAGCAGTGGTTGGTCTACCAAGCACAGGTGCACCCGCAAGCAATCGATCTGGGATTGGAGCGGCTGCGCGTGGTTCTCGACCGGCTTGCGTGGCAGCAGCCTACCGTCCCCGTGATCACCGTCGCCGGCACGAACGGCAAGGGCTCGGTCAGCGCTTATTGCGCGGCGATCTTGCGTGCCGCGGGCTTTAAGGTAGGTACCTTTACCTCTCCTCACCTGTGCGACTACCGCGAGCGCATCCGCGTGCACGACCGCTTGGTGCATACGGAAGAACTGGTGGCAGCCTTTGAAAAAATCGAAGCCGCGCGCGGCCAGACCCCATTGACGTTTTTCGAGTTCAACGCGCTGGCGGCGTTGTTGATATTCGAGGCGGCCGGCCTGGATGCGTGGGTGCTGGAGATCGGCATGGGAGGACGGTTGGATGCCGTCAATGTGGTTGATCCCGACGTTGCCGTCGTCACCAGCATCGGACTCGATCATCAGGAGTATCTGGGCGATACGCTCGAGGCGATCGCGCGCGAGAAGGCCGGTATTTTTCGTCCCGGCAAGACTGCGGTAATCGGCGGCCGCGAGCCGTCCTTGAGTCTCGAAAGCGTTGCGCGCAGCTTGAATTCGCCGCTGAAGCGGCTCGCCATCGAATACAACTACGTTCTCGACGGCGCAGGATGGCGTTACCGCGGCACTCACTGGGACCTGCCGCGCCTCCCTGCACCGGCACTGAAGGGCGATATTCAATTCACCAATGCGGCGACGGCGCTGGCTGCGCTCGAGGAAATTTCGGCGCGGTTGCCCATACCCGCAGCGGCAATTGCACGCGGCCTTACCGATGTGCGCCTGGTTGGCCGGTTCCAATTGATCAGCCCCGGCGAGGGCTCGCCGGCGTGGGTCTTGGATGTCGCACACAATCCGGACGCCGCGCGCATGTTGGCGCGCAATTTAAATGCCGACCCCATCTTGGGCAGGACGTTGGCGGTATGCGGAATTTTGGCGGACAAGGATGCCGCGGGAATCGTCTCCATGCTCGACCGCTGCATCGACTCGTGGTGGTGCGCGTCGGTCGACGGCACGCGCGGCCGCAGCGGAGAGGCGCTGGCCGATGTGGTGAGAGAAGAGGTCCAGACCCCTGTCATCGCCGCGGACAGCGTCGCGAGCGCTTGTGCCGCGGCCTTAAGTGCGGCGGGGCCACAGGATCGAATCGTCGTCTTCGGATCCTTTCATACGGTGGGGCCGGCAATCGATTGGCTCGAATCCGGCGGATTGCTGCCGGCGGCGGCGCGTCCCGAATATACTTCACCGTAATGGACCGTCGCGTCAAAGAACGGCTGATCGGCGCATCGATCCTGGTTGCGCTCGTTGTGCTAGTCGTGCCCGAACTGTTGTCCGGCCCCAAACCGAATGTCGCGCCTGCGCCGACTCTTCCAGCGTCTGCGCCTGAACCGATTCGAAACGTAACGGTGGATCTAAACACCAGCAAGGCGCCGGCAAATGCGGACGTTGAGCCGGCGGCGTCCCAGCCCGCCGCCGCATCGGCCGCCGCATCCGCTGGCTCATCCGCTGCCAATTTGCCCGCGCCGCAGACTCTGACGCAACCAAGCGCGGCATCGTCGAAGCCCCCCATGGCGAGGCCGGCGGCCCCACTTCCCAAGCCTGTTGAATCCGCCGCGGCTTCCCCCATATCTGGCGGGGTTAGGTTCTGGAGCGTGCAGCTCGGTAGCTTCGCCAGCCGTGCGAACGCCGATAACTTGACCCGCCAGGTTAAGGGACAAGGGTTTTCGGTGTTTGTCTTGCCGGGTGGCTCGGGAACCTCGGTGCGCTATCGCGTGCGTGTGGGACCCTTGGCTGACCGCGAATCAGCCGAGCGGACGGCCGCCAAGCTCAAATCGCTGGGCCATGTAGGCAGCCTGGTGGCCCCGGCGGCTTGAATTCTCATTTTGTAATCGTTTCAGGACGGCATTGGTGCGGCTCCGGTAGAATATGTGACACACAGGGGAGGCTGAATATTGACCGGTGCCGACGTTCTAATCCTGTTGATTCTGTTGGGATCAACACTTATCGGCGCGCTGCGCGGCTTTATTCGAGAAGCAGTCTCGGTTGCCTTTTGGATCCTTGCCATCTGGGCAGCATGGCAATTCGGCCCCATCATCGAACCGCGCCTGGGCGGTCTGCTCGCGGATCCGAGAATAGCGCCCTGGGTGGGACGCTTGGTGATTTTGGTGCTCGTGCTGTTGGTAGGCTGGGTCGTGGGAATGGTGCTCAGCTACTTCACGCGCTCCATGGGCTTGGGTCCGCTTGACCGGGTCATTGGACTGTTCTTCGGCATCCTGCGCGGCATGGTGCTGGTCGGCCTGGTCGTCATCGGCGGCGAATTGCTGCATATGACCGACGAGGACTGGTGGGGCCGCTCGAAGCTGATCCCGTATGGCGAGACCATCGGCGATTGGCTGCGCGCGATGGTCGGTGAACAAGGCGAGCCTTGGGCGAAGCTCGAGCGCCTGACCGGAGTGAAAGTCAGAGCTAGGTAGCGGAGATCCCTCATGTGCGGAATCGTCGGAATGGTCGGAACCAGCGCGGTCAATCAACGCATTTACGATGCGCTGACGGTGCTGCAGCATCGTGGTCAAGATGCCGCCGGCATCATGACCTCGCAGGATGGCGAGCTGTTCATGCGCAAGGATTCAGGTCTGGTGCGGGATGTGTTCCAACAGAAGCACATGCTGAAGCTTCAGGGCAATATTGGCATCGGCCACGTGCGCTACCCGACGGCCGGATGCGACAGCGCGCATGATGCGCAGCCGTTTTACGTCAACTCTCCTTACGGTATTTGCCTGGGCCACAACGGCAACCTGACCAATGCGCGCGAGCTCACCGAAGTGCTGGTGCGCGAGGATCGCCGGCATTTAAATACCAGCTCCGATTCCGAAGTACTTCTCAATGTCCTGGCCTCCGAGCTCGAGCGGGTTGGAACGCCTCGGGTTACGCCGGCGGACGTATTTGCGGCGGCCAACGCCGTGTATCGTCGCTGCCGGGGCGGCTATGCGGTGACGGCAATGGTAATCGGCCACGGCATTTTGGGGTTTCGCGATCCCAACGGCATCCGGCCATTGGTGATCGGCAAGCGCGACACCAAGAAGGGCACTGAATGGATGCTGGCGTCCGAGAGCGTGGCGCTCGACATGCTGGGATTCGATATGGTGCGCGACGTGGCACCCGGCGAGGCAGTGTTCATCGATGAACAGGGGCGTTTTTACGCGCAGCAATGTGTCGCAATGGCGCGCCACACACCGTGCATTTTTGAGTACGTGTATTTCGCTCGGCCGGATTCCATCATCGACAACATCTCGGTCTACAAGGCGCGCCTGCGCATGGGCGAACGCCTGGCGGAGAAAATCAAGCGTGAGCGGCCGGAGCACGGCATCGACGTGGTGATTCCGATTCCGGACACCAGCCGCACCAGCGCCGTGCAGGTCGCGCAATTGCTCGGCGTCAAATATCGCGAAGGGTTCATCAAGAATCGCTACATTGGTCGCACCTTCATCATGCCGGGCCAGGAACAGCGCGCCAAGTCGGTGCGCAGCAAACTCAACGCCATCGATCTGGAATTTCGCGGCAAGAACGTGCTGCTGGTCGATGACTCCATCGTGCGCGGCACCACCTCGGCGCAAATCATCGACATGGCGCGCGAAGCCGGTGCCCGCAAGGTTTTTTTCGCCTCGGCGGCGCCGCCGGTGCGCTATCCGAACGTTTATGGCATCGACATGCCGGATGCTTCCGAACTGGTGGCGGCCGGACACACGGACGAAGAAGTGCGCGACATCATCGGCGCCGATTGGCTCATTTATCAGGACTTGGATGATCTGGAACATGCGGTCCGCCACGACAATGCAAAGATCGAGAACTTCGATACATCATGCTTCTCGGGCGAGTACGTGACTGGGGATGTAACGCCGGAGTATCTGGCGCGCTTGCAAGAAGAGCGGTCCGACGAGGCCAAGCAGCAGCGCCGACAGGGCAGCGGCCGCGGCCTCAAATCCGTCCGGATATTGTAACCCTCGCTGGATTAGGAGGGTCCTAGCCGGCGCCGGTTATCGGCAGACGTTATGCGCCTATTGGTAATTGCAGCCCGCGACGAATTTCGACTGCTGGTCCGAAAGCACGTTGAGATCCAGTGGCCGGACGCCGCCATCGTTGAGCATGCCCTGGGCAGCGACGCCGATCTCGACGGCAATTTTGCCGCGGCCGGTTTCGATGCCGTCATCATCGTCAGCGCCCCACCCACGGATGCCGCCATCGACTTCGCCGCGGCGCAGGCGGCCAAGCCGGAATTCGCGCCGATCATTTTGCTGCTGCTCGAAGACACTCCGGAATTTCCGCTGCCCGAGACAACAGGTGTGACGCGGCTCTATGGCCGCAAGGTCGATCGCACCCGGCTGCTCAAGATGATCGTTACCGCCTCGAACGAGCATCGTAAAGCGCTGGCGCTTCTGCGCGCCAATCCGGAGTACGAGAACCGCTATCGTTTCGGCACGGTGATCATCCGCGGCCATCGATGCATCCGGCAGGTCGGCAGCGGCGGCATGTGCAAGATCTACCTGGCCGAGAGCGAACGCGCGGGGACACTGGTGGTGCTGAAAGTGTTCAGCCAGGTGCCCGACGTGTCGGAGCGCTTCATCAGCTTCGATCGATTTCTGCAGGAATATGAAATCGTCGCGGGCCTGAATCACAAGAACATTGTGCGCATTTATGATCTTGGCGTTGCCGACGATCATGCTTATATTGCCATGGAGCATTTCCCCGCCGGCGATCTGCGCCAACGCATGCTTAAAGCCCAGCTCGCGCCGCTCACGGCGCTCGGGTTTCTGCGGCAGATCGCCAGCGCGCTCGACGCCATTCATTCGGTGGGAGTGCTGCACCGCGACCTGAAGCCCGCCAATGTGATGCTGCGCCCCGATGACACCGTCAGCCTGATCGACTTCGGTCTGGCCAAGGCGAATGAAGACGATATCTCGCTCACCGGTACGCGTGAGATTTTCGGCACTCCTTACTATATGAGCCCGGAGCAGGGCCACGCGGAGATCATCGACGCGCGCAGCGATCTTTACAGCCTCGGCGTGGTGTTCTACGAAATGTTGATCGGCCGCAAGCCCTACAACGGCGCGACCGCAATGGAAGTGATTTACAAGCACAAGCGGGCCGAATTGCCGGAAATTGCGCCGCAATTCGCCGCCTACGAGGGGGTACTGCGCCGACTGCTCGCCAAGGCTCCCGGTGATCGCTATCAGTCCGCCGGCGAACTGCTGGCGGCCATTTCCACCCTGAAAATTCCGGCATGAGCGGCGCAGGGGCGTTTGCCCACCCGCTGCTGCGTGCGGCGACGCCTGAAACCTGGATTGCGGAGGCATGCACGCTTCCCGATGTGTTGCTCATCGATCACGCGAATTGCGAAAAAAAAGCGGCATCGACGGCGCTCGCGCTGATGTTCGCCTACGCGGAAGATTTGGAGCTGACCGACAAGATGTCGCGGCTCGCGCGCGAAGAGCTGCGGCACTATG
>Ga0302325_10024393_pt1 | contig 12577 bp, 9 predicted proteins | sample Palsa_T0_2_FD_201948 | JGI IMG/M metagenome (GOLD analysis project Ga0302325, IMG submission 201948) | Peat permafrost microbial communities from Stordalen Mire near Abisko, Sweden - Palsa_T0_2 | ecosystem: Environmental > Terrestrial > Soil > Palsa > Peat permafrost | place: Sweden: Abisko...
CCGGGTCGCGCCCCGCGGCGCGAGCGCCCTCTTTCACAAAACCCAGGCACCAGGAAATCAAATCAGGATCGGCAAATTGAAGAATGATTCCGTCCGCGACCCGGCCTGCCATGTGCAGTACCTTGGGTCCGTAGCCTGCGATCCAAACTCGCGGAGAGACCGTAGCCCAGGTGAGGCGCGTCGACTGGCCTTCGTATTCAATTTCGCGACCGGCAGTGAGATCGCGAAAAACTTTCACTGCAGCTTCCAACTGGGACCAACTCACCGGCTTTTTCCCGAGCACCCGGCGCGAGCTGTCGCCACGTCCGATGCCCAGCTCCATCCTGCCTCCGGAAATCAGATTCAGCGTGGCGAACAGGCTGGAGGTAACGGTGAGATCGCGAACCGCGGGGTTGGTGACCAGCGTACCGAGCCGCATGCGCTGCGTGTTCGCGGCCATGAGCGTAAGCAAGGGGTACGGTTCCTTCCATAAGACATGGGAATCAAAGATCCAACCGTACTGGAAACCGGCAGCTTCGGCTTGACGCGTCAGACCGAGAATGCGCTCCACCGAAATGTCCGGCTTCAACGTAAAGCCAAACTGCATGGCAGGCCCCTTTTCGTCGCTCGACAAATACGTACCACTGAAGTGCGGCAGTTTAGCATAGAATTCCTTTTTCATCTCGGCCATGGGGTGGAGGGATCGATGGGCTTCGACACCATCATAGGCAACGGAAGCGTAGTGACTGCGACGGATACATACTTGGCGGACGTCGCCATCACGGACGGCAAGATCGCGGCCATCGGCAAAGACCTGCCCCGACAGAATGCCACGACGTTGCTGGACGCATCGGGAAAGCAAATTTTTCCCGGCGGCGTCGATGTTCATACCCATCTGGATATGCCATTCGGGGGCACCACCAGCGCCGACGATTTTGAGACCGGTACACGGGCGGCGGCCTTTGGCGGAACGACAACCCTGATCGACTTTGCCATCCAATACAAAGGCCAGCCGTTGCGCAAGGCGTTCGAGACGTGGATGGACAAAGCTTCGACGAAAGCCGTCTCCGATTATGCCTTTCACTGCATCGTTACCGATATCGGCAATGGCCAACTGCAGGAGATGAATGCTCTGGTGGCTGAAGGCGTGACCAGCTTCAAACTTTTCATGGCCTATCCCGGCGTCTTCATGCTCGATGACGCCAGCATTTTCCGCGCGCTGCAGACCACTGCGAAGAACGGCGGGCTCATTTGCATGCATGCCGAAAACGGCAGCGCGATTGACGTCATCGTGCAGCAGGCGCTGGCAGAAGGGAAGAAGGCGCCGAAATATCACGCTCTCACTCGGCCCACCACCGCCGAGGCTGAGGCGGTGTCGCGTGCGATTGCATTAGCGGAGATGGCGGGAGCTCCGATCTACATCGTGCATCTCAGCTGCAATGAAGCCCTCGAAAAGGTTCGGGAGGCGCGCGACCGCGGCCTTCCCGTCTATGCCGAGACCTGCCCGCAATACTTGTATCTCTCGATCGAAAACTTTGATGTTCCCGGCTTTGAAGGCGCGAAGTATGTTTTTACGCCGCCGCTTCGCGAAAAATGGCATCAGGAAAAGCTCTGGAACGGCCTCAAACGCGATCACCTGCAGGTCGTGTCTACCGATCACTGTCCATTCTGTTTCAAGGAGCAGAAAGAACTCGGACGCGACGACTTCACGAAGATTCCGAACGGGGGTCCCGGCGTTGAGCATCGCATGAGCCTGATTTACTCCGGCGGCGTCGCCCAGGGACGTTTCAGCGTGAATCGATTCGTCGAACTGGTTTCGACCACTCCGGCAAAACTCTTTGGCTTGTACCCGCGGAAGGGAACGATCGCGGTTGGCAGTGACGCCGATCTCGTCATTTTTGATCCCAACCGTAAACATACGATCAGCGTCAAGACTCACCACATGCGAGTGGATTACTCGATGTTCGAAGGCATCCAGGTAACGGGGATGCCGGACGTGGTTCTGTCGCGGGGACGAATTGTTATCGACGGGGAAAAATTCCTGGGACGCGCGGGACAGGGTGAATTTCTGCGGCGCTCAACCTACGCGCACGTAAACGGCTGATACTTTTCTATCGCAGAGCCGCGTGCAGCGCTTCTTTCCAGCGCTTGTTGTCGATACTCCAGCACACCTTCGACTTTCTACCGGCGAGCGCTTGCGCCCACACCCCGCGGTTCCGCTCATCGTCGGCAACGTTCAGGCGATCCACAATTGTCATGCCGCGAGTTAGCTCGCTCTGAGTTTCCACTTCCAGCCAATGCTCGCTCCACTCCGTGCCCACGGTCGGATCAAGGGCTAAGCACATCGCGACGGGATCGGGAAGGCAAATTCCATCTTCCCCGGTTTGAATTTTGTACGCTTCGCGAGCGTGGCTGTTGCACTCAATCGCGAAAGCGGCGAGTTTGCTCTGGAATCCTTGAACGTACGCGATATCGCGTTCATCCAGCACGGCGGCTCCGCGGCAAAGTTGCCAGCCAACGAGTTCTATGGGAAGGTCGCTGTGCATGACAATTCGCGCTGCTTCGGGGTCAACCCAGACGTTGTACTCCGCTGCTGGAGTAACGTTGCCTTCGCAGCACGGCGCCCCGCCCATCACAACGCAGCGGCTGACTTTTGTCGTGATTTCGGGACTCTTCGACAAAGCCATCGCGATGTTTGTCAGTGGGCCAAGCGTCACGACAATGAGTCCGGGATTTTCTTTGATGGTCTCGATGATGGCGTCGACGGCGTGCAATTCTTCCGCAGATCGCCCTAGCGCGGGATAATTGTGATCGCCCAGTCCATCACGCCCATGAAACCAAGTCGCATCCTGATAGGGGCGCAGCAAAGGCTTCGCCGCTCCGGAATAAACCGGAACATTCGCGCTGCAAAGTTCAACTGTGTAGAGCGCGTTGCGCGTGGCCTGATGGAGGGTGACGTTGCCGGCAACGACTGTAATCGCGGCCACTCGCACATCCGGCGCGCGCAAAGCCATGATTAAGGCAACGGCGTCGTCGGAAGCGGTATCGGTATCGATGAGAAATGTGCGAGCCAAGAACGTAGCATAGCAGACCAAATCTGTTGCACATTTAAGACTCTGCCTTGTGACCGGCCGCGAAGAAGAGTACAGTTACACGTTTTCCGCAGGAGACCACGAATGTACACGCCACCGAGTTTAACCATCGCGCTTTTGATGATGATCATCAGCGCAGTCTGCTGGGGTTCCTGGGCCAACACCTACAAGGGCGTCAAGAATTATCGTTTCGAACTTTTTTACTGGGATTATGCGATCGGTATTTTTCTGATCTCTCTTATTCTCGCTTTCACGATGGGGAGCAGCGGCCACGACTCTACTAGTTTTGTCAATAACGTTCAGAGCGCGGACACCTCGAATATCGTTTTTACCCTTGTGGGCGGAGCGATTTTTAATTTGGCGAACTTGTTGCTGGTGGCGGCAATTGACATGGCAGGGCTCGCGGTCGCCTTCCCTGTGTCGATTGGAATCGCGCTGGTCGTGGGGGTGGTCTTGAACTTTATCCTGCAACCCAAAGGCAGCGGCCTTCTTTTAGCCGGGGGCGTCGTCTGCGCGCTGGTTGCAGTAATTCTCGATGGCAAAGCGTATGGCAACCTCGCTCAAGTGGGACGAGGTACTTCACGCAAGAGCATTGTGGTGTGCGTGGTCTCGGGAACCCTGATGGGACTGTGGAGCCCGTTCATGACCTATGCCATGACCCGCGGACACACACTCACACCTTACAGTGCGGCCACGTTTCTTACGCTAGGAGCGCTGCTTTCCTGTTTCCTCTGGAATATTTATTTCATGAAGAAACCGTTGGTAGGCGATCCAGTCAGCTTCGGCGGATTTTTCAGCGCACCTCCTTCCGGACATTTGCTGGGACTGATTGGCGGTGCGGTGTGGGGGTTAGGGACGGTATTCAATCTCACGGCCGGCAAATTGACGGGGCAGGCCATTTCCTATGCCATCGGACAATCCGCGCCCATGGTCGCGGCGCTGTGGGGAGTTTTGGCCTGGAAAGAATTTGCGGGCTCTGGAAGTCGCGCGAAAGTATATCTCGCGCTCATGTTTATTTTTTACGCGCTGGCCATTCTGCTGGTCGCGCGGGCAAATGGATGAGAGGGAATCGCGAATCTATTTCCCTTTGATGCGGCTGATGAATAGTTCAAGGAAGCGGTCCGCGTTCGATGCCATGCAGACTCGGGCATTCGGCTTCAATTCGATGATACCTTCGATTTCGTAATGGTCGCCGTGCAGCACGTTTTTTTCGTTCGATCCCATGCGATTCGCTACAGTTTCCCCGCGCGTGAACTCGCCTCTGGTCTCCACATCCACGTGCATCTCCTTCAAGGTCACCAGCGTGGGATCGATTACAACTCCGACTGCCAAAGGATCGTACATGGCAGCGCCCTGGTAGCCGCTCTTTTCGGAACGCGTCAGATAGAAATCCGCCAGCTTAGCGATGAAGTCGCTCTGCGGTCCGTGGGACGCCTGAAGCGCCGCCAGATACTTTCGCGTCATCAGCGTTCGCTCCCCCACGTCGGAGCCGACCATCGTCACCATCCAGCCGGCGTTGAACACGATCTGGGCGGCTTCGGGGTCGTTGTAAATATTCGCTTCTGCCGCTCCGTCGACGTTCCCACCAGTGATCGAGCCACCCATGATGACGATATTGTGGACCAGGGCCGCGATCGTTGGATCTTTTGAAACCGCCAGCGCGATATTGGTCAGGGGGCCAATCGGAATCAGCGTGATCTCATGCGGATACTTGTGAACCATTTCGATGATGAGGTCCGGACCAAACCGGGGATCGGCGTGGCATTTAGAAGCGGGTAATTCAACGTTGGCCAGGCCATTCGTTCCGTGCCAGAACTGTGCAGTAATCAGCTTCTGATTCAGCGGATGTTGCGCTCCTCCCGCGACGGTAACGTCGCAGCGTCCCGCCAGCGAAACGATCTTCAACGCGTTCTCTAATCCCTGGCGCCCGTCCACGTTGCCCGGCACGACCGTAAGCGCTTCCACCTTAAATTCCGGAGAATTCAAAGCGAGGATGATGGCCATGGCATCGTCGGCGCCCGGATCCGTGTCAATGATCACCCGCCTCGGTGCGGCTTGGGTAAATGCATTCTCCAGAAGAACCAGCACGCAGAACGAAATGAGGAGGGAGGTAGCCCGAAGTTGCTTCACGGGGGAAGTCCTTTCTTGAAGGCCGACGTGGCCTACAGCAGCATGCCCGCAATTGAGGCCGACATCAAGTTTGCCATCGTGCCCGCCAGCATGGCGCGAATTCCCAGCCGCGCCAGTTCGCCTTTCTTGTTCGGCGCGAGTGCCCCGATGCCGCCAATCTGGATTCCGATCGAGCTGAGATTTGCGAAGCCGCAAAGCGCAAATGTGGCGATGGTGAATGAGCGCGGATCGAGCGCCGCCCTCATCGGTCCGAGCATAGAGAATGCCACCAACTCGTTCAGCACCATGCGAGTGCCAAGCAGCGTTCCAATCACCCCGCAATCACGCCAGGGAACACCGATCACCCAGGCAACGGGAGCGAAGACGACTCCGAAAATCTTTTCCAGACTCGAGGGAAACCAGGCCAGCCACTGGTGAATTCCACCCATAATGCCGTCCGTTAGCGCGATCAGCGCCAGGAAGGCGATCAGCATGGCAGCGATGTTCAAAGCCATATGCAGGCCGTCGGTCGTTCCCCGCGCCACCGCGCCCAGCAGATTTTCTTCTTTCTCGGTCTCTTCCTCGCTTTCGGGCATCACCACTCGGCCGGCGGTCTTCGGCTGCTCGGTTTCAGGCACCAGCATCTTGGCCATCAGCAGGGTGCCAGGCGCCGTCATGATGACCGCGCTCAGCAAGTGTTTGGGTTCGATGCCGAATGCGATGTAGGCCGCCATAATTCCACCGGAGACGTGCGCCATCCCGCTGGTCATCACGGTCATCAGTTCCGAACGCGTGAGATCGGGCAAAAACGGCCGGATGGTCACCGGGGCTTCCGTCTGTCCCATGAAAATGCTGGCCGCGATGTTGAGTGATTCCGCGCCGCTGGCGCCCATCACCCGGGTCATAACCCAGGCGGCAATCCTGATGATGAATTGCATGACGCCGAAGTGATAGAGTACCGCGAAAAACGCGCAGATGAAAATAATGGTCGGCAATACCTGGAAAGCAAAATAGAAGCCGAAATTGGAGTTTTGTTTCCCCAGGTCGCCGAAAACAAACTGCGAGCCCGCATAAGAGTAGCTGAGCAGTCGACTGACGACGTTGCCGGCCTTCTGAAAAACCCGCTGGCCGGCACCGATTCTCAACACACACACGGCAAAGGCGAACTGCAGGCCCAACCCCCAGGCCACGGTTTTCAGCCGAATGGCGCGGCGATTGGTGGAAAAGGCGTAGGCCAATCCCAGCATGGTCAAAAGGCCGAGGATTCCAGTGAAGCGTCCCATTCAGTTTTTCTCTCCAGAGTTGCGGATCACGCGATGGATCAATGGCCTTTTCTCGTGGGCGGGCGAATCGGCAATCTGATAGCTCTCCTCGAGCAGTTGCCGGGCACGAACCGCGCGCGCTTCCGCATTGTAGTAGATCGTTGCCAGCGCCTCACCCGAGGAAACCGCATCCCCAACTTTTTTATGCAGCACGATTCCCACCGCAGGATCCACCGAATCTTCTTTGCGTTCCCGTCCGCCGCCAAGAATCACACAGGCAGTTCCAACCTGTTCACACTCGAGAGCTGCGAGGTACCCGTTTTTCGGGCTGGAAACTATCATCGTATGCCGGGCCTGAGGCAGTTTTTTCGGATCGTCGATCGCGCGCAGATCTCCACCCTGCAGTGCCACCATCTGGCGAAACCTGTCGAGCGCCTCGCCGGAAGCGATCAGTTTCTCGCTCTGCTTTTTTCCCTCTGCGACCGTATCCGCAACTCCACCCAGATGCAGCATCCAACCCGCAAGCTCGAGGCAGAGTTGGCGCAAATCTTCCGGTCCTTCTCCTTGCAGAACCTCCACTACTTCGACCACTTCGAGCGCATTGCCGATCATCGATCCCAGGGGCTGATCCATGTCCGTGATGAGTGCCACCATCTGTTTGCCCATCCGTTCCCCTGTTTCAACCATGAGTTCGGCGAGAAAAACAGCGTCTTTATCACTTTTCATGAATGCCCCCGATCCGGTCTTTACGTCGAGGACAAGTGCGTCGATGCCTTCCGCAAGTTTTTTGCTCATGATGGAGGCGCAAATCAGATAGGGGCTTTCCACGGTGCCAGTCACATCGCGCAGGGCGTAGAGTTTGCGATCGGCGGGAGCGATTTCGGCGGTCTGGCCAATCATGGCGCAGCCACAGGTCTCGAGCACGCGGCGAAATTGAGCGACGGGAAGATTCACGTTGAAGCCGGGAATGGCTTCAAGCTTGTCCAGCGTGCCTCCAGTATGTCCCAAGCCGCGGCCGCTGATCATCGGCACCATCACGCCCGCGGCGGCGGCAAGCGGCGCCAGCACGAGTGAAGTCTTGTCGCCCACGCCGCCGGTCGAGTGCTTGTCGACTTTCTTAGCCGGAAGTGCGGAGAGATCGAGCACTTCGCCCGACCGCAACATCGCGTCCGTCAGCGCGGCGGTCTCGGCCCGCGTCATGCCGCGCAGCACTACCGCCATCAGCCAGGCCGACATCTGATAGTCGGCAATATCACCGCGGGTGTAGAAGTTCACCAGGGATTCGATTTCGTTCCGCGACAGCTCGCCGCCATCCCGCTTCTTGCGAATCACATCGATGGCACGGAACGCTTCGGATGCAGCTGACGTTGGATTCACTGGAGACGGAATCCTTCTGGAAGGAGTTCGGTGATGTGCGCCTGCTTTGGCCCCTTGGCGCCTGGAAAAAAAACGGTGGCGTCGGGGCCGAATTCGTAAATGACCTGACGACACGCGCCGCAGGGCGAACAGGGCACTCCCTGATCGTTGACTACCGAGATCGCGCGGATCTCGATTTTGGGCCCCAGCTCCGCCACGGCGGAGAAAATCGCGGTACGCTCGGCGCAGTTGGTCATTCCGAAGGAGGCGTTCTCCACATTGCAACCCGAGAAAACTTTACCGTTTGAGAGGAGGATGGCGGCCCCGACCCGGAACTTCGAGTAAGGCGCGTGCGCATTCTTCATGACTTTCTTCGCAGAACGCAGCAGTTTTGCCGATACCGCACCAGACAGCTTTTTGTTGCGCATAGGAGGAAACGGTCTCGTGGCAAGCGGGTGAAATCGAGGGCCATTGTAAACCCTGGCTGTACGATTCCTCGGTTTTTCTTGAGCGCGGTGGAATGCAGGGAGGATCGCCGTCGCACCAGGCCTCGCGTTGTGCGATTTCCTGCCGTACAATTACAGCGCGAGGAAGCTGGCGGCTTGGTCCCCTCCGCCGCCAAGTGTGGTGAATTCCAGTGCCGGTAGATCACAACCATCCCGGAGCGACTCACGAAACGACGGGTAAGGCGGGCGGCCCCGGGCCTTATGCCGGAAATTCTATCGCGACTTTTGCCGGGCGCCCCCTCCAGCCAAACTCTGGAATTCCTCTCGATCTGAATTGGGTGCAGGAAGTTCGGGTGAACACAAGCGCGGTGGAACGCCGCGCCCAAACGCAGGTAGCGCGAAGAACCGTGAAGAAGGAATGGCAGGCAGCCTGGCTCCTGCGGGCGATCTCCTGCATGGATCTGACCACACTTTCCGGCGATGATACGGAAGAGCGTGTGCGCCGTCTGTGCGCGAAGGCGCGGCGGCCGGTGCAGCAGGATCTCGTGCGCCAGCTGGGAATTGAAGAACTCGAAGTGAAGGTCGCGGCAGTTTGCGTGTATCACCTGTTTGTTGAAACAGCGCTGCACGCTCTGGAAGGTAGCGGCATCCACGTTGCAGCGGTGTCCGCTGGCTTTCCGGCGGGTCTGTCGCCGCTCGAGGAGCGGGTTGCGGAGGTCCGCCGTTCGGTGGAGGCAGGCGCCCACGAGATTGACGTTGTCATCACACGCGCCCACGTATTTGGCGGGCGCTGGCAGGCGCTGTATGACGAAGTTGCAGCCTTCAAACAAGCGTGCGGTGCGGCTCATATGAAGGTCATCCTGGCCACCGGCGATCTTGTAACTCTGCGCAATGTCGCGCGCGCCAGCGTCGTAGCCATGATGGCGGGAGCCGACTTCATCAAGACCTCAACCGGCAAAGAACCGACCAACGCCACGCTGCCAGTGGGCTTGGTGATGTCCCGCGCCATCCGCGAATATGCCGAGCAAACGGGAATGGCCGTGGGGTTCAAGGCGGCCGGCGGAATTCGCACTGCCAAGCAGTCGACCGACTGGCTGGCCATGATGAAAGAAGAGTTGGGCCAGTCGTGGATGCGCGCGGATCTGTTTCGCTTCGGTGCGAGTGGGTTGTTGGGCGATATCGAGCGGCAACTGGAGTACCACGCGACGGGACGCTATTCGGCGGAGTATCGTCATCCCATCGCATAGTGGCCAGACAACGAGGGAGTTGAGCCGACCTGCATGAGCATTGCTGAAAAATTTGTGACGATGGAGTACGGTCCCGCGCCGGAAGATCCGAAGGAGGCGCAAGCCTGGCTGGAGCGCCACGGCCATCGCTTCGGACACTTCATCAACGGTGCGTGGCAGGCACCGGCCACCAGCGAATATTTCGAGACACAAGATCCTTCGAATGGAGAGAAACTGGCTTCCGTTGCCCAAGGTTCATCCGTGGACATCGATGCTGCCGTGCGGGCTGCGCGTGCGGCGTTTCCAAAGTGGCGGGCACTCACTCCCCATGTCCGGGCCCGTTATTTGTATGCCCTGGCGCGGTTGGTGCAGAAACATTCCCGTCTGCTCGCCGTGCTGGAAACGATGGACAACGGCAAACCCATCCGCGAAAGCCGTGACATCGACATTCCACTGGTGGCGCGGCATTTCTACTACCATGCGGGTTGGGCACAACTTCTCGAGCAGGAATTTGCCGAGTACGAGCCTTGTGGGGTCGTGGGGCAGATCATCCCGTGGAATTTTCCCCTGCTCATGGCGGCGTGGAAGATTGCTCCAGCTCTGGCCACCGGAAACACCGTGGTATTGAAGCCCGCAGAATTCACTCCTCTGACCGCTCTCGCCTTCGCTGAGCTTTGTCAGGAAGCCAGATTGCCCGCCGGAGTCGTAAACATCGTGACCGGAGACGGGTCGACTGGTGAAGCCCTGGTGAAGCACGCTGACGTGGATAAGATTGCGTTCACTGGTTCCACGGAAGTCGGACGTGCGATTCGCAGTGCCACGGCAGCGACTCATAAACGTCTCTCGCTTGAGTTGGGAGGGAAATCCCCCTTCATCATCTTCGATGATGCTGATCTGGATAGTGCAGTCGAAGGGCTGGTGGACGGAATCTGGTTGAACCAGGGCCAGGTCTGCTGCGCGGGCTCGCGCCTGTTGATGCAGGAAAGCATCGCAGAGACCTTAATCGCGAAGATCAGAGAGCGGATGAGCAGCCTGCGCGTTGGCCTTCCTTTGGACAAGGCAATTGACATCGGTGCGATTGTTGCGCGCGTGCAACTGGATCGTATCCAGCGCCTGGTTGGCCAAGGAATCGCGGAGGGCGCAACCTGTTGGCAACCACAGGTGGCTTTGCCCTTGCGCGGCTTTTACTATCCCCCCACGCTGCTGAGCAATGTGCATCCCACATCCATCGTCGCCCAGCAGGAAATCTTCGGACCGGTGCTCGCTGCCATGACGTTTCGCACTCCGAGAGAAGCGGTCGAGTTGGCCAACAACACGATCTATGGCCTGGCCGCCTGCGTTTGGAGCGAGAACATCAACGTGGCATTGCAGATTGCGGCGCAGGTAAAGGCTGGCGTCGTCTGGGTGAATTGCAGCAATCTGTTCGACGCATCCTGCGGCTTCGGCGGCTACCGCCAGAGCGGATATGGCCGCGAGGGTGGCAGGGAAGGCCTGCTGGAATATTTGCAACCGTCATGGTTCAACAACGCTGCCAAGCTGTCTGCCGTTCCCCCGCCTGCGGCTGCGCGCTCCGACGAAGAACCGGAAGCGGGAACTCCGGCCATCGATCGCACCGTGAAGCTCTACATCGGTGGCAAGCAGGTGCGGCCGGACTCCGGCTACAGCATGGAAGTGCGTTCCGCCGACGGGCGTTTGTTGGGTGAAGCTTCGCTCGGCAACCGCAAAGACATTCGCAACGCCGTCGAGGCTGCCCACAAGGCGGAGGCGTGGGCGAAAGCTACCGCACATAATCGCGCGCAGGTTCTCTACTACTGCGCCGAGAACCTCTCTCAACGCCGCGACGAAATTATCCGCGGACTCACCTGGGTCGTCGGCGCGAAGCAAGCAGCGGCCGAACTGGATCTCGGCCTCGAGCGCATCTTTTCCTACGCCGCCTGGGCCGACAAGTTTGACGGTGCCGTACACAATCCTCCGTTTCGCAACATCGCGATTGCCATGAACGAGTCGCTCGGAACCATTGGCATCCTTTGTCCCGCGGAGGCGCCCTTGTTGGGTTTCCTGTCTCTTGTGCTCCCAGCCCTCGCTGTGGGTAACACTGTGATCGCGGTTCCCTCGGAGACCTACCCGCTTATCACTGCCGATCTCTATCAACTCTTTGACACCAGCGATCTGCCGGGGGGGGCGGTGAACATTGTGACGGGCTATGCTTCTCAGCTCCTGAAAGTGCTGGCTGAGCACGACGATGTGGATGCCATCTGGTCGTTTCGGGATGAAGCCAGCGCCACTGCCGCGAAAGCGCTGTCGGTTGGCAACCTAAAGCAGGTCTGGACCAACGAGGGCCGAGCCATCGACTGGTTTAATCCGAAGCTGGCCGAAGGACGCTGGTTCCTGGAGCATGCCACCCAGGTGAAGAATATCTGGGTTCCTTATGGCGAATAAGCCGAAACTCGCGAACCTGACCAGGCGGGGTTCAGGCAGCGGGGACCATGGCATCGGAATTGCTTTTGTTCCGACTCGGGGCTAGCATACTCAACGGCATTGTTATCCGCCCGCATCTTGAGCTTTACATTAGGCAAGTGCTGGCTTGATCTTTGGTAATTGATATCGTGCTCGATCTAAGGAGGATGTATGGGTATCGCAGTGTCACCGCAGATTCATCCGCAGGTCGCGGATTTTATCGACAAGCCGCGCAAAATGTTGATCAACGGCAAGTGGGTAAACTCCGTTTCCGGCAAGACCTTCCCCACCTACAATCCAGCCACCGGTGAAGTTTTGGCGCAGGTGGCGGAAGGCGATCGCGAAGATATTGATAAAGCTGTGGAGGCCGCGCGCAAGGCCTTCGATCAAGGCCCCTGGCGGCGGTTGACGGCATCCGAGCGCGGACGCCTGATCTGGAAGCTCGCCGATCTACTGGAGTCACATACCGAAGAATTCGCTTATCTCGAGAGCCTTGACAACGGCAAGCCTCTCATCATCGCGAGGGGCGCCGATGTGCCGCTGGCTGTGGACCTGTTTCGCTATATGGCAGGCTGGGCCACGAAGATCGAAGGCAACACCATTCCGATCTCTGTTCCCTACACGCCTGGAGCGAAGTACTTTGCCTACAC
>Ga0302325_10024394_pt1 | contig 12577 bp, 7 predicted proteins | sample Palsa_T0_2_FD_201948 | JGI IMG/M metagenome (GOLD analysis project Ga0302325, IMG submission 201948) | Peat permafrost microbial communities from Stordalen Mire near Abisko, Sweden - Palsa_T0_2 | ecosystem: Environmental > Terrestrial > Soil > Palsa > Peat permafrost | place: Sweden: Abisko...
AGGGATCAATATCATCATGAAACGCATTGAGTTGCTCCTTTTGATAAAGTCGCGCAAAACGGGGCGCCCCGCGCCGCTTTTGGTCTGCGGAATTCCTCTCTATATGGCGGCGCGGGATACGCACCCCTTTGCGCTCCTTTTGATAGAGTCGCGCAAAACGGGGTGCCCCGCGCCGCTTTTGGTCTGCGGAATTCCTCTCTATATGGCGGCGCGGGATACGCACCCCTTTACACTTATAGTTGATTCTTCAAAGGCCCTGCGGCCTTGTAGGCACTGATCACGACGCCTGAGGACAAAGCTTTCGTGCTGGCGGGCTCGAAGGAACGTGGCGGCGTTCCCTTCGAGAACAAACGCTTCCCTTGGCCCAGCAGGACTGGATAGACGATCAGCACGACCTCGTCCGCAAGGCCGTGTTCGAGCAGCGTCGATGTCAGCGTTGAACTGCCCGAGAGGATCAGGTCAGGGCCGTTGTGCGACTTGATGCGGCGAACGTCCTCGACGATGTCCGGACCAAGGCCCTCGAACGGGCCCCATGCAAGGCTTGCCGGCCGGTGGGTCGCGATGTATTTCGTCGCGGCGTTGAGGGCGTCAGACATAGGACTGCTCGGCGCCTTCGGCCAGAAGCCCGACCACTGATCGTAGGTGCGCCGGCCAAGCAGCAGATCGAAGCTCCCGCCATACGCCGCGAGGACTGCATCTCTGCCAGCGGGGCTGCGATAGGGTGCTGTCCAGTCGCCGTAGGGGAAATCGCCGTCTTCGCCCGAGCCGCCAATCTGGATTACGCCGTCCAGCGAGATGTGTTCGAAAATTTTGAGCTTTCTCATTGCGGGTCTCCTTGGCTAAGTGATTTTCTATTCGGCCGGATTCTCAGGAACGCTCGCACCTCGACAGGAACCCGGCAGGCGACGACGGCTTTGCGTCCCCAAGCCAGCGCTTCGTCCATGCCGGCGCACTGGAGGATCCAGAAGCCGCCGATGTGTTCCTTGGCTTCGAGGTAGGGGCCGTCGGTGATGGAGACGTTGCCGTCGGGTTGCTTGCGCAGCGATTTAGCGTGGCTTGCCGATTCCAGACCGCCTGCGAAGAACCGGGCGCCTGCGGCATCCATCTCTTCGTTGAGTGCGCCGATGTCGCGAATCATCGCTTCACCCTCCAGCGACGGGTCGTAGTTTTCGGGGTGTTGAATTGCTACCAGATATTGCGGCATGTCTTCTCCTGTAATAGTCCTTCAGGCGGGGTTCTCTGCCCGGCCTTCACTACAACGACGAACGGCCATACCGCAATTCTACAAGCCGCCCGGAAAATTTTGTTTCTGGGAAGTTTTTGGTTCTGGCCGCGGCTTCAGGCAGTTCGCAGGATGCACCTGGCAGGTTTTTCTCTGTTTCCAAGGAGAAGATGCTCTCCTCGCCGGCCTCCAGCCATTTCGAGAATTCCGTCATCACATCATAGCTGGCCTGATCCTGCCCGCAATGAGCCCCTGAATTTGGCGGCGTCAAGCACGAGAATCGGTAATGATAAGTCGGCTTGGCGACGGCAATCTAGGGTAGCGCCAAGCCGACCCAAAAAGCCCAGATCAGAACTCCACCGCCGACTGCTCCCCGGATCTCACACGAAGACCTCACACCGCAGCCAGTGACACGCTCCCGCAAGAAATACAGCCCCAACCAAGCCCTTACGCGCCAATCACTTCCAGCCAACCCGCCCCAAAATCGACCGCCGGGGACCCTAACAGGTGGTAGTAACCTGAAATCGAGGGAGCATAGCCGGATGTATCACCGCAAGCCCGCATCTGGCGCCATGCGACTTAACCGTCTGGTTCCATCGCAGACCCCCGGATCGCCGCACATGCCCTCGCACGTCTTGCCTCAGATCTGTCGGGAAAAAGAAAAAATCGACAAACCCAATCAAAAAGCCCCAAAACCGTCGGGTTCGCTCGCCCAAAAGCGATCACTGCCCCGAAAATCAGGGCCCGAATTCGGTGCCAAGAAAAACACCCGGTACCAAGTGTGCCGGCCCGCTCAGCACAATAACTGCCCGCCCAAAAACACCCGCCTAGGGGGATTTCGGTCGCCCAAAATCGCAACAACATGACAAAAAAAGACTTAATTGGCTTTGAACGTAAACAAAACGCGCCCCCCGCCCCCTCAATCGATAAACTCGTACGCCACCAGCGTCAAAAACTCCGGAAACTCCGCGCTGGTCATCATCTCTTCATACATCCCCGCCGCCCGCGCCAACTGCTCCCCGCCAATCGACCCCCGCAGCCCCTCCACCACATCCGCGATAGTTCGTTTCACCAATTCCGCGGTCACCGGACGCCCGTCGCTCATCTTCGCCCCGTGCCTCACCCATTGCCAAACCTGCGCCCGGCAAATCTCCGCCGTAGCCGCGTCTTCCATCAGGTTGTAAATAGGCACGCATCCGTTGCCGCGCATCCACGCCTCCAGATATTGGATGCCCACGTCGATATTCCACCGCAGCCCCGCTTCCGTGATCTCGCCGTCCGGCACGGTCAGCAGGTCCGCCGCGCTAACCTGAACCTGTGGCCGCCGCTGCAACTGGTTCGGCCCCGCCATGTGCGTGTCGAAAATCTCCTTCGCCACCGGCACCAGCCCCGGATGCGCCACCCACGTGCCATCGTGGCCCGCGCGCACCTCGCGCAGCTTGTCCTGCCGCACTTTCTCCAGCGCCTGCTCGTTCGCCGCCGGATCGTTCTTGATCGGAATCTGCGCGGCCATGCCGCCCATCGCGTGTACCCCGCGCCGATGGCACGTCTCAATCAGCAGGTTCACGTACGAGCTCAGGAAATGCCGCTCCATGGTCACCTGCGCGCGGTTGGGCAGCAGGAAGTCCGGCCGGTTGCGGAATTTCTTGATGAAGCTGAATATGTAGTCCCATCGCCCGCAGTTCAGCCCCGCCGAGTGCTCCCGCAGTTCGTAAATGATCTCGTCCATTTCGAACGCGCCCAGAATCGTTTCAATCAACACCGTGGCGCGAATCGTCCCGCGCGGCACGCCCAGCTCCCGTTGCGCGAAATGGAAAACGTCGTTCCACAGGCGCGCTTCCACGTGGCTCTCCATCTTCGGCAGGTAGAAATAAGGACCGGTGCCTTTCGCCATCAGGGCCTTGGCATTGTGGAAGAAGTACAGTCCGAAATCGAAAAGCCCGCCCGAAATGGGCCGCCCGTTCACCAGGAAATGTTTCTCGTTCAGGTGCCAGCCGCGCGGCCGCACCATCAGCACCGCCGTGCGCGCGCCCAGTTCGTAGCGTTTGCCCTCCGGGCTGGCATAGCTGATCGTGCCGTTCACCGCGTCGCGCAGGTTGAACTGCCCGTCCATATTGTTCCGCCAGGTGGGCGAATTGGAATCTTCGAAATCCGCCATGAACACGCTGGCGCCCGAGTTCAATGCGTTGATGATCATCTTGCGGTCCACCGGCCCCGTGATCTCCACGCGCCGGTCCTGCAGGTCGGCGGGAATGGGCGCAGCCACCCACTCCGAATTCCGGATCCAATCCGTTTGCGGCAGGAACTGTGGCATAACACCACGGTCGATTTCCTGCTGCCTTTCGCCCCGCCGCGCCAGCAATTGCTGCCGGCGCTCTTCGAAGTTCCGCGACAGCCCAGTCAGAAAGCTCACGGCTTCGGGCGTCAAGATCGTGTGATCGGCTTCGGTCATGGGACCGGCGATCTGAATAGGTGCCATTTGTGCGTGCGTCATGGTCTTCCTCATTATCAGGTTAGCTCCGCGCAGGCCGGCGCGCGCAATTCGGTCGTCCGAATCGGACCACTCGTCCGATCCGGCCCCAGTCCGTATACTTTTTCCGCGATTCGCGATCTACTGTAAGTGGAGGCTTACGCACCTCACCATGTTGAATAACGGAAAGCATGAAAACGGACATCATGACACGCTGCGCCAGTGGTCGACTGCCGCGCGTTGGGAAGGCATCACGCGGCTGTATACGCCGGAAGATGTCGCGCGCTTGAGTGGCACCGTCGCCATCGAGTACACCCTGGCCCGCATGGGCGCGGAGCGCTTGTGGAACATGCTGCACACCGAGTCTTACATACCGGCGTTGGGAGCCCTCACCGGCAACCAAGCCGTGCAGCAGGTGCAGGCCGGTCTGAAGGCCATCTATGTCAGCGGCTGGCAGGTCGCGGGTGATGCGAATGTTTCCGGCCAGATGTATCCCGATCAGAGTCTCTATCCCGTCAACAGCGTTCCCACCCTGGTGCGCGCCATCAATAACGCCTTCCAGCGCGCCGACCAGATTCACCATTCCGCCGGACGCAACGGCACTAATTGGTTCGCCCCCATCGTGGCCGATGCCGAAGCCGGTTTCGGCGGCCCGCTGAATGCTTTCGAGTTGATGAAGTCCATGATTGAGGCCGGTGCCGCCGCGGTGCATTTCGAAGATCAGCTCGCCTCCGCCAAGAAATGCGGCCACATGGGCGGCAAGGTCGTGGTGCCCACCTCGGAGTTCGTGCAGAAGCTCATCGCCGCGCGCTTCGCGGCCGATGTCATGGGAGTTCCCACGCTCCTGATCGCTCGCACCGACGCCAACAGCGCGGGACTCCTGCTCAACGATATCGATCAGCGCGACAAGCCCTTCCTGACCGGCACGCGCACCCCCGAAGGTTTCTACGGATTCCGCGGCGGCATCGACGCCGCTATCGCCCGTGGCCTGGCCTATGCGCCCTACGCCGATTTGATCTGGTGCGAAACCTCCGAGCCGAACCTGTCGGAGGCCCGCCGCTTCGCGGAAGCCATTCACGCCCGCTATCCCGGCAAGTTACTGGCTTATAACTGCTCTCCTTCTTTCCATTGGAAGAAGAAGCTCGATGATACAACCATCGCTAAGTTCCAGAAGGATCTGGGAGCCATGGGTTATAAGTTCCAGTTTGTTACTCTAGCCGGCTTCCATGCCCTGAATCTCAGTATGTTCCAGTTAGCCAGAGACTATGCAGCTTCTGGCATGACAGCTTACTCGCACTTACAAGAGCAGGAATTTGCCAGCGCCCGCGACGACGGCTATTCTGCCATCAAGCATCAGACATTTGTGGGTACGGGTTACTTCGACGAAGTCGCGCAGACCATCTCCGGCGGTAAGTCGTCCACCACGGCGCTGAAGGGATCCACCGAGGAAGCGCAGTTCGCGTTTGTGCCGGGCGGTAAGTGTGCGTCCGGCGAGATGCCGCCATGCGGCATGGAAGGTCAGTGCTGATCGGCCTGTATCACAGGCAATAATAGATGAGACGGATGCTGCTTGTCGTGGTACACCACCTGGTGCGCCGCTACAAACTTGGTTTCCGTCTCATTGTGTCCGCCAGTGTTCAGGTTGCGTGAGAACATCGGAAAGTCCGCCGACGCTATTTCTACCCGCAGGCGGGCGCCCGCCTCGATGGTGATGCCCGTGTGCCAAAGGTCCAGCTTGTACTCGTAAATCTGTCCGGGCTTCAACAATTCCGGCGTCTTCACACTGTTGCGAAAGCGCGCCCGCAGCTTACCTGTGCCCAGCGTGAATGTCTTGCCGTCTTTCTCGATCTCCACCAGGGTCGCATACCAGTCGGTATCCCGTGCCGACGAAGAAGCATAGATAGTGGCCGACACCGGTCCCGCAAAGGTCAGCGGCTCCTTCAACACCTCTATCTGATAAACAAGAATATCGCGCCGCTCGGCCGTGATTTTCTCATGGTGCGCCTCGGCCTCCTTCTTCTTGTCGTCCGCCGATCTCACTTCTTTGTCCTGCTCTTCCGTCGTCTCGTAGTAATCGGGGTCGGGAGTCGGATCGCCGGGGTCATACACATACTTATCGGCGCGTCCGCCGGCCGGCGGCTCGTCGAACGTAAGCCGCCCGTCGCCTTTCGAGGTGTTCGCCTTGCCGCCACCCGAGAAATACAGCTTCGTGAACTTAGTTTGGGGCAACGGATAAGTTTCGCCGTGCAGCCATTGGTTAGTGCCCATCACAAAGATACTGACCAGCGGCTCCTTGGCAATTCCGTTATCCACGCCCTTCAGCCAGTAATCGAACCACCGGAGATAGTCGCGCTGTAAGTCGATCACGGCCTGTGGTCCGAAGTCGTGCTCGCCTAACTTTCTGGCTGCCGTGTCGGTATGTCCCCACGGCCCGATGGTCAGCTTCTGGTTGCCGTGTCCGTACTCCCGCATCTGCAGGTAATTCAGTTTGGTACCGATGCCATCGCCATCGAACCATCCCGATTGGTGGAATACCGGGATAGTCACGTCCTTCAGCTTAGTCAGGAAGTCGGCCGGCGCCCACCAGTCGTCGTCCACAGGGTGCGCGATCCATTGCCGCCAGTAAGGGTTCTCCTTGCCGAGCACCGCCTTGTCCAGATCGATCACCGGCAGCGCCTTCAGCATCTGGCGATACTTCTTCTCGCCGATCTTGCTCAATGCGACTCCCGACAAATCCCCGGTGGCCTTCGATTCCAGCACGTCCGCCCACCAGATGGCGCCGAAGGTAAAGAACGCGCCGTGCTCATAGGGGATGTTGTAGAACGGGTCCGGCGGCGCCACGTTCGGAATGATCGTAACCAGGTGCGGCGGCCGCTCGCTGGCTGCCCACCACTGTACCCAACCCACGTACGACCCGCCGATCATGCCCACCTTGCCGTTCGACCATGGCTGTGCGGCCAGCCACTCGATGGCGTCGTAGCCATCCTTCGCCTCGTTGAGGAATGGCTCCCACACGCCTTCCGATCCGAAACGCCCGCGGCAATCTTGGATAGCCACCGCATAGCCGCGCCGTGCGTAGTAGCGGCCCTGGATCTCGCCCATCTCTTTCTTATAAGGAGTTCGGATCAGAATCACCGGCGCCTTGCCCTCGGTCTGCGGCAAGTAGAGATCGGTTGCCAGCTTCACTCCATCGCGCATCGCCACCTTCGCGCCGGCTTCCACCTTCACTTCGAACTTCGGCTGCGAAAGCAGCGGATCGGCTACCGGCTCTTTGCGCAGCGTCTCGTAGCCCTCGCGCACATAGGCCGCATGTTGGGCGGGCACTTCGCCGAGATACAGCCGGCCATCCGCGTCCGTCCAGAGGATGATGTCGATGCCGGCCACGTTGTACGTGTATCGGAAGAAGGTCAGGTCCTTGCCGGCCACGGCGCGCTCCACCTGGTCTTTGAATTCAAGCGACGCGTCCATCGCCACGCCCGGCACCAGAATAACGGGGAATGGCTGCTTGCCGCCCTTCGCGCGGTCGTAGAGCCGCGCGGCCTGGCTCATCAGCGTGGGACCGTAATTGTCGAATAGCCGCGCGCCCGGCTTCACGTCGATCGTGGTGGTCTTGTCCTTCAAGGTGCGCCGCGCGGTTCCGCCTTCGCGCACGCAGTTTGTCGTGCCCGTCGCCGCGGCGGCCGTGAGTTGGGTCCACAGCCCGTCCGCATCCACCGTGGCGGACGTGGACACGGTAGTGCTCTGGCCCGCCATCGCCAGCGTGGCTTCATTCTGGTACGATCCGCCGGGCAGCCATTTCACTTTAATGGTGCCCACGCGGTCCTCATTCAGGTAAAGGTAAAAAGTGGCATCCTCACCGGGTCCTTTTAGCGAAGCGGGCTGTGCCCAGAGGGCCGCAGCGGCCAGCCAGAAGAAAATGATTCGGACTCCAAGGTCTGCGTTCACACACAGTATTATAGTTGGAATGAAGCGCGAACAGGCCCTGGAAATCCTATACGAATTTACAAAATCGGAAGGTTTGCGCAAACACGCGCTGGCAGTGGAGGCGTGCGTCACAGCTTACGCGCGCAAATTAGGGGAGGACGAAGAGAAGTGGTCGGTCACCGCGCTGCTGCACGACTTCGACTGGGAAATTCATCCGCAGCTTCCCGACCACCCCACCAAGGGCGAGCCGATTCTGGCTGAGCGTGGCGTCAGTGAGGAAATCCGCCGCGCCATCCTTTCACATGCCGATTTCACCGGCGTGCCGCGCCAGTCGCCGCTCGAGAAGACACTCTTCGCTTGCGATGAATTGGCAGGTTTTATCACCGCCGTCTCTTATGTGAAACCTCACTGCAGTGTTTTCGAAGTGGATGCGCCCTCTATCCGAAAGAAGATGAAAGACAAGGCGTTCGCCCGCTCAGTGAACCGTCAGGACATCCTGGATGGCGCGCGCGAACTGGGTGTGGAACTCGACGATCACATCGGTTTTTGTGTGAAGGCCATGCAGGAGCGCGCGGATGACTTGGGATTGAAGGGCAATCTGTAGCCGCGCCGTCGCTATGCGCCCATGTACCGGCCAATTCCAGGCCAGGGTGACAAGGGCAGTGCATAGCCGATTAGGCAGCATTGGTCCAACGCGAACAGCACCACGGACCCCAGCTTCAACCCTTCTGCGAGGCGCGCCTCTTTGGCCCATGGCGTAGTGTAGTTCCCGATGCCCACCAGGTGCGCGCTGTTTGCCGCCGCAAACCCCAACTGCATGGGCAATTCGATTGATGTGAGAGCGTCATTCAGATCGCAGTCGCCCGTGTATGTGAAGTTCTCGGTCTTGAAGCAATTGAGGTTCACGGGAATCCACTGGGCCGGCAGGTTAATAACGGAAGTAAGCGGCGCGGCATTGGTATCTGGTGGATACAATACCTCAAATTGCGTGTTCGGTTGCGTTTGCCGCACGAAAGCCATGATCGCAGCAGTGAACTCTCCGATCAGGCCGGGCAGGAACGCGGACTCCTGCGGGTATGGCGACGGATCGTTGCTCGGATCCGTGAACACGTGCATAGGACGCCCGTACTGCGACTGAAACGTGCTCGTCGTATACGTGTCGTAGAAGGGCATACCGCCATTGGCAATTGGTGTCCAGTTGCCATTGGCGGGATCCGTCGGTGGGCAGAAGTACCACCACTGCACTTCGCCGAATTGCAAATACGGCTGCAGCCCAGCGGCGGTCATTAGATTCGCCATGTCGAGGTAGACTTGCCGCCAAAACGCCAGACTCGTAGGCGAGAAGTTCGTCTGCAAAGCAGGCGTGTTCACCCTGCAGGGACTGCCGTCCGGATAACACTGTGCGATTCCCGCCGCGGCGGATGGATCTCCATTTCCGAGTTCCATGCTGAACGACGCCGTGGCAGTTATGCCATAGCCGTTGAGCGCGGTAAAAAAGCTTTGGCTCCAGTCACGCGCTGCCCGATTGATTCGCGGCGTGGCGGTAACATCAGTCAGCCAGTTGCCATCCACGCCGCCAGCCAGTGACCCGCTCGTTTGCACCACCAGAGTCGTGCTGCCGCCTACGTCCGCGGAGAGAGTGAGTCCATTGCCCGCGCTCCCCATGGGGCGCGCGGTGATCGTAAGCACTCCCGCACTCGCCTGCGCCCACGTGCCCGTTGAACCTTCGTTGATCAGAAGCTCGAATGCCAGCGCCAGGCTGACCGGTGTGTCGCCAATCAGATTCAAATGCGTGAGCACCGTCGGCCCGAGCGAAATCTGTGTCGTTTCTCCGAACTGCGAAGTTCCTGAAAACGTGATCGTCCCGGTAGCATACTGCTGTCCGGCGCAGGTCAGTTCATAGAACCACAGCCCGCCGGCATAGTGGTTAGCCCTGCCAGTAAATCCTAGCGCCTGGATCAGCCAAGCGGTGCGTTCCGGAGCGAGCGCTTGCGAATCTAGCGTGTCCCAATCGGTCGCCAGAGTCATTTGCGGGTGCGGGGAGAACGCAGGCAGATTCTGGGTCGGGATCGCGATCTCCAGAAAATCGAAATAGAACTGAGATCCTTGGGCGCCCGTATGTGTAATCGTTACGGTATGCTGCGTCTGCCCAGACATCGCTCCCAGGACACATCGCACCAGGATGTCCTCGCCCGGAAGCGCGATGTTCAAGACCTGTGCGGGGCTCTGATCCACCTGCACCGTAAGTTGCGCGGCGGTGGGTATCCTTCGCGTCCCCAAGTTCAAGTTATGATTCTGTGGCGATTGGTAAGAATAGGTTACGCTCGCACCCGGCGTTATCGCACAACTAATCGATCCGCCGGAGTAGTTACCGATAGACTTGTCCCATTGGCCCGTATAGGCGATCGAGGCGTCGTCGTCCTCAACCCGCCAACTTCCAATACCCGCCACGTAGTATTCCCGATTTGACCCATTGACCGTCCAGTTCGCCAGCGTCACCGCGAACTCGCCCCGAGCGAAGTTCCCCGGCTGAAGATCTGCGGCCCATGTCCAGCGCATTTTGCGCACCGTGGACATGGGTACTGCTACAGTAGCGCCGGTAGAGTCCAACCCGCTAATCGAGCTGAAGTCCAGGTTGATCTGCCATTGTGTCGGCGATGCGCCGCCGCTGAGAAGCTGCCATCCTGGTGACCAACTTTCGGTCGGCCCGCCGGGTAATGTGCCGTAGACATTTCCATAGACGCCAATCCGGTTGCCGTTCGTGCCGGTGCTGCTATCGGCAAGGGTCAACGTGATGGCCGTCCCGTTCGCCGACGCCTGCATTGTCGTGGAGAAACTAGTGATGCTGTTGGCCAGAGCCGTCGCTGCCGACTCCAGCGTGTCGGTCCCGTAAAGCTGATATGTGTAGTGCTCCTGGTCCCATGCCAATTCCACATAATCGCCACCAGTGGGCGTGCCTTGCAGCATGAAAGTGGCAGACGCCGCCGTGTAGCTGCCCGCCAGCGGCGCCGCGTGACCCATCATTGGGATTCTGTATACTTGCTCGCCCGTTCCGGGATCTGCCCACACGCGTAAGTAGGGCCAATCTACAGTTGCATAAAGGTTTGAGTCGATGGGAATGCAATTGGTGCGGGCCTCCTGGTAAGAAAGCTGCAGCCCGCTAAGATCGCTGTCCGGCAGGTAACGAAACACCGGATGTTCGAAGACATTATCGCGATTCCATTCAACGACGGCCCAGTCGAATTGCTCGCGCCAGCAGCCGGAAACAGTGAAACCGCTAGGACTGGTAGTGCTCAGCGCGGCCACTGCCGATGGCTGATAGAAGTAGCACTGCAAATCCTGGCTGGGAGTGAGTTTCTGAAGCGTAGACATGCGTTTCGCCGCCTGCTCACAATCGCAGGATTACCGTCAGGTCCGACCCTGGGCTGGTTTGTCCAACCGCGGAGATCGCCAGGCTGAGTTGCGCCTGTGCCAGTAACGGCATCCCGAAGCCGTCCACACTGGCTGATACAGTGGCGCCGTCTGGAATCGTGAGCGTGCAGTAAGTCGCACCGTTCTGGCTCAGGGTTAGCTTCACCGGGCCGCCCACGGGCGCTTGCTTCACCACCGCGTACACATCCTGCACCGTGTGGGCCGCTTCCACCACAACATTCGGCGCTGGATTGCTGTCCACCGCCAGGAATCCTTGAACTTGGATCGAAAACTGTCCGCCGGAAAGTGTCCGCAGCCCATAATCCACCGCTTGCGTCAAGTTGATCGCATTCGTCGGGCTGTTGCCTCTGCTATTCGTAACGAATAACTCCGCGCTGGCCACTTTGGTATTCGGCAACGAGATCGAATAGCTCCAGTTACCGCTCAGTGGACTGCCGAAGAAGTTCAAGGGGAAGGGCACCACCACGACTGTGCTCGATAACTGATAAACGGCAACCTGTGCTGCGTGCGCCACCGCGGTTGTTCCGTGCATGCCACGCGTTACCTGATACTGGAGCCCATTGTTCTGTACCGCGACTACCTGAATCACCTCAGCCTCGACTTGCACGAACGATCCCGGCGTTGCCGTGCCGGCCTGACCGAGGTTGAGCACGGTGTCGGTCGCAGCCGTCGCCGACGCCAAAGAGTACGGTGTGTTCCCAATCAGTTCATCCCAGTAATAGATAGTTAGGGTGGCGGCTGTCACGCTGGTCGTGTCGGTCAGATTCGGGAATGCCACACCGCTCAGTTCCACGGTTCCATTTTGCAGAGGTGAAGCTCCTAGTCCGAAGACGGGTTGCGGCGGCGCTGCCATATCTCCGATTCCTCCCCCGCCGACTATCCACCGCGTCAAAGTGCAGAGTAAAGGCGGACCCTCCAGGTTGTTGACGTTTGCCCCTCTGCCCTGTATGTGCAGTGTGACGCCCGTCTCGTTGGGTATCTCGAACTGTACCGGGCATGTCTTGGCGGCGGCCGCGAAATGCCAGGCCGCCTCCGCCACCACGAAGAGGCTGGTTGCGTCCGGCTGCACGGCCCATGATTGTGTCAGCGTCAGAGTCGTCGCGGTATTCGATGCAATCGTGTATTCCTGGTCTGCGCCCGTGCCGGTGATGATCCGCACGATCATCCCCGCATAATTGTCGCCGCCCATTTCACAGGCGCTGTTGCCGACCGTGTTTGCGGTGGCGATGGTCGCGGAATATTCCGGCTGCAGCTCCAGCCGCCAATAGAAATTCGCGTGATCGAACGCCGGGTCCGGTGGCGCGTACACTTGCGCCGGCAATCCGCTGTCGGTGAAACTGGTGGCCAGAGCCTGGTTTGAGGCGATCCGGTTCATCTGTTGGGAACTCGTGCCCCTGTAAAGGTTGAACGCCTGCGTGCCGGTCGCAAAGCTCAATCCGGTAAGCGTCACGCTGTTGGTGTTTGACCCTGTGGGGATGCTGGCGAGTACCACGAACGACATGATGCTCTCGTTTCCGGCCGAATCCACC
>Ga0302325_10024395_pt1 | contig 12577 bp, 8 predicted proteins | sample Palsa_T0_2_FD_201948 | JGI IMG/M metagenome (GOLD analysis project Ga0302325, IMG submission 201948) | Peat permafrost microbial communities from Stordalen Mire near Abisko, Sweden - Palsa_T0_2 | ecosystem: Environmental > Terrestrial > Soil > Palsa > Peat permafrost | place: Sweden: Abisko...
CTTGGGCAGTCCAGTGATCTGATTGTCAATATCTATAGTCGAAGTTTACGATAGATCAGGTTTATTGGGCTTAGCTACACAATACAGTACTTTAGTGATTTATTCAATGTTTAGATTCTCAGAGGTCTAAAATTCACTTGGTTTAATCAGTACCTTGGTTTCCGTTCCAACTATACTTTCTTTGACAGCTCCCATCTTCGTCTTTCATCAGAATACTTCTAAGCCAATCCCGCCAAGGTTGATCAAAAGGCTGATCGGGGTCGAAACGCCATGAAAGAACTTCTGGAAATTCGGAGCGAAGCCAAATGTTGAAGCTTTCTTCCGATCTCGGTGGCCAAAATGCTTTCCATGGTCGTCGAGTGATCTCTGCAGCTGAGAAATCCTGGGTAGACGAATGTCCCCGCTGCTCGGAATCGTAAAACTCCGAAAGATCAAGTCCGTCTTTGCTCGCCATTAGGAGACGTATGGGAAGTTAGGAAAGGCTCGACTTGAGATTGTGATTGAAATATGGTATATTCGCACTCTTGTCGACTTCGAGAAAGGCGGACCCCGCTTCTTCATAAAACAAAGAGGCACTGTAGCCTCACCCCCACGTTTCCTTTACGTCTAGCCCGATTTCATTCAGCCTGCTTCTCTCACCCCCTTCAGAAAGACCAATAGGAAAAATCCCTCATCCAGCTTGCGACCTGTTCGCCGAGAAATTGGGCCCAACACCAATTTACTCTGCAGAAAGCCTAGACTCGTAATTCCACATGCCTTGATGGAGTTATGTCATGAGAGAAACATCTACCGTAAGTAAGGAATTACTTGATGATTTGAAGAAGGTATTCTGATGAAAGCGTTAACAATTTTCGGGCTCGCGTGAGGGGAGAATAGGGCGCGACAGGTGCGGGTTAGAAGGTTGAGCAAACCACCCACCTGCGGTTGGCGATTGAGGTGCTGGTCCGTCAGCAACCACCCACTCCAAATAGCGGTTGCCCATGATTCATTGCACAACGTGACCTATAAGGCTCAAAATCACGTGTCGTGCACAAATGAATAAAAGTGTTGAAATCTCAAGCTAATCAGGTTAAACGAAAATTGTACTAAAGGACTCACCAATTGCCGACTCGCCAATTCTATCTATATCTCTTGATGATATTTTCAATCCTTACTTTTGTTTAATAATTTATTTATATATCTAAAGCTCTATATAAGCCTATAAATTTATATTATCCAAATTTATATGTTTTGCTTTATATTAAATTTATTAATTATTTTTATATTTTTAGAATAAAGTCCGATTAGAACCCTATATTATAAGGACAAGTTTATTATAAGGGTGCTTATAGAGCCCGGCCTACATTTGTGACAGGCCTATTAAAAGGGGCCAAGACACGCTTCACTAGGGGGGAGGGATTTACACTTCGTCTCGTAAAAGGGGCCTATATTGCGAAGATCTAAAGCTAAGGAGAGAAGAGGGTGAAGGAAGAGGCAAGTGAGCTATATATACACAGTTAGCAGTAACCTAATAAGCAACTACAGCTGTAGCCTAGTTAAAACGGCTCGGGACAGGCATATTTTTTGCCACCCTAGAAGCAAATATGCCTATCCTGTATTATATCTTAAAGGGCTCGCTTATTGCGATTTGGCAGTGTTTCCCTAGTAAATTTAGGGGGTTTTTAAATCTAATCCAAATCATAATCCAAAAAGCACTTTAACAACTGTGCGCGCACTTACTTATAACACCTGCTATATGCATACTATCAAAAGAGAGAGTAGAGTTTTGGATAGCTAGCATAGCGGACTAGAGAATGTAAGTGGCTATAGACTCCTCCCGAAGCTTGCGTACGGGCAAGATAGCCTCTAGAGTAAATGCTCACTCAAACTTTCGATGTTCTCGTGAGTTTTTAGTTATCCTGTAGCCCCAGGACCTAAGTACAGCGTGTGGTTGGCTAGAAGTGCTTTGGATTATGATTTGGATTAGATTTAAAAAACCCCTAAATTTAATCGCGCACGCCTTGCACCCGCAAATATTATATAGTTATATTTCTTAAAGGTATGCCTTTTGTATAAATTTTAACTATATATATAATTTATAGTATTCTATAATAAAATTAAAGCTAAGAAATGCAAATGCTACTAAGATATTAATAGTAAAGACTAAGTCTTCTCGCACAATTTAATCTACTTTTTATCCTTTATTATCCTCTAGTCTCATAAGGAATATAAGTACTTAGTCGTCCCTTAGAGGGGTTTACTTGGATTATCCTTGATTTGCTATTTAAACTAAAGAGCTATACGCAAAAATCGATAACGCAATTGCTATAATTCCTAAAGAGTATAATATATGGCGTGATATGCTAGTAAAGTCTAAACCAACTAACAATCCTTGTAAAATAGGAGCATTAGTTAATATAAGCTTTTCTTTAATACCGAGTCGAGACCACTTTAAAGCTAAGAATGCTGTTAGGGGAAATACAACCCAAAATAGGGAGGGAGCATAATCAACATTCGATTGTCTGCCGAAGCTACGTAAGTGTACAGCTGGCCAGAGGTTCCTTTATCCTTCACGTAGCCCTCGCTTAGGGCCACGTGCAGAGCCACATGGCCTGCTGCGCTTTTCCCCACTATACACTTCCCCGGTCCCTTTGATGCTCGACCCCTAGGCGCCGCGGTCGGGGCGGCGAAAGACTACTCTGTATATGTGTGCCAAGTCATATAAGCAAGAGCCTACTAATCGTCTGCGAACCGACTAATAGCCCCTGCCCACGTGAATAGCCTCCTCTTGTCCAATCACAGCCAAAAACACAATTCACCGTCCGATTCAATCCGTATTCGCATCTTTAGAAAGCTTCCTACTCTATGATCAATAGCTAGCAGAGTCCTACCACAAGGCTTCACCCAGTGCCATCAGCTACGCTTTGTGTTATTCTCGCTCGGCTAGCACTGCAAGCTACTCTAGCCAATTATACGCTATATTCAGGTCTAAGGGCTATAATATGACTAAAAACTTACGATAATATTAAAAGTTTAAGTAAGCGTTTACTTTAAAGGCTATCTTGACCTTACGCAAGCTTCGAGAGGAGTTTATAGCTATCTATATTCCCTAGTCTACTATATTAGCTATCTAAAACTCTATTCTCTTTTTTAATAGTGTGCGCATAGCAGATGTTATGAGTAAGTACGCGCGCGGTTATTAGAGTGCTTTTCAGATTACGATTTGGATTAGATTAAAAAACCCCCCCTTATCTACCGATCCGTTGGATGAGCAGCGAGAAGAGCGAGCTTCCAAGCCCTTTATTATCAGCGACATCGACGCCGCGTCTAATTCGGATGGAGGCTCTTATTTGGAACTGCGTCCCAGCATTGGTGAACAAGCTTTAGAAGCTCAAAGTAAAACGTCGGTAGCGGGGTAAGTTTGCGCCTCGAGGAGCATCAAATCACCTTTAAGATTGATCGAGGAAACTAGCAGGCAGGCAGCTCGCGCATTAAGAAACCAAGTACTCCCTCCGAGCAAGTACGCTTTAGAGTATGATGGGCCGACGATATGCTAACGTTCGCTCACATTCACGCAAAACAAATTGATCAAATTCAGACCGCTTATCCTTTTCCTCAGTCCAACGCCTTGTGCCAACCAGGTGTGAAGTTTTTCCAATATACGATGACCGAGCCTTTTGTTCCATTACGGTCGACTTCTTCGTCAGGGTCGTGAGCCTCGAGGCCATCAATGTCAAAAGCGAAACCCTGTACGAATTTCTTTCAGCGGGTCGGGGTCGTCGGGGCTAGCATCAGTCTTTGCTTTGGCAAATCTATTTATTAGGTCAAGAGCTACATGTGATTAAGAGGGATGAAACTCACTGGTACCAATTGTCTACTTGCCGCTAATAGGCGGCTCGAGTCTTGTCCTCAAGATGACCTTGAACTTTAGAGCCATTAATGTGAATTGAATTCTTCTCGGACCCTTTTTGTCGAGCTCTTTTATCAAAATTTTTAGGGTCCCTCGGCCCACCTATCTTTATCAAAGGGAATGATTGCTAGGGAGGAAGATACGACGCGAGTGGGTAATAAGAATAATTGTAGAAAGAAACAAGTAGTCTATTAAAATAAAAATGTGCAGCGTACATCTGGTAGAGGAAGGTACACGAAAGAGCAAAGATTTGGGAGGCAGCGTGAGACAATGCCATGTTACGAGAAGAATCTGCCTTGAGAGATTAAAGGATGTATTTTTGGAGGGGTCCTATTTAGGCTCCCTAGGAGTCGAATTGGTCCCCCGGAACAAACTCGTGTAGAGTTGACAACTTTCGTACGGCAGAGCCGAATAGTAAACAAATCATGATTGCTCAATGGAAGGGAGAGCAAGAACGTGACTGAGCAACCTGAGCAGAGCGGCAATGGTGACTAACCGAGTTAGAAGGGATGTAAATATTTGGCTGAGATCACTAAAATAAGTGTCTGGATCCTGTAATAAAAAAAATAAAAAGTCTCTAGATTGAGTAAAAAGCTGTTAAATTTTTCACGTGCTAGTTTTATTTTAGTCTCAGGATGTGAGTAGCGGCTGATTTGACTTGAGTTGAGGCTGACTGGTTCAAGCTTGCCTGAGTAGACGAAGTCAGGCTTTCGCACAGCCACCGTGAGGTTGAGCCAGCCGACGTTGCAGCCTTGTGCTGTTGCCAGAGTAACCTGCAACCCGCAATCTCGACGATCAATGATTTCAGTATCGTCGCTGCCTATTTACGACCTCAACTCGACTTCGAAAATCAATATGCCGGAGGAATCAACTACAAAAAATAAACCAAACCTTGACATCGCAGAGAGAACTCCGCCCAATTTGCTATTAGTCTACCCCGCACTATTTTGCTTCACAGCTGACTTCTCCCAAGAGACCCACAACCCATCGTCGAGGTCTATGTTACTTCCCTAGAAGGACACACGCAAAGCTTCAAAATCCACAAGAATTTTATATGCTATTACTCTTCCTTCTTCGATGCGGCATTTAATAGCAAATCTATAGAGGGGGGAAGCAAGGGTCCGGAATTGGATAATACACCTCACGAAGTGTTCGGCATATTCGTTAACTGGCTGTATATGCAAAAAATCAAGATAAAGTCCGATTGTGAATGGCCTATCCGTTGCATTCTTCTGATGAACGTCTGGCTGCTGGCTGATAGAGTCATGGTTCCCCGGCTTCAAAATGAGGCACTTATATTATTAGAATGCGCTCCGAGGAGGGGTCGAGAATTTCCGCCATCCCAATACCATCGTATTTACCAGAATACTACAAAAGATAGCCCGCTCCGCGCATGCATTGTCACAATGTGGCCCGACGTGGCCATTTCGAATTCCGAATTATATCCACGAGAATTACTCGTCGATCTTGTCAACAGACTAGGGCCCATGAAGCGTGAGCTGGAGGGGAGAGATTTTCTTGGCACTTTTGTAAGAGACGATATGGACGCAATCGATGAGTTCGAGGCCCAGGCGTTCCGTATGTACGTTGAATCACAGATCGCGGAGGAAACACGGGTCGGCCCAGATATGCTTAATGCATCCCAGAATAGGGAGACGAAGCGAAAGTTGGTCCAGACGGATTTTGCTGAAGAGAACATAAGAGAATCCATTGCATGAGGAAACTAGAGTTTGCCTATTCTTGAACGGGTACTAGGGTGTTAACAGGAATCTAGAGGTACGCTCTGTCCAGGCTGTGGGTTTTCTTTCAGGCTTCTGATAACGGCACCGCTGCCTACGAATCTAACACCATTTCTTGAATTTCCTTTCGGACTTCATAGGAAACCAAACATGAGAGAATATACGCATACATTTCCTCTCACCTATTACCTCGTCGGGGGTTTATGACAAGCTGTGCATCTCCACCTAACGGTCGTCGACTCATCGCCAGCGAATCTTCATCCTCCTATTTCTTTTAAGCTTCGTTGTAACACCAGAGTGGGTTCTTCATACTCCAGAAAAAAATCCTTTGGGGACGTTATATAAAAAAGTGGGAAACTACAAGCTTCCGAGCTTCGTAGGTAGGTACCTAGGTAGGTAAAGGCGAACCTGTAAATCATGTGACCGATGGCACTGCTAAGTGGATATTGAGGGGAAACTTCGTAATTGGACGGAGGTGGAAAGAAAACCTGTTAACTAATTGATGCTACAATCTCTCCCGTATGCTATGCAACACTAATGCTTTGATCGGCCACCATCCTTCCAGCTATCCTCAATCCTGGCGTCCGTAGCTACAAGTCATATGTCTAAGTCTCCTCCTAATGCTAATGTTATGTACTATTCATGGTGTATGCAATTCTGTCGTTATCATAATTCGTATGAACACTCTTCCTCGGAAATGCTGAAATGAGGAAAAGTTTCATCCTTGTTGGGCCTTCTTCTTCAGCCTGCCACTTTGCACCAATGCCCTTATCAACTCAACCGTCACCTCAACTCCGGTTTTGATGGCCGCTTCATTACTATCGACCGGTACGTGTAGGAATACCACTCGTCTCTCCTCTCCCTTTTTCGTCAAGTGTGCCAAACTTGAGAAGTAAATGAAATCGCAGAGGTATCTGCCCGCATCCTCAGAAATTCTGACGTCTATAGTCTGCATGAAATTAATATAGGCTCATCCAAGCAGCCAAATAGACTCACCGGCATCGCAATGCGCCACCTCCTCCAAATGTCATCAACATCAGCAGCGGATAACAGCTCCTCGGGCAATCCATTCCAAATCCACTTGTCGCCCTCGAGTCTCCGCCTTGCATGATCCCTCAAGAGCTCATTATCCACGTCTTCCATGGCGTAGCCATCCCGGTGCCCGCGCCTCTCTACACTGTAGAACCTCCGCCCCGAGGCCATCCCAATATGAATCGCATAGTCAATCTTGCTCCCGTCCCATAACTTTGGCACCAATTCCCTAACCGTCTTATATGCTACTCGCACAGGTTCAGGATGGACCAGTAATCGAATTGGCGCATTACTTGCGAGTGTCGAAATATCAGCTGTTGGGGACGTAGGGGGTGGGAGGAACGGCGGGAGAGACTTCGCGATCTCCCATGAGGGATTTAAAGGATACTGGGCTCGGAAAGGCTAGGAAAAGACGCGTATTAGCTAACTCTGCGTTTGGTTTTTCCGTCTGTTGCACGGAGGAGAAGCTGTGCTGGCTGGCGTGACCTGGCACGCGACGAGTGCAGCGCTGCACGGGAGAGACGTACGCCAAAGCCGGTGACAAGAACCGTGATCTCATCGTCATGAGTCGGGCGCTCGTCAGGATTTGAGCCCATGATTCGCGAGGCTTCGAGAGTGGAGGATGAGGAGGGCAGGCAGTGTCGGGCGTGCTGTGTTGAGATCTCGTGGTTGTGTTGAGTTGAGGCGGGGGGGCGGGGTTATTTCTGGGGTTGCCAAGCGACGGCCGTGCCCTCCCTAACCTTAGTGCCCGCATCCGGGAGATCTTTTTCCATCTCCCCACTCTCTCCAAACTCCGGCGGAACCACCCACTTTCCTACTGTATTACTGTATACAACTCGACTTCAATTTCCTCGTATTACTTCACAATACAGTACCTAAAGTACAGTATTATGATCATGGAATTGCCAGATCCTTCTTACAGCTTCTACCATCAGCTGGTCTGTATGCAGTAGGATCCAGACAAATTGACCATGGGCCTCGGGACCACCAACACGAAATCAGTCAGGTGAGCCTCTGTGGCATCCGTGGCATGATCGTGGTGTCCGTTGCTCGCCACACCGACTCCAGTTTGTACATACAAGAGAAGTCTTTTTCTTGGTGTTGTACAGTACGTGTACTATTTTCAGCTCTAAATAGTTGCCAAGAAAATCTTACATTCTGCCTGTAAGTCAAGAGAACCAGGGCCTTCAGCTTTCAGTTTGGGCAGCGAGGCAGCCCATGGAAGTAGAGAACATGGACTTAATAACAAGTAGTTGACTTAGTTGAGAGCATTAGAAAGATCGGATTCGATAATTATTTTCAGATGTAGTGCGACGTTGAACTACTGTATTCATGACGGCGCTAGCTTGCCAGCACACACTTTGAAGTCTGGAGGCAAGGACTGCTGAAAAATCTGAAGTCACGTCAAATTTGATCTGATGTTGGGGATTAATGAGGGTCCAATGACGCCATGCTCATATTCATCATGAGGTTTCAGATCTCGAAAGCCACATCCGGTGTTGTTGGTGTTCTGTGACAGTAAGCTTCTCATTGGTCACTTGCCACTACCCACACCTCTCACTCCACCTCACCTGAGCTTGATGGGTGTCTTTATTTAACTAAGGCTGAAGGCAGACCACATTATTTCACCGGCGACTCATATCATGATATCACAAGCCACGATAGTTGTGCATATGAGCCTCTGCATTATGTTGCGCTTGGCCTTGTCTCGGCCCGTGATTGGGCTTTCGGGAGTTCAACGGCTGTCACGGCAGAATTTTTTCTCTTAGGTTTGGGGCGTCCTCAGCAGGATTGCTATCAGTCATATTGAATCCTGGACACCAATACGAGGCTTCTCAGTGTGTACAGCTTGCTTGCCTAGGTGTTTCCGAACGAACACGCAACCAAGTGTTTGCCAGAATGGGGACACACATCTGGTTATAAAGGGCCCCCCACCCCGCCTTTGCATGATTCATTCTTCATTTCAAATTAGCCACAATTACAATTGCAACCTCCAAGAACTCCACCACAGTCTTCATTCGCTTCAAAGCAACCTCCGCTATGCGTGCTTCAACTACCGCACTCGCCATCCTCTCCCTCCTCGAGCTCTCAGCTGCTGCACCAACACCAGTCGAACTCGCACCCCGCTGTGGCGCAACCCTCTTTCCCTTCCTCACCCAACAACTCACCGAAGAAAACCCCACTACCGTGAACATCAACACACTAGAATACGACGGCGACTTCTACGTCTCACAAAAAATGGACCCCGCCACCGGCGCACTCAGCAACCGCATCTACCAAGTCGTTGCCTTCAACAACATCCCACCAGGTTCCTACGGCTGCCAACTCAACGTCGTCTTCCCTAACCCCTACCCAATCACCACAACAGGCAGCCCAACACTAAATGTGTACACCCTCTACAACGGCTCTCCGTCTAGCATCACTTACCCAAATAACTGGTCTTGGGATACATTCTTCCCTCGTACTTCACCACCCTTCGGGCAAGGTCTCTACGGAACTATCAATTTCGCTCAGGGTCAGAATGCTGCTATCAACAGTGAGGCCTGCCCTGCTAACGGCGGAGACCTTGCTTTCGTATTCGAGATTGCAGACTGGGTGTGGGGTAGTGCGAGTATTGAGTTCAATGAGTATGTTAATAAGTTGACTGGTGCCGGGTTGGCTGGTGTATATCTCACCTACAACTGCTGAATTAGCACTACAAAATCTCTTGATGGGAATTTTGGGATATGGTTTAGATGGGTGGGATAGGCGCTTCTATTTGGCATTTCTGGGTTCAATTTCGTGTTTTCGCTTGCATTCGATACAGTTTATGGCTGAGTTGACAAAAGACTTGTACGTAGCGCAGCGTCACTTCAAAACCTGCATGACAAAGCAAACTGATCAGGCCGTCAGTGGTTTGCAACGACTCTGATTACACATCAGCCGATCGTGAAGGCGACTTGATCCCGACACAGAAAATGGCGTTGTGATATGAAAACCATATGTTACAAGATCGGTCACTTAACCTGCTGCATATTTTTTTCATTCGTGGATTCTCATAAGTGTGTATCTGCAAAAGCCTGTTCTCAATTTTCTTTTTAAAGTTAGAGTACTGTAGGTTATTGGTCGGACCTCGTAACAATGGTCCTCGTTATCATATTGCAGGGTAGATTTCCCTGTCTCCAAGCAAGAATGGGCCAGTTGTGACATCTTACAATAATAATCATGCATCCAAGACAAACCAGAATCCTCGGTCATCGTGGTGTAATATAAGTCTCTAACGTTAGCAAAGAATACGTTTCTCATTGTAGAAGTCTAACACCCTTAAGCTTGGTCCAAGTCGGTGGGGCTCACCACCAGACTCGAGCCGCGCATACTCCCCATTACTTTTTTTTTTAATCCGTTCTTCTTATTTCCATTCATTGTGCATCACAATTCAAGCCAACTACAAGGAGGGTACCAAAATGTAAGATTGCATTCGTTACAAGATTTACTTTTAAGGGAAGTCCTCGTTCTCTCCTCGTGTTTGATCTACTTCTCTTTCATTGCACATCGCACCTCGAAGACGAGTTTCAAATTCTCCCCCCTTTTCATCTCCTCTGATCTAGTTCTCTTTCGTTGCATTTCGTACCTTAAGCGAGGTATAAAAGAGAGCACCAAACTCAACGTTCGTTGCAAGTCGTAGCTCTAAGCGAAGTCCACGCTCCTTCCATGTACTTGATCTAGTTCTCCTTCGTTGCATTTCGTACTTTAAGCGAGTTGATGGAAGAGCACCAAGTTCAACAGTTTGTTGCATGTCGCACTTCGAAGCGAGTCTCGAATCCTTCCCTCTTTCCTCATCTTTGAGCTCGTTCTCTTTCGTTGAATTTCGTACTTTAAGCGAGTTGATGGAAGAGCACCAAGTTCAACAGTTTGTTGCATGCCGCACTTCTAAGCGAGGCCTCGAATCCTTCCTTCTTTCCTTCTCTTCTAATCTAGTTCTTTTTCGTTGCAATTCGTACTTTAAGCGAGTTGAAAGGAAGCACTAAGTTCAACAGTTCGTTGCATGCCGCACTTCTAAGCGAAGCTCCCCCGTTTGCTTTTGACTCGACCTAGTTCGGGTTCGTTGCATTTCGCGCTTTAAGCGAAGTAGATGAGGGCACCCAGTTGAACGTTTTGTCTTAGGCCGCACTATTAATGTAGAGGTTCCGCGAAGCAAGCTCTGAGACTCGGACTCGAGTGTTGAAGAGAAAGTTTGCCGGAATAGATTCGAAAGACTCTACTGTGTTGAGCTTCGTGCCGAATTCGAGGATTGCTGACCTGTGATTTTCGGAATTGGCCAAGGTAGACGACTCCATGATAACGGAACAGCTTCCTTCGTCTCTCGTGGATGTGTCTCCCTAGCTAATTGTAACAAAGTCAAAATCATGTTTTCATTCTTTCAAGCTCTCGACTTCTTGCCAAATATTCACTCCATCTGCGTCATTTGTGATATCGAGCCACAGAAAACAGCCTAAAACATCTTTCAAGTCCTCCCAAGTCTTGATCATTAAGCGAAATGAGAACTGCCTGACTGCCGAGATGAATCCAGCTCTATTCTCTGTGTTGAGACTTGCAATTGCACCGATAACTAGAATCCATAGAAGGTGCTTTGACGGTTTCTGTCTATTCAAGTCCAATAAAAGGTTGAACCGAAGTTGAGAGGCGAGTTCGGCAAAAGGCGCTCTTGGACCATGGATAGGGAAGATGACAAGAAGACTGTAGGTGAGAGCTGCTAACCGGGTTGCCTCATATAAGGGATAAGGTATGGTGCCGAGTTTTTCGGCAGATGGTAATGATAATAATCGATGCTGAACTGAGTTCCGCATGTCAGCGAGTTTTGCTTTGTTTTCTTGCAAGGCAATTCCCTGGCAGTGATTGTAGACAATGGCTGTGTACGCAGCCATGGATTGAACAACAGCGGACAAATCTTGAAGTGATTTGAGATCGGAATGTTGCCAGTACACAGGGAAGCCACTTCCGAGATCTAGAAGTGAAGTTTGTGTGCCGGTAGGACTGTTCTGCCTTCCGATATCCAAAATTATTGGAGCGTCGATCATAGGAGAAAAGAAATGTCGAGGTGGAGTAAGACTCTCACTCGCATTCATGATGTCACCACTAAAAACTTGTCAATATCGGATGATTCTAGAGGGAGAGGAGAGCAAATAAAAATACTCACTATGAAGTAACAGCAGCAATGCCACTTGCCCTAATAGTTTCCAACCCTCCTCGAATCTTGATCAGCATATCCAGTCCCTTCAGATGGACTGGATCATAGATCATTTGACTGTACACGTTCAGTCCGTGAAGATTGTTCAAAGGCCCTTGCGAAGGTAAGGACCCTGAACTAATCGGTTTGGGTTTTGGAACGTTTTGTCCAAAGAAAGCCAAGCCTCCGACAGCAAGAATGTTCCCATCGCTGCAAGCAGTCACGGGATTTTGCAGCTGTTCGTTCAAGAGCTTGATCGTTTCCGCGTGAATAGCGAGAAGGTTGGTTGTTGGGTTAAGTGGCCGGCGAAAGAGAACTCGATGATATAATTCTGTAGAGTAGAGCCGGACTTGGAGTGCGGCAGGATTTTCGACTGCAAGACGAATCCACTCATGACCTTTGGGGTTCTCAACACCAGACATAAGAAGGTTGGGAAAGACTTTTTGGATGCCTGCCTCTCGGTGGTTAGCTAACACTAAGAGCCTGGTGCAGCCGTGACAAGGTTTGCAGCCATGAAGGGTTGCTAGTTTGATACATACTGAATCTGAAGACCTTTTCAAGGTAATCATCGGATGTAGGCGATACCTGTGGAGAAATTCTCGAATCCGCGACTAGTTTCTTTAAGTCAATCTCCTCTTGATTTTTCTCAGCAGCGACTGTCGACTCATCGCTGACAGACGTTGGGCCATAGTATGAATGCTTGTTCGTGCT
>Ga0302325_10024396_pt1 | contig 12577 bp, 11 predicted proteins | sample Palsa_T0_2_FD_201948 | JGI IMG/M metagenome (GOLD analysis project Ga0302325, IMG submission 201948) | Peat permafrost microbial communities from Stordalen Mire near Abisko, Sweden - Palsa_T0_2 | ecosystem: Environmental > Terrestrial > Soil > Palsa > Peat permafrost | place: Sweden: Abisko...
CGCCACCGCCGGTAGGTCAAGCCGTGCGGCGGTCTGCTGAGCCTCCTCGATCAGCGCTCGCGCCTGCGCTCCTGGACCGAGGGCGTACGCGTAGTCGAGCTGCGTGTGGGCCAGGTGGACCGGGGCTCCAAGCGCGATGTTGGCCTTGATCGCGTTGCGCAGGTGCTCGAGCGCGTCGGTCCGCCGGCCCATCGTCAGCGCCAGTCGCCCAAGATACCTGGCGGTCGGGCCCAAGCACACGGCGCCGAGCCCGATCACCACGTTGGCCTGGCCGAACGGAAGCAGCAGCTCATAGACCTCCAGGGCGCGCTCGGTGTCGTCCAGCGCGGTGGCGACGTCCGCCAGCAGCGTGATCGCGATCATCCAGTCGCCGTCCATCGGGATCGTCTCCAGGCCGATCTGCGCGACAACCTCCAGCTCGGCGCGCGCCTCGTCTGACCGCCCGGTCTCGCATAGCAGCGTCGCGAGTCCGGCGCGCCAGGCCGGGCGGTTCGGGTTGCGCTCCACCAGCTCGCGCAGCGGAGCTTCCAGCTCGGCCATCCGCGCCTGCTCGCGGCGGATCCCGAGCAGCTGGACCGCGTAGTACATCGACGCGGTCACGTCTTCGCCGCGGATCCCGTAGGAGACCGCCTCCGAGGCGAGCTGATCGGCTTGCTCCAGGTGACCCGCCAGCAGCGCCCGCCTCGCCCGCCAGACGGCGGCGTTCCATAGGTACAGCGGCTGGCGCAGCTCCTGCGCGCCGGCGCTGAACGCCTCCATCTGGGCATCGACACCGGCCCGGTCGCCCCGCTCGAGCAGGTCCACGACCAGCCACGCGTGGCCCTGGAGCGTCAGCTCGACATCAGAGACCGCGCGTGCTGCCTGCAGCAGCTGGGTCGAGTCCGCCAACCGCCGCTCCAGGTGATCGGGACCCCAATAGGCTCGCCGGCGGGCGGCGGCAGCCAGCGCGGCAGCCTGCTGGTCGCCGAGCTGCGCGGCGATCGCGGTCGCCTCCGCGCTCAGCCGCTTCATCTGCTCGCGCCGGTCGGAGTAGTACAGCGTCCCGCAGAGTCTCGAGAGCAGACGCACTCGCATCACCGTGCGCTCGCCGGTGGTCATCGCCAGTGCCTGCTCGAGCAGCGCGATCAGCTCCTCGTCGACCACCCCCGGGGGTTGGACGTAGCGGCGCGAGGCGCCGATCGCAGCCCGCGCCAGACTGGTGCTGTCGCCCAGCTGAGCTGCCAGCGAGGCGGCTTCATAAAACTCTCGTCGCGCTCCCGAGCGCTCGCCGCTGCGCACGCGGGTCTCGCCGAGCTCGAGCAGCAGGTCGCAGCGCCGCCGCACTGCACCCGGCTCGGATCGCTGCAGCACCTCCAGCGCCCGGGCGTAGTGCTCGGCCGCCTCCTCGTGGGCGAGCATCGCGGCCGCCTGCTCGCCGGCTCCGAGCGCGTAGCGAATCGCGCGCTCGGCGTCCTGGGGCTCGGCCGCGCGGGTGAAATGCAGCGCCAGGGCGCCCAGCTGGGCCTCCGAGCCATGCTCCTCGAGTGCGACGCCGACCCGGCGATGCATGCGGGTCCGCCGATTGGACGACATTCCCGCGTACAGGGTCTCGCGAATCAGCGCGTGCGAGAAGCTGTAGCGACTTGGATCACCGGGCGACTCGGCGACCAGCCCGGCGGCGAGCGCGTCCTCGAGCGCGCTGAGAAAGCGCTCCTCGTCGAGCCCAAGCACTCGCTCCAGCAACGCACTGTCGAAATCACGACCAATCACGGCCGCCACCCGCAGCCACTCGATCGTGCCGTCGCCGAGTCGCTCCAGCCGGCGCGAGATCACCTCCCGCACGTCGTCGGGGAGCCCGAACCGCTGCAGTTCGTGCGCCCCGGCCTGGTGGGACTGCACGCCTGAGTCGGTCAGATGGCGGACGATCTCCTCGATGAAGAACGGGTTGCCCTCGGTCTCCTGATACAGCGCCTCCAGGAACGCCCGCGAGGGTGTCCCACCATCCCGGACCCGTACCAACTCCATCGCCTCGCGCTCGGCCAGACCACCGAGGTCGATCTGGCGCATCAGCAGCTCGCGGCGCAGCCCCAGCAGGACAGTGTCAAACCCCTCGCTGCCGCGCCCGACCGTGCGATAGGCCCCGAGGATCGACAGCCGCGAGGACTGCGGCGCGCGCGCCAGGTGGCGCAGCAGCAGCAGCGTCGGCCGGTCGGCCCACTGCAGGTCGTCCAGCACGATCAGCAACGGGACCGACGACGAGATCTCGCCGAGCAGGCCAGCGACCGCCTCGAACAGCCGGTAGCGCTCGCTTTCGGGCTCGCCCGGGTCAGGCAACGAAAGCTCGGGCAGCCGCCGGCCCAGCTCCGGGATCAGCCGCGCCAGCTCGACCCCGTACTCGCGGGCGCAGACCCGCAGTTCCTCGATCCGCGCGTTGAACACATAGTGACCCAGGGCCTCCAGGAACGGCTGATAGGGGACCAGCGTCTCCTCCGGCGCGCGCCCGGCGAGCACGATCGCGCCCGCTGCGTGGGCGCGCCGCGCCGTCTCGGCCAGCAGGCGCGTCTTGCCGATTCCCGCATCCCCCGCCAGCAGCAGCACGCGCTCACCGCCGGCCGATTCCAGCCACGTCTGGAGCTCGGCCAGCTCCTCGAGCCGCCCGATCAGCGGTGTGCTCCCCCGCGCGATCAGCTCGGCGGGGAGCTCGATCGCCGAGGCTGGAGGTCCCGTTCGGGCGCTGATCGAATCGGACTCCCTCCGATCATGCGCCCGACCGCCCGGGTGCAGCAACCGCTCGTGGGCGGCGATCGTCGCAGCCGCAGGGGCCGTTCCGAGCTCATCACGCAGCAACGTGCGCAGACGGTCGAACACGCGCGTCCCCTCGGCAACGTTGCCCCTGATCTCGAGCGCCTGCATCAACAGCACATAGCCCGACTCACGATACGGCTCGGCATCGATCAGGGCCCGGGCGGCACGCTCCACCGACCCGAGCTGGGTGCCGCCAAGACTCAGACCCGCCCGCCCGATCACCTCCAGAGCCTGGAGCCGGATCTCGGCCAGCTCGCGTCGATGGTGCTCCAGCCACGATGCCTGGATCCCCGGCAACAACCCCCGGCTGGCGATGTTGAGCGGGACCTGCGCGAGCGCCCACGCGCCGCGGGCGTCGCCCCGCTCCAGCGCCTGCTGGGCACGCAGCGCCTCGGCCGTCGCGGCCTCGACGTCGACCCAGGCGGGCTCGGGGAGCTCCAGCACGAGCTCGTCGCGGCCGACGAGGACATCGTGCCCGAGCGCGGAGCGCAGCCGCGAGAGCAGCGTCCGCAGGGCCCCATCCTGCGAGCGTGGCGAGGCATCGGACCACAGCGCCCCGATCAGCTCGTCGCGCCCGACCGGCCGATCTCGGCTCAGCACCAGGTAGGCCAGCAGCAGCGGCACCTGCTTGCCGCGCAGCGACGTGACCAGCTCGACGCCGTCAAGTTCTACTGACAGACGTCCACACAGCTGGATCCGGGTCCTGTCGGTGTCGGGACCGACCTCCGTCAACGTTGTGGAAACGTATCGCCAACGAGGCTCTGAGAACGTTCCGCCTCGTGGCCACCGGGGGTCACACCTGGGTAGCACAGCGGCGTTCCAATGGGGCGCGCCGACCGGAGCCTGGCCGTACCGACCGAGGATCGATGACCCCGATCAACGAACAGCACAGCCGGATCGCCTATTGCGAGTGCGGGGCGCAACTCGTGGGCGATTCCGAGCAACAGCTGTTCGATGCGGCACAGGCTCACCTCGCACATCATCACCCGCAGCTCCTGGGGGCAGTTGGGCTGGACGTGGTGCAGCAGATGGCCGAGGAGCGTCCGGGGGCAATCAACGCCTGAGGCGGGCGGCGCGGAGACCGCCGCCCGCCAGGCGTTTGCCGGATCGCAGTTGGTGTCAGTTCGTGCACCGGCCGGTGCTCACGGCGCCGAGGCGAGACTTCGCGGTCGCCAGCTGTGCGCGCACGAGCGGATTGGGTACCGCAAACCCGCCCGGTCGCGACGTCCCCGTCAACGCGGCGAACACCGTCGCGACGACCTGACCGCGGCCGTCGACCAGCGGTCCCCCCGAGTTGCCCGGCCGCACCAGCCCTCTCAGCGCGGCGATGCTGCGCAGCACGTTTCCCTCCCCGTAGGCGTTCTGGGTGCTGACCGTCTCGGTCTGCCCGAGGCGTCCGGCCTCGGCGTCAAAAGCGCCATCGAGCGGATAACCGAGGATCGCGACCGCGGTCCCGGTGGCCGGGTCACGCGCGAAGGACAGCGCGGGCAGCGACAACCCGGGCACGCGCAGCACTGCGATGTCGTCATGGACGTCGAAGGCGACCGGCTGGGCGGGCTGGCCGGGGCCGACGCCGCCGACCTGCACCTCAGTGTCGGTCTCGCCCGCCACCACGTGCGCGTTGGTGATCACCAGTCCGGGCGCTGCCACCCAGCCGCTGCCCTCGATGCCCAATCCGCACGCGGTTCCGAACACGCGAACGACGCTCGAGTGGGCCACCCGAACCGCCCCGCCGGCGAGGATCCGCCGCGTCGGGGCGGGCACGTCCGCGGCCGGCCCGCGGACGGTCGGCAGCGGATCGAACCGCGCCAGCGCGTTGAGGATCGGACCGGATGGCGGCAGCAATTGGTCGAGGCCGCGCAGGATCGTGGAGGCCTGGATGTCGGCTCGCAGCGGCTGCGAGCTGGAGGAATCAAGCGCGACGGCGCCGACGATCCAGGCGATGCCCAGTCCCACGCACGCTGTCAGCGCGGCTCCGAGCAGTCCGTCGATCGTCCGGAACCCCGGGATCCGCATGGCCGACCGGGCTCGGGTCCCGACGCCTTCCAGTCCGCTCGCACACACGCCGCCGGCCAGCAGCGCCCCCAGCAGCCCGAACAACGGAGCGTACGGCGAGCGCGCACCCTGGCTGAGCAGCAGCGGCGCCAGACGTGTACCGAGGAAGGCTCCCAGAGCGAATCCGACCAGCGACAGAGCGCCCACGATGAACCCCTGCAAATAGCCGTAGAACGACAGCAGGACTGTGAAGCCGACGATCACCCAGTCGAGAACCGACACCGGCTGGAGAATAATCCGTCACGCCCACCAGCCCCATCCCCTACCGTTCTGAGTTGAGGTGGCAGAAGGCGGTGTTATGGTGGCGCGCAGACCGCGGCCCCGGTCACGAAGGGACCGGCGCTGGCGGTTGCTCACGCGCGCGGTTCCGATCGGCGGGCTGGCGGTCATGGCGTTTGCCGCCGGAGCCGTCTGGTCGACCGCGCCGGGGCGGGCCGAGCGTCACCTCGTGACTCGTTACGTCACCGCCTGGGAGCGCGGAGACGTGGCTGGGATGTACGCGCTGCTCGACTCGGGTTCGCGAGCTCAGACGTCGGAGGCGAACTTCGCCGGTGAGCTCGACGCCGCCGCCGACACCGCCACCGCCACCTCCGTGCGCGTCGGTCATGTCGGTAGCCGCCAGGGAGACGCGATAGCGGTCCGTATGCGGGTGACAACCACGCTGTGGGGAACGCTTCACGAGACCTTGGAAGTGCCGCTGACCGGCAGCGGCTCCGACGCCCGGGTCCACCTGTCCCCCCAGCTCCTGTTCCCCGGGTTGAGAGCCGGGGAGCTCCTTCATCGCCGGGTCACGCTCCCCCCCCGGGCAACGCTGCTGGCCAGCAACGGCACACCGCTGGCGCAAGGTCCGCAACGGACCTCGCCGATTCCCGACGTGGCGGGTCAGATCGTCGGCACGCTCGGCCCGATTCCGGCCGCCGAAGCCGCCGCATATGCGGAGCAGGGGTATCCGGCCGACGCTAGCATCGGGCTCGACGGGCTGGAGCGGGTCTTCCAGAACCGTCTCGCCGGAACGCCCGGCGGCGCATTGCTGGCCGGACGGCGCGTCTTGGACAGCTCATCGCCGGTCAAAGCCCGCGCGGTGATGACGACGATCAACCCGTCGCTGGAGCTCGCCGCGGTCAGCGCCCTGGGCGGCCAGTACGCCGGGATCGCGGTGATGAATCCGCGCACCGGGGGCCTGCTGGCGCTGGCTGGGATCGCATACTCCAACGTGCAGCCGCCCGGCTCGACGATGAAGATCATCACCGCGACGGCCGCCCTGCAGGCCGGGATCGTCAAGCTGGGCACGACCTTCCCGATCCAGACCTCGACCACGATCGACGGGTTCACCATGCAGAACGCCAGCGGCGAGGCATGCGGCGGGACCCTGCTGAACGCGTTCGCGGTGTCCTGCAACTCGGTCTTCGCGCCGCTCGGCGTCCGGCTCGGCAGCGCCCGGCTGGTCGCCACCGCCAAGCGCTTCGGCTTTGACCACCCGTCCTCGATCCCCGGCGCCGCCGAGAGCACGATCCCTTCGGCCGGCACCATCGGCGACGACCTGGCGCTCGGCTCGTCGGCGATTGGACAGGGGTTGGTGCAGACGACCCCGCTGGAGATGAGTGACGTCGCGGCGACGATCGCGATGGGTGGACGGCGCCCGATCCCCACCCTGCTCGCCCACCAGCGCCCGCGCTTCGTCCGCGTCACGAGCCGGAAGGTCGCGCACGAGGTGCAGCAGATGATGGTGGCGGTAGTCGAATACGGGACCGGGACCGCCGCGCAGATCCCCGGCGTCGTGGTCGCCGGCAAGACCGGAACCGCCGAGCTCAAGGACACGGCAACCAACAGCGGCGACCCGAACGCGAGCTCGCCGACCAACACCGACGCATGGTTCGTCGGCTATGCCCCGGTCGGACACCCACGGATCGTGGCCGGCGCCCTGTTTCCCAACCAGGGGGCGGGCGGCGCGGCGGCGGCGCCCCCGGTCCGCGACGTGATCGCCGCGGCGCTCAACAAATAACGGCCGCTACGGCGCGTGATAGGAGGCGCCGACGACGCTGGGATTCAAGGTCCCCTGCGTCCAGGCGGCGAGCGCGTCGCGCCCGGGCCCGAAGCCGACGGTCAGATCGAACGCAAACGTACTGGCCGAGAGAACGGTCGGGGTCCCGAACCGGCGGCTGCCGGCGGACCCGATCGCGGCCATCGGCTGGCCGCCCTGGACCCAGCCGACGAGCACGCGTCCGCTTGACCCGACGGCGATCGCGGGCGTCTGGGCAGCGTCGATCGCCCCCAGCGTTGCGCTGGCGCCGAACCTCGCCTTCGCGCCACGGACCGCCGTCGCGACGGTGCAACTGGCTCCGGTTGTGCACGACTCCCACGACAGCCCCTGATCGCCGGCCGGGTCGGCCGCGAAGCTCAGCCCCGAGGCCAGCCGGTTGGCCGGCGAGAGGGCGCGGATCCGTGGGTGAGCCCCGACGTCGGCGGCCTTGACCTGTGAGTGGTAGTTGCCGGAGCTGTCGTACCAGCTCTCGATCCAGGCCAGCGTCGCCGACGTGCCGCGCCGGGCCACGGCGAGCTCGTCGATCCGGTGCCCGGACGCCACGGTCAGCGCGGTGCTCACGCGACGGGGAGCGCGCTTGCCCGACCCGGTGGCGAAGTAGATGCTGCGGGGATCGCTCGCCCCCGGCACCCCGGTGGCGGCGGTCCAGGCGACGATCGTGTTCGTCGCGCCGAGCCACGCGGCCGACATCGACTCAGGCGATTGCTGCATGCCGGTCAGGCGGTGCTGAGTGCCGAACCGGTTGGTATGGGCCGACTGCACGACCCACACCCCGCGCTCGGTCGCGATGGCGGCGAGCATCTGGCCGTCGGCCAGCGTGATCAGCCGGCCGAGGGTGGCGCCGGTCAGCCCGTCCACCAGCGTCCGGGGGCGCTGGAGGCGGCCACCGGCGCCGAGCTGGATCGCCTGAGCGCTGCTGCAGCAGGTCAGGCCCTGGGGGCTCGTGCCGGTCAGAAGCTCGAGCGCACCGCCGTCGAAGGCCAGCGCCAGGATCTGCTTGGCGCCGCTGATCGTCCGCGGACGGCCGACCGCTCCGCTCGGCGACCGCGAGGTCAGGTAGGCCTGCGAGACGCCGGGGGTGTCGACATCCTCGACCCCGAACGCCGCCGCGGCCGCCCCCGCCGGCGAGAACGCCAGTTGCGGCGGCAGGTCATCCAGCGTGCCCGGCGCAGCGAACTCAAACGGCCGTCCCCAGCCGGCCTGGGCCGCCGGCGGCGCGGCTGCGAGCACCGCGAACGCAAGCGCGACAGCGACCGACCGCCACCGGCCCGCGCCGCTCAAAAGTCGAGCGAGATCGACGCCAGCCGCTGGTTGCTGGAACCGAGGATGTAAAACGTCAGGGGCCGATTCGCGAACGCGTCCGTGTTGAGCTTGAACAGCAGCATCTGGCCCTGGGTGGGGCCTTGACTGGCGATCGTGGCGGGTCCGGGCTCGGTCTGCAGCGGCTCCAGGGTCTGCGAGGTCCACGCGAACGGGTTCAGGTCGGGGTTGAGCTTGACCGGGTAGTACCGGTTGCCCTCCGTGTCGACGATTTCGAAGTTGTCGGCCGTGGTCTGGGGATGTGAGGTCTGGTTCTCGGCCCACAGGAAAACGCCGTACCAGAGCTGTGACGCGGTCGGCGCGACGGTGCCGGCCGGCAGCCCCTGGACGTACTGCGAGTCCTCGGTGCTGTACTGGTTGAGCTCGCGCGAGATCTGCAGCTGGTAGGTGACCGGGCCCGCATAGACGTAGCCGCCGTTGTTGTTGGCGTCGGCGACGGTCGGGTGAGCCTGCTTATCGCCGCAGGCGGCAAGCCCGAGCGCGAGCGTCAACGCGCAGGCGGCGATCCAAGGGCGACGGACACTCACAGCGGCGAGAGTCTACCTAGGGGCCCTCGACGGAGGCACGCTTCCCGCGTCCATGCCCGTCCTCGAGGATCGACCGCAACCGACGCATCGCCTTGGCCGCCTGGCGGCGGCTCCAGGACCGGCCGCCGAGCGTGTCAAGCAGTTTGTCCGACAGCTGCGCGGGGACCGTCTCAAGCGTGTATTGCACCTTCGTCGTGCCGCTCGGGCCGGGCGAGAGCGTGTAGGTGCCGAGCATCCGGATCCGGTTGTACTTGCCGCCGCGGCCGCGCTCGACGATCCGAAACGGTGGCTGCATCTCGGCGAACGTCATGTCGGCCCAGGCGAACCGATTCATGGGCGCCTTGATCCGGAAGCGCGCGCCGGCACCGGGGCCGTAGGGATCCACGCGGGTCAGGTGCCAGTCGACCAGATAATGATCGGTGAACTCGGCGTGGTTGGCGATGTCAGCCAGGTACTCGTAGATCTGCTCCCTGGGCTTGGCGATCGTCGTCGTGACGGTGAATGGCTGCACGGCCGCAAATCCTAAGCGTCCGCGCCGATGACCGCATCCAGCCGCGGGGTTAGGCGGCCGCCCGCTGGTCGGTGATTCTCATCGTGTGGCCGAACTCGGGGCCGTGGACGACGCGCGACTGGAGCGGTGCTTCGCGCTGGCGGTCGCGGCACAGCTCGCAGGCGATCAGCCCCGAGCCGTAGACGTAGACGCGCTCCCCGACCAGCGGCGTCCGGTGGCAGCAGGTGCAGCGCTCGGAGCCCGCAAGGCGCTCATCAAGCCCGCGTCGCAGCAGCGCCAGCTCCAGCTCGAGCATGTCGCGAAGGGACGCCGGCATGGCGTCATGTTCGTCCTCTGACGCTCGGTTCCTGCCTGCCGCCCGGCCCTGAAAACCGGCCCAAATCCTCGCCGATCGCGGTCCGCTGACGGTCATCAGTCCGACCGTGATGGGTTTAGCTGCGCTTTGGTGGGGAAGCTATGATCGCGTTAAGCTCACCAGAGCATCGCAGCATCCCTGGGACCCCAATCACGGGGCTGCCGCAACGCGTAGCGAGGAGACGGCCGATGAAAGCTTGGATGGCAGGTAAGGTCGCTGGAACCGGAACGTTTCGCTGTACTGACTGCGACTTCCCGGTGTCGCTCGCTGCCGCCGACGAGTTGCCCACGTGCCCCAATTGCGGCGGCACCGAATTCGTGCGTTCGTCGCTGTTCACCACCTCTCAGCAGGCCGTGGTCGAACTGCCGCCCGAGGTCGAGGATCGTTCCTGGCTCGACGATCTGCGCTCGAGCCTCGAGGAGCCGGGTCAGTACGTCGCCTACCGATCCGATGACGAAGTCGTGGCCTACGCGCTGCAGCGCGAGTGGACGCGGATCGGCCGCAGCCTCGCGGCCGACATCCGCTACGACGACCCGACGGTGTCTCGGCGCCACGCCCTGATCGTCCGCCAGCCCGACGGACTGCGGGTGCTTGACGACCGCAGCCTGAACGGCGTATTCGTCAATGGAGAACGCGTCGAGTGGAGCACGCTGGCCGACGGCGACGAGGTCGTGATCGGCCGCCATCACCTTCACTTCATCGACGTCCCGGTGATCTCCGGGATGCGTTCGAGCCGTTCGTCAGACCCCGGCACGGGCGCCCCGGCCGGTTGATCTCGGACTAGCCCCCGGGCCATGGCACGAGCCACCACCGCTCGCCTATAGTGCGCGCGGATGCCCGCCACGATCTCGGTTCTCTCGCAGAAGGGCGGTACCGGCAAGACGACGGCGGTCAGGACGCTCACTGACGTCTTTCGCCGAGTCGGCCTGTCGGTGCTCGCGGTCGACCTCGATCCCCAGGGCAACCTGTCGGACTACCTGGACGTCGACCCCGACGCCGAGCCGACGATCGGTGACGTCCTGGCCGGACGCGCGACCGCGGCCCAGGCGATCCACAACGGGATCATCCCGGCCAACCTGGGGCTGGCCGAGGCCGAACTCGCGCTGGGCGGCAAGATGGGTCGTGAGCTGACGCTCAAGAAGGCGCTGCGCGAGGTCGCCGGCGACTACGACCTGGTGATCATCGACTGCCCACCCGCGCTCGGATTGCTGACCGTCAACGCGCTGGTCGCGTCTGACTATGCGCTCCTGTCGGCCGAGGCGCAGTACTTCGCGATGCAAGGTGTGGAGCAGGCGCTTGAAGTGATCGACCTCGCCCGCGACAGTCTCAACCCGGATCTCAAGTGGCTCGGCGTGGTGCTCAACATCGCCGACATGCGCACCCGCCACTCGCGGGAGGCGTTTGAGTCGCTGCGCGAGCACTTCGACGACAAGCTGATCGAGACGACGATTCGCGCCTCGATCGCCTACGCGGAGTCAGCCGAGCGAGCGCTGTCGATCCTTGACTACCGCCCCGACCTCGGCGTCGACTATCTGGCCGTCGCCGACGAGCTGCTCAAGCGGCTGGGCCTCGACGACGCACGCACGCCGCTGGCCGCGCTGCTGCGCGATGCTCAGCCGGCCGAGGCCAGCGCTTCTTAGTCCCCTACGAACCCTTAGGCGATTCTTAGGCGGCGTCTGGAGACTGCCGCCGGTGGCCACCGAGTCCGTCGTGCAGCCCGCCCCACGCGCGTTGCCGCGCGCCGAGCTCGTCCTCGCGGCGTTGGCGCTGCTCACATTCGCGCTGATCCCGCTCCACATCAACACGATCTACAGCGGCCTGCCCGCTCACCCGCTGTTCCTGCACGTCCCGGTGATCCTGATCCCCGTGGTCGCGCTCGGCGCGCTGGCGCTGGTGGCGCGGCCGCGGTGGTTCACGCGCCACGGGGTGTGGATCGGGGCGCTGACGGTGATCGCGCTCGGCGCCACCAACCTGACGATCGGCGCCGGCGAGGAGCTGCGGTCCGACCTGCACCTCGGAGGTGGCGCCGCGAGCTTCGGTGGCGCGAGCGGTCCGTCCGCGCTGATCGCGCGTCACGCCCATGCCGCCAGCATCCTGCGGCTGCTGCTGATCGCCTTCACCGCGGTGCTGCTGATCGCGCTGGCGATGTACCGAACCAGTGACGGAAGCAGCATCGGTATCGGCTTCCTGGACAGCGTGTTGTCCCGCACGCGGGGGCTGACGTCGCTGCTGCGGCCGGTGCTCGCGGTGCTGGCCCTGGCCTGCCTCTACTTCGTCTTCCACACCGGCGACCTGGGCGCCAAGGCGGTCTGGCAGGGCCGACTCGGTGGGGGCGGCGGCTTCGGCGGCGGACGCCCAGGCTTTGGCTTCCCCGGCAGCGGCGGCGTCGGTGTCCCGGGAGCGGGACAGAGCTCCGGCGGGGTCGCCCCGTCGGGCGGCTGAGCCGCTTCCTCAGAGAGCTTTGTGCAGGATTAGCACCCCAAGCGACGCGGAGTGCTCTAATTCAGGATCACGGATGCGACATCGCCATTACGTATCGCCTCACACGCTGGTGCTGCTACGCCCGGCACTGCGCCACAGCCACGGTCGCGACGCGTACGTGCTGCGCCTGGTGGGAAACCGCTTCGGACCGGTGCTCCGGCGCGACCTTCGCGGCGGCCACAGCGCCTTTGACGGGCTCGAGCGCCGCCGCACAATGGCTCAAGCAGGCGAGCCAGGGCCAACGCCCGGCTCGCGGCTGTCGGCTTAGGGCGCACGACAAAGTCGTGAGCCCTTAAAGCTCCCGCACGTCTGCGCCCTGGGATTCAAACGGCGCGCGCAGGACGCCTGCCCACCCCTGGGTCTCACGCGTGAGCCGCTCGACGACCCCCCCGGTCTGGTCATATCGGCACCAGAACAGCACGCTCGGGCCGGCCCCCGAGATCGTCGCGCCCAGCGCGCCAAACGAGGCGGCGCGCTCCCGCAGCTCGGCCGAGCGCGGGTAC
>Ga0302325_10024397_pt1 | contig 12577 bp, 14 predicted proteins | sample Palsa_T0_2_FD_201948 | JGI IMG/M metagenome (GOLD analysis project Ga0302325, IMG submission 201948) | Peat permafrost microbial communities from Stordalen Mire near Abisko, Sweden - Palsa_T0_2 | ecosystem: Environmental > Terrestrial > Soil > Palsa > Peat permafrost | place: Sweden: Abisko...
TGATGACCCAGAAGTGATAGCGGTTCTCGCTGTACAGCATGCTGATTAGGGCTCTAAAATCTCGAATGCTGATCCTTCCGGAAACTCAGTTCCCTTAGGAAAGTCAGCGACTATCCAGCCTATGCGCACCGAGATGGGTTGGCCCGCCTTGATATGAGGTTCCGCTTCTGAGTTCACCGGGTGATTTCTTCGCACCCAATCCCATGATTGATGATCTTCAAAAAGGAAAGACCCGCCTATTTGCGAGTCATCACGCTTTCGCACCGGAAAGAGGTGGATTTCCAGGTCATCCGGAAACGCGATTGGTTTTGCGACAAGTGCACCGTAAACGCTAGCTCGCATTGCATTCACCTCTATCGCCAATTGTTTCGCGCAACCCGCGGGCAGCAACAGGTGTTAAATAGCAAAAATGCGGATTTCCGGGGTATAAGTTCGATTCTGGGACTCCAGAGCCGTTTTGAGCAATCCGACGTACTACGGGTCCAGAAAATCGCAATGGTTTTACCTGGCCGGCCCTGTCTTCGTGGCGACCACTCGCAGGTCGTGCTCCAATGCCCCTGGCTGCTCTAAGCCGTCCTGGTGGGCCGTTACCTGGAGGAATGACTTGGTATCGGATTATTACGCCAGACTGCGCCTTCTGGCCACGCCCACACGACCAGCAGAGCAAGGAAGACGATAAGGACTATCAGCAGCCCTGAAATTTTCTCTCTGCATCGCGATCGCACCTAGCTCGTGCCGCTCACTGGCGACCGCAGATGATGCCCGCCCTCCTTGTGGTCATGGGCTCACAGCGGTTGGTCGGGCTGGAGTGTGAAAACCGATTTCATCAGGTTCTACTTGTTCGCCCGATGAAATGTTGTCTGCCGCTTTCCCGCGATCGAACTCGCCTCGAGCATAGCGGTTCGATTCCCAACAGCATCTCTGTTCCGATTCCGTGAAACGCCAGAAGAGAACAAGTGCCTGCAACTCTCAAACGGTGTTCTCGGAAACCTCACCTGTTGACGGGGAGGACACGCCTCATCGGAATCTTTTAACGACAGCACACCACAGTCTGGTCCACGCTATCAGCGTCTAGTGACGGATATTCCTCCGGACACGCAGCGGGTGGATTTCGGGCCCTACATGTGTGGGTAACAAAATGGACATCGGTCTGGCAGTCCTGTATAAGAAAAACTTAACACTTAATTAAGGGTAAGTTACGAAATAAGTGCGCCTCTTATTGGACCAAGATTTGCATGCCTAAAGCTGCCTTCATAAGAAAAGCTTAATGCTGAATTCAGGGTAAGTTAGGGAATAAGCGCGACACTTATTGGACCCGGATTTGCACGCGTGAAGCTGCGCACCCCGGTTGCTCGAGTGGAAGTAATCTAGGAGAGTGATCTATGCCCAACGTAAAAAACGGACCGGACAAAAAGGTGCTTGAGATCCCCTTACCCCAAGACTCAATAGAAACAAACTTGGTAAATTGGATTCGCGATCTCGCCCAAGCCAGCAGTGATGTGGTACCGGCGCTTAAGCGACTTCTTCGTTCCTATCGTGCACTTCGAGCCGGCGACACGGTGGATGACGCCGAACAGATTCTTTGGCAGGCCGAGAAGGCGTTGAAGAGCGCCGAGAGAGCACTCGGTGCTGGATGGGATTGGTCAAACCGACCGAAGGGGTCGTGAGTGGCTCGAAGCGAGGCCGCACTCGCACGAGTCTGAATAGAATAGCGTGTCATACTGACATTCCGATTTGTTGTCATCGGTGCACTCTGCCGTCCGGGCCGACACCAACCTATCTTTAGCTGGGAGCCACATCGGTATAGATTTGACGGAGTTGCTCCTGATGATCAACGGTCGAACCATGCCGACCAAAGCACTCATCGGCGTCTGGCGAAGGAGCCTGGTTCTGATGCGAGGTTTCGCCAACAACGAAACGGAAGTGAGTGCGCCTAGACCAGGAAGTTCATGCGGCGTCAGTTTCTCCCGTACGGACTTCCTGGAGTAGACCCATCAAGACCACCAACGTCTCAGGACATGTTCGCTCAATATATTTCTTCACCCTTGCACTTCTCATGATCCGCTCCAAATATTTAAGCGATACAGCAAGAGTAAGCATGTCAACCCCGAACGAAACTTCTACGGCCTTGAGGTCACGTACTAAACCTTCGTGCTCCCTCTCAAGAGCTGAGTTCTCTACTGCACGGTTAGACGCCCTTTTGGGGTCCATGCAATTCAACATTTCAGGTTTCGTAATTAGAAGAATCGCTTTTAAGAAGGGTAGGGTGAAGTTGTTGCTGGCGATCATGTGGTCGGCAGCTTCAATTTGCCGCAGCGGCTTCATCATTCGAAGCGTCGAAAATGACCTGACGCCTAACCGTCGCCCTTCGAGAAGATGTACGGCCTCGGGACAAATGCCCTTAAGCATATCCCTCTTCCTACGAACAGAGCGGATATCGACGTTGAGTGCGACGGCAACACGTTCCTCCGACACGCCATTCTCAAGCACGCGCAACAGCATGAAGTGTTGTGCTATTGGTGGAACGTGGCTTACCCTGCGATTGTATGTGTACCCCTCGTCATCTCTGGCCAGAATACAAGCTACTTCCGTGGTTCCCCTGGATTTGAGAATTGCGAACCGGGTATGGCCATCTACCAGCAAGAACCTCCGTTGCGACTGCTCGAAGACAACAAGCGGCTCAATCAAGCCAACGTGCTCCAGCGAAGACGCGATCTGCTTATAGCATGCCGTTTTCTTGATCCCTTTAGTTGGCTCCCTCTGAGGGGTAATACATGACATAGGCAGCATATGTATATATCGTCCGAAGGCAGTTGTTGCAGCTTTCTCGGTCATGATTTCCCCCATGGCATTGGATTACCTAAGCCGTTCAGCAAGCTTCTCGGGCACATCGGCGAGGTTCTCAGCCTGTAATAGAGCTACAAAAGTTTCGTCCGCGAAGAGTTGTCGAAACGCTGATGAGAGCAAAAGCATACGACTGTTTGCCTTCTCGGCTCTCGCTACGAGTGCCCGCTGCTCCTGAACGGTTTGTTCGTAAGCCCTGACTAGTGCGTCTGGAGTGAGGGGTCTTTCACTGTTGCGGACCTCTCCAAGCGCCGTCAGCTTAGAAGCACGGGCAGCGACGAGCTTCCGAACGACAGCGAGTTTCGCACCGCGTAATTGTCCACTTTGATAGGCCTCCGATAAGGCCACAGACACCGCGTGGTCATCACCACGAGCGATTTCAACTGCTACGCTAATTGGTAGCCTTCCTGCTTCGACGTGCTGTACCAGACTCTCTTCTCCACGTTCTATTAGGTGCACTAATCCGTAAATGAAGACGCGGTCGACGCCGAGCTTTTGGGCGATCACCTCAGAGCTATAGCCTCGCTCACGCAACACCTTGACTTCGCGTAGCAAGTCACGGTTAGAGGGCTGTCTTCTTGCAAGGTTTTCGACGAGACTCATGAGGAATTGGTCTTCTCGGGAAACCTCAGTGACGATCGCAGGGATTGTGGTCTGGCCGAGCTCTAAAAAGGCTTCGAGCCGGCCTTGCCCACAAACCAGATCGAACCGCTTGCCATCCGTTGTCGGCTCCCGTCTTCGCGACACCGTAATCGGTCGTTTCAGGCCGACCGCACGGATACTTGTGACAATCTCCATCCACTTTGCACGGTGTCGATTTCGAGGGTTCGCGACGAAGATGTCTGCGATAGATACGTTTGCGATTTCCAGCTTCTTCATGTGGTACCTTCGATCGATTGTCGCCTACAGAGGCCCAAGAAGAACTCTAGGTTGTCAAACCGATAGGCATCAAGAGCTAACGCATTGGCAGACCTAAGACGGAGTCGCGCATTGAGGATTTCGTTCGAGGGAAAAACATAGTAGTCCAATATGGATTCGTTGCCGGCCCGCATCCTCGCAATGAGTGAAACGTCAGAGTGTTTTGAATGATCATTCCTGATCCTCCATTGGTGTCCGGTACGCCTCTGGTAACACCGAGCGACACGTATAGACACAGTGAATTCCTTGTTGATCGTCAGCAGGCCCTTGCGGGCAGAAGTATCGATTGTTCCACCTTGACTCTTGATAACTGTGACAATCGATTTGATGAGAATGCTACATTGATCCCCTGCTATCCGATTAGCCTCGACAAAACTCCAATCACGTTCGGGATGCCAGCCAACTAGCGCGTAGGCACGTGTCAGACCTCCGAAGCGCCTGGCGTAGGTCTGGCAGCGCGGTATGGAGGCCGCTTTGTCAATAAGACGGCTGGAAAGTCGTCCCAGAGTGTGTAGAAGCGTTCGCAGTCCGTCGAGCATCTCATCGTTCGTCCAAATGTGATTACGAGCATGAAGAAGCCCCTGAACAGTTGTGAATTCCTCTGTTGAGACGATTGGTTTAAACGCCCTTTCGCGTTGAATCCACATCTCGGGAGGATTCCGTATGTGCCTGGCTTTCAATTTGAACGAGCTGCGATTGTACAGGTTCGTCCCGATATATTTCGGATTAATTAAGACTTCGTGGACCTTCGAAATCGACCATGCCTTACCGTTATGCATCAACCCGCGGCTGTTCAGGCCTGCCGCGATTTCCGTCTCACCCTTTCGCAAAGTGATAAAGCTGTGATAAATATCGGCCACCACGGCGATCTCATCATCTGGACCGGGGACCAGAATCACTCGATCGTTCTGAAGGCTCTTATATTCCCGCGTTGCAAGCCGCGCCTTTGGATTACCATCCTTATCCATTAGCTGGCGTCGAAGTCCGTATCCAGCCATACCACCTTGACGAAAGCCGAGTTCAATCAGGCGGCATTGCCCGGCGAACACCTTGACTGAAAGCTCTCGACTGTATTCCGCGGCCATGGTTCGTTTTAATGTCTTAAAAAGGACTGATGAAAGACTGCCGTCATTGACAAATTGTTCCGCGCAGTAATGAATTCGAACGCCGGCCTTCTTTAGAACATATTCGTAGTAGGCGCTTTCGTCCGCATCTTGAAACCGTCCCCAACGGCTGATGTCATATACCAGCAGCACTGAGAAGTCGTTTCGATGATTGCTCACGTCATCGAGTAGGGTGCGTAGCCCCGCTCTTCCCGTCAGGGTGAGGCCGCTTCGTCCATGATCTGCGTAGGTACGCACAATCTCCATGTCACAAAGACCTGCATACTTAGCAATTGCTTCCGACTGATTCGCAGGCGAATATTGCTGGTGTTCAGTGGACATTCGCACGTACTCGGCGGCACGCAACGGTGAGAGGTGTTGTGAATTGGAGATCAAGGTTCAGCCATGCTAGGTGAGAGCTGCGCGGATGGTGAAGGAGAAAAAGGACGCCCTTCATACAATCGCAGCTTGACGCAGTCGGGTGAATGAATAACGCGTGAGTGTTCCGTTAATATCTATCGGGCGGAAATGGCATCTGTGTAGGTATCTCGAAGGGGGGGTGTACGAGCTTCCCCTACTAGGGCTGCCGAATGAGAACGGGCCAAGCCGTGGGCCTCGCGCAGGCGATTGCAAGTTGAGTCGACTAAAGTGTGCCATGTTCGGCTCGCATGAGGGCTCCACAAAGGGTCTCTACAACCTTATTCGTTGCAGCATCCGTGCGTCGTTGTTCATCGATTTTGGCGATTGAATGCATCACCGTAGTGTGGTGCTTGCCACCGAACTCCCGCCCGATCTCAGGAAGGGATGCTTCGGTCATTTGTTTGGTCAAATACATGGCGATCTGACGCGGTATAACTACTGCCCGTGTCGTGTCATTCTCCTTGAGTTCCGCCACAGAAATGCGGAAATACTCAGCGACTGCCAATTGGAATGGTTTCGATTGTGACCATTTGAGTCGGTGCCTGACCGCCATTGTACGCCTTGTTTCGAGCTATCCCCCATGTTTCCCGATGCCCAGCTCGATACCGGGGGAAGTCTGGCAGACCACTGTGGAAAGACAGTCGCTTCTGTAGCGATCGCGTCCACCGTGATCAAAACCAGCTAAGACGCCATAACCACCAACATAGAACCATGGCGGCGCAGAAGGCTGCCTCAAAAATGAAGGCCCACACTAGCCAGCGCATGCAGCCCATTCCAGGCTTACATCGGGAAGCTATGTACTCATTGTGGTGGACGAGTGTCAAGTCGTGACGCCCTGATGACCAGGGCACTTGCAGGTTGCCTTCTTGAGTCATGATTGCCGGCCTCTTCTGAATATCGAGAGACTATAGTGTGCCAACCTGAACAGTGCATGCGAAGATCTATTAAATATTTCTCATGATTTCTTGGTTCGGAAGGTCGTGTGTGACAGAAATTCTTTCCGCATAAAGTCCTCATAGCGGGGGGCAAGCTGGACGCGCATTGTGTTTTCCGCGATGCGGGCAGCACCCTCTGTTGTAGCGAGAATATACAACGGAAGGAGAGTGGAAATCAGCATTAATTCCATGTTATGTGGAGGCCAGGAGTCGCGATCCCAGAGATGGCGATTAGGCTCTCGGTATCGGTCGCACGCCTCACGGTGCAGTTACCGGTTAAACTCGGGTACTCTGTGCACCCCAGTAGGTACACTTCGACCGCGCTGACAACCAACAAGTAGCGGTTCCCAAATAGAGTCGATGTTGTTTCATTTTGAGCGGAGGTCGAAATTGTTCGGTTCTGCTCGCGTGTAACGCTTCGATGACGAGTGATGCTTGTACAGAGCGCAGACGCACCACATTTAACTGAGTCTGCTTCCACAACTGCCGTGAGACGAACACATCCTGCTGATCACGACAATAATTGCGACGGTAACACTCGGAGACAATTCAAACTCGGCTGCCATCAGTAGCTGATTCCAAACTCTAAGACATGTTGCCCGAACGGAGCCATAGAATGTCTGAGTCGATAGCGATACGGAAGGTGCACACCAAACCAGGCGATCTGGCCGAACTCGAGTGGCCACTCACCTTTTACGCAGAGATCGTGATCCGGTGTTGGCGAATGATCACTGTGTTCAGCATAGCGCTCACCATCCTGGTGGTAGGCGGATGCGCGCTCATGCCACCGGTTAATCTTGGGTCCGCGATGATAGCGATCGAGCCGCAGGTGTTGGAGTACGCAACAGGCGGTGAGGGGCTCGTGACGACCCGCTACGAACAGTTCATGGCGACCCAGACAACTCTCCTACAAGCGGACGCGATCCTGCGCCCGCTCGCGGAGCGCTACCGCCTTTTGGAGCGCGAACAGCAATTACGACGCAACTGGTTTTGGCACTACTCGCGCGAACAGGAACTTGCGATCAGGAATGCACCGATAGTCCTGAAGCATCTCACGATCGAACGTCAACCTAACACGTATCTGTTAACCATTAACTATAGGGACAAAGATCCCCGGGTCGCCGCCGCCGTCGCCAACGCTATCGCCGACTCGTACCTCTGGAACACTTTCGAGACCAGGACCAGGGAAGCTGGTCGCCAGCCCTCCTCGGTGGAGCGGAGGCTGATTGACTTAAGGCAAAAGATGGAGTCGGCGCATAGCGCGTTGATGGCGTATCAGCCAGACCTCGGGATCGCCGATCCTGAGCGGAAGGAGAGTACATCGGTTGCCAAGTCCCAGATGCTGAATAAGGAGAGCGGCATCGTCGGACCGGATCGGACCGTCAGAGACGCACTGTTCCATGCAGCAAAGGACGGGTCCGCTCCCAAGGTCCAGATATCTAGCCAATTGAACGATGTCGCCGAGGATTTAGAAAAGCTGCGGGTGGCTGAGGCAAGCCTGGCTCCGGTTGGCGTGACTTTCGGCGACCAACATCCCACGGGCCGCAGGGCGGCAGAAGTTGATGAAGCGAGTGCGGTGGGTAACGACATGCTACTGAGTATCTCCAGCCGCACGGACATGGATGACCGCCAAACGCTGGTTCGCGAGCCTGTATTGTCTGCCACAGTCGCCGAATACAGACAGCAAATCGCGAACATTAGCGCGCCGTCCGTTGAATATCTGCAGTTGAGGTACCAGGCCGATGAAGCGGAGCGGGACTACGAAAACTTGTTCGCCAAGATCAAACAGTCGGGCATCAAGTCCGAACTGCAAAACAATGTCATTCGACTGGCCAATTCTGCCCGTCCTGCCGCGAAGCCGGTCTTCCCCAACTGGCCGGCGATTATAGTGTGCTCCCTGGCTTTTTTTGCTATTGCATGTTCCGCGTGGACGATGTGGGACGAATTAACGGACGGTACCGCGAAAGGGATCCAAGCCGTAGAAGAGGCGCTTGGTATACCCGTGGTCTGCGCGTTGCCCCGGGTCATGGACCTCTATAGTCGGCTGGCTCTCGGTCCTGACGGCATACGTTTTGCGGGAAACCGGTGGCGCAGCATGGAATGCGGCTTCTTCGACGAGGGCGTGCGCCACCTCCGCGGCTATCTTATGTTCTCTGCCCGTGCAGGTAGGCCTCGGAGCGTGTTGGTAACGAGCGCATTTCCCGGCGAAGGAAAATCGACGCTTGGGTTGGCGCTGGCGATGGCCAACGCAGAACAGGGCAGACGCACATTGTTGATCGATGCCAATCTGCGCCAACCGGCAATTGAAAAGCTGATGCGCCTCAATCCGGATTTCGGGTTGCCTGCGGTGCTCGGCCAGAGCGTTCAATGGAGAACAGCAACACGTGAGGTCTCTACCCGGCCAAACCTATTCATCCTAGCCTCCGGACTGCCATCGCTTCGGGCATTGGTTTTGATCGGGCCACAGATACGCCGGATTCTTGCTGAAGCCACCAAGGAGTTCGACCTGATCGTTTTGGACTCCCCCGCGCTTCTGGGTTGCGCAGAAACTCTGGAGTTGGCCGCTGCCGCTGAAGCCACGGTGCTAGCCGTACGCAGCGAAAGTACGCCGATGAAGGCCGTCCAAGCAGCGGTAGAAACGCTTCGCCGGGTCGATGCCCCTATCGCCGGAATCGTACTGAATGAGTCGGCTATTGCGACCGGCGCGCTGTCTAAGGCTTATGCCAGTTACTACGCTGTTCTGGGCAGCGCTTTGAGGAATTGAAAACTCCTCAGAGCGGCACTTTTGATTGCTGGAGTCCTCGATCGCCTATCTCTGCAAGATTCTCCAGCCCCGCGGGAGGAGTTTCGGCGTTTACTTCGATGGCAATTGATTGCAGGAGTTGCCAAGCCAGGGCTTCTCTCGCCGGTGCTTGAACTGTTTTTCCAGCACTGAGACGGAGCCGTAGTCGCACACGGAAGGTTGAACCAGAGTGGGACTGTTCGTGCAAATCAACGAATAACCGATACCTCGATGGGTCTGAATCAACTTCTGCGGAAACTTTCGATCCAGTTTTCTCCGTAGAGAGCTGATATATACATCAACCACGTTGGTCAAGCCCTCAAATGATGAATTCCAAAGCTGTTCCAGGATCATCGTTCGAGTGACCGGACGATTCGCATTCCGCACTAGGTACTCGAGCAATAGAAACTCCTTTGTGCGTAGGTCGATCGCCTTTCCCGATCGAGTTGCTCTTCGCCGTATCAGGTCAAGCTCAAGGTCGCCAGAACGCAACACGGTTGCTCGTTTGGAGGCAGCCATCTCAGACGCTGCTCGACGTAGCCGTATCGAACGACCCAAGCGCACGGCCAGCTCCATAGTAAAGAATGGCTCGGAAATGCAATCGTCTACGCCGGCTTCAAACAACCCTAGACGTTGCTCAAGTTCCAGGTAGCGCGCAAAAACGAAGATGGCTGCATCTGGATTAGACTCGCGCAGGAACACTACTAGAGCAAGAACATCTCCGAAGAAAAGAGGATCTGAGTCGACGAGAATGCCCTCATACTTTGTTACCTGGGCAAGCTGTATGCACTCGTTCACGGAGGCCACCCAGTCCGCGAGGAAGCCGGATGAGCTTAATGCTTTTCCAACACGGCTTTGAAGATCATGTCGCGCAAAGAAAGCGAGTACTGTCATCGATAGCGCTCCCACATAGACACGGTTGTCGCGGGATGGTCTAGCACCCCGTTGGCATACACGGTCAGTTTGAGTGCCCCAAAGTCTCTACCTGATCGGGGCCGCGTTCAAAATCTATTGAGTTACTCTAAAACTTCGCTTGATGAATAATTAAACTATTGCAATAATCGAATCTTCGGTCAGTCTGCTGGCCCTCATCCCAACTCAGCTCCAAGGTTTAGGTTGTGGACATGTGTGGAAATCGTGCACTCCACACGACAGCCGGAGCTACCAAAGAGACTCAGCGCTTCCGTTCCGTCCTCGGGGTGGTCCTACGTGGACCGTGTCCGCTCCAAACATGGTGCGGTTCACCGGACATCGTGTTCCTTGATAAAGGGCAAGGTGATGGGTGCCAACTGGCTACACCTATTCCAGACGTGCTTCTTCATCGAGAAAAGCGGTGAGTTTAAACCGTGGAGTAGAGGGAGCGTTGTCAGTTGTACGTCAACAACTACCGTAGGAAGTGAGGTCAATAAACGTGAAGACGATCGTGCGCGATCTGAAACCGCCTGGTTGGACGGCAGTAGGGGATCATGGTTGCCGCCGCCGGGAACGCAAATGAATAGATGCCCGTTCGAAATGGAGGTTGAGCTGCCTGCGGCGGTAATCGATTTCCGTAAGCGCCGCTGAGACTCCTGCTCCATAGCGGCTCTTGCTTCTTGCGACGCAGGCTAATCCTGCTCTTGCATAGACCTCACTAGCCGTGCAGGTCTCCGGGCCGGTACAACGGCCCCGGAACCAACACATCGCGGCCTTCCTGAATGGCGAGCCGCCGCACCCATGACGGCAGACGACCGCCTCCCGGTTCGGTGTTGCCTTCACAAGCTTGATGGACAACTTCCCGTCACAAGTCTTGGGGAGGCTTGGACTATTTCCCGATTAACGAGCGCGCGAATGAATTCGAGACGCCACAGGAGACGAGCATATAGCGCATAGATGTCACCCGTGTACCAATCCCCAGGTACCACCGCGATGGCGTGGTGAAGAAGTTTCGGTATACGTTCCTCAAAGACTTTCAACCAGTGCTCTATTCTTGGATCCCCGATCAAAGGCGCCCGAACATTACCCGAGCAGAAAGCGCGAGAATGGCCTGCCACTTCTGACCACGCGGGTCCTCCAAACAGATGACCATTGTCGACAAAAAGGTGTTATAGAGCCTCGTCTCGTGCAACCTCTGGTATACGCATTGTCGTTCCTCCTGGTGACTCGCCCAGACGTCAAATAGAAACATAGGCAGGAACTGCGCAGTGCTCTTAAGCTTGTGAATGTAGTTATTAGGCATAATCTCATGAAGATCATATTGTGGGCCACCCAAAAATTCTGGGCCAAAGTGGATTCCGCATGCGGGTAACTTCCGTCGCAGCTGTTTGCATCGCCAGCTCGGGAAAGAGACGTAATGTTTTAAGGTTGATTGCCACCGGCTTCCATGGGGGCGCAGGAAGCCCTAGACCGCGCATAAGAATCGATCCGAGGACTTCATTGGCCAGCACATTTGGGCCTTGAGGGTTGGGGGTCATCTTCAAGACATAGAGCTTTCCGTCGTCGCAACGTACAAGCCGGCTCTGGGAGCCCCCGGGTTGCTTCTTGACTACTGTCGTCACAGCAAGAACACCGCGCAGTGCCTGGTCAATGCGATGGATGCGTGCGCAGCGTTCGAGCCGAGAGGTTGCTTCGCTTGAGGCTAAACCGGGCAGATCCATACTTCCTCCTTTTTCCCCGCACTCGCAAGCGCCGCCTGTGATGTAGTTTCGGGTCAGAAACACGCCATTCGACTGCAGCAACCGTTCAAGGACCGGCACCAACTCACGGCTCGTACGACTCCTCGAATCCAGCTCGCAGCTGCCGTGCCACGGCATCCTCAGGCGACGGCATTGAACACTTATCGACCGGCGGTCAAATGGGATGTTGCCTGTTCGGTCTTCTACCCTGTTCTTGGGTCACCGGCATCGAACAAAGGGGCCGCCAGTTATAGCTTTGAATTGGTCGACATTACCCAGCGTGTGCGCGCTGATCTAATACGGAGTGTTACTCCCATACTTATCCCCACTTGCAAACATGAAAGACATGTACCATCGTGCGCGGTCACGCTTCCACTATGCATTAGTAATGAAGAGCTATACTTTAGAGATAAGGCGCTTACGAGCACCGCCGAATTGATTGGCAGTCATAAGAATAAGGGAAGGTGAAGGATCGCTTCATACCGCAGGTGGTGACGGCCGACACTGTGGTGGCCGAGGCGGAGATCTAACTCGATTCCATGGAAGGCCGAATAGCTGCCGATGCCTGGCGTCGTTATGTGGACGCCGTAAGGCTAGCGGCGGAGGAGTTGAACGCAGAGAGGTCAGACGGAGCTGAGCCTCTACGGATCACGCGTTTCCAAATCTACCGATCAGAATCTTTTGCTGCCCGCGCATGGTGGCCTCCAGGAACCCCATCTTCTTAGCGGCTCCGTCAGAATCCGCGTTCCACCTCTCTAGCTCACTGAGTCTAAAGCATAATTAATGCTCTTTTCCAGATCTGTCCGATGTATAGTCTGGCTGTCGCAACTAACACGTCGTGGCTGCTACAGAGCGGGAAATCGTGGGTTTGCGAGCCAATAGAAGGTGGCTATTTGCGACACCTATCAGCGCGGAATAGGTGTG
>Ga0302325_10024399_pt1 | contig 12576 bp, 15 predicted proteins | sample Palsa_T0_2_FD_201948 | JGI IMG/M metagenome (GOLD analysis project Ga0302325, IMG submission 201948) | Peat permafrost microbial communities from Stordalen Mire near Abisko, Sweden - Palsa_T0_2 | ecosystem: Environmental > Terrestrial > Soil > Palsa > Peat permafrost | place: Sweden: Abisko...
GCACGTCTCGAACACCTGGTTTGGGGCGACCACACACTCCCGGCACCGATGGCACCGCACCCGACAGGGGTAACGATGAGCTGCGACAGCAGGTCTGAATACGCGAGCAGACCCTCCGGTCCAACCGGGACGGCGACTGCAGTCCTCGGCGCCTCACATCGAGTGCTGAAACAACTCGACTAGGTGCAGGTCAGGTCAGGTCTGCAAGTCCAGGGTCATTCAAGCTGCCCCCCCGAGGCGAACCACTTCTTCCAGCGATGATCCTAGGAATGTGCAGCAGTCCGTCGATCACAAGGACCGAGCCCACCCCCACCGCAACACCCCCAAGTGCGTCGGTCGGATAGTGCCACCGCAAGACGACAACAGCGGAAGCTGTCCCAATTATCGCCAAGAGACCGAGCACGACCACTGGTAAGCGGGTTTTTGCCGGCACGACCAAGGTGAGCGCGGTCGCCAATGCAGCCACCGCCGCAACAGTCCCCGACGGGTACGAAAGAGCACCCGTCACGACGCTTTGCCGGTCGACAAGAGGCTTGGCAATTTCCTGAACGATAAGCACCGCGATCACCGGTGCCGTCGCACATGCAATTGCACGTACCCAGTCGCGCAGAATACCCATGAAGAACACAAGAACCACTCCGGCGATGAGGGCGGTCATCGACCCGAGCGTGACAAAGTCATGAGCCCAGTGCGAACCCAGATCGGCCGGAAGAAGAAGGTCACCCCACGTGTCGATTCGGTTGGGCCATGGACGATGAACGAACACGAACCCAGCAAGGGCCGCAATTCCCAAGAGCAGACACCCCACCCCCACTTCGAACAGGATTGCCGTGCGAACGGACGCGCGAGCATCTCGGATGTGACCGAGCGGCGGAGCACCGCACCGCAACGTCTCGAGACTGCCATTCGGCATCAAATCCACATCGGACCGTTGATCCACGACACCGCTAGCCATGAATGCCCACGTGGGTCGTCGCGTAAGGCTCAACAAGATGCGACGCGAGCGCATGCGCATAGCTGAAAACCTGCCCAAGGGGATGCCCGGAGACGGTCATCTTCGCAAACGCCATGAAATTGAGCCTTGAACGGTCTAACGGCATGGTCTCTCCAGACTAAGTAGACAACGATCCTCGTGGACGCCTCCGCGAGGATGAAATCGCCGGAGCAAGTCATCCCTAAGGTCGAGTCCACTTGGACACACTCACCTGCTCGTTGTTGTCGCGTCTCAAGAGCGCACGAAATTCAATATCGCCACGGTCCTGGGCGCTCCCCTCACGCCGATGATCGACCAGCGGATTCGCAGCCGTCACGCAGTCGCCCTACAGGAAACTCACACGAACGGCCCGCACTCTGGATACCTGAGCTCGAGGAGTGCCGTTATGAGCAACTACGAACCAACCAATTCCCGGAAGACCCTTCCCCCCGACCCCGAACCGACCAAGGTGTCAGTGCCAACCACTCTCGAAGGTTTGCAGGGTGGAGCCTCTCCATCGCCCTCCATCAGCGTCTTCGTCGAATTGGCTCATCTCGGCGACCATGGCAGCGTAAAGAAGCCGGCCGAGGATGCGAGGACACATGTCACACGTACGGCGGGGACTGATCGCGGCTGCTGCGGCTATGGCCTCAGTGACCGGTTTGTTCGTCGGCCTCGGGGCGTCGGCCTCGGCCGGGGCCGCGCAGCCCGTAGCAGCCAGCAGCTCCCCTGGACATTTTGGATCCGGAGGACAGGGTACCAACGCGCGATCTGGTCCGGCCGCAGGAGGGTCCTCGGGGACGGTCGGGAACGTGGCCAAGTCGAGCTTCACCCTGACGACGTCAGCGGGTCAGGAGGTGACGGTTGACGAGGAGTCTTCGACGAAATACGAGAAGGGGACGACCTCGGCCGCCAAGAGCGCCGTTGCCAAAGGCGAACACGTCCTCGTACTGGGGACCGTGAGCTCAACGACCATCATGGCAACGCAGGTGTTCGTGCAGACGAGTGGAGGTGGATCTCAGCCGTCAACGGCCGCAACGGTGGTCCCCTTCCAAAAGGGTGCAGCCGAAACGTCAAAGCAGGCCGGTCAGATCCCCGCCAGTTACAGGGATCCGGGACGATCGTCAGCGGAACGTCAGCCAATAAGGCGACCGAAGCCGCGCTGGCGGCCTATCCAGGCGGAATCGTCGACCGTGTCGTGAAGTTGAGCAACGGCGAGTACGAGGTCCACAAAGCCGGGGTCAACTGGCCGCACCACGTCTTCGTCAACCAGGACTTCAAGGTGGTCGGCGCCAACTAGCCGCCGGAAGAACTCGTGCAAGGCTCACTTCGCTCATGCACGAAAACCTGGCCAACCGGGGCCGTGCAACTCCGATCGGAGGAGTTGTTACTTCTTATCAATCCCTCGCCGCCGACCGCCGCCACGGCTGTGGCGAGGCTAAGCTACGCCTCCCATCACGCGAGGGCGGCCTGAGCCGCCGGAGAACATCTTGTCTTCCCCTGTAACAGCACTACTTGGCCCTCTCGCCATACCGCCGTCGCCGCGCCCAGTGGCGTTGTCCTTCCAAAGCGTCACCCACCGCTATGGATCTCGGGTTGCCCTCGACAAGCTGGACTTGGACGTACCCCTGGGCGAGGTGCTTGCGCTGCTCGGACCGAACGGGGCGGGTAAGTCGACCACCATCTCGGCGCTGCTCGGTCTCGTCCGGCCGCAGGAAGGCCGCGTCGAAGTTCTCGGGGGCGATCCGCGCCAGTCGGTTGCGGCCGGGCGCGTGGGTGCCATGCTTCAGGCTGCCTCGGGCATCGGCCTCCCGCCCGGGGTCCGCGTCGACGAGGCGCTCGGCCTGGTCCGGCGGCTGTACCGCCGGCCAGCACCGCGTGACCAGATCGTCGAACGAGCGAACATCGGCGCGCTCCTACGCCGGAGGACCGACCGCCTCTCGGGCGGCGAGGCCCAGCGGGTTCGTTTCGCCATAGCGATCGCGGGCGATCCCGAGGTCGTATTCCTCGACGAGCCGACCTCCGCAATGGACGTGGAGTCCCGCCAAGGATTCTGGCGGATGATGCGTGCTTTCGGGGACGAGGGTCGCACGGTGCTTTTCGCCACCCACCATCTGGCGGAGGCCGATGAGATTGCCGACCGCGTCGTGGTACTCAACCACGGCAAGGTCGTGGCAGACGGACCCGGCGCCACCCTGAAGGCGGCTGTGGCGACCCGGCGGCTCCGATTCATCTACGACCGGCCGGACCGAGCAGATTTCTCCGACCTCGAAGGCCTCACGGAGGTCGAGATCCGCGGCACCTGCGTCTCGATTGATTCCCTGGATGCTGACGCCACTATCCGCGATCTGGTCAGTCGTGGCGTCCCGTTCCGTGACCTCGAGGTGACCGGGGCGGGGCTGGAGCAAGCCTTCGTGACATTGACCGGGTGCCGTGCTGTCGAGGCGGACCCCTCTGCCATTCCCACCGGGTGCGAGTCCGCGGTCGCTCAGGTTCGACACGAACCGTGACAAATCTTTCGATCGCCCCCCCGAACCTGCCGGATCGTCAGATCGGGCGCAGCTTGGAGAACCCCGTACCGCGCGACAGCTGGGCCGGCCGCGTGCGCCCACTTCTGGCTTTCGGCCGATTCGAGGTCGGGCGGCTGTTGCGGAGCTGGAAGTTTCTCGCCATCACAATCGGCTTCCCCGTGATCTTCTACATGCTCTTCCTTGGCGACCACACAGCAGGCAAAGTGGTCGACGGCACGGTGCCTTGGCGCATCTACCTCATGGTCTCCATGTGCTCTTTCGGCGCGCTGGTCGCCGCTCTCAACGCAGCGGGTACCCGCCTTTCGATGGAACGAGCATCAGGATGGGCCCGCCAGCTTCGCATCACCCCGATTCCCGCCTGGTCGTATGTCGGTACCAAGATTGTCGCCAGCATGCTCGTCGTGTTCCCGGTGATCGTCTTGGTGGAGGCGGTCGGTGCGGGCTTCGGTGACGTCCGATTGGCTGCCACGACGTGGATAGAGCTGACCGTCTTGATTTGGGCCACCTCCCTCCCGTTTGCCGTCCTAGGAGTCTTCATCGGCTTCCTGGTGACGACCGAGGCCGCGTTCCCCGTCGTCACCGGGCTCATGTTCGTCCTCGGATACTTCGGTGGACTCTTCACTCCTGTCGACCAAATGCCTGGCTCGCTCCAGTTCGTTGCCCACCTCGTGCCCAGCTACCACCAGGTCTCGCTGGCCATAGCCTCCCTCGACGGCCACACCTTGGCACTCACCCATTGGCTGGTCTTAGCCGGTTGTGTCGCGGTCCTTGGTTTGGCCATCGTCTGGAAACATCGGGTCGAGGAGGCCCGGGGCCTCGCCTGACTGAACGTCTGTCCAACGTCGCCGTTCTACGGTTCTTGACGGTCCATTGCGGTGGGACCTTTCTAGTCCACTGGCTACTGCCCTAGAGGGCGAGGCAGAAGACTTTTGGTGCGGACCGTGGCGCCCGCTTAGACGACAGCTCCAACCAGGACTTCGGTGGTCAGACGCCTAGCGACGCGCCGCGCAACTGGGCGGCGAGCGCCGCGTCACCGCTGATCTCGACCTGTGCGGCCGCTTGGCGACCCGCGCCGAACATGGTCAGCTCGCCCGGGTGACCGGCCAGAGTGAGGCGCGGCCCGGTACCGCTTTCTTTGGCGGCTCGCCCCGGCGACGTCATCACAATCGTGGCGGGGACTCTCTTCGCCATGCCGCCTGGCCCGACGCGCGCCCAAAGCTCATCGGCGAGCTCCGGGGAGATCGGGCGGGGTTCCCAGCCGCCTTGCGCGCGGCGTACGTCTTCCACGTGGATGAAAAACTCCACCGTGTTCATTGGCCCATCGAAGGGACGGAGGAGCAACGGTGGCCCGCGCCGCACGCTCTCGACCAGTTTCTCCCAGGGAGTGCGATCCCGGACCGCTCGCCGAACTTTGTCGGTGTAGCCGGCCAGCGGGGGCCAAACGAGTCCGGGCCCGCTGTCGGGTCTCCGTTCGCGAACAACGAGGTGTGCAGCCAAATCGACGGTCAACCAGCCCTCACACAACGTGGGGGCGTCGGAACCACGCTCGACAAAGAGGTCGCAGAGGGTGTTGCGTTCCTGTTGAGCGAGGGTGGGTGGTGTCATCAACACATCCTAAGGAATCGGGCTAACACCGGTACGTCGAGCAGATCCGACCTGGCCGGCTCTTCGGCGTATGTCCCGACTATGAGCGTGTTCAAGGACGACCTCCGGACTCCGGCCGACATGGCTGCCCAACTTGGGCATGGCTACAACGACGACGGCACGGGCCCGATCCGGAGTGAGCTTCGCGCTGAGTTCAGCTGCGGCAACCGGCACGTCAGAAACCTCAAACTCGAGGCTTGCCTGGGGGACGGGGACCTCGGCGGGCCATTCGGAGGTTCCAAAGCACGCACATGCCGCCTCAGAAAGAGGCCAGAGACCGAAGTGCTTTGACCCTTCGAGTTCGTGGGTGAATACGTAGTCCCCTTCTTGGTCCTCAAACCCCAGGCCCAAGGCGTCGCCATAGAAAGATCGAGAGGCCTCGGGCTGCCGCACGATCGGGGCAATGCTCGTTAGAAACTGGACATCCATCAAATTGCACCTCCGCTGTTCTCAACCTTCAGCTCTTCTCTGTCCTTCGATACCCTCCACCTGCGACATCTCCCAGGGCACCTGTACGTCCGCCCAATGAAACCTGCAATGACTACAGCGATTGCCCGACCGACCGGTGCGGCACGGTCGTGTCCGACGAGTGCGGGCCAGCCGGGCACGCAGAGAATCACCAGTCCATCGCCGGTCACCTCCACCCGCAAGGTGATATTGCCGTTGCCGACAGGTAGGTCGGCCGTCGCATCGACCCCCGGTTAGTTGGCTGGCTGGTCGTCAAGGAGTTGTTCGATCTTGTCGGCGGCCCCCTCTACATAGCTGAGGTAGCGACCGACATGCTCGGTCGCCCGCACGTCAACCCCGAGACGGGAACGCGCTGTGCGCGTGAAGATGTCGAGCCTCGACGCCGCCATCCAGTCATCGACCTCCGGGTGCTCGGCCCAGGACTTCCGGTTGGCCAATTCGACCCGGTACATGCGAAGCCAATCCAGCGGAACCGTCGGCGGCACGACCGGCCTGCAGATCTGGTTTTTCACCACGTCGTCCGTGAATGTGGATTCGACGAAACCAATCAGGGCAGCGCTGAAGGCCGGCTGGCAGGTGCGCACCCACTGGAGCGTGATCCGATCTCCCTCGAAGACGGCCCTCGACGGGTGCGTGGGTATGCCAGCAGCCGAGCAGTCGATGTGCAACGTGGCAGGTCCGGTCGGGATGGTTCCCCGCTCCAGCCGAACTTCGTCGACGTCGATGCCGATGACCCGGCCCAGGCGGATCACGCCGTCAATGCGACGGAGCTCGGCCAGCTCTCCGTCACTAAGGATGGCGCAGTGATATGCGTCTGCGGTGACGTTCGGGTCGAGTCGCCGCAGCTCGCCCATGGCTTCCAGCCTGGCCAAGACATCCTCGACGGAGTCGGCCAGGGCCACCGCCTCGGCTTGGTCGGCGATGCTCTTGCAGAGCGCTGCGAAGAAGTCGTCGCCGGGCTGGAGGTTGGCGCGGTTCAAGGTCCACGAGTCCCGGGGGACGATCCAGCGGATCCGGTTGGGATCCGCTCCATTCTCGAGAAGCCAGATGCAGGCATCCATCCCGGTCTTGCCCGCTCCGATGACCACGAAGTCGTCGTAGCTCGGCGCCGAGCGGGGCAGATCGTTCGGTGGGATACAGGTGACGGACGAGGCAACGGCGTATTCCGGGGGGGTGGTCAATGGGATTCGCATACGGGAATGGGTGGCATCGACGAACCGTCGGGCCTGGACGGCGCATCGCTGTCCGGAGAGCAGCGAAGTGACGACCCGGTCGTCGCCGACTTCGCTCATGGGGAGGTACTCGACGCGACCAGAGGGCAGAAGACGTTGCCGCATTGCCAGGTCGTAATGGCTCACCACCTCCGTGCCGGCGGCCAGCACGTGGAAGCCTGCATTCAGACCCGTTTGATCGATTTCACCCGAGCCGAGCGAAGACGAATTCACACCGTAGAAGCTGGCCGGCTGGTGCAGGCGGACGTAGGGGTAAGCGTCGTTCCAGTGTCCCCCGGGCCGATCCCGACGGTCGACGATCACCAACGTCGCCTCCGATTCGGTCAGCACCGAGTCAGCGAAGGCCATCCCAGCGGCACCGGCACCCATGATCAGGTAGTCCGCTCTGATCGACCGTTCCCTCATGTCTGTTTCCTTACTCTCGGATCGTGTCCAAATATTGCACCAATAGATCGCATCCCGCTCCCAGACAATGGATCGGGATTCGCGCGGAGGTGTCGAACAGTCCACCCTCCCGGTAGCGGTCCGGGGACACCAGGGACAAAAGGTAGGGCGAGTTACGCGATGGCCCCGTGCAGGGGCTCGCAGGGCCTGGCCGGGCGTTGTGCTTCGCATAGTGCCCGCCAACACGATGGAGGGGGAACGTCCCTTCCAACTCAGTCAGGCAATAGGCCCACGTCAGGGTGGCCGAATATGGGAGGCCGCGTCGCGATCAGTGCGCGTGTACGTTTGGCCTTGTGCCGATGTACATAGATCGCCACGACGCTCCGGGAGTAACACCCGAGGAGCTGGCTGACGCGCACCGGCTAGACGTCGCGACCCAAGACAAGCACGGAGTGCACTATCACACCTACTGGTTTGACCCTGAGAACGGGTCGGTGTTCTGTCTAGCCGAAGGTCCAAACAAGCAAGCTGTAGAAACGGTGCATCGAGAGTCGCACGGCCTGTTGGCCAGCACCATCTTGGAGCTTGATAAGTCGACCCCACTGAATGAATTCTTCGGATCATTGCCGAGTCATCCCGTGGGCGCGGCGTACAGCGCGCCGGCGATACGAGCGATTGTCTTCACGGATGTCTGCGGGTCGGTCGCCCAGACGCAAGAACTCGGTGACGAGGGACATATGCTGCTGCTCAGAGAGCACAATGAGATTGTTCGTGGCGAATTGCTCACACATGGCGGTCGTGAAGTCAAACACACCGGTGACGGCATCATGGCCGCGTTCACGTCAGCGGCTTCGGCAGTCGCCTTCGCGATGGAAGTACAACGGCGGGTTCACAAACGCAATCAGGAAGCCGACATACCGTTCGACTTGAGCATTGGTATCAGCGCGGGCGAGCCAGTAACTGACGACAACAACGACCTGTTCGGCGCGGCCGTTCAACTCGCCGCCAGGCTATGCGCTGCAGCATCCTCCGGCGACATAGCCGTTTCCGTGGCCGTCCGCGAATTGTGCGTTGGCAAACAATTCCTCTTCGAGGATTACGGCGAACTCATTCTCAAAGGCCTGCCGGAACCGACTCGAACCTATGCCGTGTCCTGGCGCCAATAATTCGGGCACAATCTGTCGCAACGGGTGCCCCCTGATGCGATGCGAGGGCAGTGTTGGCACCGGAATCCAGTCGGATGCGGGATCACGGCGCTCGACGTCTTTGGGCAGACAGACCTGCCCCTCGCGACACCAAAACACAGGAACGTTGTGCATCTCCCGAACAATGCAAAACAGTGCATCTGAAATGAGCTGATTAGGTTCGCTTGCTCGGGGCTTCGATAGGAGCCGCCAGGTTCCGACCCTCATCGGAGCGCGCAATCGGAACTGACGAAATGCGCGTTTCAATCATTAGTTGGGCGTCTCTGGACGGCTCAGCCAACGGTTGGTAGCTCGTTGGGAGCCAATCGTAAGTGACCACGGTCCGAAGGGCTAGGTCTTCGAGGCCTCGATTTCGGCGGTTTACCAGGGCCAGCAGTAAGGCCGGGAAGAATGAAGCGCAGAGCAGCGCTCGAATAAGCGCTCGTAAGAACCGAAGAGGGCTCCCATCCGAACGGACGACTCGCAAGCCCATCATCTGTTTCCCAAGTGTGCGTCCGGTGGACCATCCGGCTGTCAGGTACGCGACCAGAAGGATCCACACGAGCAGTTCGTTCAGCCAATGCGGCGGGTCCGCAACCGAAATCGACTTCGAAAAAAAGAGATCCCACGCAATGCTCACCATGATCACTCCAACGACATAGACGCCGAAAACGAGAACGACGTCAGCTCCACTCGCCACGGCCCGAGAAACGAAGCCTGCCCGAAGGCCCTGAAGCTGCTGCCCTCGCTCACTGCGGATCTCGCGATAGCGACTCACGGGATACCTTCAGGTTTTGCACTCTCCGGCTGATCAGCGCCGTCCCACCACACTGTCAAGTCACGCGGTTCCTTGCGCCGCAGGATCTTGTCGACCAGTCGGGCACTCCACAAGTCCATGGTCATGAACCCGGCACGGCTGGCGTCAAGTGACTCTGCGCCGAGTCCGGTCGTGGACTCACGGATGACACCCGCGAGGTCGATCTCATCGATTACTCCCGGGAGATCGACTCTGGCCACAACCTTGTTGATCGGCACATGATCGATCAACTGCTCCATGTCCAGCATGTCGACAACCCCAACGACGACGCGATTGAGAACGGACTCCGCAGCTTCGGCAACGTTGTCTCGATTCTCCCTTTCGCTCTTGTGGGCCTCGCCCTGACGCCGTCCGAGGTGCCGCTCAACTGCGTCGAGAGGGCCCTCGGCAATCGACGCGGGTACGAACACTCTGGCGATCCTTATGGATCTGCTGGTGATCTCGACCGCCACGAGGGTCGCCGCTCCGACCCCCACCTTGGCAGTTCCTGCGATGAGATCAACGATCCGCGAACTCGCATCCAACGGAGACCCCTTCGGTCCTGTCGCCACACGTCGCGTCGGCCCTTGAGGAACTGCCCCATCCGAAGTCAGCCCACTCGGTGCCCGCATTGGCTCAGCGTACTCAGGCACGAGCAGCCGGCTCCGGCGCGCTCGGTTTGGTCCACCCGGCCACGACGCTGCCCACCACCACGACAACGATGACCAGCGGCATCAGGTTGAGAGCGTCCCGGAAAAGGGGAGGCTCGGCAGCAACACCGCGGTCATCGGCATCTTCAGCGCCCGGCGATCACCCTGCTCCGTGCTCAAAGTCACCCCACGCGGGTGATGCCATCCGATACTGGCTCATGGTTCCATCTCCCTACAGACATCCAACGATTGTGGACCCGATATACGCCGCGAGGGTGAGCGGTCTATCCGTGGCTCGGGTTCCGTGTGGGCGTCATCGGGGGCGTTTGAGCGCCTATTTTATTACGTGTCTTCGCCGCCGGCAACAAGTTGGTGGGGACAGAAAGGTAGCCGGTATCGATGTGATCCTCGATCTGCTTCTGATCGGCTTGGTCATCACGCTCGAGCCGATCCCTCTCACCGCCTTCATCCTCATCCTTCTCGCCAAAGGCGGCACACGCAAGGGTGCCGCGTTCATTTTCGGGTGGCTGCTCTCCTTGGCCATTGTGGTCGCCCTGACGATCCTGGTCACTGGGAACAAGCCGCCGAAGCCCAACACTGCACCCTCGCTCGCGGCGCTGGCGGTAAAGATCGCCATTGGTGTGGCGCTGGTACTCATTGCGGTGCGGCAGCGGCGCAGAATGGGCCAGCCCAGGCCGCCGAAGAAACCCCCGAAATGGCAAACCGGCCTCGACAACATGTCGCCCTTGTACGCCATAGGACTGGCGCCGCTCACCCAGCCTTGGGGACTTGTCGCGGCAGGCGTCGCCGTCATCACCGAGGCCAAGCTGACCTCCTGGCAGAGCTATATCGCCCTCTTCCTCTTCTGCCTGGTCGCTACATCCTTGTACATCGCACTTGAGGTCTATGCCGGCTTTCGTCCGGAGAAGGCCCAAGAATTCCTGGGGCGCATCCGGGCGTGGATCGATACCCACACTGATCAGGTGATCATTGTGGTCTCGCTGCTGCTCGGGTTCTGGCTCGTCGGGAAGAGCATCTACGTGATCGTCACATGACGGCCACAACTCGGTGGTAGGTCGGCTGAATCATATGACTGCTGTCACCGGCCAATTCAAAAGACAAGCTCGGAGGTGTTGAGGTTCTGATGACCGCGCCAGAAGAAGTCCCCACAGTCGGCCCAATCGCTCGCTACGAGCAAGAGGTTGTCGATCGGATAACCGATTTCAACGATCCCCGTCAGGAATGGCGGCGCCTCTTCTCTGAGATTTTGGGGACTTTTTTCTTGGTCCTGGTCGCCGCCGGCGGCGGCATGATGGGCCACGCCTTCCCAGACACGATCAGCCGCACCGCAGCAGTGGTGGCACCCGCCCTCATGGTCATGGCCATCATCTTGTTCATGGGCAAGGTGTCGGGAGCCCACCTGAACCCCGCAGTGTCCATCGCTTTCGCTCTGCGACGGGACTTCCCGTGGTGGCGGGTGCCCGGCTACATCGTGATGCAACTCGCCGGAGCCACCCTCGCTGCCCTCTTCTTGCGATCGGTGATCAACGTGTCGGCAATGTACGGGTCCAACTACCCCGCTCACGGCTACTCGAACGCGGCGGCATTCTGGATGGAATTGATTTTGACGATGGGCCTGGTCAGCGTAATCTTGGGCACGGCGTCGGGGGCGCAGAACGTCGGCATCATCGGCGCTTTCGGGGTCGGTGGCTACATCGCCCTGGCGGGATTGTGGGGAAGCCCCATCTCGGGGGCGTCGATGAACCCAGCTCGCACGTTCGGGCCCGATCTGGTTTCGGGGACCTTCACCGGTTCCTGGGTCTACGTTGCCGGTCCTCTCGCCGGAGCCGCTCTCGCGGTTGTGATCGCCTTCGTTCTGCGGGGTCGAGGCGGTGGCAAGGCCGGATCAGGGGCGGCGCAGGGCGACATCTTGACCGAGATCTACAAGGAAGGACGGTCCTGAGCGTCACCCTGGCTAGGTGTCCAGATTCGTAGACACTTCTCAAGACAGACCCAGAAATTTTCGATGCCTTGTGTTATGAGGATTCGAGACGTGTCAGTGACCCGTCGAGGCAAGCCCTTTCGAAGTCGGGTTGGCCTGACAATCGCGGCGGCTATGTCGTTGGCCACCTTGGGATGGTCGACATCGGCCTCTGCGATGCCTGGTGGGCCTCCGGTCACGGTGGTCGTGTCGTCGACGGCCAACCCCTCGACGTTCGATCAGGACGTCACCTACACGGCCACGCTGACAACGTCGGATTCGGGCAACCTCGACAACTTCGACACCATTGAATTCCAAGACAACGGAAACGACATCTCCGGATGTAACTTTCAACCGCTGGCGAGTACCGCCACGGCCGGAACCTACGTCGCCACCTGTGACGAGTCTGCCTCCAACATGTCGGTCGGATCTCACAACATCACCGCTTCGTTCCCCGGCGATTCCGTCTACGACCAAGGATTCGGTTCCCTGAGCCAATCGGTCAATCAGGCACCGACCCTAACCGTCATCACCTTTCCCTCCCCGGGATCCTCGGTCATGTATGGCAATGAAGGGCAGAATTCCCTCAACTTCACCGTGTCCGCTCCAAACGTGTCCGACAACTCCCCCTCGGGCAGTGTCACTTTGTATGACGGCGTCCCGGGCCCGGATACCTATCTGTGCACGGGATACCTCGGTGGAAGCGGATCCGGTCAATCCGGCGGAAACTGTT
>Ga0302325_10024400_pt1 | contig 12576 bp, 10 predicted proteins | sample Palsa_T0_2_FD_201948 | JGI IMG/M metagenome (GOLD analysis project Ga0302325, IMG submission 201948) | Peat permafrost microbial communities from Stordalen Mire near Abisko, Sweden - Palsa_T0_2 | ecosystem: Environmental > Terrestrial > Soil > Palsa > Peat permafrost | place: Sweden: Abisko...
TCGGAACCCGCACCCGCCCCCCCAGAACCAGCCGCCGCCCCGCCAGAACCAGTCGCAACCGCCCCCTCGGACCCGGCAACCGCCCCAGCCGAACTCGCCCCGCCCGAGCCAGTCGCCACCCCAGAACCAGTCGCGGCCGCCCCCTCGGAACCCGCACCCGCCCCAGCCGAACCGGTTGCGGCCGCCCCGGAACAAGTGCCCGCCGCACCCGAAGCCGCCGCGCCCGAGACCACGACGCCACCTCCCCTCCCCGAACCAGACGCCACCCCGGAACCAGTCGCCGCGGCACCGCTGGAGCCGGCCGCCGACTCCGAACTGGTCGCCCCCGCCTCCGTCGCCGCGCCGGCCATGCGGGTTGCCGATGCCAGCGCGGCCCCAGCGGCCGACACGAACCTGCCGGTCGAGACGCCGGCACCCGCGACCGAAACAGCAACGCTGACGGAGAACGACACCAGAGAAATGGTGGCTATTCAGCCGAAGGCTGCTGCGTCATCGCCCGAGCCCGTTGAAACGCCACCCGCGGTCGACATCACGCCTTCATTCGAGACCGTGCAGACATCCGCCATGCCCATCGAGTCTGCCCACGCGCTCGCGGTCGACGAACCGGCTGCCACGCCCGCGGTCGAGTCGTTGGTGCCCCCGGCCGCTGACGCCGCGCCTCCTGCGGAACCCGATCGCCACGAGTGGTTCCTGGCCGCGATCGCGCAGGCCCAACCCCATGCCATTCCGGTCCCTGACGTGGCGGCGCCGCCTGCGCCAGTGAGCCCGTCGCTGTGGCCCCAGGACTCGACGCCGCCTACCGCTCCGACCTCGCCCCAACTCGTCGCCCCGTTGCTGGGCGAAACCGTTCCAGCCAGCCCGGCGCACGGGGACACGCCACCATCGGTACCGATGGCGGAAGCCCCGGCGCCACCACCGCCGATCGAAGCACCACCCTCTTTTGCGGCACCGATGGCGGAGGCCCCGGCGCCACCACCGCCACTCCCCGTGTTTGACGCCGCCGCCTACTTCCCGTCACCGAGTCCGGCGCCGGCTGCGGCGCCCGTTGAGCCAACCCCCGCGCCGGCGATGCCGTCAGGACCACCGAACGCTTCGGTGCCTGAGGCTCCCTCTGCCGGACAGGCACAGCCGGCTGCGTACCCCAGATCGCCCGTCATACCTCCCCTCTTCCCGCCCGACGAGACGCCGTGGCCCACCAGCGCCCAACCCCCTTCGGGGCGATCGATCGACCCTGCCTTCGACGAGCCAACGCACCGACCCGTTGCCCCCGACGGTTCACGAGGCCAACAAACCGCAAACCGGGCTTCGGGCCCCGGCTCTGGTTCCCAAGTTCGTCGGCCGGCACCGGCGCCACCTGGGCCAGGCCAGGGTCAGGGTCGACAACCAGCGCCCACCGCCCCCGGCCCCGGCTCCCAAACTCGCCAGCCCGCACCAACCGTCCCCGGCCCCGGCCCCCAAACCCGCCAGCCCGCACCAACCGGCCCCGGCCCCGGCCCCGGCCCCCAAACCCGCCAGCCCGCACCAACCGCCACCGGCCCCGGCCCCGGCCCCCAAACCCGCCAGCCCGCACCAACCGGCCCCGGCTCCCAACGACAGCCGGCGCCAACCGCCCCCGGACCTGCGCCAGCCCGAGCGCCGCGATCCCGACCGGATGAGGACGGCATCGGAGGGCGAGAGGCACGAGGACAGCATGGGTATGCGCCCCGATACGGCGGTCGTCAACAGTCCCGCCGTCCCCCCAAGCGGAAGGAACGACGCCGCCTCCGCGACCCGATCGGCCCGTGGCGGCGCATCCGATCGGCGGTTGGCTTGCTGGTCACCACCGCGCTCCTCGGTCTCGTGCTGGCCGCAATCCTGGCCCTCGCCATCGGCGCTGTCGTCGTGGCAGTGCAACACGCGCTCAGCGGTTGACGCGGTGGCGGAAGCGGACAACAAGTTCAGCGAGGTGGTCGCCCGGCGTCGCGCCGTGGCCCTGGCGGGCTACCAGGACGACGAGGCCGCCGCCCGAGACGGCATCACTGACCCGTCGGGCGACGTGCGGGCCACCGCGCTGGGTGCCTTGCAGCGCATGGGTCGGCTGTCAATTGGTGACCTGGAAACCGGCCTGGCCGACCAATCACCGGTGGTGCGTCGCCGCGCCTGCGAGATAGGGGCGGCCATCGCCGTCCCCGGCCTGGTGGGCGCACTGCGCGACCCCGACGCCCTGGTGGTTGAGGCGGCCTGCTTCGCCCTGGGCGAACAGGGCGAAGACGCGGGGCCCGAGGTGCTCCCCGTCCTGATCCAGGTGGCGTCGGCACATCGCGACCCGCTGTGCCGGGAAGCGGCCATCGCGGCGCTGGGCGCCATTGGCGACGAGGCTGGGCTCAGCACGATCTTGGCCGGGTTGGATGACAAACCGGCCATCCGCCGTCGGGCCGTTATCGCCTTGGCCCCGTTCGAAGGCCCCGAGGTCGAGCAGGCCTTGGCCAAGGCTAAGGCCGACCGGGATTGGCAGGTCCGACAGGCGGCCGAGGACCTCTCCTAAGCGATGTTCAGGGAGTTGTGTGCAATTTGTATACGTATTTGATCGGGAATTGCACACAATAAACCACGCAAGCCCCACCAGTCACAGGAGCCCCAGGCAGGGCTACCCGCGGGCGGGGGCTAGCCGGCGAGTTTGCGGGTGCGGATCGAGTCCTGGGTGTCTCGGAGGTTGACCGCACGGCGTCCGGTGCGTACCGCCAGTACCTCGGCGCAGATGGCCAGGGCGATCTGGGCCGGGCTACGGCCGCCCAGGTCCAGGCCGATCGGGCCGTGGATGCGATGGATGTCGTCCTCGCTCAACCCGAGGTTCCGCAGCCGGGTGGCGCGGTTGGCCTGCGTTCCCCGCGAGCCCATGCCTCCGATGTAAAACGAGTCGCTGCGCAGCGCGGCGAACAGCGATTCCGGCCCGTACTTCACGTCGTGGCTGAGCACGATCACGGCCCCCGCCGCCCCGGCCCACGACAGCGCGGCGTCGAATTCGCTCATGTCGCCCGCCACCCGCGCCGTCCACCCGAGCACTGAAGCCTGCAACTCAAGGGCGTCGGCCACCGACCCCCCGCCCGCCACCACCAGATGGGGCTCGGGGATGAACGCCTCGACCAGCACCGGCCCGTCGGCGGTGTGCACCACCTCGGACGAGGCCAGGCCCCCGCTCAACAGCTTCGCAGCTAGCTCCGTGATGGCCTGGTCGGCGGCTGAGCTGCCCAGGGTGCCGAACGGCGGACGGCCCGGAAGCACGACCAGGGATCCCAACTCGGCAATGGCGCCATTGATGCCCGTCGCCAGTACCACCGGGTGCTGATCGGCTAGGGCACTCCACAACTCGCTGGGAACGGTGTCGGCCGGCTGCACCAGCACCTGGGCCGAGCCGCCGCAGCTGAGACCGGCGTCGACCGCCTGCTGCAGCTTGACCGTGGTCGACAGTACCTCGATCCCACCCTTGGGCCCGGCCAGCACTTTGCGCAGGGCGGGCAGCGACACGTCGGCCACCGTCCCGGCCAACAGGTCACCGGTCTCGTCCCCCTGCTCGTTGCACGCCAGGAATTCAAGCTCGGTGTCACCACTGAAGCCGGTCCGGTTGATGACCCGGGCAAACGCCACCCGCTGCCCGTCTATCAGCCAATCTCGCACTGTTCCTGCGGTCTCGTGCACGGACGCTCCTTTTTCCAGACCTCAAAAGCTAGCGAGCCGCTCCCATGAACATCACTTTCAGCGACTCGAACGCCTCCAGGCAGCGCCCGGCGCCCAGCACCACGCATTCCAGCGGCGCCTCCACCAGATGCACCGGCACCGCGGTGTCCTCGGCCAGCCGACGGTCCAGCCCCCGCAGCATTCCGCCGCCACCTACCAGGTGGATGCCCTGCAGGATCAGGTCCTGGGCCAACTCGGGTGGCGCCATGCCCAGGCACTTGACCACGGAGTCCACGATGGCGCTGACCTGTTCCTCCAGCGCCTCGCGTACCTCCTCGGGGGACAGGATCACGGTTTTGGGCAGGCCGCTCATGAGGTCGCGCCCGCGCACCTCGGCCTTCATCTCGTCACCCAGCGGCCAGGCCGATCCGATGGCCATCTTGATCTCTTCCGCCGTGCGCTCGCCCACTGCAATGCCGTACTCGCGGCGCACGTAGGTCTGGATGGAGGCGTCCATGTCGAACCCACCCACGCGGATGGCCTGGAGGGCCACGATGCCCCCGAGTGAGATGACGGCCGTCTCGGTCGTGCCGCCGCCCACGTCCACGATCATGTTGCCCAGTGGTTCGTGGATGGGAAGACCGGCGCCAATGGCCGCCGCCATGGGTTGCTCGATCAGATAGGCGCCGGTGGCACCGGCACCGCGGGCTGCTTCTTCCACCGCTCGCCGTTCCACCTCGGTAATGGCCGAGGGTACGCAGATCAGGACCCGGGGACGGTTGAAACGCGACACGCCGGCGCGTTGGAGCAACAACCGGATCATTCGCTGGGTGATGTCGAAGTCGGTAATGGCGCCCTTGCGCAAGGGCCGCACGGCGACGATGTAGCCGGGCGTCCGCCCGATCATCTGCCACGCTTCCTGGCCCATGGCAAGCACGTCGTGGGTCCGCGAGTTCAGGGCGATCACGGTCGGCTCGTTGAGCACGATGCCGCGGCCGCGGGCATACACCAGGGTGTTGGCGGTGCCCAGATCGATGGCCAGGTCCCTAGCCAGGCTCATGCTCCCGGTTCGGCGACGGGGACAAAGCCTCGTCGCGTCCGGCTACGTCATCGGAGACCACCCGCGTTCGGCCGGGCATGGGAATCACGGTCGCGCCCCGCATGGCCCCACCGGCGCCCTGCGCCGCACTGCCCCGCACAGGAGCACCGCCCCGAATCGGGACGCCTCCCCCAGCCGGGCCAACGTCGCCCTCGCGTGGCCGCCCGCTCGGAACCACCGTGGCACCGGAAGCGCCGTCAGGCTCCAAGGCCTTCAACTCCCGGCTGAACATTTCGATACCCGCCTCGAGCGACTTCGGTCTGCGGTAGCGCAACACAGCCACGGCGCTCACCACGATGGCCACGACCACCGCGCCGGCGCCATAGAGGAGGTTCGTCAGCTCCATACTGGCGATCATGAGGGCAGACTTCCCTCCTCCTTAATAGTGGTGATATCGGAAGCGTCGGTCCCCCAGCCCACACCACCTTCCCACGTCTCGCGCTTCCAAATGGGGACAGTGGCTTTCAGGGTGTCGATACACCACTCGGCGGCTTCAAATGCCAGCCCCCGATGGGGCGACGATGCGACCACCACAACTGAGCATTCACCGAGTTTGAGCACACCCACACGGTGCAACAACACCAGTCGCCCGATGTCGGGCCACCGCCGTCGGGCTTCCGCCGCGATGGCCGCCATCCGGTCCAAACCGGCCTCGTGGTAGGCCTCGTATTCCATCTCGGTCACGCCCGTGCGACCGTCGGCATGATCGCGAACGGTCCCGCTGAAGAGGACCTCGGCGCCACAGCTGGGCAGCACCGACCACGCCAATGATTCCGATGTCGGCAGCGGCAGTTCGGTCAATCCGATCCAGTCGTCACCGCTCTCTGGTGCATCCACACTGTGGCCCACGACGCCAATGGTAAGGCCCGGCCATGGACATGAGGCGCAGATGGCGCAAACGGCTGGCCCGCGCGACCGCAGGACAGGAAGTGTCCCCGGTAATCTTCAGCCTCAGTGGAGCCCGACGACAACCTGGACGAGGACGAGCCACTGCATCCGTGGCTTCCTCCCGACGATCGTCTGTGGCGCCATCCCTCGGAAATGGTAGGTGGTCGGTCGCCCGTAGCACCAGACGTGGCACCCGAGGGTGCACCAGGTGGGGCCCCGCCCGCCCGCCCGCGCGGCGGTCGACAGCACGCCGTGGCCGGGTCCCGGGGGGGCACCGGTGTGCTGGTCCGGGACATGGACCGTCGCCTGTGCACCGTGGCTCTGCTCGCCGGACTGGTTGGGGCACTGGTCGCCTCCAGCGCGGGCATGGCGGTGGGCCAGTTTCAGCACACGACCGTCGTCCGACCGGTCGAACAGGTCATCAACCCGGACTCGCTGATCACCATCGCCGCCACGCCTCAAGGCAACGACATCGGCGACATCGCGACTCGTCTTCGCCCCACCATCGTGGAGCTGCTGGCCGACACCAACGGCACCGACGTGACCGGCTCCGGCGTCATCTTCCGCAGCGACGGCTACATCCTGACCAACGAGCACATCGTCGACGGCGCCCAGTCGATGGTCGCCATCTTGTCCAACGGCGAGCGCATCAGCTGTCGCCTGATCGGCGCCGACCAGGCCACCGACATCGCGGTGGTGAAGCTCGAGAGCAGCAAGCCCCAGGCGGTCGCCACCCTCGGCACCTCCTCCGGTCTGCGGGTGGGACAACTGGCCATCGCCCTCGGGTCACCGGTGGGGCTGGCGGGCAACCTTTCGGTCTCCAGCGGGATCATCAGCGCGGTCGACAGCCAGGTCAGCCCCTCGGAAGGCCCAACGCTGACCGACATGATCCAGACCGACGCGGCCATCGATCCCGGGAGCAGCGGCGGCGCCCTGGTCGACGGCAACGGCATGGTGGTGGGCATCACCACCACCGTGGCCGTGGGCGACGCGGGGGCGGCGACATTGGGCCTGGCCACGCCCATCGAGGTGGCCCGGGACGTGGCCAACCAGCTCCTGACGACGGGCCATGTGGTGCACGCGTGGCTGGGGATCGAGGGGTCCGACGTCGACTCGGTCACGGCCGAGGCCGACGGCGTCACCGGTGGGGCGCTGGTGGAGAACGTGGACCAGGACAGCCCGGCGGCGCGCGCCGGCCTGGTGGCGAGCGACGTGGTGGTTTCCTTCGACGGCCAGCCCATCAACTCCATGTACGACCTGGACGCCAGCGTCCGGGAGCACCAACCGGGCGACAAGGTCTCCATCACCTACATCCGCGGCTCCGAGACGCGCACCGCGGACATCGTCCTGCTGCAGCCCCCGGACGACGATTACCCCTGAGCCGTCAGCGCCGACGCCCGAGGGCGCGGGACACCACGGCAACCACGGCGGCCACCGCGCCGCCCACCACGGCCAGCACGCCCACGCCGGCCGCCGCCAGCGCCATTTCCTGACGCCGGTTCGGCGGCAGGTCGCTCCAGTGGCTGCGGGTGTCGCTCGACACCAACGCTTCCTCGTTGGACCGCTCGGGTACCCACCCGGTGGCCCGCAGGCGATCGTTGGCCACCACCCACGGGTACACCGAGTACGGGCGGGCCTGCGCCGGCGTCCCGGTGCGGAAAAACTTCCACCCGGCCGACGCCACCGCCCCCGACAGTCGCCCGGGGAGGCGCAGTCGGGCCACCCCGCCCACGATGGCCCGGGCCTGCTCGTGGGTGATCCACCCGTCGGGCGCCACGTTGAACACCCCGTTGAGGCAGTGCTCCCAGGCGTACACGACGGCCGCCGCCAGATCGTTGACATCCAGGAACTGCATGGGACGCACGCCGTCATCGGGCTGGGGCGCCTTGGTCCCACCCAACGCCTGGTAGAGGGCAGGACCTGATGACCCAACCGTCACGGTAGGACGGAGGATGGCGACCAGCACCTCGGGGTGGTCGTCCGCCCACTCGGCCACCATGCGCTCGGCCTCGGCTTTTTCCACCGCATAGGCGAAACCGGGGTTGGGCCTCAGTGCGGAGTCCTCGGCCAGCGGCACGGGGTTGTCGGGCCACGCCCCGTAGACCGTTGCGCTGGAAACGTGCACCAGCCGACGCACCCCGCTGACCCCCGCCGCTTCGAGCACCCGGCGCAGCGCCAGCAGGTTGGCCGGGACGGCAGGCAAGTTGGGAAAAGACACGCCGGGACTGCCCGCTGCCGGGTTGGCGTGCGACCACGCCAAGTGGATCACGGTGGTCGCTCCTGCCATCGTCGGCAACAGCCGTTCCGCCGGGTCCCGAGCCAGGTCGACCAACCAACTCTCGGTCGCCCGGCCCTCGCCCACCGGCACGGCGTCCACCGCCACCACCCGTTGCCCGCTCGGAGCCAACCGTTGGAGGACCCGTTGGCCGACAAACCCTGCTGCCCCAGTTACGACTGTTGCTTCTGGTACTACAGGGTCGCTCACCGCCCTACCATGCCCTTATGAGCGAGCCTGGTCCAATGGAGGGTGGTGGTCCTCTGGAGAAGGCCATCCGTGACCTGGCCCGGATGCTGACCTCGCAAGGTCCCATCAACTGGGAATTCGCCCGGCAGCTGGCCCTGATGACCGCAGCCGAGGGCGAACCCGAGTCCAACCCCGACCCGCTGGCCCGGGTGCGGCTGGAGGAGTTGGTCCGGGTGGCGGAGTTGCACGTGGAGGAGGCCACCGGGCTCCCGGCCTCGGCCGGCGGCGGGCTGCTGTCGGTTCGGGCGGTGACGAGATCGGATTGGGCGTTGCGCACCCTGCAGGCGTGGCGGCCCTTGTTGGAGGCGCTGGCCACGGCGCTGGCCCGCTCCACCGATGGCGGGCCCCCCATGCCCGACTTGCCCAACGACCCCATGTCCCGCCTGCTGGGCAATCTGCCCCAGGCCATGGCGCCGCTGCTGTTCGGGATCCAGGTCGGGTCCATGGTGGGCCACCTGGCGACGCGGGCCATGGGGCAGTACGACCTGCCCGTACCCCGGCCCGCGGGCGACGAGCTGCTCATGGTGCCCGTGGCCATCGACGGCTTCGCCCAGGACTGGAGCCTGGCGGTGGACGACGTGCGGCTGTGGGTGTGCCTGCACGAGATCGCCCACCACGCCGTATTGTCCCGGCCCCATGTCCGGGCTCGCCTCGACCAGCTGATGACGCAGTACGTGAACGCCTTCGAGCCCGACGCCTCGGCGCTCGAAGAGCGACTGACCATGTTCGACCCGACCGACCTGAGCTCGCTGCAACAGACCTTCTCCAATCCCGAGGTGCTGCTGGGGGAGATGGAATCGCCCGCCCAGCGCGAAGTCATGGTGCCACTCGCCGCGCTGCTGTCGGCGGTGGTGGGCTATGTCGACCATGTGATGGACGTGGTCGGGCAGCGCATGATCGCGTCCTACGGGCCGTTGACCGAGGCCATGCGGCGCCGGCGGCTCGAGGGCAGCGAGGGGACGACGTTCGTGGCCCGCCTGCTGGGAGTGTCGCTGGACAGCGCGGCGTACGAGCGGGGCGCGGCCTTTGTGGCCGGCGTGCTGGAGCGGGCGGGCGAAGTTGGGCTGGCCCGCCTGTGGAACTCGGCCAAGGAGCTGCCCACCCCGGCCGAGATCGACGCGCCCGGCCTCTGGCTGGCCCGGATCGACCTCCCCGACCACTGACCCCTGCCTTTGGCCCACCCTTTGGGGCCGATTTCCTGCGAACTGGGCGAGAATTGGGGCTTTGGGCGTGCTTGGGGTCGAAAACGAGCCGTTTGACACGCCCGAAGCTCCGGACCTCGCCCGGAAATCAGCCGTCCACGACCACGATGCGCGACGAGCGGAGCGCCCCATGGGCGAACTCCAGCACGCCCGCCGTGCGGTGGGGCTGCGAGCGACGTTCGGTGGGCGAGCCAGGGTTGAACAGGCGCTGACCGTTGACGCCGGTGGTGTCGAGGGGCACGTGGCTGTGGCCGAACACCACCACATCGGCGTCGGGGAAGCGGCGGTGCAACCGGGCCGACCGACCCGTGGCCGCCCCGCTGTCATGCACCATGGCGACCCGCACCCCTTCGAAGGCCAGCACCTGGGTGACGGGGAGGCGGTGGGCCAGGGTATGGTCGTTGTTACCCAGGACGGCGTAGGTGGGGGCGATCGACTCGAGGGTGTCGAGCACGCTGGCGTCGACCAGGTCGCCGGCGTGGAGCACCGCGTCGGCGCCGTCCAGCAGGCGGTACACCGGCTCGGGCAGGCGCCTGCTTCCGGCCGCCCGCATGTGGGTGTCGGCCAGCACGACCACCCGCACCGTCACTCGGCGGGCGGGGGCTCGGGTGCTTCGCCGTAGGGGCGGCGGGGACGGGGAGCGAGTGGCGCGGCCAGGGGCGCGGGACCGGACAGCGGCGGCGGGATGGGCCGGCCGGAACGCCCGAGCGGTGGTGGGCCGGAAATGGGGGGCGGGTAGATCCCCAGGTCGGGCTCGGGGTCGAGCCACGGCCGATCCTCCTGCGTCGGACGATCCCGGGGTGGGACCCACCCGGTGGTGGCGCCCAGCGGCACCGTCGCCGCCTCGGCCGGTGACGACGGCGTCGCTCCCGGGCGGGGCGACCGGAAAGGGACCGTGGCATCGGCGGGCGAGGCGTCATCGGGCCCCGCGCCACCGTCGGGCTTGATCCGGGCGCGCCGGGACCGGGGCGGCCGCACGCCCGGCCACCACGCCGGCAGCTGTCCCAACCGGGCCATGCGGGTGCCGACCAGGAACGCCACCGCGGCCACGGTGGCGGCGATGGCCACGACCAGGAACCCGGCGGTCAGGCTCAGGGCCACCACCACCGGCAACAGGGCACCGATGACCCACACCAGCTGGAACCCGGCCTCGAATCGCCCGAACGCCCGGCCCTGGTTGGCGGCCGGGATGTGGCGCTGCACCAGGGCGTCGAAGGCCAACTTGGCGCCGCCCGCGGCCAGGCCCACCACCCCGGCCAGGAGCGACGCGGCGGGGCGGCCCTTGAAGGCGCTGAAAAACAGGGCCAGCACCCCGGCCCCTGCCACGGCCACGGCCGATCCGGCCAGAATCAGCTCTTCTCGCAACCGGGAACGCAACCACGGGGCCACGGCGGCGCCGATGAGGCCACCGCCGATGCTGCAACCGAGCGCCACCCCGTACCACCAGGTCGCGGCGTGGCTGGCCCGGAAGGCGAAGGCCATCAGGAACGTCAGAAACCCGACCAGGAACCGCAGAACGCCCATGGCGAACGCCGCCACCTGGATCGACCCGGCCGGGATGGGCTTGGCGCGCACCTCGCGGGCGGCCGCCGCTGCCGCCTCCTGCCCCACCAGGATCGCGGTGTGGTCGGCGCCCGCGACAGCCTTCTCCGACCTGGGCACCTGCAGCCGGAAGGCGCTGACGGCACAGGCGGCGAACACCAAGATGTCGGATCGGAGTACCCACGCTCCTCCGGCCAGCTTCAAGATGGCAACACCGGGGATGGCGATGAGGAAGCCCGCGATGGCCCCGCTCACGGCCAGCTTGGAGTTGGCCTCGACCAGGTCGCGGGGGCTCTGCACGGTCGGGGGAACGAGCGTCGCCTTGGTCACGGTGTACCCCTTGGAGCAGACCAGGCTGAGCAGGGCGGCCGGGTACAGACCGATGCTGTTGATGTACTTGGCCATCAACAGGCAGGCGATGCCCCGGCCCACGGCGGTGATCACCACCATCAGGCGCCGGCTCCCGGCCTTGTCGATGATGGGCCCGAGCAGTGGGGCCACGATGGCGAAGGGGGCAATGGTCAACACCAGCGTCAGGGCCACCCGCCCGCGGGCCGCTGTCAGGCTGGTGCTGAAGAAAATCGATCCGGCCAGGGCCAAGGTGACCAGGGCGTCGCCCGCCAGGGACAGGACGTGGGTGATCAGCAGCCGGCTGAACGGCGAGGCGGTGAAGGCATCCTGGCCGTGACGCTCCCGGTCACTGTTGAGCCGGAAGGCCTTGCCGATGGCTGCCGCGACCGAGGACCCCGAAAGTGGCGTGTCCACAGCCAGCCAGCCTAAAGCCCCGGGCAGACGCGCAAGGGCCGAAAAATGGTGCCTAACGGGACCTTAAGCTTCAGCCGGATTGCGTCGATGACGCTCCTATGTCAAATCTCTGGAAGGCGCTCCGCGACGTGTCCCGGGACGTTGATCCGACTATCGGTTTCGACCCGCCGATGCGAGGATCCGAGGGCGACGCGGAGGCACCGGCATCGACGGTTTCGGGCCCGGCCAACGCGTCGCCGACCCGTCCTCAGGACAGCGCCATGGCCCCGGCGACTCGCCCCGCCTCGCCCGGCCAACCGGCACCGCGACCCCGGCCTTCGGCCGGCCCCGGCACCTCGGGTGCGCCGCGGGCTTCGGGCAGCGCGAGCGCTCAGGGCGGCGCTGGCGGGGGCCAGCACCGGCCCGCCGCTGGGTCCTCATCGGGCCAGCCCAAGCCCCGCCTGGCACCGCTGCAGTCGCCACTGCGCCGCACCGCGCTGGCCAACGCCTTGCAGTTCGACAAGCCCGCCACCGGGGGCAACGGCGCGCCCGCGGGCAACGGCCGATCATGGGCTATCGATACGGTGACCCCCGATTCCGGCCCCGCACCCAGCACCACCCCTGACACAGTGGACGCCCCGCCGCTCGAGGTTCAACCCCCGATCAGCGCCCTCCACCCCGTCGATGCGCCTCGCCCGGTCGATCGACCCCGGCCCGTCCCCATGGCGATCGGACCGGGGAGCGCGCCGCCTCTCCCCGCGCCACCATTCGCCACCCCGCAGGCCCCCCCTCCCCTGTCCGTTCGTCCGCGCCACAGCGCGACCACGGACATTCCACCCCCCAACGGCTTGGCCCGCCCGACCCCCGGCTCGGCCCCCCGACAAGGCCCACGCCCCAGCGGTGTGGCCCGCCCCCTGACCGGT
>Ga0302325_10024401_pt1 | contig 12576 bp, 10 predicted proteins | sample Palsa_T0_2_FD_201948 | JGI IMG/M metagenome (GOLD analysis project Ga0302325, IMG submission 201948) | Peat permafrost microbial communities from Stordalen Mire near Abisko, Sweden - Palsa_T0_2 | ecosystem: Environmental > Terrestrial > Soil > Palsa > Peat permafrost | place: Sweden: Abisko...
GACGACCAGATCAATGATAATAAGTACGCCCCACAATAGATTAAGGGGAAACAGGACGTAAGCCCAATGCAAAGAATTTAGTGTCTGGTCTATGAAGATTTTGAATAGCGCAAGGATACCAAAATAAAGGTTAAGCACGAAGAGCAGGGTAAATGTGAAGTCGAGTTCTTTGCGAATGATTTTATATTTGTTAAGAATAATCAATACTGGCGTTGTCATGGTGACGATGGCCCAAATCAACAAGAAAAACGCATAGAGGTCGAGGCCGCCATGTAGGTTGCCATTCGTCGGGTGTAACAAGACTGGGATAAAGATAATCGCCGCTAAAATTGAGAGAGACCAAAATATATGAATTAGTTTCATGACGTGCGTTTTATTGGCTGTTAGATGTGAGTTCAATGGAAACATATGTATTTGACAAATACTCCAGCCAACTTTTCAGCTGCGATGAATCAAGCAGATAGTAGCTTTTATCCCATTCACAATAAATGAAACCGGCGTAATGACTAATAAGCACTTTTCTTACTTGACCATCCGGTGTTTTACAGGAAGTCAGGTAGCACCCCATCCAGATTGGCTTTTTTCCCTGGAGATCCTTCGCGTCGACCAGAAAAGCATGCATCGAATCGTTATTTAGTGGTCGGCTTTTGAGATATTTCAGACTATCTATGGGCATTCGCCATATGCGGTTAAAGTCGGTCAGCGGATATATTTTCCAATTAGTGGTGGAATCCAAAATTGCCAATGTCTGCCCATTTTTTGACAAACGCCGTTGAGTAACTTGGATTTTTCGGACTCCCAAGGATGTAATTAGACATATAATGGCTAGGTATTTCATGGAAGACGTATTAATTGCAGGTGCCGGTATTAGGGTGTGGGTTGGAAACAGAATTTCGAGCCATGCCAGGGGATAAGGTCATGCCCATGACATCTTGTCCTAAATCTCCCGGATCGTTTCCAGAACCACCCGGCCAGCTGCCTTGTGTAGAAGGCAAACTGATTCCTCCCGCCGCTGCGGCATTGATAACAAAGGTAGTGCAATTATTAGTGTTGAGGTTGTAGTAATAGCCTGGATTATTGCCTAACGATACGTAGTTCAACATGTTAAAAAATTGTGTACTGTTGACAGTGATAGTAAGGCTTACATTGTAGCCGTGCGATTGATCATTATTAAGCATGCCCTGGCTGGACGCTTCAGCACCGGCGGGTACGACAATTCCTGAGGGGTAGAAGCCTACGTTTCGAGTAGTAATATTTCCTTGGTCATTTTCGGTTAGAACTAGAAATGTATGGCCGCTGTTGATGGCATTGTCTGCCGCTGAAGATCCGCTGGAACCGCCAGGAGTTAGGCCCCAAGGGTCGCGAGTTCCAGGATCGGGTTGATCAACACAAACCTCTACAGAATAGGTATGGTCTGGAGACCCGCCATTTGTAAAGCAGTTAAAATAGCTGGCTATATTGGCAATAGGGGTACTCGGCGGAGCAATGATAATCTCGGCGGGGATGATCCTTAGGCTTGCAGGCCTGGGCAGCCCTATGGGCGGAACACCAGGGCCACTTGTCTGCTGTGAAATGCTATAAGTGTTACACGAGGACTCCGACCAGGCGATTCCGCCACTCGGGTCGTCCGGCGAATAATTATAGCCATCTATTTCATTGCAGACCTGGATGCTTTGCACAACATCCGGCTCGACCAAACCAGCCGCTTGCTGGGTCGTACCGGCAGCGGCGTTTGAGCCAAGATGAAAAGGCGTAGCCAGCGAGTTACCCTGCCAGTCTTCGAGCAACCAGGTCCCGGTCGTGCTGTAGGCGCTGTCCGGCAAATAGGTCATGACAGCCGCGTGGAACTGGCGGGTACTGTCGCGCCATACGACAAGCGATGTGATGTCGCTAAGGGAGTAGGCAAATTCGGGATGGGCGCTGATGCTCGCATAAACTCCTTTAGCATATAGTACAGGGAGAACTACGGCACCCCCCTCGGCGACCGCCGAAAGCCAGTCGAGCGAGCGTGGTAAGTTAGCCCGGTAGTTTTTGGGATTGACGATGTTGCTGGATGTTGAAATGGAATCGTTATAATAGCGTTGTGCTGCATCGATCAACGTCTGTTGCCGGGCACCTGAGGCGATCCCTACAGGTTGCTTCTGACAACCACAAAAAAAAGACATTAGTAAGACTCCGGCGAAGAGGCGGGAAAGTTTTTGGGGCATTTTGTAAGGTTTAATGTTGGATGACTGCATTAAAACAGCAGGCTGCGCTGACATTTGAGTTTGCGGGGTCGCAGCTTGGTGTCTTTCTGCTTGGACTAACCGAATTTCTGTCGTTTTTTCGGGATAGAAAATGATCTACATCAGATTTTTAGGAGCAAATAATCGTTTCTAATTACAGAAGTATACAGGATATTTTAGAGCAAAGGGGTCGAATTGGGTATTTTTCATCGACTGAAGTTAGGCCACATCGCTATATTAGACATGAAATCACAAAACCCTTATCATATGTTCGAAGTCGTTGAATTTCTGAATTCGATCTACCCACTTAGCCAGGAATGTCTACACCATTTGGAGAAAGTCGTAAAATTTAAAGAGATCGTCAGGGGCGACACCTTGCTTGAGATCGGGGAGGTCAATCGCAATTTATATTTTATTAAATCTGGCGCCCTGCATTGCTACTACTATGTGAAGGACAAAACTGTTTCCGACTGGTTTTTCCTGGAGGGCGAAACGGTCGTCTCGATCGGGAGCTTCTACGATCAGGTGCCAAGTGAGGACTCCATTGTGGCTTTGGAAGATTGTGAACTATATTATATTACCAAGGACGAATACGATTTTATAAACAAGACCTTTTTGGAGTTCAATTTTATTGCCCGCGTCCTGCTGGAAAAATACCTTAAAGTATTTCACGAGCATGCCCGGATCATTCGGAAGACGGCCGCAGTCGACCGCTATAATGTCGTTTTAAAAAAAATGCCTGAATTGGTTCAGCGGATCCAAGTGGGCCCTCTTGCCACCTGGTTGAATATGGAGCCGGAGACCCTTAGCCGTATGCGTGGTCGTCGTGAGTAACTGATCCAGGCCAGTACGATGGCCCCCATCCTCCCAAAATGATGCATCTTACAGAATAGTTAAAATCATGCCCGCTCCGTGGAACAACTGGAAATCCCGATTGCTCCACTGTTGCCATAACTGTTCTAAACCTTCCTATCGGCAAAATCCCAAAATGGGCTAACTTATTCTGTCTCATCCTAATAACCGTAAAAACAGTTAAATGAAACGTTATCTGATCTTGCTTGTATTTACTGCAGCAGCGTGTACCAAAACCAATACCATATCGACCGTGGCTGCGGTCAATATTATTAATGCAAGTCCGGCCCCGACCTCCGCTTCCATATATGTAAGTTTTTGGGGTGATTCGGCCTATTATACTGCTCCAACGGTGGGTTACGGCAGCTATGTGCTGTTTTCTGTTCCTGCTAAAAACGCAAGTCTCTATCTTGCAACCGATACATTAAAACCTTTTTTCAATGGTCCGTTTCCTTTGGTCGCCGGACAGATATGGTCATTGTTCCTGGCAGGACAAAGTGGCGTTCCGGACTCGTTCCTGGTCCGGGATTATATTCCTAAGCTCTCCCCCGCGGATAGCGTGACCGGCGTAAGATTTGTGAATATGGCGCAGGGAGCCAACCCTATCAATATTGACATACAGGGTGCGTCAGGGTGGGTTACGACAAATGTGCAGTACAAGGGGATTGTTGGTTGGCAATCATTTTCTGCCAATGCTGCCGCAACTACGGCCGGATATGTGTACGAATTCAGAGATGAGGTTTCAGACAGCTTGCTTGCCAATTTTACGCTGACTATAGTTCCAAATCTGAACCAGACACTGGTATTTTATGGATCATCGTCTAGTGGATTCTCCGTTCTGAGCGAGAATAATTATTGATCGGCCTAGTATGCCGCCAGCAATTCCTGCATCGGGATGCCATTGATGGTCATACCTGTGAGGTTGCGGTTGTTCAAAGCCGCCCCATTGAGATTACAGTCACTTATCTGCACGCCGCTGAGGTTGAGTTTGTATTGCTGATTGTCGGCTTGGCTGGATGGTCAGCGATAGGCGTCGTTCGGCCTTTGAGCTATTCGCCGTTCTGAACAGCCCGGCCACCATTGGCAATATTAGGTTGAAAATAGATCAATGGAGCCAGAACTCTGCGGGTAGGGATCTGCACATCGCACGCACTATTTTGAATGGGACTAGTTCTCGCGTTACTTTCGGATAAATTTTTGGAACAGTAACCCGCAACCGTACCAGGTGATCAGGAATGCGCCCGTTTCCAGGGTAAAGCTGCCGAATTTATAGAAGACCTCGGCGATGATCCAGGACAGGAGGAGGGCCGGGGTTTCGTACGTAAGAAAGGTCTTCGGGCCGAGTCGGTTGACTAACGTATACATAAGTTCAATCGTTTATTTTGTTGAGTAATCGCACGCGTTTATTTATTTAGTAAAAGCAGATATTGGTAATGGGCTTTTTGTAGCGCCTGCAGCGAGGTCAGTTTATTTTCGACCTCGTCGAGCGCTTTCTTCAGGGCGGGTTGATGATGATTGTTGACGGTCTCCCTGAAGCAGCGCAGGGAATCCTTGATAAAGTCAGGATAGTGTTTGTTCTTCAGCTTCCCGGCGGAATAGCCGGTTATGAAGTCGCTCGCCTTTTTCAGCATTGCCGGCGTTGCCTTCAGCGCGCTCAATTCAGCCACCCGGGTATAAAGATCGGCCTGGAGTCTTACATTCGCGAGAATACAGGCCAGATCGCCATCCGCCACTAAAGTCATCGTGAGGGCAAGGTCCATCTTATTCAACAGGATGCTGTGGGCAGCCATGACCGCCGCCGCATTTCCGCGGGTGGCGCCGCCGAGGACCCGCAATTCGGCGGCAAAATTGAATTGGCGTTCACCAGGATGGCGCCTGAATGCGCTTGAAACAATATCGCCCAGCCCTTCGGCGAAGGCACCAATATGTTTCCAATAGGCGGCTTGCGGGGACCGCTCCTTCAGGAGTTTTTTTGTGAGGTCGTGCAGCTTGTTGTCTATTTTGTGCCCGAACCCTTTTGTAAGGCGGTATAGGATCGATTGCTGAAATTGAAGGATGGAATGCAATACCTTATTTAGCGGCGCCGGTTGGATTAGAAAAGAGCAGCCGTTCACGGCCTGTTTGCCGTTCAACTCCCGGAAATCGACGGAGACACCCGCTTTGTCCGCGGCATCAAACGAATCAAAGCTGAAGGAGAGCCAGCGGTTCTCGCCGGGCTTCATGTTTTTCAGCACCAGGCTGTCACTGGCTTTGAAAGCCTTTGATTCGTCGCCTACGATACCGATAGTTGCCTTGCCAAAGGTTCCGCGCTTCATGACGACATTCCAGCCGACAGTCAGGTCGCGGGTTTGCGTGGCGGCATTGCGGATGCGCATGAAAGACTGATTGGTCATCCCGGCGGTCACCAGCACCGTGGTCAGGTTGCGCTGTGCTTTGTTGTTGTCATTGATGACCATGAGATCGGGATAGGGCCAGCCGGGGACATTGCCGTTCAGCCCCGGGGGGATGAAGGGATCATTGGTCGTGCTGATCTGGATGCCGAGGCAGACGTGGTTGGAAGCGGTGGCGGGAAGGTCCCAAAGTTGGCCGGCGGTCAGGTTCTCGAGGTCGGTGGTGAGGAAAGGGACGCTCTGGGTCCCGATGGAGGCATAGGGGATGCCCAAGCCATAATCGGCATAGAAGAACTGGGCGTTGACCGTATTGGCGCTGCCAGAGGTGTTGCGGCTGATGCGGGCAAAGGCATAGTTGTCGCCCAAGGTCCCCGCGCCCTTGTTGGCCGGGTCGCCCTGGTACCAGTCATTCACGGGGGTTCCAGGTGCGTTGGTAATGCTGTTCCAGATATCACTTGTCTCGTAGAAGACAGGATTGGTGGAAGGCTCCTGGCCCTGATCGTGGGTGGCTGCGTTCGTCGTCCAATCCCGGACGTAGAAGTCCTGGTCGGGGGAAAGTTCCTGGACGACGAAGAAGAAGGGGTCGACAGAATCACTGACTACCGAAACGCCGTTGTTGGCAAACAACTGCTGGGTGGCAAAATTATGATTTCGGTTATAGATGACCGTTGCCGTGGAAGGGAAGTTTGCCAGATTTGGCGTATTATCCGCGGGGAAAACGCCATAGAAGTTTTTGCCGACCGCCATCATATGCGTATAATCACCCAGGGAAAAAATGGTATTTACCGTTGGAGAATTGATCGCCGTACAAAGGATGGTATCATCCCAGGCAATCCCGTCGGGTGAAGAGCGGAAATGGGTTTCCCAGGTTTGGGTCGAGCCCACGCCGGTGATCTGTTGGTACAGGAACCCGATCTTCCCCTGGGAATTAATGGCCAGGCAGGGGTGTGTTGCATTGGTTATTGCACCGGCAAAGAGATCCGCCGACCAGGTTGCGCCGCCGGTGGCCGAATTCATCAGGTGTAAGGTATATACGCCGGATAGCAATTCTGCCCAGGCAACATAAACGTTCTTACTGTTGGTCGGGTCAACGGCGATGGACAGGTCGCCGGCGGTCCGTTCTTCGCCCAAAATATAATCCCAGGTAAATTGGATGCCGGTCGCAATTCGTTTTCCTGCCTTGGAATCGGTGTCCAGCAGATCCGCATAGGGCGGAGCGCCGTTATTTCCCCAGTTGTCATCACGGACGATCGTCACATTGGCGGTTATGGCCGTCCAGTTCGTGTCACTCAGCAGTCCCCCCGCCGTAAAGGAATAAAATACGGCATAGACGGTGCCATCTGCATGGGCCGCTGTTCTTACCTGGGGTCCATTGCGATGGATGGCCCTCGACTCTAGCGTATTTTCAGTGAAAACGGGTGCAGCGATACCAGCATCCAATGATTGAACGATCACCGCAGGCGGATTCGCACTATTCAAAGTCCAGTCATTCCCGCCGACATATATCCGGTCGGTATTCGCGCCGCCGCCCCCCATATCGGTATATGACTCGATATAAGGCTGATCAAATACATTGCCACCTGCGGTTCCGGCAACCGTTTTTAAATTTGCGGCCAACCCATTGACCGCGAGGTCAGGTATCCTTACAATATGCATATTGTCGGATGGATCGATGTACGACGCATAAAGGATGTTGGAAATGCCGGCAAATCGAAGGGTCTGATCAATGGTTTGGGTGGGAAAGAAATCCGGCAAGTCCCAGGTGGTGCCACCATTTACGGATCGGAATACCGGGCCCTGGGTACCCCCTGTTGGATCGGGCGTAAAAGTGGTTCCCGCAACCTGCTGCGGATTAGCCGGATTGACGGCAATGCTTGGCTCGGTGTCGTTGTTGGTCTCGCCGCTTGACGAAGCGGGGATCATGTTTACGATCGTGATAGTCATAAAATCGTTGTTAGGGTTGCATATTCATAGCTGTGGAGGAAATCGCCTTTTTCTTCGATGACAAAAAAGTCCCGGTCATCCTGTCTAAACTGCAGGATCTTGGCTATTTTAACCATCCAGACACCTGTCTTACCGATCTCAGCTTCAGGTCGGTTGTCGTTTTTTTCTTCCCCGGCGTCGTTGATGTAAACCGCTATCGCTTTACCGTCATACTTGCCCTTGATAATTCTTGCGATATTGATAGTAACAGCAACCCAGTGCGGGGCACTGTGATGAAGCGGGAAGAATCTGTTGATCTCCGCCTCTTCCATTTTAACCACTCTTCCTTCGACGATTAAGATGGCATTATTTACATGGCGTAATCGTTCATTTCGCTCGAGACTTGTCCGGGCATCCCGAACCCGTTTGATAATCGACTGATGATCAGCCTCCGCCGTATCGATCGACGTTGCTTCCAGCGCGAGGTTTTCGCCATGCAGGAGCCCTTTTGCATAGAACACCCGCGTGTCGCCCTTTTTTAGCCGGGTTTTCGCGGGAAGCTTTACTGTGACCGTAGTCCCGGTGATCCCAGCGTAGTCTTTCGGAGCAGCGGCTACGGTATTTATCTCGATAAGTGCGTGTTGATCGGTGGCCTTGAGGGCGCGGAGATTGGAAGCGCCCGTTTTTTTGACAGTGCCCACGAAGATGAGGGGGGAGTCTCCGAGCTTTTTTTCAATTTGCTTTTGAGAAAACATAATGATTTTTTTTGAATTGACGGGTAAGGGCGGGCAAGGAGGTTGGGAGAGGATGATTGAAAATTAGCGAATCCCCGGATATTTTTCACCCGTATAAACACGGTATTTTAGGGAAAAAGGGGGGATGGGCCTGCGGGGCCGCTCCCTCTATCCCCACTTTGAGGTATTGCAAGAATGGATTTTTGTGTTATCTTCCTATTATCTACTTATCTACCAAAACTGCCTTTTAATTTTACTCTTTTGAGAAAAGCGGCCACGATCCTGCTGTTGACTGTCTTCTGCAATAGTCTATTCTATTACGGTTATTTGTCCTGCGCATTACTGAAAGCGAAATTGGAGGCCAAGTTGGCCCTGGCCAAGATCAACCCGCGAGCTAGTTTGGATATACTTCGAGTACCGGTGGCCCAGTTGCAGAAAGACGAATCGGATGAGGTATGGTATGACGGTAAATTGTATGATGTCGCCGAAAGGGATCGGATAGACGATACCCTGTACGTTTTCCTCGAACGGGACGAGCAAGAGCAAAATGTCCTGATCCGCCAGCAACAATGTTTTCCCTTATCGGCCGGGGGGCATGAATTGACGGCCACAACAATGAGTCTTCCAATCAGTGATACGGAGTTTACAGTGCATTATCCGTGGGGGTTACAGCGGCCCGTTTGCTTTGGCCAATTGTCACCCGCGCCAAACACCTCCCCCGTTTGTACCGTCTTTTCGGAGACGCCCTCCCCTCCTCCAAAGCCAGCGTGAACCATCACTAATTTTATTATTCCGCTGGAAAAAATCATTGTCTTATGTACAAAAGCTTATTTGTATTGGCTGGCATCTTGCTTTGCCTGTCCAACTCCATCCATGCTCAAAACGCCATAACCGGGAAAATAACGGATGCACATGATGGTGCCCCGCTCCGTGGCGTTTCCGTCTATATTCCGGATTTGAAAACCGGTGCGGCAACGGCGGCCGACGGCAGCTACCGGATCCAATACATCCCGGCAGGTACTTATTTACTACAGGTGAGCGCCATCGGCTATGCCAAACAATGGGAAAAAGTGACGGTCAAAGGAGCAGAAACCAGAAATTATACCCTGACCGCCGCCGGCGCCACGTTAGACGACATTGTTGTCACCGGTGTTCCTGTCGCCACAGAAAAACAAACAACACCGGTCATCATCACCACAAAGGGATATGCCGAGATCCTGGAGACCTCGTCGACCAATGTCATCGATGCGATCGCCAAGGAGCCGGGCGTGTCGGCTATGACGGATGGACAAAGTATCTCAAAGCCCGTCATCCGCGGATTGGGTTATAACCGCGTACTGACCGTCAATGACGGTGTCGAGCAGGTGGACCAGGCGTGGTTCGATGAATTTGGCATCGAGGCCGACCCCGACGCCGTACACCGCTATGAAATCCTCAAAGGCCCGGCATCACTGGCCTATGGATCCGATGCGATAGCCGGGGTTGTCAATTTGATCCCCGAGGAACCTCTCCCGGAAGGACAGACAAAGGGGAAGATCCTCGCCAATTACCAGACCAATAACGGGCTCATCAACACGATGGGCCAGATTGCCGGCACCAAAAACGGCATCGCCTGGAGCGCACGGGTAGATAAGACCATGGCCCATGCCTATCAGGACCCCTACGACGGGTACGCCTTAAACACCCAATTCAGCAATTTCAATACGGACGAAACGATCGGGCTTCACCGGCAATGGGGATATACACAGGTGCATTTTAGTTATTTTGACATGGCGACGGGCATTGTCGACGGAACCAGGGACTCGGCCACCGGTCAGTTGGAGCGGCAGGTGGCTTATCCTGACCTGAACGGCGGGGCGGCTTCCTATGAGCTGCCGACCCATCAGGAACAGACCTCCTACACGCCCTTTGTGATCAACCAGCGGATCCGGCATACCAAACTTGTTTGGGATAACAGTGTTGCCGCAGGCACAGGCCATGTCAACGCGGTATTCTCCTGGCAGAAAAATCAACGGCAGGAAACCAACGACCCCACCATACCCAATACGCCGGACATCTTTTATTCTTCCAACGGGGTCACCTATGACGTTCGGTACGTGTCGCCGCAGTTCGGTGGGTTCAACTTTTCCGGCGGGGCCAATGGCGTCTACCAGTCTTCCCAGAGCTTGGGTACGTTGTTGCTGATCCCCAACTATAACTTTTTCGAAATCGGCGGTTTTGCCATTGCCAATCAGAAAATAGGCAATCTGAATCTCAGCGGCGGCCTGCGATATGATACTCGCACTTTTAACGGGATAGACCATTGGGTGGATTCCACCACCCAGGCTCCGGTGTCACCGACGGCGCCCAATGCCTTCCACGAATTTCAGGGATTTACCTCCAAATTTAATGGGATGTCCTTTAGTATCGGCGGCACGTATGCCCTGACCAGGACCTTGTATACCAAGCTGAATATCGCGCGGGGCTGGAGAGCTCCCAATGTGGCGGAATGCGCCGCCAACGGCGTTCATGACGGTACGGTCGTTTACGAGATCGGAGACCCCACGCTGAAGCCGGAAACCAGTCTTGAGGAAGATCTTGCATTTGGCATCAACTCGCCTGACGTTAGTATGGAGGCGGATGTTTTTTATAACAACATCCACGATTTTATCTACGCACAGGGTCTACAGAGCGTTTTTGGCGGGGACTCGATCAATAATTCATTGAATGCCGCAGGGCTCGGAGCGGCCCCTGTCTATAAATATACGCAGACCCGGGCGCGGTTGTATGGAGGAGAGCTGGACCTTCATCTTCATCCGTCATCATTGCCCTGGGTACAATTGAATGCTACGCTGAGCGTCGTCGACGGGGGCCTGGTGGGTGTGCCGGATTCCGTCAAGTATCTGCCTTTCGTTCCGCCCGTCCGGATCACTGCCGATTTGAAATTCCCGGTGAAGGGGCTAGGTCCATCCATCAGGAATGCGTATTTCAAAGCCGGGCTGATCGATTGCTTTGAGCAAAAGCATATCTATGCACAATATGCGATCTACAACGGGTTGAATACCGCTTTGACACCCTTCGAATACAAGGCCAGTACGACTGCCACGAAAGGATATACCCTATTTAGCGCCGGTGTGGGCGGAGATATCGTTTCCAAGGGACATACCACCTGTAGCATTTACATCACCTGCACGAACCTGTTTAATACCCCTTATATGGATTATATGAGCAGGTTTAAGTATTATCCGGTGAATTATACCACGGATAGGGTAGGCGTGTTCAATATGGGTCGCAACTTTAGTTTTAAGCTGCTCGTTCCGCTGGAATTTTAATGTGCAGGTCCGTTGGTCAGGATGCTTTTTGTCTTTTTGTTTTGCAGCAGCGCGTTGAGTTCGGCGAGTTTTTTGTCGAGGTCCGCGGAGAGTTCCTGGAATACCTGGTAGGCGCCGGCGGTCGGTTTGGCGTCGCCAGTTTCCACGATCTCCTGCAAGGCAGCCAGGCGGTTGTTGAGCCTGATGGGAAAGTTCAGCGGATCCTGGCCGCTTTGATTCCTTACCTGGTAAAGATCCTCTTCGATCCTGCTGAGCTGGTCGAGCAGGGCTTTGTTGGCGGCATTGACCGGGCCGGCGGCGGCGATCCTTTCTTTGAACCGCCTGATCGCGATGACCGCCTGGTTGGCTTTATCGGTCGCGTTGCGAATTGTCATCGCGAGCACGAATTGCTGCTGTACGTCGACTGCAGTGACGTCTTTCAACCGCGGATCCAGCCTGATCTCAAAGGATTTGGTGAGGACCTGGTCACCCGCGGTAAACCTCACCTGGTAATGGCCGGGAGGCGCCAGCGGGCCGTGAAATGGGCTGGCGCCCCACAACACGATCCCTTTAAAGAAGGCGGGCGGCGGGTAACGGCCATCCCAGGTGAATGCATTAATGCCTTTTTTGATGGAAGGGGGCTGCTGCCGTTTATCGTAGCCATACTCCTCTGCCTCCTGTACCTCGGCTAGGGAGTCTGCTGTCGATTGCCGTGTCCTTCCCGTGAAATGTTGCACGAGTTGTCCCTGCGCATTCAGGATCTCTACGGTGAGATCGGTGGCAGTATCTTTTAGATAATATTGAAAGACGGCGTCCTGCACATTTCTGATGGCATAATAAGGCGTGAATAAATAGAGGAGCGAATCGGCGATGGACGGGCGGTATTCCCGTAAGGGTGACACGTCGTCCAATACATAGATGGATCGGCCATGAGTGCCAAGCACGAGGTCTTTTTCGGTGACGGCGATGTCCGACACCTGCACATCGGGCAGGTCCAATTGCAGATGCTCCCAGTTGTCGCCATCATTAAAGGATACATAGAACCCGTGCTCGGTGCCTGCGTATAAAAGGCCGGGCCTTTGGAGATCTTCCCTAACGACATGCACGTAGTCGTTGGCCCCTATACCCGTTACTATTTTTTTCCATGACTTGCCATAATCAT
>Ga0302325_10024402_pt1 | contig 12576 bp, 2 predicted proteins | sample Palsa_T0_2_FD_201948 | JGI IMG/M metagenome (GOLD analysis project Ga0302325, IMG submission 201948) | Peat permafrost microbial communities from Stordalen Mire near Abisko, Sweden - Palsa_T0_2 | ecosystem: Environmental > Terrestrial > Soil > Palsa > Peat permafrost | place: Sweden: Abisko...
CACCTCACCGGTGGGCCAGGCGGCGATGAATCGTGCGCGTCTCATGGGCTACTCGAATGCGCCCGCCAGCAAGCCCGTGGACCGCGACGCGCTCAACGAGAAGCGCAAGCGCGAGCGCCAGGCGCGAAAGAAGAACCGCAAGCGCCGCTAGGGCGGGCGCCACGTCGGCTCGCCACCCTGCCCCGGCAGCATGGGCCCCGGGCCCGGGCTGTTACTCCGCCTCGCCTGGCTCCGGCTCGACGTGCTTCGGCACCACGAGTCCCCTGGAGAGGCGGCGCAGCACCTTCAGGCGCTGGCGGTGCTTGTAGCGGCTGTGGGCGCTGTCCCCGAGCTCGTTGGTGGCCGCCGTCCGCTCGTCGAGAATCTGAAACTCCACCAGGGTGAAGGTGACGCGCCCCTTGCGCTCGCGCACGTCCTCCTCGGGCGGAGGAAGCCAGGCGTCCAGGCGCAACGGCATGTCCACGACGAAATTCAGCACCCGGTAGGCGGCGCCGCTGAAGGGGTTCCCGGCGCTGGCTTCCCGGTCCTCGAAGTTGGGGTCGAGGTGGAGCTCGTTGGCGTGGGCGGCAAAGTGGGGGAAGTCCCGCAGCAGGCTCTTGAAGGGCAGAAGCGAGTTCTCGGTCTGCCCGGGGACGACGAAGTTGAAGGGGAAGAGCCTCTGGGTGAGGAAGTACAGCACCGGGAGGATGTCGGCGCGCGTCCTGGTGACGATGCGAAACCGCGTCTTGTCGTACACCTGCGCGGCGACGGTCTCCTTCTTGGCCAGAAGCTTGGTGATGAGCGACTCGCGTGTCTTCACCGAATGGTAAAATTCCGAGATGGCGAGCCCCTTGGCGCGCGCCTCCTCCATCGCACCCGAGACCTTGCGAATCACCATCTCCGCCAGGTCCGCCTCGGACACCGCCAGGCGGTACTGGAGGTCACGCCCCTCGATGTGCTGCATGACGTGCATGCACTTGAGGACGATGCAGGCGATGCGGCGGAGCCTCGGCTCCTTCACGCCGGACGCGGTGAGGAAGAGGTCGTGCAGCTCGGCCGGACGCGCCACGGCCACGGCCACGCGGTAGCCAAAGGTACGCCGCAGGTACTCGACCGAATCCTCCAGCACCTTCCGGCCCCAGGCCTCGTCATGCGCCTGGGTGACGTCCAGACAGCACAGCCGAAGGAAGCGGTCCACCTCGTCCCGCGTCCGGAAGTGCAGTCGACGCCAGTCGACGACGCTGCCGCCACGGAGGATGAGCCGGACGCGCTCCAGCTCCTTCAGCCCCATCTCCCCTACCGGGCGGATGGGGAGGTCGGGCAACGGCGGCTCGAGCGGAAGTCGCATCGCAGAAGTCAGCGCACCCTTGAGAAGGCGTCAGAACTTGAAGGGGAAGTCCACGGCCTGGCCAGGCGCGAAGCGGTGCTTGGGGAACTGCCACGTCTTCACGAGGCCGGTCATGCAGGTGGCGAAGTACGAGCTCTTGTAGCTCTCGGTGACGGGGGCGACGTTGGTCGTCTTCCCGGACGTCTGGATGACCCAGTGCATGACCAGCGTCCCGTGCAGGTTCGCGTCCCGTGACTTCTGCTCGTCCACGCAGCGCACCATGGAGCTCTTGTTGGCCAGCACGACCGACATGATGTCCCCGTCCCCCACCTTCTCCGGCACGTCGGTGACACCCGGCGCAGGCGGCACGTAGGCCGTCTTCTTTCCCTTGTCCCCGGCCGGCGCCGCCTTCTTCCCGTCCGGCGTTCCGAAGACCTCGTCGAAGAGGTCATCGGCCTTGTTGCGCGGGTGAGAGGCCTCGATGGTGTCCTTGGCCGGGCCCTCCAGCTGGTTTTCGGCGGCTTGCCCTGGCGTCTTGGACCCGGTGTTGCGGCGGTTGCTGCCGGTGCCCCGGCGCTGGGTGGAGGCCTCGACGGCAGGCACCGGGGTGGGGGCCTTGGCCAGGCTCGGGGGCGTGGTGGGCGGCTTCGCTGTCGAAGGTGCGGCCGCCGCAGGCGTGGCGCTGGCCACCGCTGTCGGGGGAGTCGCGGGCGGCGGCGTCGCGGGCGGCAAGGATGGAGTCGGGGGCGGAGGTGGCAGGACGACGGCCACCGGTGCCGGCTTGCGCAGCGTCTGGACGATGAGGAAGCCGACGCCCACCGCCAGGATGACGACGGCCACCCCGAGGACGGCCAGCCACTTGGTGATGCCCTTCCGCGAGGCGGGCATGGACGAGGTGGACGAGCGGTAGGCGAAGGGCGTGGGCACCGTCGGGGCCCCGTTGGGCCCCGGGCGGACGGCGGGCATCGCCGTCGCGGAGGGTCCCGAGCGCTTCACGGGCTCCTCCGGCACCTCGAGGATGGACCGCGCCGCGGGTGCCGGTGGCTCCTTGGGGGGCGGCGGCTTGTTCAACGCGTCAATCTCGTCCTTCACCAGCGAGGCCAGGGCCGCGGTGGCGGTGGGACGGAAGCCGGTGTCCGGGGTGGCCACCGGCACCTCGGAGCGGACGGTGCGCGTCATGCCCCCGGCACTGAAGGCCGACTCCACTGGCACCGTCATCACCGAGGGCGGCACTGGCGTCACCGCCGGTGCAAAAATCGGCCTGCTCGGCCGCGGCGCGAGAAGCGCCGCCAAGTCCCCGACGTCCGAGAGTGGAATCCAGTCCGAGAGCCCCTGCCGCCAGGTGAGGCTGTCCGGGCCAATCTCCCCCCGGTCCCAGAGCTCCTTCACCCGGGCCTCGGTGAGTGGGCCGGTCTGGACCTCATTCACGGCGACAAACCACTCGTAGGGGACGGCCGACGGGGGGGGCACCGGCGTCGGCGTGCCCGGCTGGGACATCTCGGCAAAGCGCTTCACGGACTCCTCGTCCATGACGCGGGTGGAGCTCGTGTCTTCCTCCGGCTGGAAGGGATTGGTGACGTTCATCCCCTCCCCGCCGAGCGCCTGGTCGAAGGCGGCGCCAATCTCGTCCTCGTCGACGCCGCTGAAGATGTTGTTCTCTTCGGTGGGCACCTCCGCCGGCGCGGCCGAGGACTCGGATTCCGCGGGTGCGGACGCAGCTTCCTCGGCCTCGGAGTCGGGGCGGCGGACATGGATGACATGTCCACACTTCTTGCAGCGCACCTTGACCCCGCGCGGGCCGACCTTCTCGTCGCTGATCATGTACTGCGCGCGGCAGCTCTCGCAGACGAAGCGCATCGGGATGGCGAAGCCTCTGAAAGGTCGAGGGTTTATCCCGCCGGAAATCACCTTACACCGGCCCTGGCGGCACCGGTCAAGGAACGCGCCGGTTTCGCCCGGCCCGGGCCCTTCCCGTTGAACGCACGGAGGGGGGGCGGGGACTTATTTCCGGCTCGGGACCTCGACGGCGGTGCCGACCGCCGCCCGGAGGGCTGCCAGGTCCTCGGAGACGGCAAACGTCATCAGCTCGCGGATTTTCGTCTTGCCCGGGACGCGGTAGGCAGACCCGGTCTCCCCCTGCACCAGTCGCTTGACCGGCTCGACGTCACCGGCGACGAAGAGGGAGCAGCGCACCCCGGTGAGCTCGGCGCCCTCCAGGTACTCCTTGAGGCTGTCGGCGTTGCCGCGTCGGATGACGTCCTGAGCGGCCCGGGCCAGCGCCACGCGTGCCGAATCCGGGAGCGCCGGTTCGAGCTTCTGGCGCTCGGCTTCGATGACGGCCGCCGGTGCAGTCCATCGCCAGCTGAAGCCGGCCAGCGCCAGGGCCGCCTGGAACACCGCCTCGAGCTGCTCGGGGAGGAGCCGCTGGGCGAGCGCCAGCTCCGGACGAAGTCCGGCCAGGGTGCGCCCGAGAAGCGCGTAGGTGTCGCGCTGGTTTTGCTCGCCGAAGAAGCGTCCCCCGACTTTCAGGCACACCGGGTTGGTGGGGCAGATTTCGATGGCCACCAGTGGCTCCGGGGCAGGCTCGGAGGTGCGTTTGGCCAGCTTGTCCCTGGTGGCCACCAGGAAGGGCGAGAAGAGCTCCACCGCCTCCATGCCCAAAAGCTTGGCCACGGAGCGGTAGTGGTGGATTTGGTACTCGGGCGCGGTGCTGACGTCGATGCGGTGGCGCTTGGGGTTGATGCCCACCTGACTGAGGGGACTCGCGTAGAGGTGGCCGGCGTGCTGGAAGAGCAACCCCAGGACCTCCGCCACCGGCGTGCGAAGCTTGGGGTGGAAGAGTTGCCCCGTCCACAACCGGTCGGAGAGTCCCCGCTGGGGGACTTCGCGCTTCTTGGCGTAGGGCCCCAGCTTGGTGAGGATTTCCTTCTCGGCAGGCCCCGGGTCACCGATGAGGCCGCTCACCACCTGCGCCGCCATCCATGCCCCGTCGTAGTCCTTGCGCTTGGCGGCCAGCTCGGCGAGGGCGGACACCACCTTGCGCGGATTCTGGGTCGCACCGAGGGCCCGGCGGTAGGCGCCCACCGCCTTCTCCTCGCTGCCGGGCGTGAGGAGCAGGAGGTCGCCGTAGCTTTCCTGCACCGACGCGTCGTCGGGGAGTCCGGCGGCCGCCACCTGGAAGGCCATCAGGGCCTCCTGCGGTTGCTTGAGCACCTGCTGGTAGAGCTCTCCCAGCGTCCGCCACAGCACCATGCGCGCCGCATGGGTGTCCTCGGTCTTCGGCAACCGCTGAATCATCCGCGCGTAATTCTCCTCCAGGGCCTTCCACTGTTTTTCCGAGGAGAGCATCTGCTCGATGGCCCCGAAGGCCTCGACGAAGCGCGGGTCGAGCTCGAGCGCGGCATTGAAGGCCTCCACCGCGCGCGGCACGTCCTTGAGCTCGTCGCGGTAGGACTCCCCGAGCGCGTACCAGACGCGCTTGGCGCGCTGCGGGTCGGCCTGCATGGCCGGGGTGCGGAGCATCCGCTCCAGAATCTCCGCCGCCTTCTGCGCCTGGCGCGTCTCCCGGAAGAGCATGTAGAGGGCGTCCATCACCTCCACGTCGTCGGGGCGGATGCGGTGGGCCTGGCCGTAGGCGTCGATGGCGATGTGTGAGTCCTTGAGCTTCTCTCTCGCCAGCTTCCCCAGCTCGAGCGCGGCGTCGGCCTTGGCCTCCCCGTCCAGCGACTGCAGGAGGCTCTGGCGGTACTCGGCCGAGCGCTCCCACTGCTCGTTGGAGTCGGCCAGCTGGATGAGCGCCCGCAGCGTCGGCTCGTGGCCCGGGTCGATGGCCAGCGCCTTCTCGAAGTTATTCTGCGCGCGGTCCGGCTGCTTGAGCGCGCTGTGGACCTCGCCGATTTGCCAGTACACCTCCACCACCTCGAGGTCGGTCAGGTCCTCCCGGTGGTGGATGAGGATGGTCTGCAGCACCTTGAGGGCCTGCTCGTGCCGCTGCGACTGCACGAGGAGGTGGGCGTAGCCCTCCAGGGCCGGCAGGTAGGTGGCGTCGAGCTGGTAGGCCTGCTCGTAGTGCTCGAGCGCGGCGTCACGCTGGCCCAGCTTCTCGGCGACGTAACCGAGCCGGTACACCTGGCGGCAGAGCTCCTTCTCCACGCCTCCCTCGGGCTCGGCGGCGGCACGCGTCCGTAGCTGGCGCACCACCACGTCCAGCATCGCCTCGGCGCGGTCCCAGGACTCGCGGGCGATGTAGAGGTCTGCCAGGGGAAGTGCCGCCTCGAGCAGGTCCGGCTGGTGGCGTGTCGCCTCCTCGTACCAGTGGGTGGCGGCGGCCACGTCCTCGCGCCGCTCGCTGTGGAAGCGGGCCAGGGCCAGCTCGGCCTGGGCCTTCTCGGAGGGGTCCTCCGCGGCTCGCGCCTCGGCGGCCAGGACTTGCTCGTAGGCGTCCCAGTCCTGCTCGTTCTCGTGGATGCCCCGCAGGGCACGCAGGGTGGCGAGGTGGTCGGGGTTGATGCGGAGCGCCTCGGCGTACCAGCCCTTGGCCGTGCCGACGTCCTGCAGCATGTCCTCGTTGATTTTACCCATCCGGTGCAGCACCTCGACTGCCTCCGGACTGCGCCCCAGCACCTGGGATTCCTGGTGCAGCACTTCGAGGGCAAAGGGCCAGTTGCCGCTTCGCTCGTACAGCATGCCCAGGGCATGCATGGCCGGTCGGTGACTGGGCTGTACTTGAAGCGCTGCCTGGTAGGCGTCCACGGCCCGGTCCGCGCGGCGCAGCTGGTCGCGAAAGACGTCGCCCACCTGGACGTAGAGGTCCGCTTGCTCCTGCGGCTCGGTGGCCAGCTGGATGTGGCGCTCCAGGACGGACACCAAGTCCTCCCACCGCCCCTGGGCCAGCCTCAGCCGTTCCAGCGTTTTGATGGCCTGGAGGTTGGTGGGGTCGAGGGTGAGGATGCCGTCCACGCAGGCGTCGGCGTTGGCCGCGTTCTGGTAGGTGTCCTCCCAGATGGCGGCGGAGCGGAAGAGGATGCGGACTTTCTCCCGGTAGTCCTCCGTCAGCTCCAGCTGCCGCTCGTAGACGGCCAGGAGGTCTGCCGGGCGGGTGAGGCGGGTGTAGAGACGCTCTAGCGCGTCCACCGCCTCCTTGTTTTGCGGATTGAGCTCCAGCGCCGCGCGGTAGGCCTCGACGGCCGCTTCCTCGTCGCCGAGGTCCCGCTCCTGCACCTGCGCCACTTCCACCTGGATGCGGGCCCGCTCCTCCAGCGAGGGCGCGAGGTCCCGTGCCCGGGCCAGGGTGGCGGCCAGGTCTCCCCACATGTGCTGCTCGCGGTACAGCTTCGCCAGCTCGGCCAGCGTCTCGGTGTCCGGCTCGAGGTCCAGCGCCCGCATCAACGCGGCCGCGCCCTCGTCGATGTCGTTGAGGCGCGTGACGTAGGTACGGGAGATTTCGCGAAGAATCTGCTTGCGAGCCTCGATGGAGGGCGCTGCCTCCAGCTTCTGCTCCAGGGCCACGACGTACTCGCGGTCCTGGCCACGGCGCGAGAAGGTACTGGCCAGCGCGTCGAGCGCCTGGGCGTTGGTGGGGTCGAACTCGAGTATTTTCCGGAGGGCCGCCTCGGCCGCGCTGGCGTCGTCGAGGTTCTTGTCCTGGACGCGCGCCAGCACCAGGTAGAGCCGCGTGGCCAGCGGCCCGCGCGGGAGCTCGTCCGCCACCTGCTCGTAGACCGCCGCCAGCTCCTCGTAGGAGCCGGTCTCCTCCGCCAGCCGCTCCACGTCCTCGCGGAGCGCGTCGTCGGAGGGGTCGAGCTGGAGCGCCCGGCACAGCGCGAGGAACGCGCCGTCCTTCTGCCCCAGCTTCTGCTCCCGCACCTTGCCCAGGTCGCGGAGGGCCTTAATCTTCTCTTCCTCGGTGACGAGGTTGGGCAGGTAGCGGTCCACCAGCTGGGCGTGGGCACGCCAGTCGCTGACTTGGGCGTAGAGCGACAGGAGTCGTTCGTAGGCCGTGCGGTTGGCCGGGTCGACGTCCAGGAGGCGCTCCAGCACCGGTGCCGCGGACTCCGCCTTGCCGCCCGGGCCGGTCCACAAGTCCGCCATCTCGAAGAGGGTGGCCACCACCTGGTCGCGCTCCTCCAGGCGCTGGTACACCTCGGCCTTGAGCTCGAGGGCTCGCACGGCGTCGCCGAAGGCGCGCAGGGAGACGAAGACCTGACGGACGCGGTCCAGCTCCGGGATGGTGTGCGGCTCGACTTCCAGCGCGCGCCGGGCAGCGTCGAGGGCCTCCTCCCGACGCTGCAGCTCCGCCAGCACCTCCGCCATCCGCAGGCGGATGGACTTCACCCCGGCAGCGTCGTCCTGGAGCGGGATGAGCCTGCGCAACACCACCACCAGGTCGTCGCGGCGGCCGAGCTCGGCCAGCACGTCGCGCAGCGTCTCGAGCGCTCCCTTGTGACGGGCGTCGCGCTCCAGCGCTGACTTGAGCGGCGCCACCGCCTCTTCCGGGCGTCCCAGCTTCCGGTAGAGGATGGTGCCCAGCCGCTCGTCCAGCCGCACCTGCTCGCGCGGCTCGTTGACCTGGGCGCGCCGCCCGGCCAGGAGGGCCCTGAGGTCCTCCCAGCGCTCGGCCTTCTCCAGCGCCTGCTCGAGCGCGGTGAAGGCCTCGTCGGAGCGCGGGTTTCTGGCGTGCAGCTCGCTGTAGAGCTCGATGGAGGCCTCGAGGTCCGCCAGGCCCTCGGCGGACACCTTCACCATGCTGGCGAGTATTCGCTCCCGCTCGGCGCCGGTGGCCCCATCCCGCTGGATGCGCAAGGTGGCGAAGAGGCGGTCCTGACGCCCGGCGTTCTCGTAGAGCGGCTCGAGGAGGCGCGCCGCCTGGAGGTTTTTCGGGTCGAGGGCCAGCACCCGCTCGCCAGCGTCGGTGGCCCGCGCCGGGTCCTCGAGGTCCACCTGGGCCACCTGCGCCAGCCGCAGGAGCAGCTGCACCTTCTCGTTGACGTCGGCCGTCCGCTTCTCGAGCTCGTCGAGCGCGCCGGCCAGGCGGTCCGGCCGCGACACCGTCCCGTAGAGGCGCACCAGAGCCTGCAGCGCGGGCACCGTCAGGCTCGGGTCGAGGCTTCGGGCTCGCTCGTAGCTGTCCACGGCCTTGGCCGGGTCCTCGAGGCGTTGCTCGAGGAGCTCGCCCAGCCGGAACGAGACTTGCGCCGCGTCGGTGGCCTCGGCAATGCGGGGGAGCTCGTCCTCGTAGACGGCCGCCAGCTCGGCGTGGGACTTGGCGACGTCGGCCAGCTTGTCCAGGCGCTGGCGAAGGGCCGAGTCGTTCGGGTCCTCCTTGAAGGCGCGCCACAGGGCGAGGAAGGCGGGCTCCATCTCGCGCGCCGTCTCGCGCAGCGTGGCCAGCTCCACGAGCAGCGTCTTGCGCTCGAACGGGTCAGGCGAGACGCCCACGCGCGTCTCCAGCGCGCCGGCCAGCTTCGGCCCCGCGCCTCCGGCGCGGTAGGCGGCCAGAAGCACCTCCACCGCCACCTTATTCGCCGGGTCCTTGCGGACGAGCTCCTCCACCCGCGGCAGCGCCACGGGGTGCCGGGGCTCGGCGGTGAGGACTTCGCGGTAGAGCTCCAGGGCGCCAAACTTGTCGAGGAGGCGCAGCTCGCGCACCTCGCCGAGGCGGGCCTTGAGCTCCAGGGCGGCCGGCCCGTCGGCCAGGGCACTGCGCCTGGCCAGGACGTCCGCCACCTCGGGCCAGCGCTCGGCCCGGGTGCAGAGGGCGTCCATCCGCTCCAGGGCCTCCGGGTCATCCGGTTTCAGCTCCAGGAGGCGCCGCAGGGTGGCCAGGGCACCCACCGGGTCCTGGAGCGCGCCGTCCTGGAGACTGGCCATGCGCAGAAGGAGCGCCGTCTTGGCGGGGATTTCCTCCGTCGCCGCCAGCTGACGGCGCAGCACCTCCAGCACCTCGGCGGAGCGACCGGCCTGCCCGTGCAGGCGCTCCAGCGCGGAGAGCGCCTCGGCGTCGGTGGGAATCGCCTCCAAGAGGCGCTCCCAGGCGTGTACCGCCTCCTCGGCACGGTTGAGGGCCTGCTGGGCGCGGGCCAGCGCCCGGGTGATACCGACGCGGGCCGCGTCGCTTGAGGCCCGGGGAAGGACTTCCTCGAGGAGGGCAGCGAGCTCCTCGTGTGCCGGCGCGCGCTCGGCCAGGCTGACGGCCAGCGCCAGCGAGGGCTCCTCGTCGGGGAGCTCGCGCAGCGCGCGGGCGGCGGCGACGAAGGCCAGCTCGGGATTCTGCATCGGCCCGGCGTACAGCTTGCCCACCTTGCGCAAGAGGGCGGCGCGGTCCACGGCCTTGGGCTCGGTGGCCGCGCGTGCCTCGAGCACCTGCACCAGCCGCAGGTGGTCACCGCCGGCGGTGAAGATGGGCTCCAGGGCCTCGGCCGCCTCGCCACGGAGGGGACTCTCCGAGCGGGCCATCTCCTCGAGGGCACCCACCGCGCCGGCATGTCCCTGCCGGCGGCGCAGGACGTCCTCGTACATCTCCAGGGCCCCGCGCGGGTCGTCGAGGCGGGCCAGGCGCAGCCGGCCGAGACGCACCATGAGGTCGAACATCTCCTCCTGGCGCTTGCCGGCCTCGGCCAGCTGGATTTCCCGGACGATGAGCGAGGCCAGCTCGGGCCAGCGCTCGCTCTCCGTCAACACCTTGCTCAAGGCCCGGATGGCGCCCTCGTCGTCCGGCTTGCGGGCGAGGATTTCCCCGTAGGCCTGGGCGGCGAGCTGCTTGTCGGCGAGCGAACCCTCGGCCAGCGCCCCGAGCTCGGCCAAGAGCTCGATTTGCTTCGTGGGAGAGGGCTCGGCCACCACCTGGCGCTTGGTGACGGCGGCCAGCGCGTGCCAGTCATTCTGACGGTGGTGAAGCCGGGCCAGCGCAGCCAGCACCTCGAGGTTTTTCGGCTCGCGGCGCGCGAGCTCCTCGAAGGCCTTCACCGCCAGCTCTGGCCGCTCCAGGCGCTCCGAGTAGAGGTGCGCCAGTCGCCGCCATAACTCGGTGGAAGTGGCGTTGGTGACGCCGCGCTCCAGCTGGTCCTCGTAGGCAGCGGCCAGCTCCTCGAAGGCGCCGCACTCGGCGGCCAGCCGCTCCACCTGCTCGCGGGCCTCGGCATTCTCCGGAGCCTCGGCGAAGACGCGGGCCCGCGCCGCGAAGGAGAGCTCCTTCTGCCCCAGCGCCTCGCGCAGGGTGGCCACCTCCTCCAGGAGGGCGATGCGCTGCGCGGTGTTGGCGCTGGCGATGCGGATTTCGAGGATGTCGACGAGGTGCTTGCCGTCGTTGAGGCTGCGGTAGACGCCTTCCAGGACGCGAGCCGCCTCCTGGCGCACCGCCTCGCTTTCCAGAAGGCGCTCCAGGCCGGCGACGGCGTTGGGGTCGCTCGGCGCGCCGTCCAAAAGCTGCGCGTACCCGGCCACCGCCGGAGCGAGGTCCCCCTGCTTCTCCAGAAGCTGCGCCCGGCGCAGGACGTAGCCGCGCCGCACGTCGCCGGAGGTGGCCTGGACCAGCTGCGCCAGGATGTCGCCTTGCGCATCGAGGTCCTTGGCCTTGCCGTACAGCCGGTCCAGGGCCTCGAAGCCGTCGATGCCGCGGTCGAGGGCCAGCGCCTCCTTGAAGGCGTCGATGGCGCGGGGCTCGTCCCCGGCGGCCTCCAGCGAGCCGCCGGCCCGCATCAGGAGGGCGCGACGTTCCGCCGGGGCGCCGGCCAGCTGCGCCTTCTTGAGGGTGATTTCCGCGAGCTCCTTGGCGTTGCGGCTCTGCTCGTAGAGGCGGCCGAGGGCGTCCAGCGCCTGCCGGTCCTGGGGCGCCGCGGAGAGGAGGGCCTGCCAGTCCTTGATGGCGTGCTCGGACAGCCCGAGGTGCTCGCGCAGCTCCGCCGCGCGCCGCAGCACGTCGACGCCCTCCGGGTCGTTGAGCTTCGCCGCCAGCTGCTCGTACACCTGCGCCAGCTCCTCGTAGGTGCCGCTGGTGCGCGCCAGGCGCTCGAGGTCCGCCCGTGCCGCCGGACGGTCGAGCCCTTCGCGGAAGGCCTGGGCGGCGGCGGCAAAGGCGCGCTCCGGCGCGGCGAGGTCTCGCTCGAGAATCCCGCGCAGCTCCCGGGCCAGCCGCACCTTCTCGTCCGTCAGCGCGTCGGCCATGCGCGCCTCGCGGATGCTCACCCGGCGGGCGTGGTCCCCGGTGCGGGCCAGCACCGGGTCGAGAATCTCGAGCGCGGTGGTGCTCTCGGCGTCGCGCGAGCGCGCCCAGGTCTCGAGCAAGTCGCGGCTGGCCTGGTGGCCCGGGTCCTCGACGAGGACGGCCTCCAGAAGCTGCAGCGCGCCGGCCGTGTCCCGCAGCTTGTCCCTTCGCAGCTGCGCCAGCCGGAAGGTGGCCTCCCGGCCCTGCGGGCTCTGGCCCTCCTGCGCCCGCCGCAGCTCGAGGGCGAAGGCCAGGCCCTCGTCCTTGCCGAGCTCGATGTAGAGGCGGTCCAGCGCGGTGACGGCCTCGCGGTTGAGCGGGTCGGCCTCGGCCACCCGGCGCCAGAAGGTGGCCGCCAGCTCGCGGTCATTCAGCTTTCCCTCGTGCAGGAGCGCCGCTTCCCGCCACAGGGCGACGCGCTCGGCGGGCTCCTTCACCAGCGAGGCCAGCGTGTCGAGCACCTTGGCCAGCCCGGCCCACTGCTCGCCAGCCCGGTGCAGCCGCTGCAGCGCACGCAGGGCGTCGACGTTGGCCGGCTCGATGGCCAGGAGCGCCTCGAGGTGGCCGACGGCGCCCTTCCTGTCATCCAGCTTCTTCTCCTGGACGTCGGCCAGCTCGCGCAGAAGCGCCGCCCGCAGCGGCAGGGCCTCGGCGTTGGCGACGAGCTCCTTGAGGACATTGGCGAAGGCGTCCATGGCGTCGGCGTCCTCGGCGGCGCGCCGGGCGGCGGAGCGCAGCCCGGCATCGGCCGGGGCCAGGCGCAGGGCACGGGAGAGCGCCGCGAAGGCGAGCTCCGGCTGGCGCAGGTGGTGGAGGTGGACGTGCGCCGCCTGCTGCAGGGCGAGGACGCGCTCCATGGGGTCCTTCGTCAAGTCGGCGACGACGTCCAGGACGCCCACCAGCTTGCGGTGTTCCTTCACCGCCTCGTACGCAGCCACCAGGGCGCGCGCCGCTTCCTCCCGGCGCGCCGGGTCCTCCAGCAAGCCCTCGAGCCCGGCCAGCGCCTCGGCGTCGGTGGGCTTCTTGTGAAGGACGGTCGCGTACGTCTTGACGGCATCGGCACCGCTGG